>Ga0206933_1005_pt1 | contig 75512 bp, 46 predicted proteins | sample Alteio_BWOrgHeat_15_FD_152937 | JGI IMG/M metagenome (GOLD analysis project Ga0206933, IMG submission 152937) | Enriched cells from forest soil in Barre Woods Harvard Forest LTER site, Petersham, Massachusetts, United States -... | ecosystem: Environmental > Terrestrial > Soil > Temperate forest >... | reverse complement strand
TTCAAGGCGGATGTGGGCAAGATGATTCTGTTTGCGTTGGTGGTGGGGCTGCCGACGGCCGCGATTGCCGGACCGCTCTATGCGAAGTTGATTGCGCCGCATATCAAGCTTGCGACAGAGAATACGATGGCCGCGCAGTTTGCGAGCCATCACAAAGAGAAGAGCCTGCCCGGCTTTGGCCTTACTGTATCGACAATTCTGTTGCCGATTGTGCTGATGCTGATCGGCAGCTGGGCGGATACGCTGTCTGCGCCTAAGAGCGCTCTCAACAACGGGCTGCGCCTGATTGGGAACGATGACATGGCGCTGCTCATTGGCGCGCTTTTCAGCTTTTACACGCTGGGCAGGTTGCGTGGATTTACGCGGGAGACGATTCTGCGATTCAGCAACGAGTGTCTCGCTCCGACAGCGACGATTACTTTGCTGGTGGGCGCAGGCGGGGGCTTCGGGCGCATCCTGCAGGAGAGCGGGGTTTCCAATGCAATCATCGATGTGGCTACGCGCAGCCATGTCCCGTTGCTGCTGCTGGCTTGGCTGCTTGCCGCGCTGATGCGTCTTGCGACCGGCTCCTCAACGGTGGCGATGAGCACCGCTGCCGGCATCGTGGCTCCTATTGCGATGCAGAACCCGGGCGTTCGGCCTGAATTACTTGCGATTGCCACAGGGGCGGGTTCACTGATCTTTTCGCATGTCAACGATGGCGGATTCTGGCTGGTGAAGGAGTACTTCAACATGACGGTGGTGCAGACCATCAAGACATGGTCGGTATGCGAAACCATCATCTCGGTGACAGCGTTGATCTTCACATTTGGGCTGTCGTTTGTGGTGTGATGCGGTGCTGAGCAGAGTCTGTTCAGCACCGCATTTGTGAGGCATCGACCGAAGTCTATTCGTCCTCTTCGGGAGCGCTGTTTTTGGCTACATGGGCCGGAGGATCATCCTTCGCTGGCGCCTGTTCAACAGGCAGCTGCGGATGATCGTAGGAATACAGTTCATTGAAGAGATACTTATAGGTGGCGTGTGACTGGCCTCTGAACTGAGGCTTGAATCCGTAGAGCACGATGCGACCACGCCCGTAGACGAGTTCGAGTGCCGCAGCCTTGCCTTCGATCGCTTCAGGATGCAGAAGCAGGCCGCTCTCAAGCGGGTTGGTCTGCTTGGGATAGCGAGCGAGAACGGCTCCGTGGAAACCGGGTAATGGCTGGAAGACCGGGCCGTTCTGGAACATCACGACGGGTTCGTCATCCAAGCCGAAATTTACCGGAAGATCGGCATGCTCGGTGTTGACGCGCAGCAGCGCACCGGAGCAGAAGAATTTATCGCTCTTAGCGCCTTCGAGCAGGTTCTGGACAGGAAGAGACATAAGCGGAATGAGACTGGCGGCTGTTTTGTTCAGCGCGACCAATGTTCCACCTTCGCGCGTGAACTCGCGCAGATTGTTCAGACCATCTTGCCCGATGCCGCCGACATACTGGCCGGGAACGACGCCGATGCCGAAGCCTTCCATGAGTTGATGTGAGGAAAGATCGGGCAGCACGATGACGTCGTAACGGCTGTGTAGATTGGCTGAGCGAATGTCGGCGTTGTAGAGGCTCTTTGGCTCAAAGCCATAGTTCTCGAGGATCCAGCGCGTCCATCCTTCGTCGATGGATGGGCTCCACGGGCGGTAGAGGCCAATGCGCGCCTTCTTAAGCGGCAGCGAATGAGCCGGGGCAGTGATCGCCACAGCCGGGATTCCATATTTCTTCGTCAGATCGGCAATATTGCTACGACCCAGGCCACTGATGATGAATGCTCCTGTCTCGGTTCCATTCGCAGTCTTGACCGGTTCCTCGGCAAGCGAGACGGTCCCTCCGGCATGCAGGGCCGCATTCGCGAGTTGAAAGGATGCGTTGGGTTTGTGGCTCAGTGCAAAGACGGTGCCGGTTCCGTCGATGGCGGTTTCTGGAATCTCGGCCTTGTCTACTTTTGCCAGCAGGGCACGCTGGTCTGCTTCGAGCGGGTCCGATACGGCGTCAGTGTCTACACCCATCTGGAGAGAGAGCGTCCAGCCGGTCACGTCGTAGGGCAGGTCGACTGCTTTGGAAGTGCCGTTCTCCAGCGCGTCGGGATATCGCTGGCGTTCGAGGAGTTCTTTAGCCAAGGCAGAGAAGGGCTGATCCATGGGGATAACCCAGGAGCCTGTTGGGTACGTGACTCCGTTGGCATGGAAGCCGGTTTTGGTGGCGTAGACGTCGAGGCCATTGTCGATCATCTTCTGCGCGAGGAGCGCGGCTTCAGGGGTATCTTTCTGTTTGCTGCTGATGACGTATGCAAAGGGCGGCTCTTTGCGGAAATGCTGAATATTATCGCGCGCGGCCTGGTAGCGGTTGTAGAGCAGCGTCTCGCGATTTTTGGCGGCAAGGTCAAGCACGGACATGGAACCGCCAACCATGTAATCGACTGCGTCTTTGAGGTGCCACCAGCCGCCTTCCCATGGCGTGGTGTACATGGTCAGGGCGCGGAGGTCGCGATAATTCTTGGGGAAATCGTCGACTGTATAGAAATGCGGAGTTGCGTATTCATAGAGCGCCGTTTCGGTAAAAAATGAAATCTCATTGCGGAAGACGTGGGCCCAGTCGGTGAAGCCGGCGTACCAGTTGTCGAAGCGCGATTCAGAGATAGCGCCGGGCATCTTATGCGCGTCAAGATAAGCTGCCATATTGGTGCCGATGACGTTGAGCCAGCTGCGCACGTAGGGACTGATGTTGCTTGAAATCGGATCGGAGAAAGGTGGAATCCAGATGCGTGCCGGGGGTGGAGCGGTCTGATGCTGGCAGTAGAAGATGACGGGGCTGTATTCGAGCTGGGCCTTTACTAGGACCTGCTCCTCCTTCATGTTCATCATGTAGCCGTCACGGTTGTTGTCGTGTCCGACGTAGTCCTGATAGAGCCAGGGCAGGGGACTGACCTCATATTTTGTGCCGAGGTTTTGTCTGTACCAGTGCACCACCATGTCCTGCCCGTCGGGGTTCAGGGTCGGCCACAAAACGAGGATGACCTGATCGAGGATGGCGTCTATTTCGGGATCATTTTTAGCGGAGAGAAGCTTATATGCCAGCGCCATCGTATGCTGCGGACCGGCTACTTCTGAAGCATGCAGGCCGCCGTCGATGTGCACAATAACTTTGGAACTGCGAGCCAGTTCCTTTGCCGATTCATCATCGAGATCGGTGGCCCTGGCGAGGCGGCCGGCTATCCTCTTGTACTCATCGAGTTTAGCGAGATTCTGCGGAGATGAGATGACGGCGATCTCGAAATCCTGCCCGCGGGTGCTCTTGCCCACGGTGAACATCTTGATGCGGTCTGAAGCTGCGGCCAACGCGTGAAAGTAGCGGACCGTGTCGCCATAGTCGGCAAGGTAGAAATCGTCGCCGGGATTGTGTCCGAGAACTGAGATCGGAGTGGGTACCTGTGCCGCAGCCAACGACGTGGCGAGGGTGAGGAGGCAGACAAGGGCGAACAGAGGACGTATCCCGGATTGAGGCAAGGCTTCTCCTTATATTGTGCGTGGATTCCAGAGTAGCGCGACAGGTTTGCAAAGGCACAGTGCATTCTGCGTTGCGTCTCGCTTTGTGCACCGTGCGTCTTTCTGGAGAGAGCCGTAGTCTCTAGGGAGGCAGATCGCGCCGTATCTGGCTTTGTGCGCTTGACAGCTGGATTGTACGTCTCTACCGTTACGCCTAGATCAGTGGATTGAGGTAACTGCCTGTGTTGCTGAGAGTTGCATGGTGCTCTTGTCTGCTTTTGAGTGCTCTGGGTGTCGGGCAGGCGCAGACCCCCGCCACTCCCAATGCCCCCGAATTGGTGGCGGGAATTCCGGTGAACTACGATGAGGCGAAGGTCGGCACGTACACATTGCCGGACGCGCTGACCCTCAACGATGGCAAGCCGGTGCGCGATGCCAAAACGTGGTGGAACAAGCGGCGTCCGCAGATAGTCGAGCTCTTCGAGACGCAGCAATTTGGCCGCAACCCAGGCCGGCCCGCGGGCGAGAGCTTCGAGGTATTCGACAAAGGCACGCCCACGCTGGAGGGTAAGGCGATCCGAAAGCAGGTGACGATCTATCTCACGTCGGATAAGAGCGGCCCCAATATTCAATTGCTGATTTATCTGCCCGCTGCCGCGAAGAAGCCAGTGCCGATGTTTTTCAGCATCAACTTCAGCGCGGTGCAGAATATGACGGACGACGCCGGTATCAAAGCCGAAACCGTGTGGGATCCGAAGACCGGCACTCGCATCGTTCCGCCCGAGATATTCAAGCGCTTTGGGCACGTGGATGTGGCTAAGTTCCTGGATGCAGGTATCGGAGTGGCGACGTATTACTACGGGGATGTCGATCCAGATATGCCCAACGGATTTGCCAACGGCATTCGAGCGCGCTATCTGAAAGCGGGGCAGACCGAACGCGGACCGGAGGATTGGGGATCGATCGCTGCCTGGGCGTGGGGCATGAGCCGTGTTCAAGATTACTTCGAGACTGACCCGGCGATCGACGCGAAACGCGTGGCGATTCACGGCATCTCTCGTCTTGGCAAGACAGTGATGTGGGCTGGAGCGCATGACCAGCGTTTTGCCGTGGTGATCGCCAGCTGTTCGGGCGAGGGCGGCGCAGCACTTAGCCATCGAGACTACGGAGAGACGATCGCGCATCTCACAGCGCCTGATCGCTATCCTTATCAGTTCGCGAAAAACTACGCCAAATACGGGGGCTTTCCGGATAAAGCGCCGATGGACGCCAATATGCTGATTGCCCTGGTTGCACCTCGTCCGCTACTTCTACAGACAGGCGATACGGACAAGTGGTCTGACCCGAAGGGCGAATTTCTGGCAGCTGTTGCCGCCGGGCCGGTCTATCGACTGCTGGGCAAAACGGATCTCGGCACAGATGTTTTGCCAGCCGCGAAGCAGCCAATCTTCCACGATCTCAGCTACTACATGCACGATGGCGGACATGGCATGGTTCCAACCGACTGGGACATCTATATTGAGTTTCTAAAGAAGAACCTTCATCCAGAACAGTAAATCCCTGTCCGCGAACGAGAAGCAGCTCGCGCGTCGATCTACGTATTGCTCCCGCGAATTCGGGCAGAGATACATGTCTCTGCCTGCCGGGTCTTTCGTTGCAAATTATGTTGCGAAGGATCCGCGAGGACATACTACAGAGCCACGGCCGAACGAATTGTCACAAGATTGTCTCAATTTGAGCCCCTTAAATACAAGATCTACGCAACGCACCCAACAAAGAAGTGACAATTCGCTGACGAGCGCATGACACGGCAGTTGCAGGCATTCTTTACGGTCGAAGAAGAAGAAAATGCCTATGCTTCCCTCCTCTACGGTCACCGCTGACATTTTGATACAAAATCGGGCTACGCGTTGTGACCGCGCGTCAGAGGTACGGGCGATGGTATTGGTTACGCTGTTTCTTCTTTCCGCGGCAGTCGCGCAGGCTCAGGTTCCAATTCCCATATCCCCAACTGATGCAACCCAGAACACAACGCAGATTCCCGCAGATGCGGCGGGCGCGGGAACGACGCAGAGGATACCGGGGCAGGATGCAGGTGTTGCGGATAGCTCCGGCATTTTAGGGAGCTCGAGCCAGTCTGGGGGGACGATGGCGCTTCCTGCCGGGCAGATCATCGCCATCCTGCAGCAGAGGCCTGAGGTGGTCATCGAACTGAAATCGATGCTGGCAGATGAGTTGCAACAACAGGGAACTCAGGTCAGAGCAGACGACATCACCGATGAGATGCTCTACAACCAGATTGCTACGAATGCCGAGGCTCGCGCGCGGATTACGACGCTGTTGCGGGCGCGTGGTTATGTGTCACAGGACACTTTGCAAACGCTGGCGGCGGGAGTCGACGATCCGAATGCGACGGGCGATCTGAGCACTTCTCAGGTTGGGGGACTGCTCACGGGCGGCGAGCCTGGCGGAACGACGGCTCAAGGCACAAGCTCTGGCTTATCGGGGTTGGGATCTGCGTTGGGGCGTAGCAGCGGCGCGGCCACCACGGCCATGCCGATGGGCAACACCGTTCCTTATGCCAACAGGAGCACGCAAACCCCAGCGCCGCGAGCGGACCAGGCGGTGACTGCGTCAACGGATGAGCCAAAGGTGCTGCGCCGTCCGGCTCCATACAATTTGCAGTCAATGCGGGATCTCTACACGCAGATTCCCGAGAACTCAGCTCCGCTGAAGCGCTTCGGTTCTGAGGTCTTCCTCAATCGGACAAGTTCTGCTATCTCGCGTGGCGGTCTCGCGCGCGATACTCCACTCGACGTGCCGTTGGGTCCGGACTACATTCTCGGCCCCGGGGATACGCTCACGATCACCATTTGGGGTGGCACGACGCAAAATATCGCGCGCGCCGTTGATCGCGATGGGCGCGTACTGTTGCCTGAGGCTGGACCTATTGAGGTTGCGGGGCTTTCTTTGGAGCGCGCTCAGAGCGCAATCGAAGCAGCGCTGAAACCGCAATATCGCAATGCGAAGATCGCTGTAACTGTTTCGCAATTGCGGTCTGTGCGTGTGTATATCGTAGGAGATGTCCAGCGGCCGGGAGGGTATGACATCAGCGCGCTAGCTACTCCGGTGAGCGCGCTATATGCAGCGGGTGGACCAACGGCAGCGGGATCGCTGCGTACGCTGCGGCATCTTCGCGGCAACACGCTTATTGAGGAAGTGGACCTATACGATTTTCTGTTGCATGGATTGCGCAAGGAGAGTGCTCGTTTTCAAAGCGGAGATACTCTGCTGGCGCCTCCGGCAGGCCCTCAGATTGCTATCTCCGGTGCCGTCAAGAGACCTGCAATCTACGAATTGAAAAACGGAGAATCCACGCTTACCTCAGTTGTTGAGGATGCTGGAGGGGTCACTGTAGCGGCGTCGTTTGGCCACATCACAATTGAGCGGATTGACGCGAATCAAAAGCGCGAGACGATCGATCTCGCGGCCAAGGGTCCGCAGGATAATCGCAATGCGATGACTGCATTTCAGGTCAAGGATGGCGATCGCATTCGCATCGCGCCCATTGCTCCCTACAGCGAACGCGTCATCTACCTCGAAGGGCATGTTGAGCGTCCGGGCCGTCAACCGTATCGAGAAGGTATGCATCTCAATGACGTGCTGCACAGCTATCAGGACATGCTGCCTGAGCCAGCAAAGCGCGGCGAGATTGTTCGTCTTGTGGCGCCAGACCTTCACGCAGAGACGATTGCGTTTGATGTAGCGGAAGTACTCATCGGTAATGCGAGTATTCCTCTGCAACCATTCGATACGATTCGCATCTTCGGTAGGTACCAGATGGATGCGCCCAGAATCACGATTAATGGCGAAGTGCAGAGGCCCGGATCCTATCCGCTCTCAGATGGTATGACGGCGGCGCAGCTTGTACGCATGGCGGGTGGGTTTAAGCGCGACGCGTTGCAGGACGAAGCTGACCTGACGACATACACCGTTGTCGATGGCAACAAGATCACCGGTGCGTTGACGTCAGTGCGCATTGGCGCGGCTGTTGCAGGTAGCGATCGCAGCGCGGATGTGATGTTGAAGCCAGGCGATGTGCTTACTATTCATCAGATCACGGGATGGAATGAGATTGGCCAATCCGTAACGATCGAGGGACAGGTTAAGTATCCAGGCAGCTATGGCTTTCAGGAAGGCGAGCATCTTAGCTCTGTTCTTCGTCGCGCAGGAGGCTTTCGCGAAACTGCTTATCCCACAGGCGCGGTACTGGTGCGGGAGCAGGTTCGCGAGCTTCAAGAGAAGAGCCGCCAGGAACTGATCCGTGAGATAGAGACCAGCTCTGCAGCTGCGCGACTTTCACCTAATCTGGGTCCGAATGATTCCGGCGCGACGCTGCAGATGATTCAGGCACAACAGGAACAGGTGCTGGCGAAGTTGAGGAGCGAGCCTCCAACAGGGCGTCTTGTTGTTCATATCAGCTCAGACATCGATAGCTGGGAGAACACGCCAGCGGATATTGAATTGCGACGCGGAGACGTACTGACGATCCCCAAGCGACCCAGCTTTGTCCTTGTGACAGGGCAGGTCTATAACGCAACTGCGCTCACCTTTAGTCCCGGCAAGACAGCTAAGTGGTATCTCCAGCATGCCGGAGGGGCAAGCTCGACGGCTAATCGCAAGGAGATTTTTGTTATACGCGCAAATGGCTCTGTGATCGGACGGCACTCTGGAGGCAGATTCGATCCGGATGTACTTTCAACGAAGTTGGATCCGGGTGATGTGGTTGTTGTTCCGCAAAAGGTAATTGGCGCTTCATTGTTATGGCGAAACTTGTTAACGGCCGCACAACTGGCTTCGTCCATCGCGATTACGGCGGCAGTGGCGTCTCTTTAGGCTGGTTATTGCAAATGCGAGAGAGCACGAATCACCTTATGCGTCTTACATCCAACACGATGCCGGGCTATGACGGGAGAACGACGGAGTGATTTCTTCACCACCACTCTCGCAACTCGAAGACTCAGCGCAGAGCCTTGCCCCGAAGCCGGCTAATTGGGTAGTTCACGCAACGCTACTTTGGCAACACCGCAAAGTGCTTTCCCGCGTAGTAATGATTGCGCTGCCATTGAGCCTGATCATTGCGTTTGTGACTCCGAAGCGTTACGAGTCGGTTGCGCGCATCATGCCGCCAGATCAGCAGAGTACAGGCGCAATGATGCTCGCTGCGCTGACTTCGCGCGGTGGAGCTTTAGGCGGCCTCGGCAGTCTAGCTGGTGGGCTTTTGTCAGGCCACACCAGCTCCGCGATGTTTGTAGAGCTGTTGCACAGCGGAACAATCGGGGGGCATTTGATCGACCGGTTCCAATTGCAGCAGGTGTATCACACGCGCTATCGCATCGATACTGGCAAACACCTCGCGCGCTCTACCACTATTACCGAAGAGAAGAAGAGCGGAGTGATCACGATCAAGGTGCAGGATACCGATCCTGTTCGCGCACGCGACCTGGCGCAGGGTTATCTTGACGAACTGAACAAGCTGGTTAATCAGACGAGTACCTCAGCAGCACGGCAGGAACGTGTCTTTATCGAGCGCAGGCTCCACTCTGTCGAAGCGGATCTGGAGCAGGCGCAGCTCAAATTGAGCGAGTTTTCAAGCAAGAACACAACGATTGACATTAAGGAACAGACCCGCGCCATGGTAGATGCGGCCGCGAGAGTAAAGGCGGAGCTGCTTGTTGAGCAATCTGGCCTGGATTCGATGCGGCAGATTTATGGAGACGGTAACATTCGCGTGCGTTCGTCGGAGGCACGCATCGCCACTCTGCAGCATGAGCTTAACAAAATGAGTGGATCCTCGGTGCCACTTCCTATAGATACGGGTGCGAGTGGAAGCAACGAGTCGGTGAGTGGCAAAGATGATCTCTATCCGCCGTTGCGACAACTTCCACGCCTTGCCGTTCCTTTTGCCGATCTTTATCGCCAGGTCAGAGTGCAGGAGACTGTGTACGAACTGTTAACGCAACAGTATGAGATGGCTCGCATCGAAGAGGCGAGAAATGTCCCGGTCGTGAGCATTATCGATGCGCCCGGAATTCCAGAAAAGAAGGTGTTTCCACCGCGCCTGCTTATGGCGCTTCTTTTAACATCGATAGCGTTTGGGATTGCGTCGACGTTCATACTGATCCGTGATCGCTGGGCAAGAGTGAGTTCAATCGATCCGCGAAAATCACTTGCACTCGAGATGATGGACAGCATAAGGAGTTGGCGGGACAAGCTTTTCTTTCGTAAGAGAAGTCAACTTAGAGAGGAGTCTCAACTATGAAGATTCTTCTTGCAGCGGCTTCGATATCAGCTCAGGTGTCGGGTGTTCAACGGCATGCTTTGAATGTTGCGCGAAGCCTTTTGACGCGCGCAGAGGTAGAGACTGTGCATCTGGTAGTTGCGCCATGGCAACGCGAGATGGTTCGGGACTCTGGCATCGAGATCAATCCGCGGCTCATTGTGCATAGCGCAGAGATGAGCAAAGGCGCACTAAGCCGCAATCTCTGGTATTACCGGCAACTTCCATCGTTGAGCGCACAGGTTGGCGTTGATGTTGTTCATCTTGCATATCCGGTCGGAGTGAATGCTCGAGCGTTTGTTTGTCCTACAGTTGTTACGCTTCACGATCTCTATCCTTACGAGATTCCGGCGAATTTCGGATTTCCAAAGGTCATCTTTAACCGGCTTCTTCTTCAACAATGTCTGTGCAACGTGGGTGCAATTGCTTGCGTCTCAGATACGACGCTGTTGAAGTTGAACAGTTATGTGCCGAGACGTCTGGCAGCGAAGGCGCTTCGGATCTACAACTGCATCGAAGCGGAATCGCGCTGCTCCACGGATAGTCCCATTCCTAAGTGGAGAGGGGAGCCATTTCTACTTTGTGTTGCACAACATCGACGAAACAAGAATATCTCGTTTCTCTTGCGAGTCTTTAAATCCCTGGTGAGCCGCGGTCTGGTCGACTCCGCAATGCGGCTGGTAATTGTAGGGATCGCAGGACCAGAGACGAGCAAAATTCGACGCACTATTCATCAAACCGGGCTCGAAGATAACGTGCTGTTGATGGAAGGACTGCTTGAGTCGGAGCTGCAGTGGTGCTATCGGAATTGTGCTGCAGTACTTGCTCCCTCGACGACCGAGGGCTTCGGTATGCCAATAGTGGAGGCACTGCTCGCAGGCTGTAGGGTTGTTTGTTCCGACATTTCAGCGTTTCGAGAGATAGGTGGCGATCGCTGTCGTTATGTTTCTTTGAATGGTAATGCGGAAAGAGCATTTGCAGTGGCGATTATTGATACTTTGAAGCAACCGCCGACGCCGCCTGTTTCACTGCCTGAACTCTCAGCTTCTGTTATCGCTGAACAGTATGTGCGTCTCTATCGCAAACTTAGCGGTTTCACGGGTGCAGAGCGCGTACAAACATTTTCAACATCAGCCTCAGTATCGGAAAGGCATTCGCTTTGACAGCTACAGTACTCCGTCCCTCAGCTTATGTTCTCGGAGTTGATGTAGACGCGATTGATATGGAAGAAGCACTCGCTCGTGTGTCTACCGTGTTGCAGACATCGAGCAAGGGATACGTTTGCGTCGCAGGTGTGCACGGAATCATGGAGGCAAAACGCAGTCCCCGCCTTGCCGAGATATATTCCGCAGCAGAGATGAGCATACCGGATGGCATGCCGCTTGTCTGGGTGGGTCACATGCAGGGGCATACGTCGATGCAGCGCGTCACCGGGCCGGACTTGATGCTTGAAATATTTCGGCGGAAAGAGTTCGCTAACGTAACGCACTTTCTTTATGGCGGCGTGGAGGGCGTGGCAGATGATCTACGTGACAATCTACAGGAGAAATTTCCATGGGTGAAGATCGTCGGTGCAGTTACGCCTCCCTATGGAGAGCTATCAGCCGCAGAAGAGGCAGAGCTGATCGACACCGTGCGCGAGTTAAAACCGGACATTATCTGGGTCGGTATCAGCTGCCCGCAGCAGGAATATTTCATGTCGCGTTATCTTCCGTTGCTTGATACCAAACTCCTCTTCGGCGTAGGCGCCGCGTTCGATTACCATACGGGACGCATTCGCGACTGCGCCCAATGGATCAAGCGCGCAGGCTTGCAGTGGCTGCATCGGCTATGCCAGGACCCGCGGCGGTTGTGGCGACGGTATCTGCGTAACAATCCAGCGTTTCTTTGGCACATAACGCTGCAATTGACAGGATTACGACAATATCCACCTGTGCTGGAACGTAACCCTCCTGACGAACGATGTCGTGCAGAATTACGTTCTTGACGGCGCTTAATTCATTCGCGATTTGAGCGCGCACATATTCACGGCAATGGGCAGACGCCGATATTGAAGTCTGCATACATCGGTACAAAATAGTGACAAAGCGATAACAAGTTATGCGGCTGATCTCTTCATACTCAGAATCAGCGCAAGGCACTCCGTCGAAAGAAGTTATCGAAAGGTAATGGTATGAGCGGGATTTCCATGCAAAAAGTTATTTCTGTATCCGCAATGTTTTTACTACTGCTGACTGCGGTCGCGTTAGGCCAAACTCCGGGGACAGGTGCGATTTCTGGTGTCATAACCGATCCAGCTGGTCGCGCTGTTACGAACGCCGAAGTGACGGTGGTAAACGATGCCACTCAGGTCTCTCGAATTTTAATCACAACGTCGGAGGGGGTCTTTCGCGCTCCTCTACTGGCTCCAGGTGCATATACGGTAGCAATTAAAGCTGCCGGATTTGCAGCGAATACCTCGCGCGCGATTGTTACTGTCAGCAACACGACTTCTCTGAATGTGACGCTGGCGGTCGCTGGCCCAAATCAGAGCGTGCAAGTGCAGGGAGCTGCAACGGTGGCGCAACTCGATAGTTCAACGCTGGGCGGCGTAGTCGATGAAAAAGCAGTTCAGTCGCTGCCGCTATCGAATCGTAATTTCACACAAATAATAGGACTGGCTCCGGGCGTCGTGGTTGATCTGCCGAGTGCGGCAAGCCTTGGTCACGGTACGCAAAATGTCACATCCAATGGAGCGACGCCCACCGCAAACAACATTCAATTCAATGGCATTGACGCGAATAATCTGGTGCAGAATTCAGCGGCGAATGCAGAGAGTTCACAGGTAGGCGTAGCGATTCCATCACCTGACACAATTCAGGAATTCCGCGTGCAGACGGCGAACTTCGACGCCGCGTATGGGCGTGGAACGGGGGCCAACGTTGACCTGGTGACCAAGGGTGGAACAAACCACTTCCATGGAAGCGCCTGGGAATTTGTGCGCAACAACATCTTCAATGCGAACGACTTCTTTCTCAAGAATGAGGGGCAGCCGAGGCCAGACCTGAAGCAAAACCAGTTCGGTGCATCGATCGGCGGCCCGATCTGGAGAGATCGTACATTCTTCTTTGGCGCATACCAGGGACTTACCGAGGTGAATGGGCTGGGAGGCAAAACAGAAGCGACGTTACCACTGCTGACACAGGATAGGTCTGCAGCCACGCTGGGTGCGCAGTTTTGTCCGGCCGGACACCTCAACAACATGGGACAACCAGCGACCGGATATCTGACGCAGGCTGGCGGAACACAGGTAGAATGCGACGGTTCAAACATCAATCCAGTGGCGCTGACGATCTTGAATGCAAAGCTGCCAAACGGACAATTCGCCGTACCAAGTCCACAGGTAGTGATACCGAACAGCGGCGACGATCCAACTGATCAGTTCCCGCAGGGACAATCAACGTACGCCATTCCTGCACATTATCGCGAGGATCAGTTCACGGTTGATATCGATCAGATACTCAACGCGAAGAACACGTTGGGAGGGCGCTTCTTCTATTCCCGAGCGCCCACGACGAAGCCGTTCTCCCCGAATGGAGCGGCAAACGTTCCTGGTTGGGGAACCGATGAACTCGATCGCAACACGATGTTCGTTCTGTCTGATACCCAGATCTTCAATTCAAATCTTGTGAATATCGCCCGCTTTGGATATATGCGGTTTGATGGCCTGTCAAGGATTCAGAATCCATTTACTGCACAGGATTTTGGAATGGGCACGCCGACAGGAGCGACGGGTCCGTCATTGAATGCTCCCGGAATATGGGTTGCTGGGTTTATGCTGGGCGACGCTGGCACGCCATATCAGTGGCAGGTGACGAATGCGTTCATCTGGCAGGACACGGTGGCCTTGACGCGAGGCAGAAACAACTGGCGTTTCGGAGCGGAAGTCAAGCGGCATCAGGTCGATCTGGATTCGCCCGTAGAAACAGATGGCTTGCTTCAGATTCCTACCTTCAATGACTTTCTTGTGGGACTGAGCGCCGAACAAAACGGCAGCCCGATAGGAGCCAGTAACGTCGGTACGACACAGGCGGGAGGAGGGATCTTCCGCAGGAACGAGCGTTATACGGACTTTGCCACCTTTGTGCAGGATGACGTTAAATTGACGCCGCGGTTGACGATCAACGCGGGGCTACGTTACGAAATTTTCTATGCACCGACAGAGACTGGTGGACGGCTGGCCAACTTCAATGCCAACATAGCCTCCGGACCAACGCCGACAGGTGGAACATTCAGCGGGTTCACTGTGCCTTCGAATTTTCAGGCGACGATGCCCGAGGGCGTGGTGAAGACATCGTATCCGGGACTTTGGAAGACTCCGTATGGGGATGTGTCGCCGCGAATTGGATTTGCGTGGCAGATGACGGAAAAGCCTGTGCTGGTACTGCGTGGCGGCTACGGCATGTACTTTGACAAGCATTCAGCAAACCTTGTGGAAGTCGGCCTGGCGCAACCGCCTTATTCGACTCTCAACATTGTCTTCGGCGCAGCCAACGGCCCGGCAACCTTGCAGAGTCCTTATTCGCCTTTGGTCCTGCCGGTTTCGAGTTTTCCCGTTTTCCCGCTGCGTAGTGCGGCGTCTCCTCTGCCGTTCACGCAGGGAACCGATCCGAATGTGCAGGACGGGACGACGCACGAGTACAACCTGAACGTTCAGTATGCCTTCGCGCAGGACTATCTGCTTCAGGTTGGATACGTAGGGACGCGGTCTGTGCATCGACCTGGTCAGCTGGAATTTAATCAGTCACTGCTCGCAAGCCCCCAGAACCCCGTTAATGGTGAGACGACGAACTCAATCACCAATGTGGCCGCGCGCCAATTCTTTCAGGGAGTACCGCAAGGATCGCTCTTTACACGATCGATCTTCATCGGGAACTACAACTCCCTGCAGACCAGCATCACAAAGCGGTTAGCACACGGTTTCCAGCTTCAGGGAAGCTATGTGTGGTCGAAGAATCTGGATGAAGTCAATGGAGAGGGTGGAACGGATACCTTCGAGTTGCAACTGCCGACCAACGATCAGCGCAACCTGAGGAAATCGTCCTACGGCTTGTCGGGCGACGACCGTTCCCAGCGCATGGTGGTGAACTTTACATGGACAGCGCCCAAGTTCGCGTCAGCTCCGCCTGTCGCTCGTCATTTGCTGACGAATTGGGAATTATCTGGTATCGGAGTGATTCAATCTGGCGCGGCGCTGAGCATTTTTGATGGCAATGCCGGATCGGTCTACGGAAATTTCAACAATCGAGCGCAAAGTACAGGATCGAGCGCCTCTACGCATGGATCTCTGTTTTCACGCGTAGTAGGCAGCGGTCGCTACCTAGACGCCAAAGCATTTACGCGAGCACCCGAAGCGCCGTTTGGAACCAGTCTGGCTGATCAAGACTTTGGACTCAGTCCCGTAGGAATGGTTCGCGGACCAGGACAGCACAACCTTGACATGTCGATTGAGCGCATCTTTCCAGTAAAGGAAAGAGTGAACCTGAGGTTCCGAGCGGAGTTCTTTAATCTGACGAATACACCTCAGTTTGCCAATCCAAACACAGGCGTAGGTTACGGTGATCCGACACTGCCAAATCCAACGGCAAGTTCTTCTTTCGGTCAGATTACGTCGACAGTCACGAACCCGCGCGTTATCCAGTTTGCTGCAAAGATACTGTTCTGAGATCAATGCGGGCTCGCGCTCTATCTATTTCAACAATGTTTCCGGGAGAGGCCAAAAAGACGGATGATGACGATTCAAGAGATAGAACGGGCATGCGATGCATCACAAACCCTGGACTTCTCCAGGCACGATCAGGAGGCGCCTGAACTCTCCCTAAAAAATGTGTATTATCCGCTTGGTTTTCCCGCTGAGGTGAGAACGAACTCTGTCAGAGTGTTGGAACTGATGGATGAGCTATGGGGGAAATTTGAAAAGCAACATGACACAGAGCCATTCATTTCGGAGGTGCACGTCGTCGATTGTGATGGCACAAATGAGTGCCCTCCTACGCCGATTTTCCGTCTCATGATGCCATTGTTCCTGAGTGTCGCGGACGGAAACAACTACAGTATCGTAGACCTGGAAAAGTTGATAACGCGGATCTCGATCACACGCGGAACATTGCGCCACGGACTATATGCAAAGTACTTTCTGCTGGGGACACCGGGTTGCTGCATCTCGACGCGACACTCAACACCAGTGCATGCCGCATGCGTATCTCTCGATGGGAAGGGTGTATTGTTATGCGGAGATTCGGGTGCTGGGAAATCAACGCTCTCCTATGCATGCGCACGCGCGGGATGGACGTTTACCAGCGATGATGGGAGTTATTTGCTGAACGGTGGAACAGAACGAATGGTGACTGGCGATTGTTACCAGGTGCGTTTCCGTCCGGCATCGATAGACCTCTTTCCCGAGATAGCCGGCTTGAAGATTACGCCGCGTGCTGCGGGCAAACCCTCCATCGAAATGTCGACGCAATCAAGGACACACCTCGTGTGCAAACCAACTGCGAAGGTGGATTTTATGGTATTTCTCAATCGACATTCAGGTGACTCACAGGAATTGAGGCCTTACAGAAAAGATGTTGCACGCTACTTCTTGCGACAGACGCCGTTTGGTTTACCAGAGACATTGGCGGTGCAGTATGAAGCTATTGAGAGTTTGCTCAAGGCTGACGTGCTGGAGCTTTGTTACACAGACTTGGATTGGGCGATCGCGCGTTTGGAAAAGCTAGTGCGGGAGGGGAGCTAGTGGAGGTAATGCTCGAATCCCAGCCGCGTGATGGTGATTCAGCTTCGTTCTGGAATAATCCCGTTGCGTGGTTCCGCGAAAAAAATCTTGGCCGTCAGTATTGGACCTTCTTCGCAGTCGCCTTCTTTTTTGATGCGGGATTCAGCATCTATGTCTTCCTGTTTAATCTTTACCTTTTAGATGTTCACTTCAATGAACGCGCGATCGGCCTGATAGGCGGAGCTATGATGCTCGGCTCTCTCGCCGGATTGCTTCCGGCCGGAGCGCTTGCAAGGAAGTTCGGCATAAAGCCATTGCTTTTCTTTTGCCTGACTGCTGCGCCTCTGCTGAGTGCAACGCGCGCTATGTGGATGTGGGAACCTGCACAAATAGGCCTGGGATTCATAACCGGCGTAGCAATGTGCGGCTGGGGAGTTTGCTTTCTTCCGGCGATCGCGCGACTTACGACAGAGAAGAATCGCACATCTGGCTTTACTTTGATCTTCTCCGCAAGTCTTGCAACCGCCGCAATTGGCGGTGTCATCTGCGGCTATCTGCAACAGTGGGCAGGTAGGGCAGGCCTTACGATGCAGCCGGCAGAAGTGAAGCGGCTGATCTTACTCGCCTCATGCGCGACGGCGGCTCTCGGACTTATTCCTGCGCTTCGTCTCCGGTTGCCTGCGATATTGGAAGACGACATTGCACCGGAATTCCAGGAGTTGCACAGGAGGTGGTTCGATGACTGGAAAATGTCCCCCTTCCTGCTGAGGTTTCTGCCCTTGATGGCCGCATGGTCTGCGGTGCTGGCTTCGTTCACACCGTTTGCCAACATCTACCTGTCCCGCGACCTGAACATTCCAATAACTCAGATAGGGCTTATTTTTTCTACTGTGCAGATTGTGCAGTTCAGTCTTGGACTTTTCGCGCCGTTCATATTTCGTGCAGTGGGTCTGGTGAATGGGATTGTCGCCATGCAGATCTTTGCGGCTGCAACTCTCGCCTTACTGGCTGGCACTCGTAACAGCAAGCTCGCAATTGGACTCTACCTGGTATTTGCCGCCGTGCAGTGGATGTGCGCACCGGGCCTCTACAACCTGCTAATGAACGAAACACCAGACAAAGATCGCAGCACAGCGTCAGCGATGACGATGTTTTCCAGCTCACTTGCTGGATCAGGAGCAACCGCTGGGGCCGGCATCCTGTTTACACGATTCGGCTATCCTCCGGTGTTGGTTGCTATCGCAACACTCGCGGTGTCGGTTGCTGTGCTGTTCAGGCTCTTGATGAGGCACTCAATATCCCCTGATCTGAATGTGCAATCGTAGCTGCAAGGTCGTGGTGTTCCCTATAGAAGTCACAGGAGACTAGAGATGAAACGAATAGCGGCATTACTGCTGCTGGCATTCTCCGCGTTCGCACCGGCACAAAATTCTCGAGCTGGTGAAGTGCAGCTTCTCTGCCATCGCACAGCGAACCAGGATGTGCCAGAAAATACGCTCGAATCGTTGGAAGAAGCCGCATTGCTGGGATGCAACGTAGTGGAGATAGATCTGCGCAGAACGCTGGACGGAAGGATTGTGCTGAATCACGACGGTATTCTAGAGCGGCTCACTGACGGCATCGGTGAGGTGGAGCAGACCTACTACGACGACTTACAAATGCGCGACGCAGGCGGATGGATGGGGGAGCGCTTCAAGGGCCTGAGGATTACGCTTTTTGAAGATGCATTGCGATTAGCTCGCGCGAGGGACATTCGGTTGGTCCTCGACATTAAGACGAAAGGCATAGGTGCTGAAGTACTGGAGCTGGTGCGTCGTGAAGGCATGCTTGAGCGTGTCCAGTTCAATGGTGAGTGGGACGATGTGAAGAAGCTGTATCCCGGTGCTACGACTGCAGGTGACAGAACAGCGTGGGTACAACCGGGAGTGAGCGCGGAGCAGGTTAACGCATTTCACGAACAAGATAAGAAAGTGGTGGCGAACTTTTCGGCGAACAAGCATGAGATGGATCTCGCTGGAATGAAGGCCGCTGTCGCAGCAGGCGTCGATGGAATCAATGTGGATTACCCGCGTCTGGGAGCCGATGCGGTAGGGCGTCCGGTGGAGCTTCGATTGAAGGCGCTGATCGCACAGGCCAACAGCGGCGAAAGCTCGGATCGATCCAGAGCGATCCTTGAACTGTCGCGATATCGCGGATTTTATTTGCAGAGCGAGTTCGTGCGGTGGCTGCTCGACGGCGACGATCATGTGTCGCGAGCGGCGGCGATAGCATTATTAAAGGCCAGGCCGAAGATGCCGGCAGTAGTCTTTAGCAAGGCACTTCAATCAGATCACAGCGATGCAAGAGCAAATGCCGCGTGGGCTTTAGGAATGACCGGTGCTGACGCCAGCGTGTTACTGCCACTGCTACGGGATAAAGATCCGCACGTCTTGCAGGAGACGCTGATGGCGTTGGGACGTATGCCGGGTGATGTGGACGCGAAGGTCCTGCTCCCGCTATTGAGCTATGCAAATCCCGGTGTGCGTGGAGCAGCGGCCCTGGCCCTTGCTAGTCATCAGCCGGAGGCAGCGCTCAAGGCGATTCCGCCGCAATTGCAACTCGAGATGAAGACTGCAATAAGACTTGGTCAAGAGTATGAGCGAAGAGGCAGGCCTAGGCTGACGCAAGCGGAGACGGATGAGATTACGGGGCACTTTCGCTGCCAGATGAAAATGGTGCAGGCTCTCTCGATGCTTAAAGTTCCCGGAGCATTGCGGGTCCTTGAAGACCAGGCGTTTCGTCCAGGCGAAGACTCAGCTCAGTATGATGGCATCGTATCTACGTTTCAATTGTGGGATAAGATTGGGCACGACGCGCAACCTGCGGTACAGGCACTTGCATCCTCTGACATGCAACTGGCCGACCGTACGGAGTGGATGCTTGTTCAGGCTGGTCCAGATGTGCTTCCCGATGTTCGCAAGGCTTTGAGCAGCGATAATTCGGCTGTTCGTGAACGGGCGATTCGTATTGTGGCCTGGCAGGGCGACGTCGATTCGATAGGAACGCTGCAGGCGATGCAGAAAACAAGTACATCAGACCCTGCATTGATTGCGTGGGCCGTGGAGAAGATTGAGAGTCTTCGGCAACAGCCCTGATCCGGCCGCGTGGTTGTTATGGATTGAGGAAGCGCAATAGCTCGTCTTCATCGTGTTTGCTGAGCGACGCGCGAACACGCATATGCCGCACGATCGTGCCGGAGATGCGAGGCGAAAAGCCATCTGGCGGTCGGTGACAGCGGGCGCAGTTCTGCTGGAAGATGCGATCGCCCTCACTCTCTTTCTGCTGTGTTGCAGGTGCGTTGGAGGCTTGTTTGGCTGGCTGAGAGGCAGGCGGATGATCCTGAGCAGATGCCTGCATGAATACGGTTGCCGCTACCGCAATGACGAAGATAAAAATGTAGTGTCGAGCGTTCAAGGTCATTTTCCTTTCCAGGCTGGGAAGAGGAAGCGATATACGATTCCGGTTTCCCAAATATTGTGATCGCCGGTAGAAGAGAACTGCCGCGCATAGCTGGTAAGAATCCGAGTGTTGTGGGGCAGATCATAGTTGAGCGCGAAGTCGACGCGCTGCGTATTCACGAGTGGCAGACCGTCACTGACTATAGTGTCGCGCCGGAATGTCTGCTGCATGCGGAGCACAGGTTGGAAGCGGCCGATAAAGCTCTCATAGCCGCCAAATTTCAGGATGTGGTAGTCCGCCTCAACCCAGTAGCCCTGGGCATGATGGCCACGAGCGTATTCAGAGCGCAACCGCAGGCCGCTGTCCTTCGGCTCCCACCACACGTGGGCGCCATAGAAATTCTCATGAGTGCCTTGAAGCAACCGGTTGTATGAGAGCCCCACTTCCAACCGTTGATCGGGCAGGTAGAGGCTTGCCCGTCCGCCGGATGAACGTTGCGCAGTGAATTGTTCAACGCCAACACGGCTTGAGAAGTAGGCCGCGTAGTCGATGGAATATTTACGGCGAGCAATTGCGGATCCACGAACCATGCCGCCGGTGCCTGTGCCGGTCGACATGAGGCCGAGACTGGTAATGAGCGGACCGTCTTGAAAATTGCCAATCCAGATAGGAGAGAGACGCTCGTTGTATGTGCCGAATGGAAGCAGAAAGGAGCCGGCAACGATTGTTATGTGGGGCGAAACAACAATGTCTCCCTGAAGATAGGTGAGGCCGACAAAGTGCGAATGATCGTATCCAGACTCACCGTTACCCTTTGGTGCGAAGGCTTCAAGGAGTGCCGCTCGTGATTCGATAAGAACGTGCTGACCGATTGGCGCGGCAATCAATGGTTCAATGATCGGAGTGTAGGATGTGTTGCCTGCATTTGTGTTGGTGAGGAAGGCCACGCCTCCGGAGAGAAGCGGGGTGTCCTGGGCTGGTCCAGGACGCGCAACGCAAAGTACAGTAAGACCAAGCGCGATCGTCCTTATTGACCGCGCCACAGTTGAGGAGATAGAAGTTGGTATCAGACGCAGCATGTTCTCACGGTATCGTCAGAGGTTTTCTTATGTGTCGTGGCCTCGTCTGCGTCTTGTCACTTGATTGTCACTTCCAAAACAAAGCGCAAAAACGAACACATCATGTCAACCCTGAACAGTGCGTTTAATGACCGCAACAAATCAGTGACAATCGATTGACACTGATCTGACATGCCTTCAGGGTCGTGCCGTTTAGAGTCAGATCAACATCCGAGATGCTTTCTTTCGCGGGTGTTTCAAGTGCCGGTTTGGATATATGACCGCATCGTTTCGCTCTACGATCACATACGACGATATGCATACATTGGAAATCAATGCGCGGCCGAGCCATCTAAGCCACACACAGGAACTGCGCGAAGCCATCCTACTGATCTTTTGCACGCCGGTTCCGGAGCAATGCGCGCTTCTTGAAGGTCTATCTGACAGGCAGTGGAAGCCACTGCTGCACTGGCTCGACACAAGCGGGCTCGCGCTCTATTTTCTGGATCGCCTTACTACTCTTGGCCTCCGCGAGATACTACCTCCCGCAGTTCTGTCGCGACTTGCTCAAAACCTGGTAGACAGCAGAGCTCGAATCGATGCGATGATCGCCGAATCGAACGCGATCCAACGCAGCTTCCAGAATATTGGGCTTAGCTACGCTGTGCTGAAGGGTTTCTCCTTATGGCCCACGTCTGTACCAAAACTGGAGCTGCGATCACAGCTCGATATAGATTTTCTGATGGCGGAGAAGAGCTCCACTGAGGCGCGGAAGATTCTTGAGGCAAGAGGCTATCATCTGCATGCAATTAGCGGCAGGAGTTGGGAGTTCAAAGCCAATCAGAGTGCCGCGTACACGCTAAAGGATTTGTATAAACCGACGCCGCAACGCTCTGTTGAACTCCACATCGATATACCCGATGAACGTAAAGGCTCGTTATTGGAGCGGACAGACAACATTTGCTTTCATGGCGTTTGCATGCCTGTTCTTTCGCCGGTTGATCTTTTTCTGGGGCAGGCTCTGCATCTGTACAAGCATCTGCGCAGTGAGTTTTCGCGTGCTTCGCACATCCTCGAGTTTCGTAATCATGTGATTGCGCGATATCAGGACTGTTTGTTTTGGGAGCAATTGAGGGCGATAGGGGAAGGTGATTCCAGAGCAACTACCGGCCTGGGCTTTGTAACGCTATTGATTTCGCAAACTATGGGAGAGTTTGCGCCCAAAGATCTCACCTGCTGGACCGTCGACAGATTGCCTGCGCAAATGCGCAAATGGATCGAGCTTTACGGGTTTCGAACCGTTTTTAGAAGCTTCACTGGCAGCAAACTTCATCTGTTGCTCGAGACTGGGGCGCAGATGCCGGGTTCGCCATCCCGACGATCTTTGCGGCGGGCGTTGCTGCCATTGAGATTGCCGCCGGCAATTGCACAGGCGGAGCCGAATGAGACTCCGCGGGCTTGGCTGCGACGCCACCACCGGCAGGCGTACTTCATCCTCTTCCGGCTGCGTTTTCACGTAATAGAGGGCCTTCGCTATCTATACGAGTCAATCCGGTGGCGCCGTCATCTCAGACAACTCCAACGATGACAAAGCGCCTGATTTACGGGTGGAAAGTCATTACGACAAGATCCTGACATTTGCTTGACACACGTATGACACGCTAACTGTCTCAACTAACTACAGTGGGTATGGCAGCATAACGAGATCAATGAACATCAAGGCAATCGGACAGTTACGATCGAGTCATTCAAATGTCACGCATATCAATTTAGCAACTGCTACCCATGGAGAACTCATGAAGAAACGGTTCGCGCTACTTTTCATACCCGTCTTAATTCTGGGCGCTTTTGCGCTTCTCAATCGCGTGGCGGCAGCCGACGCCACACCGCGCAGGGTCGAAATAAGTGCAACCCGCTTTGCGTACACTCCCGGAGAAATCACCCTGAAGAAGAATGAACCGGTTGTACTGGTGTTGAAAAGCACGGACGTTGCGCATGGCATTAAGTTTAAAGAACTGAATGTCGAAGTCAAGGTAAGTAAAGGCGGAACGGGTCAGGTGCAGTTCACGCCGACCAAATCAGGGACGTTCGTAGGCCATTGCTCGGTCTTCTGCGGTTCAGGGCACGGAAAGATGGCCCTGACGCTTAACGTCGTGGAGTAAAGATGCGCCCCTTCGCATTCCTGGTATCGACTGTAGTCTTTGTCGTCTTGGCTGGTTGCAAGGCTGATCCGCCGAGCAAAGTTCATCGGAGCATTGTGACATTCGCCAAACATCGGATTTTTGTAGGAAACAAGAGCGAGAAGAATCCTCTGCCTGCAAATGCCCAGACGATTTCGGACGGGAAAGAGGCGTTTTCTCACTATTGCGTGGCATGTCACGGCATGGACGGTCAAAATACGGGCGTTCCATTTGTGGAACATATGTCGCCACCGGTTCCATCACTGGCTTCCAGTGAAGTGCAGAGATATACCGACGGGCAATTGAAATGGGTAATCGATAACGGTCTTTGGCCATCTGGTATGCCAGGGTCCAAGGGGACGTTGAGTGACGATGAAATCTGGTCGATTGTAGTCTTTATCCGGCACCTCCCTCCGGCCGGGAGCCTGGGAGAACCCGAGATGTATAGTCACTAATCGGGCACTTCGGTTGCGAGATTGTGGTAATTTGCACCATCATCCTGACAGCGGGACGCACTTTCGGCCAGAATGAATGTGGAAGGACTGAGGAGATGATCAAAGAAATCGATTCAGCGGCTGAAATGGAAAGCAATGTCCCTGCAGTCAAGCTCGGCACAATCCTCATCGTCGAAGACGATCCACGCATGCAAAAAGTGCTGCGGAGAATGTTCGTCGAAGAGGGTTACTCGATCGCCGTAGCCTCAGATGGACAGACAGGACTTGAGCTATTTCGTAGTGAACGTCCCGTAGCTGTGGTGCTTGACCTGATCCTGCCCCAGATTTCCGGGCGGGAATTGTGTCAGATGTTTAAGACCATCTCCGTCGATACGCCGATTGTCGTTCTCAGCGCTATTACCGACGTAGTTGATAAAGTGCTTCTTCTTGAACTCGGCGCGGATGACTACGTTACCAAGCCTTTTAGTCCGCGTGAGTTGACAGCCCGCGTGCAGGCCGCCATTCGGAGACAGCGAAAACCTGCGATGCCGTCTGTTTACCGTTTTGGCGAATGCGAGGTCGACTTTCAAAAAATGAGTGTCGTGCGGGCGGGATCAGGAGTTACTTTGACTGCACACGAGTTTAAGCTGTTGAAGTTCTTTACTGAGAATGCCGAACGGGTACTTACTCGCGAACTCTTGCTAAACGAGGTGTGGGGTTATAACTTCTATCCAACGACTCGTACGGTGGATAACCAGATTCTGAAGCTTCGGCAGAAGCTGGAACCAGATCCAGCAAACCCGAAGCATTTGCTCACGATTTACGGTGCAGGATACAAATTTGTTCCATAGGGTCAGGGTGCGGCCTTTGCCAGAATTTCGGGCCAGTTTTTGGAGTAGAGCCTATGCAGAATGAGCGGGGCATTCGAACGCGAGTGCTGCTTGTGGCTGCAATGGCGTTCATTATTGCAGTTGTGACCAGCAGCAGCCTGTTGCTGGTGCGCCATCGTTTGCTGAGTCAGGTCAATGATGACCTTTCCCGCGATCTGACCCGTTCCGTGACGACATTTCAAGATCTGCAAACGGAACGCCTGGCGGCTCTGGAACGTGAGAATGCGCTCCTCGCCGATCTGCCGAGCCTCAAGGCGCTGATGACGTCGAGCGATGACCTTACTATTCAGGATGGTTCAGTTGAGTTCTGGAGAGTGAGTGGCAACGACCTGTTCGCCCTCGCCGATAGAAACGGCCGCATCGTAGCGCAGTACGCCAAGGGCGAAAGGGCGGACGCCGGGTTGCGTGCGGGACTGGCATCTCTTTTGACGTCGTCATCCAAGCGATATTTAGTAGGAGACGGCCGGCTATTTGCATGCTCAGTGCAGCCGCTTTACTTCGGAAGCAATGAAACCGGAACGCTCCTTGGATACGTGATAAGCGGCATCGCAATTGAGCGAAGCACACTACGACAGATCAGCGAGCCGACGGGAGTCGAAGTTACATTTCTAAGTAGTGGCAAGACCGTAGCCAGCACGCTTGAATCCTCATTGCAAGCTCGTCTGGAAGGGCAGCGGAGTCTTGCTATGGGGGTGCCGCAGGCCGAAACTTCAGTCAGCCTTGGAGACGACCGATATCTGGCGGCAACACAGGATCTCTCTTACGGAGCCTCGGCTCCATTGCACCTTGTCGTGCTGAAGTCATTTGGCCCGGCGGAAGAATCGATTCGTAGGATCGATCGTCTTGTCCTCATAGCCGGTTTGTTCTCCCTTTTACTTGGCACGGCTCTCATGATGACGCTCTCGCAAGCAGTGACAAAGCCCATTGAAGAACTTGCAAAAGGCGTAAGAGCATTTGGTGTGGGCGATGGAGCACATCGTGTTCCTCGTTACGGCACTTACGAAGTGCGAGAGCTGAGTGCAGTCTTTGCAGGCATGCGCGAAGAGATACAGCAGGCTAATCACGCTCTGTTGGAGTCGGAGCGGCTTGCGACGATTGGCCGCATGGCCAGCTCTGTTTCGCACGACCTGCGACATTACCTGGCCGCAGTCTATGCCAACGCGGAGTTCTTGGCCTCAGCGCAACTCTCCCCGCAGGAGCGCGCCGAAATCTTTGCCGATATCCGCGCGGCGGTACACGGCACCACCGAGATGATTGAGTCATTGCTCATTTTCAGCAGAACCGGTTCAGCGATGCGACGTTCTCCGGAATTGATTTCAGTATTGCTGGAGCGGGCGACTGTGCTGGTCCGGGCTCACCCGGATGCAGTCGGCGCTACATTTGAGATCCGCCACGGCAGTCCGGTGGATACCGCCGCCGTTGTAGACGGAAAGCAGATCGAGCGCGCTTTTTACAATCTTCTTCTCAATGCCTGCCAGTCAGTTCGTTCTGAAGGAAGAGCGGCGGAGGTCGTCGTCTCTCTTGAAGCCCACGAAGGACAGATTATTCTGAATGTTGTGGACAATGGCAGTGGTGTTCCGGAAGGTATACGAAAGACCCTCTTCGATCCGTTCGTCAGTGAGGGCAAGCAGAAGGGAACCGGTCTTGGGCTTACGCTGGCTCATCGTATCGCAGTAGAGCACGGAGGCGAAGTAATTCTGCTCAGCACGCGTCCAGGCGAGACAATCTTTCAGATGAAGGTGGCTCAGGAGCTTCACATTTCACCAGCGACGAGTGCGGTGGATCGAGATAAAGTGGTAGCAGAATGAGACAGAGCGGCCTTCAATCGAAGTCCAGACGTCACCGGTCTTTGCCCAGCACACGATACGTGCCGTTACTCATCTTTGCGCTGCTCGGACCTGCTCGAGGAGTTGTGAAAGCTCAGAGCATGACGCAGGAAGAGCTGACCCAGCAGATTCAAAAACTGAGCGATGCGATGGCCCGCACGCAGTCTCAGATTGAGCAGTCACAGCGCGATATGGAAGAGATGCGCCGTCAACTCTCTGCTCTGCAGCGGCAGGTCGCAAAGGGTGGAGGAACAACAAACCCACCATCGCCGCCGCCATCTCCTGCGCCCCCAACAGTAGAGGCTCTGAACGAAAAACAGGCGATGGATGAAGCGCAGATCGCTACGCATGAACAAACCAAGGTTGAGAGCGATTCGAAGTATCCCGTAAAAATCAATGGATTGTTGCTCTTCAATGGCTTCGTGAATACATCAAAGGTCGACATTGCGGCTACCCCTACTGTTGCTTTAGGTGGTCCGGGCAGCTCTGGCGCCTCAATCCGTCAGACAAGGCTTGGCATTGAAGCGCGGGGCCCTCATTTACTTGGCGCACGAAGCTATGGTGATATCAGCGCCGACTTTAATGCCTATCAAGCTCCAGTTGTAAACACCACATCGAACGCTGGCGTAGTTACGTATTCCAACGCCTACAACGAAAACAACGCATTGTTGCGTTTGCGCACCGCGCACGCAGGGCTCAATTGGGAGCGAACGCAAGCATACTTCTCCTATGATCGCCCCATTCTCAACCCTGATTATCCTGACTCGCTTACCGCTGTGTCCATGCCGCCACTCGCGTGGTCCGGCAACTTGTGGGCGTGGAATCCGCAGGTCGGGGTGGCCCACAATTTTAGCCTTTCGGCATCGCAGCAGCTCAGGCTCGAGGCAGCGCTCATCGATGCTGCCGACGCGCCACTTGTGCCGTTGCTTCCTGCGGGCGTCTACCAGCGTCCGTCTGTCGTAAGCACCGCAGAACGGAGCCGCTGGCCAGGCGCAGAAGCGCGTATTGCATGGCAGGGGTCAAGATCAGACGAGAGCACCCACTTCGGAGTTGGCGGATATTTTTCGCCTCATCGCACATCCGATCGATTCACTTTTGACGCATGGGCTGCAACCGCCGACTATCGACTGTCTCTTCCGGCACGTCTCTCTCTCGTTGGGAGCGCCTATCGTGGGTTGGCGCTGGGCGGACTCGGAGCTGGCGGATACAAGGATTACGTTTACGGCATCGACTCGGACTCCGGCTGGGTTTATCATCGCGCTCTCGATGATGTCGGTGGCTGGTCGCAGTTGAAGGAGAGGGTCAACGAACGCCTGGAGTTCAACGCAGCTATCGGCATTGACGAACTCTTCGCGAAACAGTTGCGGCCTTATGCCGGTCCTTACACGGCTGCCTACCAAAACCTGGCACGCAACCGCACCTTCACCGGCAATGTTATCTTCAGTCCGAGCGCATATCTGCTCTTTTCGCTTGAATATCGCTATATTGTCAGCTCGCCTGTAGTAGGCTCATCGGCAGCAAGCAGTATCATTGGCCTGGGGGCTGGATACAAGTTTTGATGCGATGGAAGCTATTCGGCAACGGGTTTCTCTGTGCCGTCGCCTTAACATCCCATTTCGCCGTTGCCCAGGGCAATCCATCGCAAGCGGGGAAGGCCGAAGTTCGTCTGCATCTTGGCTTTCCGGGACAGACGAAATCACGTCCCGTTCCTGCCGTTGTCTGGCTGGAACCGATGGCAGGCACACCTTCGCTTCCATTTTTACCCAGCGGTAGATACCGTCTGCTGCAGAAGAACCGCACATTTACACCGCATCTGCTGGTCGTTCCGGTTGGCAGCGTCGTGTCTTTTCCAAATGCCGATCCGTTCTTTCACAACGTCTTCTCGCTCTTTGATGGAAAACGATTTGACCTGGGACTCTACGAGGCTGGAACAACTAAAGAAGTGCCGTTTACTCGTGAGGGCGTCTCATATATCTTTTGCAATATTCATCCTGAAATGAGCGCGGTAATTCTGGCTCTCATCACGCCACTCTATGATGTAGCGGACGATAAAGAGGGGTTTGTTCTGCATGGCGTGCCGCCAGGGGACTATCAATTGCACCTTTGGGTGGAAGGCCTGCCGCAATTGACGCTCGATCGATTGGGGCACCAGGTTCACCTGGTTTCGGGTTCTCAGGATCTGGGCGAAGTGCGCGTTCCTGGGGTGCCGAAGAGTATCGTCAATCACACGAATAAATTCGACAAGCCATACGATCAGGACTGGAAAAAGAAATACTGACCCCTACACTGGAAGGACATGAGCGCAGCCATCGAGTTTCGAGAAATTTCCTTCGCAACTCCCGAAGGGCGGCTACTCCTAGATAGCATTACGCTCCCAATTGAACAGGGAACTACCACCGTTCTCCTCGGCCGCAGTGGTTCCGGCAAGACCACACTCCTGCGCACCGTTAATCGCATGGTGGAACCCACCGGCGGAGAAATTCGCATCAACGGACAAAGTGTGCGCGAAGGCGACATCATCACGCTGCGCCGCGGCATTGGCTATGTTATCCAGGAGACAGGCCTTTTTCCTCACTTCACCGTTGAGCGTAATGCCGCAGTCGTGCTTGAGGCAGAGGGCCGTCCGCATGCAGAGCGCATCCAACGCAGCCATGAACTGCTTTCACTGGCGGGGCTCGACGCGGCGACATTTGCGGGCCGCTATCCCCATCAGCTTTCCGGCGGCCAGCGCCAGCGTGTCGGTCTGGCTCGCGCTCTCGCGGCCGATCCTGCAATTCTGCTGATGGATGAGCCCTTTGGTGCTCTTGATCCACTCACGCGTGCGGAGATGCAGGACATGCTGCGCAACGTTCTGACGCGCATGCGCAAGACAGTCCTCCTTGTTACGCACGATCTGAACGAGGCGCTCTATCTCGCTGATCACATTGCGCTAATGGGTGAAGGGCGATTATTGGCAAACCTTCCACCGAAAGAGTTCCTGCAATCGCGCGAACCTGAAGTAGAGGCGTATCTTCGGGCGTTCTATCGTGGCGAACGCGATGCGTCGCAAGCGAGGCAGGGATGACTCTGATCTCAATTGCCCAGGCTGGTTTCTTAAGTCAATATGGCGGTGAGATTCTCACGCTGACGATCGAGCACATATGGCTCACTGGCGCCGCAATGCTCTTTGCGGCTGGCATTGCAATACCAACAGGAATCTGGCTAACGCGCTCACCGCGATGGGCGCGGCCGATTCTTGCTGTGGCAAACATTCTCCAGACGATTCCATCTCTGGCGATGTTCGGTTTTCTCCTTCCCCTGCCGTGGCTCGGAGATCGCGCTGCTCGCATCGCTATCGTCGCGCTCACTGCATACGCACTGCTTCCAATACTTCGAAACACCTACGCGGGCATTCGCAGCATTGATCCATCGATTATTGAAGTAGCCCAGGCGCTCGGGCTTACAAGCCGTCAGCGCCTGATAAAGATCGAATTGCCGATTGCTGCATCGCTCATTCTCGCCGGCATCAGGACGGCTACCGTCACCTGCGTCGGAATCGCAACCATTGCAGCGGCTGTCGGTGCGGGAGGACTCGGCGAGTTGATCTTTCGCGGAGTTGCCTCAATCGACAATCGCCTGGTGCTTGCGGGAGCCGTTCCGGCCGCGTTGTTGGCGCTGATTGCGGATGCAGGCCTTGGTCTGCTCGAACGACGCCTACGGATGCCTGGCAGATGAGGCGCGCGCGTCTCGCCGTCGCGATCGTTGCCCAGGCTTTTTGCCTCCTCCTGATCAGCTGCGCGCCACCGCGTCCGGATCACCCCGTAATCGGAGCCAAGAACTTCACCGAGCAGGTAATTCTCGGCGAACTTCTCGCCCAGGAGATCGAGGCCAAGACGCATCTCAAAGTTGAACGCCGTTTCTATCTTGCCGGTAGCTATATCTGCCACCAGACGTTGGTCTCAGGGCGCATCGACGCCTACGTTGAGTACACCGGAACCGCGCTTACTGCAGTGCTGAAACAGCCTATTGCGCGTGACGCCACAGATGCCCAGTCTGTGTTCAACACTGTGCGCAGCCTGTATGCCTCTCGATACAACGTCGCTGTTGCCAGCCCGTTGGGTTTTGAAAACACCTTCGCTATGGTTATCCGCGGTGAGGATGCTCGCGCGCTGCATCTGTCCAAGTTAAGCGAAGCCGCACGCTACACGCCGAGGTGGCGGCTCGGCGTCGGTTATGAATTTGAGCAGCGCCCTGACGGCCTGAGGGGAATGAGCGCCGCCTACGGACTGACATTCGCGGCCGCACCGCGCACCATGGACCTTGGCCTGCTTTATCGCGCGCTCAATGCTCACCAGGTTGATATCATCGCCGCTAATTCAACCGACGGTCCGATTCGTGAGTTCGGTCTGACTGCTCTTGAAGACGATAAGCATTACTTCCCGCCCTATCAGGCCGTCCCTCTGGTGCGCTCGGAGGCGCTTAAACGCTGGCCGCAGATTCAAGTCGCGCTCGATGCCCTTGCGGGCAAGGTTACTGCTGAAAACATGCGCGCAATGAATGAAGCGGTCGACGCGCAGCATCGTGATCCTGCGGAAATCGTGCGAGAGTTTCGTAGCAAGACGGGCCTTTGATGAGCTGCCCCAAAACATAAAGACCCAGAGATTGTGAGCTAACTGATGGTTAAAAGTAAGTTACAAAACGGCTCACGATTCCGTTGGACTACCCCATCAAATCCTGTAGACACAACAACAACTGGCGTCCGACCACCTCGGCAAGATACTATTCGCTCGCGCGATTTCGACATCATGAGCCGTTTCGGACAGCCTCACTCCTCCAGCGTGCTTTTGAATGAAAAGCGCAATTCCGCACGGAGCGCAGCGAAGATTCGCTCTCACTCAAGGAGAAGACATCATGGCAGAAAACACTGGGGTCGTTTATTTGGGACAGAACCATGTCGAAGTTCAGTCGATCGACTTTCCCAAGATGCAGAATCCCGCTGGAAAAAAGATCAATCATGCGGTGATTCTCAAAGTTGTCGCGACCAATATCTGTGGCTCCGACCAGCACATGGTGCGCGGTCGCACCACAGCCCCGACAGGTTTGGTTCTAGGGCATGAAATTACCGGAGAAATCATCGAAGCCGGTTCCGACGTTGAATATTTAAGCGTCGGCGATCTCGTAACGGTTCCCTTCAACGTCGCCTGTGGCCGCTGCCGGACATGCCGTGACCAGCAGACAGGCGTCTGCCTCAATGTCAATCCCGGACGTGCCGGCGGAGCATATGGCTACGTCGATATGGGCGGCTGGGTTGGCGGTCAGGCAGAGTACGTGATGGTTCCGTATGCAGATTTCAATCTGATCAAGTTTCCTGATAAAGCCCAGGCGATGGAGAAGATTAAAGATCTCACGATGCTCTCAGACATCCTGCCCACGGGATTTCATGGCGCAGTGAATGCGGGCTGCGGTGTCGGTTCCATCGTTTACATCGCAGGTGCAGGCCCGGTTGGCCTGGCCGCCGCAGCCTCTGCAGATATTCTTGGCGCGGCGATTGTAATGATTGGAGACATGAACGCTGATCGTCTGAAGCATGCCGCTAGTGTGGGCTTCACTCCTATCGATCTGACCAAGGGAAATAACCTTGGCGAACTCATCGCAGCAGTTGTTGGAAAGCCGGAAGTAGATGCGGCCGTCGATGCCGTGGGCTTTGAGGCTCGCGCGCACGGCAAGAACGGACAAGAGGCTCCCGCGACCGTGCTCAATTCACTCATGTCAATCGTTCGCGCCTCGGGCGCCATTGGAATTCCGGGCTTGTATGTCACTGAAGATCCGGGCGGAATCGATGCGGCAGCAAAGACGGGCAACCTGAGCATGCGCTTCGGCCTGGGATGGGCGAAGTCACATCGCTTCTACACTGGGCAGACGCCTGTGCTCAAGTACAACCGTCAGCTGATGCAGGCGATTCTGCATGACCGTCTGCCGATCGCCAAAATCGTGAATGCAACAGTGATTACGCTGCCTGAAGCGCCAAAGGGATACAAGGATTTCGATGCAGGCGCAGCGAGGAAGTTTATTCTCAATCCGCACGGCCTGGTGCATTAAGAGCCCTGCGTGCTGAGCTAATCATCGAGCAGTACGATCAGACTTAACTCAGGACTTGGAATCTCAGCCGGAACGTAAACACCGACCTGGCGGGTCTGCAGAATGTGCTCCCAGCATGGCCCGCCACGGTTGACGCTGAAATACTGCGCCTCGACACGAGCGGCGATCTGCGGCGGCGGGACGGAAAGATGGTTCAGAGGCAGGCCCGGCAGCGCTCGCTTGATCAATTCCAGAACAAAGCGTGCAGAACACATCTTGGTCAGCTTGGGTACCCGAGCGATCAGATCTGCTTCACCGATCGGCGACTGAATCTCCAGAATCCAGCGCGCCGGTCCGATGCATCGCTCGTCACGAATATCACCCTGGTAGAGGAAGCTCTCAACCTGATGCAGCGGAATTTTAATTGCCTTTGACGGCATCACGATCTCCAGATGCCGGCGGATATGTTCATCCAACGCGGCAAACTGGGTACCGAGATCCCAATGGTTGTAAGCAGGCAGCGAACGAGGATGTACCTCAAGGCCAAAGGTGCAGAGCGCGCCTGCCAGCCGCGACATCTCGCGGAAAAGCTCTTGTGGATGAATATGGCGAGCGATCAGATAATGACGCAGCGGAGAGACGTTGGAGTTGAGCGCATGCAGGAACCAGTACTGGGCCACATGGCGCGCTGACATGCCGGCCTGAAAGACGCCATTGCGCTGCTGCTGCTCCTGCGTAAAGACCGTGCTCTTCTCATCCAGAATGTCGATGAGGCGATTCAACATCCCAGTCAACACTGGGCTGGCGGCGAGGCTCAGGCACGGCGGCACAAAAGTCATATCCACTTCGTAGTGCCCCGCGCCGTCTCGCAGAATGCGCACCACGGGCAAGCTGACGTATTTCTCAGTGATCTCAGCCTCGGCCAGCAGGACCAGATTCTTGCGGCCGATCTTGATTTGCTTCTCATCGAGGCCGGTGTTCTGGTCTGGCATTGACTGCTCGGCGCCAAGATAGCGAACGGTTGCAGAGTTATTTTCAAGACTCGTATTCTGGCCGTCGCGCAGCGTGCTTGGCACCGCCAGATGCATTGTCAGATGGTCTGCAACTGGTGAAAATAGTGCTGCAAACTCACGCGGATTCGGGGCAACATCGGAGCCTGGGAGATCGAAGGCCAGCCCATCTTCAAAAAGGCCGCGGGCATGCGTCAGAGCAAGTGAGCCATTGCGCAAAGCGTCCAGATCAAACTGCAAGCCAGCAAATCCAAATGCATCGCGCCACAGACTCGCAGTCACAAAATTCAGCGAGTCCTCAAAGTAGCGGCTCTGGGCCTGGAAGTGATGCGGGCCGAGGTACATTCCTTCCGACCAGACGGGTTTGGTGAGCATTCGCATATCGTTCAGCCCGCCTCTGGCAGCAGGATGATTAACTCCATCTCGGGGTTCGGAAGATCGCCAGGCACGTGCGCAGCAAAATTGCGCGCGCGGGTCACCGTCTCCCACGCCGCGCCAGACTGGTTCAGGCTGAAGTACTGAAACTTAAGCTTTATAGGGATAGCATTTGGCGGGCTGCTCACATGCGTGAGCGTCAAGCCTGGCAGCGCAGCGTTGATTAGCTGCTCAATATGCGTCGCTGAACACGCCTTCACCAGTTGTGGTACGCGGCGAATGATCGTGTCCTCGCTCGCGTCCGCTGAAAACGCCAGATACATACGCGTGTTCTTCAGGTACTTGTCCTGGTCGATCGCCGCGGCGTAAATCGTGTTCTTCACATGAGCCAGCGGCAGCGAGACAACGTTCGTCTTCACAACCGTATCGAGCAGAATGCGCAGCTTCTCATCCAGATCGGTAAAGACTTTGCTCAGGTTCTGATGGTCGTAGAGCGGCAGATCGCGCGGCCGGATTGTCGTGGAAAAGGTAGTCAGTGACGCGCCGAGCGCCGTAAGAGCAGAAAACAACTCTTCGGGATGGCAGCGCTGCCCCTGCAGCAGATGATTGAGTACCGGAATATTGGAGTTGACCGTGTACAGCAGCCAGAAATTGGCAATATCCGAAGCATTGAAGTCGGCCAGGCTCTGATTTTTCTGTCTTCGCATGCCCGCAAGCTGTGCGCTTTTCGCAGCCAGGATTTCGAGGATGCCGCTGATCAGGCTGCGCAGATAATCGCTGGCGCGTACCTCGAGCAGCGGCGGAACAAGACGCGTGTTTATGCGGAACGCACCAGCCTCTGTCTTTTCGATATTGGCAATCCGCAGCGACGAGCTGCCTTCGCGGTTTTCATTGGCGGCCAACAGGCGTAGGTTCTTTCGCGCGATCTGGATTGGCTTCTCACCCGTACCCGTATTGTCGTCACGAACGGTCGTGATCTCGGCCAGGTATCGGGAACCGGCAACGCGGCCCAAACCGGCCACATTCAACCCTTTCTGCTTGTAATCCGGGACGGTCAGGTAGATGTCCAGATCGCGCACCCCGGGGTCGAAGAACTCTGCCAGCGCCTTGGAAGGTGGTGGCTGATCTGGCCCCGGAATATCGAAGATCAGGCCATCGGGAAAGATGCCTGATGCGCGTGAGATGGCCAGTTGGCCCTCTGCCAGCAACTCCTGGTCGAGCACAAGTTCGTTGAAGCCCCAGGCGCAGAACTTCAGCGCCTGCAGCCGGAAATTCAGGCTGTCTTCGAGGAACTTGTCCTGAAGCTGCAGATGCTGCGGCGTCAGGAAGGTGCCTTTGGTCCAGAGAACGGGTTGCAGTTGTTTCATGAGCGGTGACCGGACCTTAACGATAGTAAATCACCGAAAACGGAACAAGGCGTGGCTCCCAGACGATATGGGTCGCCCACCCGGGCAAGTTGACTGGCGACGATGAAGGCCGACGTTCTCATAATGCTCTAGAAGCCCCGTTTAGCCTGATTGATTGCCTGCGTGGCCGATTGCTGAGCACCTTGCGCTGCCTGTTGTGCCTGACTCTGTGCCTGACTGGCTGCCTGCTGAACCTGCTGTCCCGCCTGCTGAGCCTGTTGCTGTGCTTGCTGAGCGGCCTGTTGAGCCTGCGCCGCGGCCTGCTGAGCTTGCTGTTGTGCCTGTTGCGCCGCTTGTTGAGCTTGTTGCGCGGCCTGCTGACCCTGTTGCTGGGCCTGATTGGCAGCCTGTTGCGCCTGCGCAGCCGCCTGCTGAGCCTGTTGCTGTGCTTGTTGAGCAGCCTGCTGTGCTTGCTGTGCCGCCTGTTGTGCCTGTTGCTGCACCTGGGCAGCCTCTTTCTTAGCATCCTGGACGGCTTGCGCTGCCTGTTGAGCCGCCTGTTGTGCCTGCTGCTGGGCCTGACTGAGCGCCTGCTGTGCGGCAGCCTGGCCCTGTGCCGTAGCCTGACTTACTTGCTGCTGAGCCTGTTGCACGGCCTCGTTAGCCTGCTTGTATGTCTGCCGCGCCTGTTGCTCCACCTGACTGGCTGCCTGCTGAGCCTGTTGCTCTGCCTGACTTGCAGCCTGCTGGGCCTGATTCGCGGCCTGTTGTGCATCGTTTGAAGCCTGCTGTGCTGCCTGGGCCGCCTGGCCAGCTGCTCCTGCTGCTGCACCGCCTCCCGCTGCACCTGCTGCTGCCGCTGCGCCAGCTGCTGCACCGGCTGCGCCACCAGCTGCTCCCGCTGCGCCGCCCCCAGAGGCTGCACCTCCGCCTGCCGCCCCAGCCGCTGCCGCACCGCCTGCTGCTCCACCTGCCCCAGCCGCTCCGGCTGCACCACCATGTCCTGCAGCTCCACCCGCACCCCCGCCAGCTGCTGCTCCGCCGGCCGCTGCACCGCCGCCGGCGGCACCGCCCGCGGCTGGAGAAGACGAACCGCCGCCGCCACGCTTTGTTCCGGACTTGCCGTCATCTGCCAAATCAGGGTCGGTGGGCGAGGCTGGGCTTGTGGGACTGGAACCAGATCCGGAGCCCGCTGCTCCACCGCTGTTGATCATCACCATCGTGCCGACGATCGTGACGCCGGCAGGATTGATGTCGATATAATTGCCACCGACTTTCAGGGATAACTGGGCGCCGGCCTCAAGAACCAGCGTCGCGCCAGCCTTGAGGTGAATCCCTGCGCCGGCCTCGTGCGCGTAATTCGCACCCGATTTCTCGTAAAGGTTCGTGCCTATCTTGATCGAGAGATTGCCGCCTATCTTCTGATTGAGGTCGCCGGTGATGTCGGCGTTTGAGTCGCCGCCGATCTTTTCAATGTGCTTACCGGTCACCTTTTCATGCCGGTCGCCGCCTACGCTCTCCATCTGGTCTTTGGTGACGACAAGGCTGCGGTTGTTGCCGACCCATTCACGGGTGTCATTGACGACGTAGTTGTCCTGGTCGAACTGGCTGCGGAGGAAGACCTGCTCTTTCCCCTGCTTATCTTCAAAGCGCAGTTCGTTGTAGGTGCTGGCGCTGCCCCCGGTAGAACTGCGGGTCATGAAGGTGCTGCGAGTCTGATTGTCCGGCAGCGGGTAGGGAACTGTCTGGCTTGCGTTGTACACACGCCCGGTAATGATAGGTCGGTCAGGGTCGCCTTCGAGGAAGCTGACGATGACCTCCTGGCCTACACGCGGAATGGTGATGGAGCCCCAACCCTGTCCGGCCCACTCCTGAGAGACCCGGACGCGGCAGGAACAGCTTCCTGCGCGGTCCCACGGGAAGAGCACCACGACTCGGCCATACTTGTCGACCCAGATCTCCTCGGTACCTCCGCCATCGTCCTCGATGCCGGCTCCGTCACCCTTGATCTGGCTTTTGCCCACAACGACAGCAGTCTGCGGCCCTTGCACAAATGGCTTGGGAGTGATCCGCGCCGGACGAAAGGGAACCGACGCCGGAATGCAGGTGAATTGGTTTGAATAGTGATCGCTGCCCTCGGCCCCCGTGCCATAGGTGCCTCCAACCGAGGCTATGTGGTGAATCTCGGTCAACACATAGCTGTCGTTCATGGCATCGATAAAGTGTTCCGCCAGGGTGAATTTGTAACCCGTCGTGAATGCCCGACAGGAACTGGCTCCGCGCGCCAGCATGTGCCCGGCTTCCAGCTCCTGCATGCGTACCTTCGCAAATGCCGTTCCGTCGGCGCGCACTCCATAGTCGCCTGGGTAATCAAACAGTTCAAAGTCTGAATTGCCGCCTATCACGTCGATCGTGGGCTCAGTCACCAGCAGGCTCGTGGAAGGTGTTGTGAAGTTGTAATCGGTCAACGAGTACTTTCCGCTCAAAAGCAGTTGTTCCATGTCCCACGCCGTAATGCAATCACCCTCTTCAAGACCACCGGCGACGGGGTTATAAACGATCGTATCCGTACCCGTAATTGACTCATGAATGCTGGACGAATCGGCAATCACCATCGTGTGCTTGCCATCTTCATGCTCGAAATAGTAGAAGATGCCGTTCTGCTCCATCAGGCGCGAGATGAAGTTGAAGTCCGTCTCACGGTACTGCACGCAGTACTCCATCGGTGTGTAGCTGGCGTTCAGAGAGATTTTGTAATCTGTAAAGCCGCGGTTATCAAAGACGGCTTTGATTACGTCTCCTACGGATTTGTTGTGGTAGATCGCGCAGTCCGCATAGCGTGTCAGCATCCACGTCCAGGGCACCAGTTCCATCTGGTAGTGGGCAAAACCTCCGCTCGCGCCGCTGGCGGCAAAGCGGCTTACCAGGCCGTTGAAGCACCGAGGCGTGTCGTCGGCCATCGCTATGCTGATGGTGACACTCTTGCCGATGATGTCACTGAACTCGATAGGCCCTTGTTGGGTGAGCAGGTCCAGATGAAAACTGAAAAGCCGCGAAATAGCCTCTGTGCCGCTGAAACCAGACAGCAGCAATACGCCATCGCCAAGAGGCGTTGTGACTGAAATTAGACGGCCGGCTTGGTCAAAATCATCTGCCATGGCTGCACCACTTCGTTCTTCGTGCCCGGATTAGCCCAGGGCGTCATCCGGTTATCCTGCTGTTTTCCATTAGGACACGCCACCCGGGCTTCGAAAAGCTCGAATCAGCGTGTCCATGAGTATAGTGACTCCCGGTATACACATCGTATCCGACAGTCAGTGCTTTGGTTAGCCGAGTTCAGCTTTGATACGCGAAAGCGCCGTCCTCCCCGATGCTCACATTGAGCTTGGTCATTTTCTCTCCCTCCGCCATGCCGCCAAGAATCTTCCTGGAGATATCCGGCAGCAGGGAATTGGTCAAAATATTGTCCACATTACGCGCCCCGCTCTCAACCTCAGTGCAGCGGCTGGCCACTTCGTTGAGGAACGCATCGTCCCAGGTCAGCTTTACCTTGTGGTTCTCCTGCAGGCGGCGCTGAATCTTGCCCAGCTTGAGCCGGATGATCTGCTTCAGCGCTTCATCGCGGACCGGGTAATAGGGAATCAGCACCATGCGCCCGAGGAAAGCCGGCTTGAAGATCTTGTTCAGATCCGGCTTCAGTGTGTCGATCAGTGCGCGCGGGCTGGGAGCAGTTTCCGGATCGGCCACCAGCTTCATCAACTGGTCGGTGCAGGCATTGGTTGTGAGGATAATGATGTTGTTCTTGAAGTCGATTGAACGGCCTTCACCATCCTCCATGTTGCCTTTATCGAAGACCTGGAAGAACAGCTCCAGCACGTCGGGATGCGCCTTTTCTACCTCGTCGAGCAGGACTACCGAGTAAGGCCGGCGCCGCACCGCTTCTGTGAGTACACCGCCTTCGCCGTAGCCCACGTATCCCGGAGGCGAACCCTTCAGTGTCGAAACCGTATGCGGCTCCTGGAACTCCGACATATTGATCGTGATCAAATTGTGCTCGCCGCCATAAAGCAGATCGGAGAGAGCCAATGCCGTCTCGGTTTTGCCGACGCCGCTAGGGCCGACCAGCATAAAGACGCCGACGGGCTTGTTGGGATCATCAAGAGACGCTCGCGAAGTCTGCACGCGCTGGCTGATGATATCCATCGCGTGATCTTGCCCGATGACGCGCTTCGCCAGATGATCCTGCAGGGCAAGGACCGTGGTGATCTCGTCCTTGAGCATCTTCCCGGCGGGAATACCCGTCCACGCCGAAAGTACCTCGCCGACGATCTGCGCATCCACGCAGACGCGAATCAGGCCAGTCTCGCCCTGCATTGCGGAAAGCTCCGACTCCAGAGCCTGCATCGCTTCCTTTGAAGCAGCAGGTGCTTCTACAGCATCGGCAGCAGGAAGCGCTGCTCCGTCAGCCGTGGTTTCCGGTACGGCAGGCGTCTTCGCATGAGCGGCTTCCATCTTTTTCCGCAGATCGCGAATCTTGCCGACCAAATCGCGCTCCTTGTCCCAGCGATCGGTCAGCGTCTTCAGTGTTTCTTCTGCTGAGGCTTTGAGTGTCGCAATCTCGGCAAGCTTCTCCTGGTGGTCGGCACCCACGACTTCTTCGCGGTCCAGAATACGCTTTTGCACTTCCAGCGCATCGATCGTTCGCGTAAGGTCTTCGATCGCCGGTGGAGTCGCACTCTGTCCCAGTGAGAGCCGCGCGCATGCCGTATCCAGAATGCTTACTGCCTTATCAGGAAGCTGGCGTCCTGCAAGAAAACGATGTGACAGCCGAACGCTGGCGAAGACCGCCTCGTCCAGAATGCGCACATTGTGGTGCTTCTCAAGCGAAGCAACGAGGCCGCGCATCATTACCATGCACTGTTGCTCGCTTGGCTCCTCAACCTTAACCACCTGGAAGCGCCGGGCCAGTGCCGCATCCTTCTCGAAGTACTTCTTGTACTCCGACCACGTCGTCGCGGCAATCGTGCGCAGCTCACCGCGCGCCAGAGCCGGTTTCAGCAGGTTGGCCGCGTCGTTCTGGCCCGCCTGTCCGCCGGCGCCGATCATCGTATGCGCTTCGTCAATGAAGAGGATGATCGGAGTTGGAGAAGCCTTGACCTCTTCGATCAACCCTTTGAGCCGGTTTTCAAACTCGCCCTTGACGCCCGCTCCGGCCTGCAAAAGCGCGAGGTCCAGTGTGCGGACATGCACATTCTTGAGCGGCGGTGGTACGTCGCCTTGTGCAACGCGCAATGCAAATCCCTCAACCACCGCCGTCTTACCCACGCCGGCCTCGCCGGTAAGGATCGGGTTATTCTGACGACGCCGCGTGAGGATGTCGATGACCTGGCGAATCTCCGCATCGCGGCCCAGCACGGGATCGATCTTGCCACGCTTGGCATTGCCAGTCAGGTCAATCGTGTAGGAGTCAAGATTCGGCGTCTTGCCGACCCCAGGCTTGGGCGCTTCGCCGGGGGCGCCTCCAGTTGCAGGGGCTGCCGCAGTTGTCGTTTCGTTCGACATGGCGACAATGCCCATTAGATCCTTGCGCAGCGCGTCGGCATTGATCTTCTGGAATTCCTTGCTTACGTCGCGCATCATCCGCGAGAGCTCTTCGTCGGAAGCCAGCGCCAGAATCGCGAACCCAGTTCGCACCTGCCCGGCGTTGAAGTCGATCGAGCCGATCGTCCACGCCGTTGTCAGCATCTTCATCACCGTGGGACTGATCGCAGGCGTGCGTGCATTGCCGGACTTCAGCTTGTCCATGCTGCGTGCCAGTTCCCCAGTCAGCCGCGATTTATCGATCTCGAAATGCTTGATGATCGCAGCAAAGTCTCCCGAACTGGAGTCCAGCAGCTTGGTCAGGAAATGCTCTACTTCGATGTCGTAATGTGTGCGGGAAAGGCAAAGGCCGGCAGCGCCTTCAAGCGCTCCCCGCGCTGCATCGTTCAATTTGGCAATGAGTGCTTTCAGATTAATTCCCATGATTTCCCCTTCTCTTAGAGAGCCAAAATCGTATCGTCAGGATCTGCTGCAAGTGGAACTGTCTTCGCCCAGGACACCCATCCCAGCCGTGCCGGGTGGCTTGCATTCATGTCCAGTTGAATATCAGGCGCCTCGTTGCGGTCCAATACCAATTGCGCTTCAAAATCAATGCATCGATTGCTGAAAAACTGCGTGATCGACCGCAGCGCTCCATATGCAGAGCCCTGTGGTAGAAAGTCGTTGTATCGTTCCAGACTCAGTGGTCCAATGCGGATGCGCACCCGGCCTTGCCTGTCCCACATTGCATCGCCCACTACGGCGCCCTCGCCCACCTGTCGTGAAGGCGATTCTTCTTCAGTCATCATGCACTGAGTCGAGCGGTCGATGGTGTACCACGCCCCGGTAAATTGCTGAATCTCCACCGGCACTTCGAAGTAGTCCGCAAGCAGCTGTTCAAGAGCTGTTGCCGAGCGCGATTGCATCGCCACCAGCGATACATAATGCAGCAGTGCCTCATCCTCAATCTCCTGTCGGTCGCGAAGCCCCGTCGTCCCTAGCCCGACAAGATCCAGCAGGTAATGGCTGAAGAGGTCCCGCCCGCCAGCAGCATACGTTACGGGGAAACGGAACTTCTGCCAGGCACGATAAAAGAGAGAAATGGCGCGATGATTGAAGATGTCGAGAAACGCAGCCAGGCTATGATCTTTGGCTCGCGCCCGCTCCAGAATCAGCTCGCTGTACGTATAGGGAAGCACGCCCATTGGACCAGTCATTCCCATGAAATTGACGGTCATCTCTGCCTGTTGGTCCCCAGGCATCTTCAGATCCTGAATCTCACTGGCAGGGAAGCCAAGCCGCTGATTTACCTTGAAGCGTACGACCTCGTCAGGGGGGCTCGAAAAACCACCAACCGGGCGCATATTCTCATAGAGGCGCTGCAGCAGCGAAACCGCCTGAAAGAACTCAAAGGAGTTTGCGTCTTCTTTAAGCTGTTCCAACAGCGGCGCGGCCGCCTGCGCGTCGATTGGCGGAGCCGTCACAAAATCATCAGATTCAGCGACAGGAGAATCCATCAAACCAGCATCTTCCGGCCCGATCTCGGTTGCCATTCGTGGAGTTCCTCCTTTCGCTGTTGTGTAGTGACTCGCAATTGCGTAAAGCTGTTAAGCGATGCGCTCAGCCCAAAGAAGCGTTCCAGCACGCTGGCAAAGAGAAACGCTCCGCCACCTGTGAACTGGTTCTCATCCAGTTCCATCTCGATGCGCATGCCGCGCGCAAAACTGACGCCCTGTTCGGAAATAAGCCGCGTAAAGTAAGGCTGGCTGCTGATACGTACAATACTCTGAATCACGTTCTGCGAATACGCTGTGCGACCTACGTCATAGAGCCGCAGAATCTCCTGCAAAGCCGTCTTGCCTTCCTCTACCAGCGACAGATAGTTCAGCGAAAGATGAGAAACCAGCCGCCACAGCGTACTCTTGCCAAGTGCCGGCCTCACAGGCGCAGTCGGCTTGCGTAGTGCAACAATGCGCCGCATGGCCGCGGCTCCCTCCATCTCAAAGTCGCTGTCCTGGTTGCCAAACGGAAGCCTCGACGGCAGATCGCGATTGGTGCACGTCGTTCGCACCGAGAGAACCGTCGCATCCGGATCAACGGTCGCGGTAGACAGATCCACCAGTGAAAGTGAAATATCCGTGCCGTCGTCATTCGGCCTGGTCGACGGCCTGCGACGCGCCAGCCAGAAGCAGGCTCGATCTTCCTTGCGCGCCGCGTGGCGCAGCGAGTAGAACGGCTCAAAGCTTGTGATCTTCTGATTGGTAGAGTTGATCGCGCTCACTTCATCAACGGAAAAAATCTCCATCGAATAAGGCCGTCTTACATCGGGCGTCACCGAATACTCGTATTTACGCTGGTTGAGCTGAATAGGCTCTGCAACCTGCGTAAACAGATTGACCACCGGCGAGCAACCCAGCCGGAACGTTTTCTTCGACAGTTCCAGTTCCAGCCTTTGTACACGCCCATCTCCGTCCACTTCGGAGATGAGGAAGATGATTTCAATTGAGTCCTTGAACCCCGCCTCTGCTACTGCCTCCAGTCCGGAAAGATCAATGAAAAAGAACTTCTCCGGAAAGGCAAAATACTCCATCAGCAGCCTGTGCCCCGCGAACGAAGACGAAGAGTAAGGAACCATGCCCTCATCGGGATTGAAGCCAACCGGACTGAGAGCCGAAGCCGGCAGCGTGATCGGATTGAGGCGCGACCCTGCGGTCAGATCGCGAATCACAATACGATTGAGGCGGCTGAAAAGCAGCTCATAAAGAATGTTGACCAGGCCGCTCTCGCCATCCAGATAAAACCGCAACTTGTCCGGCTTGAGGCCCGTGAAAGCCACATCGCGTGCGCACTTCAATTCCAGTCGAATCGCCCAGGCGGAGTCATTGGTCTTCACCGCAGGCTTCAATCTGCTAGGAGCATTCCACTCCACCGCACTCACCGTGAGAGGCCACAGCGTAGTGTCATAGCATGTGCGAAAAGTGCAGGGCACGCCGCCAATCGGTTTGGAATAGAGCGCTGCATTGCGGTCGATCTTCATGCCGCTGGTCAGTTTGCCTTTTTCCGGATCGAGCTGGAACTCAACCACAGACATCGACGGAATAGGGCGTACAAGCTGCGGATAGACAACCGTCAGAAGAGCTTCCGTAATTTCAGGAAACTCATCCTCCATCTTGAGGTGTACGCGAGCGGTAAGAAAGGCAAAAGCCTCAAGCAGCCGCTCTACATGCGGGTCTTCGCACTTGGTTGGCTCAAGCACGAGCCGTGAGGCAACCTTGGGATGCTTCTCTGCAAACTGAGCCGCTGACTTGCGCAGATAATCAAGCTCACGCTCGTAATAGAGCAACAGATCATCGCGCATCATCGCCTCCGGTGAGGTGACAATTGCCGCTCTTCAGCTCGATCACTGTATCGAAAGACACAGGCTCCGGCACAGGATCCATGCGCAGCATCGCCTCAATGCGCAGCCGTACATCTTTCTTTGCTGCGTCAGGTGTTTCAACCATCACCAGGCGCACATTGGACAATCGAGGTTCAAAAAGATTGATCGTCGCCAGAATCTGCCGCACCAGCCGATTGCGGTCGCCAGAGGATGCCATGGTCAGCGAAGAAAGATCAGGAAGCCCATAGATGTAAACGGAACGATTGACTTCCTTCAGCCCTTCATCGGGGGGCTCGCAGATGCGTCGCGAATTCAGCAGCCACTCAAGATCACGACGCACAGCGCTCTTTAACAGCCGCACCGATTGCGAACGGCTCAGGGGATTCTCCATGCGATTATCCGGCTCAACATCGATAAGCCGATCAAGCACGGAGATGGTGATCGTCGTTTCGCCAAGGCTCCTTGCCATCGCTTACCCCGCGTTCAACGCCTGGACGGGGTCAAGGCGGCAGATCCGTTCGAAGAGCTTTTGCTTGTCGCTGGAGCTGCCCTGGATCTTTTTGCTATTGCGCAGCAGCTTCAACAGATCGCTGGCGACCAGTTCGGGATCTTCCCACGCGTCCAGCTTGTGATTCTCAATGGTAGCCGTCACATCATCCAGCAGCGGCTGAGCGATTGCATCCTGTCCTGCCGCGATGGCAAGCTCGATCATCTGCATCGTGCGACGGAATCGCCTGCGCCCGGAGCGCTGGCTCGCAATCTCGGCCCTCATGATGGCGAAAGCCTTCTCACCCTGACCCGCCGCCAACGCATCCTTTGCCAGAACATAAGCATCGGCGGCCTGCGCCAGCCATGTCGGCGTGCCGTTCACCGGAGCCGGCGGTGCTTCTTCGCCTTCAATCGGCTCCGAGGCAGGAGTCTGTGGAGGAGCGCTCAAGCTCAGCAGCCACGCTTTTGTCTCGGCGTTCGCCGCCGGCGTGTCATCAAGCAGGGTAGCGTCAAGCAACTCGGGAAGATCGTTAAGCAGCGCGCGCAGCTCCGACTGGATAGCGGTAGCGATCGGTTTGTACTCCTCGCCAAGCGCAGTACAAGCTGCAACAGAAAGCCGCTGCAGATCAAGCCACGCGCGGCTGCCTGGAAGAGCCATTGCTTGCTCGCCAGCTTCCAGCAGGTCAGCCCATTTCTTGTTTAAGGCCAGGCTCTTGATCCGTTGGCGCAACTCAGTTGGCGGAGCTTCCAGCAACGTGCTGTCGCCCAGCCGCGATCCGGTTCGCAACTCGCCCCAGCGCAGTCCGCGCAACAACAGATAGGGAGCAGGACTGTATGGCTCCTTCTTGCGCAGGTAAGCGGCCGCGGCAGCAATGCTGCCAACAGCCTGGCGCCGATCAGCAGGCTCAGACATCGACATCACGCCCAGGCTAACCGTACCCGCGGGAGCGCCTTCGCCGCCTTCACCGCCACCCGCGATCGTCTCCTCGACAACAGGTTCTGGTTCTACCGGATCGGGCTCCTTGATACGCTTCTTTTCCAGCAGGCCGTGAATGGTGTGCCGCACCTCGGCAAGCCCGGTCTTCAATTTCCCCAGAGCAGGCGCATCATCCTCGAACATCTCATCGCAGTATTTGTCGAGGTTCGCCAGCGCTTCGATGCAGCCATCCAGATCTTTTTCTGCCTGCAGGTAAAACGCCTTCGGCGTTTCCTCAAAAGCCTTATCGAAGATCTCCGGCGCAATCTTGCCGTTCTTGAGCATCGTGGCGCGGTTGGCCTTGTCCTTGTCCGTCTTGGCCTGGTCCTCATAGCCGACCTTGCGCGAATCGCTCCAGATAAACCATGAGTATCCGGCATTAACGATCGGCGTCGAGCGAAGAGGGAAGTCCAGCATCGAACCGACCCACGCAATGGGCCGCGCACGCAGTTCGCGATCCCCGTCTTCAATAATGGGATAGACCGTGTCCCAGAACTCCGTCATTAGATCGAGACAAAGTTTCAGGCCGTCGCGCATGCCGGCAAAACGCTCTGTCTGCAGCAGCGCTTCAGTCAGCCACGCAGCTACCTGCAGGTCTTTCGAGGTGGTTGCCAGTGTCTCCTGGGCAAGCTTTACTATCAGCGGAAAATTAGCGGTCTTGCGCTCTGTCTGCCAGTCGCCTTGCGCTGCGTCATCGTCCTGGCGGCGGGCTTCCTTGATCTTGTCGTGGATGAGGAGCTTGTTGTCGTAACGCAGGTCTATGCCGCTCGGGTTTTCACCCGCAATCGGCGCAAGGATATCTTCGCGAAGTGGCATAGTGACAGGGACCCTGACTTGAGCTCAGCTTCATTGTTCTGTAGACGCGCCGACATTGTCGGCAGCGTGGAAAAACTTCAGTGTTCGAACTTCGAGAAATGGCACTTCCTCGCCGTCCACGAGCAGAATCTTCTGTCCCGAGGGATACTCTCGGCCTTCCTCATCGGCCGACCAATCTGTAATTCTGCCCAACCAGACTTCTTCGTTGGAATGTTTCCACGAGAACGGATAAATGGCCGGGATCAGTACTTCTCCCAAGTCCATTCCCTTGAATGAAGCCGCGGTCTGTACCAGCGCCGGAGCCCAAAGTGTATCGCGCAGCCGCTGTGGCGGTCCCATATCGAGTGATGCCACATGCTCGAAAGGAAGCCATAGGTATGCACCGGCAGCATACACCTCCAGCCGGGCACCGATATCGGGATCCGCATCACGCAAATCCGTAAACGGCTTTCCGTTGAGTTCTCCCTTGGGAGATACCGTCTGCTCAGTAGGGAAAGCCTGGTTTTCAAAGAGCTCGTTGCGAGTCTTCTCCGCATGCAGAGCAGCGTAGTAGACAATCGCGCCGGTTTCCTTTTCCACGCTGCCGCCAGCCAATACTGCCAGCTGCTTCTCAGCGCGTGCATACTCCCCGGAAAAGCAGAGCAATTCGAACAGAAAGATGCGTTGAGCCGCATCAGAAGGGCGCTCACGTAAATACGCCGTAAGCGCCTTCTCGGCTTCCCGCACCTTCCCTGCTTTGAACAGTTCCCTCGCGGTTACTGACAACGTGTCCCTGCTTGCCCGCCGTTTACCACGGCTTCAGTTTGAGTACGTCAAAGCCCTTGTCGATGAAGCCCTTCAGAGCGCCATCTTCCTCTGGGTTGTAGCTGACCTTTACTTTGCTGAAGGCAAAGCTGATCGACTCAACAGGATTCTCGCTGGAGCCGGAGAGCTGAATCGAAGTGATCAGCGCGTCTTCCATGTGAATCTTGAAATAGTCTTGCTGGTCGTCGCCCATCGGCTTGTCGTAGATGACATCGACCTTCTTCAGATAATTGCCTGTGACGCAATCGTCGAAGAGCAGGGGAGAGGTCTTGTCCAGCACCTTCATGATGCTGACGTCACTTACGTTGGCACGGCCGGCGCGGGCCTCGCCACCAGACGATCCGGCGCCGATGACCGCAGACATGCTGGCGCCGAAGCTAAAGGAAAGAATATCGATGGCGTCCTTCTTACTGGTGCTGGGACCAGGGCGCCCGTCGATGATTAGATACGCATTCACTGCCATGTTCGATCTCCTCCAGGGTTCGTTCAAAAGCTTTTGAGATTTCGGACGGCAGGATTATGAGGCCCTGAGTCCAGTTCGAGCAATTAACCGAGTTACTTGGCTGCTGCTGGAAGTTCTGCCACCAACCGCAGAGAAACGGTGAGTTCATCCAGCTGGAAGTGTGGACGAAGGAACGCAACAGCGCGATAGCAGCCCGGTTTTCCTGGAACCTCGGTCACGTCAATGCGTGCTTCACGCAGCGGCCGCTCAGCCTTGGTGGCAGGAGAAGCCGAATCGTCGGGAGTAACGTACTTGGTGATCCAACGGTTAAGGAAACGGTCCGCTTCTTCCCGCGACATGAAGCTGCCGATCTTATCGCGCATCATAGCCTTGAGATAGTGCGCAAAACGGGAGACAGCCATGATGTACGGCAGCTGGGTGGAAAGACGTGCATTGGCATTGGCCGAATCGGTGTCATATGTTTTGGGTTTCTGGCAGCTCTGCACGCTGAAGAACGCGGCATAGTCCGTACCCTTGCAATGCACCAGCGGTACAAAGCCCAAATCGGCGAGTTCTTTTTCACGGCGGTCAGTGATAGGCGTTTCCGTGGGGCACTTCAGCGCCTGGTCGCCTTCGTCCGTCGAGAAAGTGTGAGCCGGCAGTCCTTCGACAAGACCACCACCTTCCACGCCACGCATCGCCACGCACATGCCATACAGCGAGAACGACTGCGTCATCTTGGAACCGAGCGCATAGGCGGCATTCATCCACAGATACTTCGAGTGGTCGGTGCCATCCACATGCTCTTCGTAGCGGAACTCGTCGATCGGCTTGGTCTCAGCGCCATAAGGCAGACGGCCCAGAGTGCGCGGAAGCGCCAGCGCGACATAACGCGAATCTTCGCTCTGACGGAAAGACTTCCATTTCGCATACTCTGTGCTGTCGAAAATCTTGGCCAGGTCGCGCGGTTGATCCAGTTGCGTGAAGCTCTCGAGGTTCATCAGATCCGCGGCTGCGGCGCTGACAAACGGCGCGTGAGCCTGCGCCGCAATATGTGAAACACCCTCAAGCAGAGCCATGTCTTCCGGATGCTTGCCGAACTCGTAGTCGCCGATCAGCGCGCCGAAAGGAGCGCCGCCGAAGACACCGTACTCCTCTTCATAGATCTTCTTGAACAGGGCACTCTGGTCGAATTCAGGAGCCTTTTCGATGTCGCGCAGCAACTCCTTCTTGCTTGCGTTCAGGACGCGAATCTTGAGTCCGACACCAGTCTCGCTGTTGTCCATCAGGTACTTCAGGCCGCGCCATGAGCCTTCCAGTTTCTGAAAGCTCGGGTGATGCAGAATCTCGTTTAACTGCAGCGAGAGCAGGTGATCGATCTGCGCGATGCGCGCATTGATCATCATCTCCGCATCTTTGGCGATCGTCATCGAGCCGTCGAGCACCTGCGCGACGAACTCTTTTACCAGGTTTTTGCCGCGTTCTTTCGCGGAGGTTTCTGCTCCAAACCGTCCCTGTTCGACAATCTGATCGAGAAGGCTTGATTCCGATGTTTCGACGGATGCTGCTGCACCCTGTGCACTTGCCAATGCGTCAGCCATTGGAGCCTCCTTCGCCGATCTCGCCCTTGAGCTTGTCTAGTTTTTCGGTGTTACCCACCGCTTCCAGCAGGAGCTCTTCGAGCTTGTCGTTACCCTGCAGAGAACCGCGCAGGTCAGAGAGCCGCGTGCGCAGATCGAGCAGTTCCTTGAGCGGCTTGACCTGTTTGGCGACATTCGCAGGCTCAAAGTCGTCGAACTTGCGGAACTTGAGATCGATCTTCAGGTTCGCAGCTTCCGGATCGTCGCTAAGCTTGTTCTCGACGGCGAACGCGAGGTGTGGTTTCATGCCTTCCAGCACCGTGTCGAAGTTATCTGGATTGACCTCGACAAACTTCCGTTCCTTCAGTTTGGGAAGGGGCTGCTCAGGATTGCCGGTGAAATCTCCCAGCACACCGACGACAAATGGCAACTCCTTGATCTCGATGGCGCCACCTACTTCGACGTCATAAGTAATCTGCACCCGGGGTGGACGCACCCGGTCCAACTTATGTTGCGCGCTTTGTCTAGCCATAAGTCCTTCCTGTGAACTGATAGTGATTGACAGCTGTCGATCGTTTCAACGGTGGTGTTTTGGTGCCTCAGAGAACTTACTGAAGCAGAAAACGCGAGTGTATGAGCGGGCTCAGTTTCTTAAACTGCAATTCTGGAGAAAGTTACCAGAAGATGGGCATGCGAAAACGTCTGACAAATTTCAGCCCCGGACAGATCGTTTTCGTGTGCGTACTTGTGATACCACACCCCCATAGGCGGGTCAAGACAAAATCTTGTCGTGCAGTACCTCGGTGCGCGTTGCGACTTAGCGGCGCAATCCACCCTCTGGAATCATCGAGCGAACGGCGTCATTTCCTCCCTCGCCGCGGTTACAGAAATCTAATTCTCGACTACGGGGCTGAATGTTAAGGTAGGAATTCTATGTTGAAGCTTCTGCCCCAAGAAGAGTCCCTGCGGCTCCGCACCTTCTTCGAAGATGCCGGCTATGCCGAAGCTAACCTGCGCAGAAATCTCGGCGCGCCGGAACTGCCTTCCCGCAATCTGCGAAACCTTCCGCGTCTGCTCGACCGTACCTCTTCGCCCACGCTGGTCAATGTTCTGCTGCGCTGGTTCTGGCTCCATCGAACCCAGACCATCGCCGAGATAGCAGGCCTCATCCCCGATGAAATTCTCGCTCTGCTGCTCAAGTCCGGCCTGCTCGAGGCCAATGGCGATGAGCTTGCCGCCAGCGTAATGCTGCTGCCATTCGAGGGCTTTCTCGTCGCTTCAGACCACCCCAGCGCTATCGAAGCGCAAGAGGCGGAGATGGTTCTGTGGCCGAATCCGACCAGCAAATTTCTGGCCAGGTTTGCCGTCAGGCGCCATTCCAGCGCGACGCTCGATCTCGGCACCGGCAGCGGCATTCTCAGCCTCGGCGCAGCCAGGCACAGCGACATTGTCATCGCAACAGACCTGAATGCCAGAGCCGTTACCTTCGCCCAGTTCAATGCCCGGCTCAATGGGATAGAGAACGTTGAAGTTGTCGTCGGCGACTGCTTCGCTCCGGTATCGGATCGTCGCTTCGACCTGATCCTTTCCAACCCGCCCTTCTTCATCACTCCACAAACCGACTATCTGTTTTGTGAAAATTCGATGGAGCTGGACGGTCTCTGCCGCCGCCTGGTGAAAGAAGCACCGACCTATCTGAACGAAGGCGGCTACATGGAGATGCTCTGCGAATGGGCCCAGATCAGCGGTCAACCCTGGGAGGAGCGAATCAAAGAATGGCTCGAAGGCACTGGCTGCGACGTATGGGTCATGAAGGGTCTGACTCAGGACCCGGCCGAGTACGCGCAGCATCGCATTCGCGAAGTCTCACAGGACTCCTCGCGTGACTCCGAGCTTTATGACGGATACATGAACTACTATCGGCAGCGCGGCGTCGAGGCCATCCACGACGGCTTGATCGTCATGCGCCGGCGCGAGGGAAACAATTGGATCAGGATCGAAGAGGTACCCAAGACTCCGACCGGCGAACTGGGTGAACTGATCCTCTCCACCTTCGCGGCCCATGATCTATTGCAGGCCATGACTGAGGATGAGAAGCTTCTCGCGATCCGTCCGCAGCTTGCGCCAAACGTGCGCCTTGAACAGATTTGCAAAGCGGGCGGCAGCCAGTGGCGCGCTGAATCGCTGACGCTGCGCCTCATCAGCGGCTTCCCATTTCACATGGCAATGCAGCCGCTGGTTGCCGAGTTCTTAGCTACCTGCGATGGCAGTCAGACCGCCGACGAAGCCATTCAGGCATTCGCTGCCACAGCTGGAGCGCCGATTGAGCAGGTACGGCGAGAATGCCTCATGATGATCCGCAAATTGATCGAACGCGGATTCATCGTACTTGCGCCCGAGGCCTGATTGGGCAGCGTTCTTTTTCGGGGCATGGCTAGCGCTTTCACCACGTTCCGGGAATACGCGTAGCTTGCACATGTGCAAGACTTAAAGAGGAGTCTGCAAGCCGAGGATTAATCCTTGGGAGCAATCCTTTGGATCAGTTCTCGCGTCCCACAGATGGAAGGAGCACATGGATGGCGAAGCTGACCGGGAATCTCCGCATTACGGCGAACCCTGGATCGGAGGGGGTAAGACCCCATTTTGAGATCGTTTTTGTACCGTACGCGGGACGCCTCAACACCACTCCGGCAAAGGCCGCCAACTATGACGATCTTGTAGCCTTTCTAACTGAACTCAAGTTCAATGAAGACGAGGCCACAAGATGGGCAGGGAAGGCCCGTTCGCAGGGCGTAATCCTGATCTCCAGCTTTGAACGCAACGATTCACTGCTGCGCGAAAATGGCTTGCTCGCCTAGAACCTCGCTGCCGTTGCCTTTCGGTTTACTTGCCCTTCATCGCAAAGACCACCACGACCAGCAGCACTATTAGCAAAAATGTGTTGATTACCAGCAGGATAGGCACCATAGCCTCCAGCTTGCCCTTGGGCGCAGCTAAGGCAGGTGCGGGTATCGCGGGTGGAGCGGGTTTGGGAATCGCTGGAACTGCGAGATGCGGAGCCGCCAGATGTGGAGCTGCCGGAGGCGGTGCCGCCGGTGCTGCATGAGGGATTACGGGAGCTGGCATAGCCGGATGAGGAACCGCGGGCATAGCGGGGTGAGGCATCGCCGACATCGGCGGAAACCCTGTTGCCGCAGCCGGAGCAGGCGGAGGCGGCGCGGCAACTGCAGCGGGTGCACCGCCAGCTACTGCAGCCTTAACTAAATCTCCTGAGATCATGCGTGTGAACTCACCCGGCCCCGAACTCACCGGAGGTGCAGCAGGCAGCGGCGGGGGTTCAACCGGCGCCTCACGCGGAACCTGGGAGAGTCGCTGGATCAATTTGGTCACGCTGCCCGACTCTGGAGTCGCCGGTTCTGACGACGCTGGTGGAGGCGTATAGGACGGCATAGGCTCCGGCCGGTAAGGCACGGGTTCTGCAGGTCTCGATCCGCCATAGGACGCGCCCGGCGAAGACAGCGTCGAAAGCAAACCGGTAGCTCCCGGCATAGACGAAGCTGGTTCAGCCGGTGCCGTAGACTTGAAAAACTCGTCATCACGACGCCACGGCGTCTCCGCGACGGGTGTCGCCTGCGGTGGCGTATACGATTGCACAGCTGGCGGTGGCGGAATAGAACTGACCGGTGCAGGCGAAGCTGCTGCAGAGGGCGTCGCGGCTTTGAAAAATTGCGTAACGCTGCCCTCACCCGATGCCGAATCCGAAACGCCTGGTGCAGAAAATCCCTTTAGCTTCTGCGGACTGGCCGAACTTGCAGCCTGAGGCGGAGGAGGTGGAACAAAGGCCGGCGGTTCCACAACAGTCTTGGCCGATTGTTCCCCCGGCGCTGTCGACGCGGCCACGAAGATGCGCGTGAATTCCCCAGGACCCTGTCCTGTCGCGGGCGGTTGTGGCGGATTGAATCCTGCGCTGAACTCCGGCTTTGCTTGTGGAGGCAGTACCGGCGGAGCCTGCGTAAATGACGGCGGTGGTGCCTGGGGTGTAGGCGAAGAGGCTGGCTGATTCTGCGCCTGAAACATCTTTGTAAATTCGCCCGGTCCGGAAGAGCCGACGGCAGGCGCGCTCTGCGAAGGGCTCGAATACGCCGCCTGTTCGCTCGGCGCTGCAGTGTGAGCAGTGGCGGGTTCTGAAAGCGTCTTCCACGGGTCTGGCTTAGCTTCCTCTGCCGGCGCAGAGTCGAAGGAGCGCAGAAACATTGCAGTCGCACTCAGCGGATCGGACTGGTCGCCAGACTCCTGCCCGGCGTTGAAGTCATTCTTGGTCATGCGGAAGATCGTCCTTCTAAGGTCGCAGCAGCGCTCATTGCGAAGCTTACACGCCTCGGATTCCGTCGTAAAGGGCAAAGGCCGCCACTATACGGTGACCACGAAACGTAATTCGTGACACGGAGCGATCCGCGTCAATTCGAAAATCTTGATTCGCTGGAAACGAAGCGGCCTTGCTCTGCACTTTCTTTGCGTAACAGAAGTTTTTGTCTTGTCGACGAGCGGTTGAGGTATGCTCTTAGTGGTTTCCGGGCCAGACCTTTCCGCGCACTCTGATCTATCGCTGTTCCATCCGCGATCGTTTGCGGTCGAACAGAAACAATGGGCGTGGCTTTTAAGACTTAGAGCGCACATCGCGCCACTAACATGCATCGCACGCAACGGGGAACGCACGCATGAGTCAGAATTCGCCGCGCACATTCAGCCTCGCAACTTGCTATGAAAATTCGCTGACAACGATCCTGCGTTTGGCGCAGATGCAGCAATCAGGTGCGAACTCGCAGGCGTTCCGCAACAGTATTCGAGCCGCGCTGAAGACGGCTATGGAGCAGGCCAAGGCCCTCGGCTATTCCAGCGAGATCAACCAGCTTGCCTTTTTCGCCGTCGTATCCTTTCTCGATGAGAGTGTGCTGAAGCTGCAAAGTCCGGCCTTCGCCGACTGGGCCCAACGCCCGATGCAGGAAGAGATGTTCGGCCATGCTCGTGCCGGCGAAATCTTTTTCGATCATCTGCGTTCGCTTCTCACTCGCCAGGATTCCCATGAAACCGCCGACTGCCTTGAGGTCTACTGCCTGTGCATGTTGCTGGGTTTCAGGGGCCAGTATGCGCTTAGCTCTGCGGGCACCGGTTACTTCATGGGCCAGGGAACGCCTAGCACGCCAAGGCCGAGCGGCGAGATTCAGGTATTGATTCATCAGGCCCGGGAAAAGATCAATCGCATTCGCGGACCCCTCGCATTTTTACCCGCTCTGGGATCAGCACCTGAGGTCAAGCAGGCAGCACAAATCGATCGCTGGAGCCGCGGTCTTGGTATCGCGGCGCTTTGCCTGTTGGGGCTGGTTCTGCTTGCTTACGGCGGTTTCTGGATCATGTTGAGCTCGGGAGCATCCAAGCTCGGTTAGTTCGTTGCATCTGCATATTCGGGGGACCTCTTGCTCTTCTATTTGCTCGCCGTTGTTGTCGTATTGCTTGCCGGACTAATCGCGTTTGGTGGGGCAGCGCTGCTGCATCTGCAGGGTACCGCCTACATTTTGTTTGTCGTAATCATCATGCTCCTCGGCATCGGCGCGGCGATTACGATCATTGTCCTGCACATTCGCGCCAAAAAGCGGCAGGCCGCCGAAGGCCAGATTCCCGACGGAGCCGGAGCCGGCGAACTCGATATTCTCCTCGACGCGGCCAACAACAAGCTGCGCGCATCTCAGCAGGGAGCCAAGTCCATTGATGCCGTCCCGCTGATTTATATCCTCGGCGATGCCGGCTCGGCCAAGACCACCGTTGTCATCCGGTCAGGCCTCGATCCGGAGCTGCTTGCAGGCGCAGTTCCGCAAGCTGGCGAAACAGTGCCGACCTCCGTGTTGAATCTCTGGTTCACCCGGCAGGCGGCACTCGTTGAGGTTGGCGAATCCATCCGCCAAAGCCCCGGCCTTCTGTCACGGCTCGTCGCGCGCACTCGTGCCAAGGCATACCGCTCCGCCTTTGGAACAGGCGCAGCCCCGCGAGGTGCCGTGGTCTGCGTAAGCGCAGAGCAACTGCTGCTCGCGGACGGTGGCGCAGCGCTCCTTGCCTCTGCGAGATCGGCAGGTAATCAGCTTCGTGAGATCAGCCGCATGCTAGGAGCTCCGGTTCCCGTCTACGTCATCATCACCAAGCTCGATCGCGTGCCGCACTTCGACGAGTACGTGCGCAACCTCTCCAACGTTGAGGCTGTCCAGATATTCGGACTGCCACTCCCCAGGACAGAAGTCTCAGCCGGTCTTTATGCAGATCAGGCTTCGCGCACCCTGGCCTCAGCCCTTGATGGCATCTGCTATCAGCTTGGCGAGTTCCGCGTCGAGGCGCTTGAACGCGAACTCGAGCCCGCGAACACCCCCGGCGTCTACGAATTTCCCCGTGAATTCGGCAAGCTGCGCAAGAATCTCAACCAATATCTGGTTGAGCTGTGCAAGCCGAGCCAGTTAAGCGCCAACCCATATCTGCGCGGATTCTTCTTCACCGGCATTCGCGCGCAGATCGTCGAGCGCATGGCCGCAGCGCCGGCGGCTGTTGAAGAGCGCGCCCCGCAGGATGCAGGCGCCACGCAGTACTTGAACATCTCGATGGGCAAGGCGCCCTCCAGCCGCCAGCCGCAGCCTGCAATGGTGGCAACGCGCGTTCCCCAGTGGACCTTCCTTCCGCGCCTGTTCCCCGAGGTTATTCTTGGCGACAAGGCAGCTCTCACAGCTAGCAAGCAGACTGCCCCGGCGCGCCTCTTCCGCCGCATTCTCTACGGCACGCTCGCGCTGCTTTTGGCTGTCTACGCTGTGCTGTTGCTAGTCTCTTTCATCCACAACTCCAAAATAGAGCGCCGCATCGAGGACGCAGCCCATCAGCTTCCATCAACGGGCCCAACCTCTACCTCACTGCCGAGCCTGACAGATCTTCAGGCACTCGATCAGCTGAGGCAGACAATCGTCCAGCTTGACGCCTATAACCAGAACGGCGCACCGCTGAGCTATCGCTTCGGCCTTTACCAGGGAGAGACGCTGGCAGTACGCGCTCGCAGTATCTACTTCGATCGCTTCCGCCCCACGCTCCTTAATCCCACGCAGGGCAACTTCCTCACCTACATGCGCTCCCTGCCTGACGCCCCAGCCACCAACGGCGATTTTTCGCTATACGCCGCTGCCTACAATCCGCTCAAGGCTTACCTGATCACGACGACGAATCCTGAAAAGAGTCAGGCCAAATTCCTTACACCTGTTTTCCTTCAATACTGGATCGGATCGCGCCAGGTCGACGGCGAACAACAGCAGCTTGCCAAAAACCAGGTAGATTTCTACGCTGACGAACTGCTGCGCCATCCTCCCTACACCATTGCAGCCGACACAAAGGTCGTTTCCAAGACCCAGTCCTATCTCTCGAACTTCCTCGCCGTTACCCGTATCTATCAGGGCATGCTCCTCGACGCTGACAAGACAAACGCCGGCGGTGTCGACTTCAACAAGCTCTATCCCACGGCAGCCTCCTGTGTGGTAGATCCTCATGTAGTTCGAGGCGCATTCACCAAGCCGGGCTTCACGTTCATGCAGGATGCGATGCAGCACCCTGAGCGCTATGCCAACGGTGAGCGATGGGTTCTCGGCGATCAGCCCGGGCTTGTGGCAAACAATGCAAGCACCACTGGCGACTTGAAGGCGCACTACACCAGCGATTACCTGCAGGAGTGGCACCTCTTCATGACCAGCGCACGCGTCAGTTGCGCTGATTTGCACGGAACCGTGGACAAACTGACACAATTGACTGGTCCGGCATCGCCATTGCTCCTGCTCTTCTACACCGCTTCCCGTAACACGGCTGTTGCCGACGACCAGATCAAGACCGCCTTCCAGCCCACGCAGGCGCTTGTCGATCCCAACGCAGTAGATCAGTTCATTGGCGGCGCAAACAAGCCTTATATCGATTCGCTTCTCGGCATTTCGAGCGCACTTGGCTCTGCTTTAGCCAATCCCGCCGCCGCAAACGATCCCGCGTCCTTCACCCAGGTCCAGGGAGCCATCGCCAACGCTAACACTGCTGTCAGCGTTGCCTCGCAGCAGTTTAAGGTTGAGACGAAGTACAACACCGCGTCCACCGTGCAGGCCCTGATGAAAGCCCCGATCGATTGCGTGGTTAAGGTCCTTCCAAGCGCCGGTGCTCCAGGCGCTGGTGGCGGCAAGAAGATCTGCGAAACGGTGAATCCGCTGCTCAGCAAGTATCCTTTTGCGGCCAGCCCCACCGCTCCACCCGCAAGCATTGCCGACGTGAACGCCGTCTTCGCACCGGAAACAGGCGCAGTCTGGACAATTTACGGTGCGACGCTGAAGCCGTTTATCGTCCCAGTCGGCGCCCAGTACGACAAGTCACCCACTGCGCCCGCAGTAGTCAATCCGAAGTTCCTCGCCTACTTCAACAAGCTTGCGCACATCTCCAACACGCTCTATCCCGCGGGTACCAAGTCACCGGCCTTTGACTTCTACCTGCGCATCAAATCGCAGAACGGCGTCACAGGAGCTACCTTCGTTGTGGACGGCCAGCGCATTGCCAACGGCGCCATCAACCAGAAGTTCCACTGGGACGGCGCGACCGCGCAGAAGGCTTCGATCGTAGCAAACACGGTAGCAGGTACTATTGAGAGCCCGCCTTTCCAGGGAACATGGGGACTCTTCCAACTAGTGCACACCGCGAATAAAATCACCCGTACGGCGGCTGGATACCAGCTCGACTATCCGCTGAGCACTACATTCGCTGGCCAAAGCGTGGCGCAGTCCGGTTCAGCGGTCAGCGTGAGCTTTGAGATCTCCGGACCAGGTGCAGAGATTCTGATGTCGGATTACTTCACGGGTCTCAACTGCCCAGGTCCGGCAGTCAAGTAAGTGGTTTGAACCGTAGAGAAGGGAAGAGGTCGAGCCGCTTCCCGTAACCGGGCGCGGTCTACATCGCGTCCGGTTCGGTAGTCGCTTCGCGCGTGGCCAGATTCGCAGCGTCTTCGACTTCGGCGGGCGTAGCCGCCGCAGAAAAAGCCTCTGCTCGAGCCCCGGCATCGTCGACTGCCGTAGTTTCCAGCACCGGCCGCTCCACCACCCGCAGCATCATGCAGGTGATGTTGTCCGCGCCTCCCCGTTGCTTGGCGTGTTCGATCAGCGCGTGGCAGATCGACGTCAACTCTGCATCAGGCGGCGCGAGGAAAGCGATGTCTTCAGGCTTGGCGTAACGCGTAAGACCGTCTGAGGTCAGCAGGAACATGTCGTTCAGATTGAGTTCTGCCGCAAAAAGATCTGGATCCACCGTATTGGCCGCCCCGATCGCCCGCGTAATTATCGACTGCAGGTTCGACATCGCCGCCATCTCCGGCGTAATCAGCCCTTGGCGCAGTTGCTCATCAATCAGCGAATGATCCAGCGTAATCTGGCTGCACGTCCCGTTGCGGATTAGATAAGCGCGGCTGTCGCCCACGTTACCCACCATAATGCGCGAGCCATTGAGACACGCGCAAACCAGGGTTGTGCCCATGTTGTACAGCTGCGGATTATTCTCAGCCGCCTCGCGTACCAGGCGATTCGCCTCGTGGATCGACCGCAGCAGCCGCTCCTCAACCGGCGGAGCTTCGCCGCCTGCGCCGAGCGACTCGAAAGTCTCGATCACGGCCCGTACTGCCATGCCGCTCGCAACTTCGCCTGCTGCGCTGCCGCCCATACCGTCGCAGACCACATAGACATGCTGTTCGGCATCGTAGCCGAAGCTGTCTTCGTTGTTGCCGCGGTGGCAGCCTATGTCGGTGGCCGCCGCAAAGTCGAGGGTATATTCCGATGTCTGTATCATGACCACCTGCCTCATGAGCGGACCGAAGCCATCAGAGGAACTTAAACCATTTCGTACAGAAAATCGATGAAAATATTGCAGATATTGGAAGCTGCACTAGCCCCGGACTAGTGGCTCTCAGATACCGTGGAACCTCTTCAACAACCAGACTGGAATGGCTCGACCATCTTATATCGGAAATTCGAACTACAGCATTATCACTTCAGATGCTTCCCGAAATCAGGCGGCTGAACAGCCTGTTCGCTACCAAAAGCCGCGACGCAGGATTACCAACTCACAAACATTAGACGAAATGCTTTAAGGAATCATTTCCGTCATCTGGCCGGGATTGGTAAATGTAATGACTCCTCCCCACATGCACATCAATTGCGAGACATTGTCGAGTGCGGGCATGTTCCCTAGCAGAACGGTCGGCGCGCCAGGCACCCACGGCGCCGGCGTATTCGGAATGCAGGGCATCGGGGTCAACACGCCCAACGCCGCTGCCGTCGCTGCCGCGACCGTTGGATTAGCCAGCGACATGCACATGCCAAACGGCATGACGTTGGTCATCGGGATATGGTCCATGATGTTGGCTGCTGGCATGTTGCTCGTTATCGTTTTGTTCGTAGGCAGCACCACCAGGGAGCTAGGCGCCATCCCAAACGTGCACATCATCATTGCTCCCATACAGACATGCATAGGCATGGCTCAGTCTCCTTTCGAGTCAGCATCGAGTGTACGCCAGAAGTCGCAAATCCGAGAAGACCGGAGATGAAGAAGCATGCAAGCGCCGCTCTAAACTGCCTTGTCGCAACGGTACCTTGGTTACGGGCGAATCGTTTTCATTCCTGTCTTATAGACTGTGATCGGTTTTCAGGATCAGTCATCGAAATGCGAAACGGATAAGCGAAACACAGTTCCGAATCCATCCATCATGGTGCAGGTGGGGAAGGCTGCGTGTCAGCCAAGTCTTGTTTTTGCAGCACATGCTGCACCCAGCCTTCGTCACATTTTTGTTTTGACTTGGTTCTTTGGGGCATGTTACCTTCGCACTTCCGGGAAAAGGCGGTAACGTTTCAAACCCTGAAATCACTACTACGTATGTTCGCGTACGGATGCTGTTTTTTGCTGTCTGATTTCTAATCTTGGTTCCGTGTTGTAGGAGCATGATGGACGTGCTGTCCGTCATCTCTCTCGGTTCCCCGCCGATTTTCACTTACTTCAAGCATTCATTCATCCTGTTATTCCGTCTGTCCAGGCTCTCTTAAAAAGAGCGTGGCCGATATCAAGAGCGTTGGTTACGGGCCCCTGTCCCTCTGTTTGGAGAATTGGAATGAATCCTCGCAATTGGTTCCGCGTGTCTGAAGGCACTGTGTTGGCAGTAGCGCTGCTCTTCGCTGGCAGTTCCTGGTTGGTGAACACGGCTTGTGCCCAGTCCGAACCGGCTGCAGCCGAAGCAACACCGGGCTACACGTCACATGCTCCGTTTCTCGCCGCGCCGTCCCTGTCGCTCTCAGGCGCGCTCACCAGTGTCGCAACCGCCGATCTGAACGGGGATGGCAAGCTCGATCTGATTACGACCGACTGGAACTCTGGCACAGTCACTGTTTCTCTCGGCCTTGGCAATGGTAAGTTCGCCACAGGGATCCACTACGCTGCTGGCGCCAATCCAGGTACCGTGGTCCTCGCGGACGTCGATGGTGATGGGCGTCCCGACGCCATCGTCTCCAATACCTCGGCAGGGACTATCAGCGTTCTCCGTGGCAATGGTGGCGGCGCGCTGCAGGCATTGCGTAGTTACCATCTCGGCTTCAATCCAACTCTGATCGTCACAGGCGACCTTAATGGCGACGGCAAGACCGACATCGTCGCATACGGCGCCACTTCCAATGTGCTCGCCGTTCTTCTGAACGACGGGCAGGGTAGTTTCAGCAAGCCCGTCCTGCACTCTGTCACTAAAGCCTCTTCGTCGCTCGCAGTGGCTGACTTCAACAACGACGGCCATGCCGACCTGGCTCTAGCTCACGCCGACGGGACAGTAACCATTCTTCTCGGAGGCGGTGACGGATCCTTCCGCATCACGCCTGACGTCAAAGTGGCCAGCGGACCGATCTCGTCCGTATCTGCCGGCGACTTCAACAAAGACGGCAATATCGACCTTGCCGTCACGCTCGCCACCCAGAAACAGCTTTCGATTCTCATGGGCAAGGGGGACGGTGGATTCACTTCCGGCGCAGCCTATCGCGTAGGCTCAAGTCCGGTATCCATCACGCTGGGCGATGTAGATGAGGACGGCATCCCCGACCTCATCGTGACCAATCAGGGTAGCAATACCTTCAGCGTCCTCGGCGGCAACGGCGATGGCACCTTCCGAAGTTCGATCGACTATGTCGCAGGTAAAGGACCTCTTGCAACAGTCGTGGGGGACTTCGATGGCGACGGCCATCCCGATCTCGCAATCGTTAATCACGACTCTCAAACTGTCAGCCTTCCACTCGGCAATGGCGACGGCACGTTCCGCGCCGCCCGCGCCTATACCGTAGAGCTACAGCCCAAAGCCGTTGCTTCAGGCGACCTGACCGGCCACAAGACTTCCGATCTCGTTGTCACCAACTTTTGTGGCTCCGACGCGAGTTGTGCCAAGGGCGGAACCGTTTCAGTCCTGATGGCCGGTCCGAACGGCTCTTACAGCCCGGGCTCAACTTACGCACTCGGCTCAGGGCCCGTCGCGGTTGCCCTGCTCGACGTCGATGGCGATAAGAACCCCGATATCGTCGCTCTTAACCGCATCGACAAGACGATCTCCATCCTGCTCGGCATTGGTGGGGACGCCTTCCAGCAGCAATTCACGCTGCCTCTGGGCGAGTCGCCCATCGCCTTCGCAGTCGGCGACTTCAATCACGACGGCAAATCTGACCTCGCCGTCCTCGGTGATTGCGGATCAGCCAAATGCTCTCAGCCAGGAACCCTTGAGATACTCTACGGCGGCGGCAATGGTAACTTCCGCAGCGTGCGCAGCTATCCCGTAGACTTCACGCCGACCGCTCTTGCCGTCGGCGACCTGAATAACGACAAGAATCTGGACATCATCGTCTCCAACGCCTGCGGCAAAGCTTCATCCTGCAACGGCCCCGGCTCGGCGAAGGTCTTCCTTGGCGGTGCCAACAATACTTTCACTGCGGGTCGCGACATATCTCTCGGCAACAGCCCGGCTTCAATCGCGCTTGGAGATCTCCGCGGTAGCAAGGTTCTCGACCTGCTCGTCTCGCGTTCCGCTGACAACGCCTTCGCTGTCTTGCGCGGCAACGGCGACGGCACCTTTCAGGCCCCCGTTACATATAAGGTAGGCACCACACCAGGCCCGGTGGCCATTGCAGACTTCAACGGCGACGGGCATCTTGACGTCGCTGTCGGCAACGTCGCTGACTCCACGGTCAGCGTCTTCTTCGGCAAAGGCGATGGCACCCTGCTCGCAGGAACCACCCTGCCCGTAGGCCCCGGCCCTGAGTCCCTGACAGCTTTCCAGGGAGCCGGCAGCGGCCGCGCCAGCCTGGTTACAGCCAACGGCAACAGCACTTCGTCAGCAATGGGTACAGACGTTACGGTGCTGGCTAACATTCATCCCGAGGTTGTCGGAGTGACACCCTCTTCGGTCGCTCTGGTCAGCGCCCCGGCGTCCCCGAAAGTAAATGACGCGATCACTCTCACGGCAACCGTAACCGGCACCGCGGCGGGCGCGCCGACCGGCAGTGTCACGTTCACAAGTACGCCTGACGCAATTACTGACTGCAACGGCACTGCATCCAACGTCGTCAATCTCACAGGCGCGACTGCGACCACCGCCACGGCCGCCTGCATTACACACGTTCTCCAGGCGCCAAGTGAGGCAGTTGTTGCCTCATATGGAGGCGATGCGACCTACAACATAAGCCACTCATCGACGTCGACGGTAGCCGTAACCCCGCTGACCAGCAGCTTGGCACTTACTCCTACTTCTGGTTCCGTTGCCGTAAACGGTTCCGTTACCTTCAACGCGGCCCTTACAGTTCCTTCCAACTCCCCGATCGCTCCCACCGGCACTGTCAGCTTCAAGGTCAATGGAAGTTCGAGTGCTGATTGTCCTGATGTTGCCGTCACCGCTTCGCCAAGCTGCACGACGAATGCTCTTACTGTTGGCCATGGCACAGTGAGTGCCGCATATACCGGCGACGCCAACTTTACTTCCGCCACTGCCAGCTCCACAGTTACAGTCACACCCATCGCCGCAACAATTAGCATGAGTGCCGTTACCCCCACGCCTACGGTGGGTCAGTCTGTAACCTTCACCGCCATAGTCTCTGCGAGTTCGATCACTCCGACATCTCCTTCTGGAAATGTCACCTTCACAATCAACGGTTCTTCAGCCGGCGGATGTGTGACGGCGCTCAACTCAGCCGGCAAGGCGAGTTGCACCACCACCGCTCTGGTGGCCCCGGCCGACAACGTTGCGGCCACTTATCCTGGTGACGCAAACTTTACAGTCGCGGTCAGCACCGTAACCGTGCCGCAGACGGTGAAAAAGGCAGTTGCACAAACCACTTTGACCTCTTCCTTGCCTGTCTCATCCACAGTGAACGAGAGTGTCACCTTTACCGCCACCGTCGCACCGCCGGCAGGCGCTGCCACAACAATCGAGCCCGGCGGCAGTGTGACATTCTTCCAGGGAGCCACCACGCTTTGCGGTCCCGTAACATTGTCCTCCGCGCAACCCCCAACGGCGACCTGCGCACACGCATTCAGCGCAGTTTCTGCGAGCACCACAATCACAGCCACGTACAACGGTGACACGAATTTCAGCAGTGGAGCCCCAGGCAGCTTCAATCAGGACGTCAAAGCCGCCGACACGCAGATCAGCCTCTCCGCGGTTCCGGCGTCTCCAAACCTGAATCAGAACGTAGTCTTCACCGCAACGCTCGTCGGCGTTCCTGCAGGCAGCGCAATTCCTTCCGCTGGCACTGTGGTCTTCAAGGATACGAGCACCTCCACTACGCTCTGCACTGTGACCATCACGACGCCCGGCGTCGTCCCGACATGCAGCGCCAAGTTCTCTACAGCCGGCACGCATAACGTTACTGCCGCCTACACTTCAGCCGACCCCAACTTCAATTCCAGCACCTCAAGCGCATTTGCCGTTGCCGTTGGCGCTGGAGGCACGACGGTTACGATCTCGTCGTCGCTCCCGCTGCCGGCAGGTTCAGCGGTCAATCAGCAGGTGACCTTCTCGTCAACCGTGACCTCGTCGTCAGGCGGAAGTGCCGTTCCCCAGGGCTCAGTTATCTATAAGGACACGCTTACCAACACAAACCTCTGCACCGTAACCCTCTCTTCAGGGGCTGTTCCGGATTGCACGGTTGCTCTTACTTCTGCGGGCACACACACCATCACAGCCAGTTTCACTACGTCTGACGCGAACTTCACCAACGGCACCTCCTCGGCGTTATTCCAACTGGTCAATGCAACGGCCACTACAACCGCCGTTACGTCTGCCCCATCGACCTCATCGGTAAACCAGTCGGTCAAATTTACAGCGACCATCGCGCCCGCCTTCACAGGTACCGCTCATCCGACAGGCACGGTTGCCTTCACATATTCCGCCAACGGCAACACCCTTACGCTCTGCGGTTCTCCGCAGTCAGTGTCGACTTCGGGGTCCACCACAACCGCCACATGCACCGCCCCGTTGATTGTTTCGGGAGTGCTCAAAGTTACCGCAACCTACGCCTCCGGCGATTCGAACTTCTCCGCTTCTTCTGGCTTCGTGACGCAGCAGGTCAACAAGACGGCCACCACGGCAGCTGTCGTCAGTGCTAATCCGAGCCCCTCTGGTGTTAACCAGTCTGTCAGCTTTACCGCATCGGTAACGCCGGCAATCCCGGACGCTGGCCTTACCCAACCCACAGGCACAGTTACCATCGCTGATTCCGTAGCCGGCATGCTCTGCACATCAGTTCTGGCCACGAATGGCACGGTTCCTCCGTGCTCGGCTCCGTTGCTGACCAAGGGAACCCATAGCATCACCGCGACCTACGCTGGAGATACGAATTTCACCGCGAGCCCCGCCTCGGTCGTCTTCAGTCAGGTTGTGAGCGCTGCAACTACTCAGATCAGCGTCTCCTCATCGTCACCGACTGCGGATGTCAATGAAGTCGTAGTATTCAGCTCGACGATTTCCATCACCCCAAGCGGATCGGCCCTTCCAACGGCGGGTACTGTGACTGTTTCAGATACGCTTGCTGGAATAACAACTACACTTTGCACGAACCCCATCTCGGCAGGCGCCATCGTGCCTGGCTGCAGCGCTTCATTCTCAACCCCCGGCACGCACATCATCATCGCCGCATTCACCTCGGCCGATCCCAACTTCGGCAACAGCACCTCTCCGCCACTCAATCAGATTGTTCGCGGAACAGGAACTTCGGTCGTCCTTTCTTCCTCGCCGAATCCGTCCGCGGTTAACCAGCCGGTAACGTTCTCGGCTGCGGTCCTTTCCTCAACATCGGGTACCGCCGTTCCGCAGGGGAACGTCGCATACAAAGATGGTTCAACCGTTCTTTGCACCAACAACCTGGCTGCAAATGGTTCTGTTCCGGCCTGCACTGTACCGCTGTTAACGGCGGGAACTCACACCATCACAGCAGTGTTCACCAGCACCACGCCCAGTTTCACAGGCGCTTCGTCCACCGTGTTGAACCAGGTAGTCAATCCGCCGGGTACAACCGTATCTGTAACTACTGCTCCGGCATCTTCGGTTGTAGATCAGCTGGTGACGTTCACCGGGACGATCACACCAGCCTTTGCAGGCAACACCAACCCGACCGGCACAGTGACATTTACCTACACGTTGGGCGGCAATACCATCACGCTCTGCAACAAAGCTGAGCCAGTCCAAACAACTGGAACCTCTGTCCTCGTGACATCTGCATCCTGCACTGCGCCGATACCAGCGGCAGGCTCTTATGTCATTACCGCCACCTATGTCTCCGGTGACACCAACTTCACGGCTGGCCCGCCTGCCACCACTACACAATCCGTCACACCGGGCACTACGACCGTCGTGCTCAGTGCGAACTCGGTTACTCCAAGTCCCTCGGCTGTCAATCAGTCGCTCACGTTCACTGCAGTGGTCAAACCCGCGATCAGTGACACCGGCCTCACGCCGCCATCGGGCACTGTGACATTCTTTGACGCAGTAGCCGGTCAGCTCTGCACCTCGACCATGACCAATGGCGAGGTCAATGGATGCCAAGCTCCTCTCGGCACCTCGGGAGACCACAACATCACCGCAATCTACAACGGCGACGGCAATTTCAAAGCCAGCGCTGCCTCGAACATTCTCACGCAAGCGGTCAATCCAACTGCGACAACGGTTACCGTTGCATCGTCCAATCCCGTCAGTATCGCGACCAATCAGGTCACCTTCACAGCTTCTATCAAACCAGCTTTCGTGGGCACCGCACCTACAGGAACCGTAACCTTCTCCCTGGCTCAGGGAGCTAATGTCTACGCCTGCATTGGCTCGCCGGCGACTGTTGTTGCAAACGGTACGGCCTATACGGCGAACTGCTCTGTAGTCTTCCCATCCACTGCTAGCGGCGCAATAAGCGTCTCTGCTGTCTATTCGGGAGATCCCAACTTTGTAGGAAGCACGGGTAACACGAGCCAGACAGTGCAGAATTTCGTCCTCGCGTTCTCGACGCCGGGTCCAATTCACGTCACGCAAGGCTACGCAAACTCAAGCGATCCCTTCCAGCCGGTCACAATTACCGCGATCTCGACTCCTTCGTCAGGATTCTCAGATACTCTCTCCCTCACCTGCGTGGTGACCAATTCCAATGGGCAAACGGTCAGCGATCCCTCTTGCACTCCTGCGAGAACAACGCTGGCGGCCAGCGGTGGAACACCACCGGCCTACACCTTCTCGGCGTCTCCCACTGCGGCAACCGGAGCTTATACCGTTACGCTCAGCGGGGTGGCTCAAACCACCACGACGCTTAGTCAGTCCACGGCGATGACAGTCTTTGTCGTAGGTCTGTCCGGACCGCTCAGCCTCTCGCCAGGCGCATCTGGATCGGAAAAAATCTCCTTCAACACTGTGCCCGCCACCAGTGCCGCTCTTACATCCCTCGGCTCATTTAACTGCACCGGTATCGTCTTTGCACCTGATGGACCGCCGAGCTCACTCGGGGCGATTAAGTGCACTTTCCCATCGAGCACCGTCCCTGTAGTCAACGGTAGCCCAACGACTATGGTTCCAATCACAATTGCTGTTGAAAGCACCATAGCTTCCGCTGCGCCCGTACGATCCAACTCTATCGCTTCCGCGGCACTGTGGGGAGTCCCATTGCTTGCGTTGCTGGCATGGTTTACTCAGCGTAAATCTTCGCGTCGAAACTTCTTCCGATTCATCGGGATGCTGTTATTGATCGTCGGAATCGGACACGCTATCGGGTGCGGAGGTCACTTCAATCCGCCCACGCTACCGACCAGTCCCGTTAAATCCGGCAACTATCTCGTCCAGGTCGTCGCTACAGGCGATGACGGCCAAACTTACTATGCGGTTGTGCCGCTCTCGGTGAACTAACCGTAGAGGGCTTCGCTTCTGAAACCGCACTGATTGCGAAAGATTCGCGCTGCATGCGCAGGGGGATTATATGAAAGCCAAGACACTGATACTTCTAGCATCGTCCATTTGTGCGCCGGCGATCTATGCGCACGGACAGATCAGCTGCACACCCGCGTCGAGAAACCTTGCATGCGAACTCCCGACGTCGGCGGCAGTGCTCGCAGCATCCGCCGTGGCGCAAAATAACAGTGCCGCAGCTCAGCAGGCCGCAATCACAGCGGCGCTGCAGGTATCGAACGCCGTCAACTCATCGATCGGTACGCAGTTGACACAGCTTCCCATTCCCAGCGGCAGCGTTGGCGTCGTTTCGATTCAGAAGGCAGGGTATCCGCTCGGCGTTCCCTACGAAAATCTTGGCCCCATCCTCACAGATCGTCCTGACACAGTAGGCAAACATCGAATCTTCGCCGGCTTCAGCTATCAGCACTTCAATTTCACTGAGATTGATGGAATCAAGCTTAATAATCTGCAGGTTGGTTTTCAAAACTCTCAGACGGTCCAGGTTGGAAATCAGCCGCCCGACTTGCAGGAAGTCTCCAGCAGCGAATCAAACAACGTCAGCTTTCAACTCAACCAATACGTTGGACTGATAACCTGGGGTCTCACCAGGACAACAGATGTCTCGATAGCGGTACCCTTCAACGATGTCTCGCTGGCCGTCCAGACTTCGAACTTCAGAGCATACCTCTTCGACACAAATAGCAACCAATATCAGAACGTCAGTCTCCCGGCAGGAACAACGATAGCCTCCTCCGGATCCGCCAGCGGTGTTGGCGACATCATCGCAAACGTCAAGCAGCTGCTGATTGGCGGCGATGGACGCAGGCCCGCCGTTGCCGCTGGCTTCGACGTTCGCTTCCCCACGGGAGACGCCCTCAACTACCTTGGGTCAGGCGCGTACGGCTATAACTTGTACGGTCTTTTTGAATACCGCCGCAAGGTCTCGCCTCACTTCAAGATGGGATATCAGTGGAACAGCAAGTCTGTTCTTGTCACGGATTCTCAGAACACGAAAAAGGAAGCATCGCTTCCCGGCGGCCTTCAATACGATGCCGGTGCCGACTACAGCGTTCTCCGGCAGGTGACATTGGCCGTCGATTTTCTCGGCAGCCAGTTTGTGAACAGTCCTTCTCTCGTGAATAGTGAACTACCTTTCGCACCGCCGTTGCCCCCGACAGGATTTGAACCGTTGCCTACTGTAGCCTCGACTACAACAACCTACACCACTGCAAACTTCAGCGCTGGTGTCAAATTTCGGCCGTCGCGTCACTGGATTCTCTATGGAAATGTGCTCATTCCAGTGAACAATGCAGGTCTCAAGAGCGATCCCGTGCCGCTCGGCGGAATCGCGTTCACCCGCTAGTCATAAGCGAGATTCTCCGCAAGCATTGCGAAGGGGCAGCGAACTTCCTTACGGTATGCAGCATGATGCCCTGCCCGAGCAACCTCGCGGGTAAATAGATGGCGATCCAATTGGTAGCTCTGCTCAGAGAGCTAACTCGCTTTGCACAATTCAACGGACACTGTCACAGGATCTTCCACAACCCAATGTGCAAAGGCGATCTCTTGAGAGATCGCCTTTACACGTTCGTTATGCAGAACCTTTATGGTCGAGCTTTCCAAACACGTGGTAGATAACCGGTTTTTATAATTAAGAGCCAAGACGCTCGAACCCGAATACACTCCCGGTTCTACTCAAACTTCGTCACATGCCAGCTTCCGTCAGCACCCTTGGTGAAGTGGAAGTTCTTGCGCGTAGCGGGCGTTGAGATCTTTTGTCCGTCCTTCGTGTTCACGGTAATCACTTCATTGCAAGCCAGCGTAGGGGAGTCCGGTGTTCCGGCTACCGCTTCAGTGCACTTATCGTCGGCCACAAACTGCTTGGCATTGCCGCACCAACTCGAGTAAGCCCGCAGCGCGCCTTGGTAGGAGCCATTGAGAAGAGTCTGGCAATCTTTGCTGCTCTTGGTTGACGCCTGGACAAAAACGCTCTTATAAGCCATGACAGATTCTTTCAGCACGTCAAAATCAGGCAGGCTCGGCTTGGCAGGAACTACGACCTCCGCTTGTTTCGGCGGCTGCTGAACCACCACCGGCGGCGCCACCACCGGTTTGGCCGTAACCGTAACCTTGGCCTGAGCCAGCTGAACTCCGTTGACCATCAACCTGTATGAGGTAGTCTCCTTCGGACTCACCGGCGTGTTTCCGGATGCCTGCCCGGAGAAACCCAGCGGCTCAATCGTCACCGACGATGCGTTAGCCACCTTCCAGCTCAGATTAGTAGACTGTCCTTCGTCAATCGAACCTTGATCCGCTTTGAAGGACTCCACATTGGGCGCCAGAGGAGTCATCGCTGCATTGGATGTAACGTTCTGACCGGCCGCAACATTGATCTCGCGACGCTGTACCGCGGCATAACCATCCAGTGTGGCATCGATCGTATGCTTGCCGGGAGATAGACCATTGATGGGGTAATTGCCGTTTGCATCTGCCACGCCTGCATGCTGCCCACCGTCAATCGAAACGTGAGCTCCAGGGTTGGTCTGAATCATCAGATTGCCGACGTTCGCGGCCGGAGGAGGAAGCTTCTCTAGGTTGAAAGAATCGGAGACTTGACCGTTCAAGGTGATATTGACGACCTTGTCTGTCGAATCTACATATCCCGGTGCTGAATAGCGGACGCGATGGTTGCCTACCTCGAGCGGAATCGGCTTCCCCGGCTTGATCATGCCGCGGGAAACCCCGTCCACAAAGACCTTGACCTCGGGCAGATTGCCCTGAATGGTCAGGTTGCCGGATCTTTCAGCAGGTGGCTCGGCCACAAGCAGCGCAGGATCGCGGGAAGTTTCGCCCACACCAACTGTGATGTCATCCGTGAACGAGACAAAGCCAGCCTTTGAAACCACAAGATGATGGGCTCCCGGCTTCACCACGACCGACGCATTTCCCGCAGCGTCAACAAGCACCGGTGCCCCATTATCGACTGACACTTGCGCACCGGGTGGAGCCTTTACCACTACGATGTGAGCGTCAGTTGCTCCGCCCGCCGTTTTCCCCTTCGGCTGCAGCATAAACCACGCTGCCGCGCCACCAACGGCAATAACAACGCAGCCAACTACTGCCCACAGAAGCGTCTTGTTCGCGGACTTGACTGGCGCATCGGGAATCAGCAGATCACTTGCGGCACTTGAAGCCTTACCCGGAACCTTGCGCAGGTCTTCCTTAGCCGACTTTGCGATCCGCTGCCAGTCAGCCTGCCGCTTCGCATCAGCAAATTCGACCCAGTCAGCTGCTTCTTTCAACGCGGCGAGAGCCGTTTCCGGTTCGCTCTTGAGCAGCGCGGCGCGAGCGCCCTCGATCGACCGCCCAACCAACTCTTGCGCCACAGCTGTGCGTTCGCCATGCAGGCGCTGAACTTCCCGGCTCAGTTCAGGAGAATCTCCATAAGCCTGTGCCACCACCTGCAACGCCTGTAATCCGCCAATGAAATCTCTCCGCTGTCCTGCCTCGCGCGCCGTGGCAATCGCCTGTTGCGTCACCTGCCGCTGCTCGCGCTCGGCCTTCAGGCCGGTCAGTGTCTCCTGCAGGGCAGGATTCTTTGCTGTCGTCGGAGACTCTTCGAGCGACTGAATGGCTTCGTCGAACTCACCACGCTCGCGTAGTTGCTCAACGCGCTTCTGCAGCATCTCCAGTTTGCGTGCAACCGCAACCTGATTCGCCCGCGTCTCTTCCAGCAATCTCGAAAGGGAAGCGTCATTCGTCGTCCGAATTCCCGCTTCCAGTGAGCGAATAGCCTCTTCCAGCCGTTCCGCCTGGATCAGCGCGCGCGCTTCAGCCATCGTCCGCTCTGCTTCGCTGCGGCGCTGCTTCCCGGCTAACTCCTCACGCGCATATCCCAGCAGATGTTCAACGTCCGTCTGGCTGCCAAACTCAATCTGGTACGCCTCAAGAACGCCGATAGCCTTGTCGAACTGCTTGCCTTCGATGAGCTCTCGCGCCTTGCGCAAAGTGTCGGCGTGCTGTTGCTCCACTCGCAGCGTATCAATCTGCCTTCGCAGTGACTGCTCGTAGGCGATCAGCCGTTCCTCGCCTGGCATTTCCTCAATAGACTTCTGAATAAATGTCAGCGCCTCGGCCGGCGAACTCGTAAATAGATCCCTCGCACGTACCAGCGTGTTGTCCACAAAACGCTTGGCATCGAACTTCCGAGCTTCCGTGTCCACGTCCACCTTGAGGCGATGAAGCATCGTCTCTGTCGGCAGCTTGTCGATAGCGCGATTCAGCAGGTCTACTGCAGCGTCGTAATTGTCCGCGCGCAGAAAATCATTAACCCGCCGTTGAATCTCCTCAAGCAGCTGGCGTCGCTCTTCCTGTTCCTTGACTCTTGCCAGGTCCCGCCGCAGCTCATCTACTCGCGGGTGCGACGACTCAATGGCTTCCGCTTCCTTGAGCATTTGCTCAGCGGCACCTACACGCTGCGCAGCCAGTTCGCGGCGCGCATTCTCGACCAGCTGCAACACCTGCCCTTGCCGCGCCTCGGCCTCTTTCTGCTTGGCCATCACCGCTCGCGCGGCCAGCAGCTTGGCGCTCTCAGGATCCTCGGTCAGCGCCTTTTCTACGATTCTCAGAGCGCCGGTAATATCTCCGCGGGCACGCGCCGACTCCGCCTCGGCCAGTGCGCTCATGCTCTTGTCAGAGCGGCGCTTCTGTTCCTCAACGGCCTGTATCCGTTCCTTCAGATCAGGAAAAGTCGCATCCAGTCGCTGTGCCTCGCGCAGGGCAGTTAACGCTTCCGGATAATTCCCGACGGCCAGCGCTGCATCCGCTTGATTGGTAAACTCCCGCACCCGCTCCGCACGCTTCGTTCGTTCCTGATGCTCGCGAACCAGTTTGCGCAGTTTGCGCACCTGGGTATTCGCCGGATCGAGCTTCATTGCCTCGTCCAGCAACTCCAGAGCAGGGGCGTAACGGCTCTCGGTTGCCAGCCGTTCCGCATCATCAAAGAGCTGGAAGATCCGGTTCTTTTTTAGATCCTCAATGACATCGTGCAGCGCATCGGCAAAGTCTTCAGCCGTCGCGTAGCGGTCAAACGGGCTCTTGGCCAGAGCCTGATCCATGATCGCGTCCAGCGCCGGCGGATAATTATGGATATGGGTCCCGAGCCCTGTATGGGCCTCGTTGACAATCTTGTACGAAGCTGTAGCCTCGCTGCCGCCAAAGGGCAAATTCCCGGTCAGTAGTAGATAAAGCATCACGCCGGCAGAGAAGATATCCGCCCGGCCATCGACTAACTCACCCTTGAACCGCTCCGGAGCAATGTAGTGCAATGATCCGATGATCTGGCTCGTCTGGGTCAGCCCCGACGTCATCTCCAGGTTCTGAATCTTGGCAATACCGAAGTCGATAATCTTCGCCACGCCATCCGGCTGCACAATGACGTTCGCAGGCTTGATATCCCGGTGGATGATGCCTTTCTCATGCGCGTGTCCCAGCGCAGAGCAGACCTGCTCGATGATTCTCAGCTTTGAAATCAGGTCCAGCGGGCGGCCCGAAGCGATGATCTTGTCCAGCGGCTCGCCTTCGACGAACTCCATCGCGATGAAGGGAAGGCCGTCCTGAACCCCCATCTCGTACACAGCCGGAATATTGGGATGTCGCAGAGTAGCGGCCTTGGCTTCCACCTGGAAGCGGGCCAACCCTTCTTCCATAGCAGACTTGAACGGGCGCTTGATCGCAACCCGCCGGCCTAGATCCTCGTCCTGGGCAAGAATAACTTCACCCATGCCACCACGGCCTAGAACGCGGATGATCGAATATTTACCAATTTTCCCTGCGGATGTTGCATCCATGGTTTCGGCCCGATTCCCGTCAAAGCAATAAAGGTTGCCAGACTCCCCTAAGTCCGGGCATCCAAATGGAACAAGTGCGTTTCTAAGCTCTGGATATCACTCCCCAAAACGTTATCATGCCCTTGTATTCATAGCCAACAGAATCCCACCTGCGGGTTATCAACTTGGGAAGCACTCCCGGACCATCACCGAGCTGCGACGTTCTTCGCCTCGCAACCCGCGTCATGCTCCTTACCAGTAGTTACTTGAAAAACATCTACCGTTTCATCCGGTTTCGTTTTAGGCCTATTGAATCGGCAACCCATCCGATCGCTGCTTCCACGCCAGCAAGCTCCTGCGAACTCAACAGCGTCACTCCGTCGAGCCCCTGATCATATAAGGATTGCCCTGAAACAGAGTACGCAGCAGCAACTCGCCGCGCATCGGCCGGACTTCTACAGTTCCCGCCGGAAGCTGTATCCTGCGTGAGTCCGCATTAAAACCCACTCGATCCGGAGTAAACAATGAAGTCCGCCTCAAGAGTCATGCTGTTCCTGGCGTGCCTGCTTTTCCTCTCGCTCTCGCCGGTCTATGGCCAACAAGCCGCTCAGCAATCAGAAGGCGCCCTGCAAACCGCCGATCTCGGCAAATGCGCACTCGACTCAGGTAAGTCCATCGCCCCCTGTCGCCTCTCGTATCGCACCTTCGGCAAGCTGAACAGCGCACACAGCAACGCCATCCTTTTTCCCACCTGGTACAACGGCCGTAGTGAAGACCTCGTGCAGTTCTTCGGCCCGGGCAAGATGGTCGACACAGGCCGTTTCTTCGGCATCGCCATTGACGCGCTGGGCGACGGCGTTTCTTCCGCGCCTTCCATAAGCACCACGCAACACGGATCAGCCTTTCCTGCCATCACCATCCATGACATAGTCAAAGCTGAGTACCGCCTCGCCACTGAAGTCCTGCACCTCACCCACGTTCATGCCGTCATGGGCATCTCCATGGGTGGCATGCAGACCTTCGAGTGGCTCACCGACTATCCCGCCTTCATGGACAAGGCAGTTCCTATCGTCGGCTCTCCGCAGCAGACCTCATACGACCTGCTCAACTGGGACCTGCTGCGACGCCTTATCGAGGCCGATCCCGGCTTCCACAACGGAAACTACACCACAGAGCCGTCGCTGGCCCTCGCCAATGAATTCGTCGCGCTCACGTTGCCGTCCCCCGCCTACACCGCTCGCAAAGTCTCTCGCGCGCAGTATCCCAAGTTCCTCGCTGACTCCCTCAAGACCTCGGGAGGCCGCGATGCCAACGACCGCCTCGTCCAGCTCAATGCCATGATCGTCCAAGACGTAACCCGGGGGAAGGGAAGCATCGAGTCAGCAGCGCATCTATCCAAAGCGGCGCAGCTCATCGTCGTCGCCGTTAATGATCATCTCGTCAACCCTGCGCCAGCCCTGCAATGGGCCAAAGCCATCAACGCCAAAACTTACGTCTCAACCGCTGACTGCGGCCACCTCATCACTGAGTGTGAGGGCGACAAGCTCACCAGCGCGGTACGCGACTTCCTCGCCGCGCCATAACTCACCACGGCTTCGAGCAAGCCACTGAAACGCCGCGCACCTCATTCGGCCACTTCCCGGAAACCGCGCAGTAAAAGTGGTATAGCCGTCCATCATGAAAAATCGTCGAAGGCTTATGGGCATAGGTCTCATCTACTGTGCCCGGCGCTCCCGTATCGATCATGATCTCCGGCACCTTTTCAAAGTGATAAGGGTCCCTGCCCACTGCCAACAGTTCGCGCGCCTTGCCATGATTGTCCAGGCCGAAGTAATACATCCCCCACTCATTCCCGTTCCGCACCACAAACGGA
>Ga0206933_1004_pt1 | contig 77723 bp, 52 predicted proteins | sample Alteio_BWOrgHeat_15_FD_152937 | JGI IMG/M metagenome (GOLD analysis project Ga0206933, IMG submission 152937) | Enriched cells from forest soil in Barre Woods Harvard Forest LTER site, Petersham, Massachusetts, United States -... | ecosystem: Environmental > Terrestrial > Soil > Temperate forest >... | reverse complement strand
AACCGCGAGATCGAGAAAAGTGGCCGGAACTGGACAGCCGGGCCAATCCGAAAGTGGATATGTGCATGCCCTGTCGTGTGCCGTAGTGTTCATAGTGAGGGCGGTTAACCTCCGCTCGATTGTATCCCAGCGGCGGAGTCCGCTTATATGCAGAATGGACAACGGTGCAAGGCGGCAACATCATCCTGCTCAGAGGGTTGGCGATCGTAGCGGAGTTCATCGCGCCGATCTTCAGAATGGAGGGGTCGGGGAAGAGAGTCGCAGTGGAATGGTCTGTATTTCATCGGCGCTGCCGTGTTCTTCGCGGTCGCCGGAATGGCCTTTTCGCGGCATGGAACGCGATGACAAAACTGTGACATCCTGACACCCGGCAACCGTGCTAACATCCACAACACAATCTGGGGCTGACGATGACCGCACTCCCGACGCACGATACATTTGAAGCCAATAACCCGGCTGACTGCTTCCGTTCGCCCTATCGCAATGCAAAGTCTCAGGTCCGCAGGCGATTGGCATTGTGTGCGGGGCTATTCGTTGCTGTTTCGGTTGGCATCGCCAATCCGACAGTGCTTGCGGCACAGGATGACCAGCTCAACACAGTACACGTGCCGCCACCGGCTACCCCAGCGCCAGCAAATGGCGCCCCCGCGGGCGCTGAGGCTGCGCCGCTTTCCGGTAAAGATGCGATGAATACCCGGCCGGGTTCGCGCATTCGGATGGACGTGGACCTGGTGCTGATTCCGGTGACGATTACCGACCCGATGAATCGCCTGGTGACGGGGTTGGAGCAGGACGACTTCTTTATCTACGAAAACAATTCGCTGCAGAAGCTGCGTACTTTTGCTACAGAAGATGCTCCGGTTTCGATCGGAATCATCATGGATCTCTCCGGGTCGATGACGTCGAAGCTGATCCGGGCGAGGGACTCGATTCTGCAGTTTATGAAGACGGCCAATCCGCAGGATGAATTTTTCGTGATCGGATTCAATGACCGGCCGGAGCTGATTGAGGATTTCACCACTTCAATCGACGACATAGAAGCCCGGCTGCAGACGGTGCGCGCCGGACGCCGGACGGCGTTGCTGGATGCGATCTACTACGGCATGGACAAGATGAAGATCGCCCGCAACGAGCGCAAGGCTCTGCTGGTGGTTTCAGACGGCGGCGACAATCGCTCACGGTATACGGAAGGCGAAGTCAAAGCACAAGTGCGCGAATCTGACGTGGAAATTTACTCAATCGGCATCTTTGACCCTTACGCCCCGACTACCGAGGAGCGAATGGGGCCCCTGCTGCTCAACGATCTGAGCGAAGAGACCGGTGGACGCATGTTCCGCGTGGATGATCTGGCGGACATGGGCGACATTGCCGTGAAGATCTCGACCGAGCTCCGCAATCAATATGTGCTGGGGTATCATCCGAAGAATCTGCAACGTGACGGTAAGTGGCGTAAAGTGAAGGTAAAGCTGGTGCCACCGCAGGGCCTGCCTCCTTTAACAGTCCATGCACGTACCGGTTACTATGCCCCGCTCCACTAGACGCGAAATCATAGCCCAGCCTCTCCTGCCCTTTCGCTACGGCAAGGCAGGCTGGTGCGCACTTGGTGCGGCGTTGTTTGTTGCGGCTGCCGGATCGCTTTTGGGGCAGAATCAGCAAAGTCCTTCGAAACCACAGGCTCCTCCTCTGACGGTGGACCGCGACCCGGTAAGGTCGCCCGATCCGGACCAACCGCGAAGCGGGCCAACCGACACGGTGACCAAAGAGCCCGGCGGATTTGTGCTGCGAAGCGAGGTAGAGGAAGTTTCGCTGAATGTCACGGTGATCGATAACAACGGACACCTCATTCAGGATTTGAAACGCGATGATTTTCGCATCCAGGAAGATGGAGTGGCGCAGACGCTGCTGAGCTTCCAGCATGCGGATATTCCAGTCTCGATTGGGCTGGTGATCGACAATTCAGGATCGATGTACAAGAAGCGCCCGGCGGTGAACCAATCGGCGCTGGACCTCATATCGGCGTCGAACCCGAAGGACGAAGCCTTTGTGGTGAACTTTGCGGATGATGCGTATATCGATCAGGAGTTCACTGCGGATATCAACAAACTGCGCGACGGGCTGTCGCATATTGAATCGCGGGGCGGGACGGCGCTTTTCGACGCTGTGGTTGCATCGGCAGACAAGCTGGCGGCCGACGCCAAGCGGCCCAAGCAGGTGATCGTCATCATCACGGATGGCGAGGATAATGCCTCGACTCTGAACCTGGAGCAGGCAATCCGACGAGTACAACAGCTATCAGGGCCAGTGATCTACACGATTGGTTTGCTCTTTGGCGACGAGATGTCGCGCGGAGAAGTGCGACATGCGCGGCGCGCACTTGAGATGCTTTCCGGGGAGACCGGGGGACTGGCCTTCTTTCCCAAATCGCTCGAACAGGTGGACCAGATTGCGGCTGAGGTAGCTCGGGATATCCGCAGCCAGTACACGCTGACTTATCACAGCACGAAGCCGAGCAGCCAGCCGGGCTTCCGTAGAGTGACGGTGCTTGCGCAGACGAAAGGGCAGGGCAAGCTGAATGTTCGCACGAGGACTGGATACTTTCCCAGCGTGAAGCCTGCTACGAAACCGGGCGCTGCAGCGCCGAAGCCCTAGTTTCCAATCGGAGTTTTTTAGCCCTAAATAAGAAGCCGCCGAGGGGAATCGCTTCCCTGCCGGGCGGCCTTTTGGTTGTGGTTACGGAGCGTGCTCCAACTCGGCGATGTACTCCACGACGGCTTCGCTGAAGCCGTCGATGTGGGTCCAGCCGTGAGTCCCATCGCCGTAGCCTACGCCGTTGCGGTTGCTGGCTACGTTGATCATGTAGCCGCGCCCACGCGAGTCTCCGACGGTGTCGTGCGCCTGCTCGTCAGTAATGACAATCAGGCGATCGTACAGGACACACTCCCACTCCAGCTGTCGCAGAGCAGCACCCAGGTTGGTTCCCCCGTGCGGCTGGCTGCGGTCGAGCGCGTCGCGAAGAGCTATTCCGCGCCGCGAAGGCACGAGCCTGGCAGTTTCCGAGAAGGTGTAGATCGTTACCTTCGCGGCGATCTCCCGCAGGAGAATTGCCAGTCCGTATGCGGCGTCGGTGCGGTTCATCTCCGAACGCTTCGACATCGCATAGCTCATGGAGCCAGAGACGTCGACCAGCAGCACGGTGTGTCCAGGCAAAAGCCCGGCCCGGTCTGCCAGCGAACGAAACATGGCCAGCTCCAGCGCCTCCTCCCACTGCGGAGCCTTGCGCGCGGCAGCGAGGAAGCGGAAGGGCAGAACCCTGTCCGTCTTCATGGCTGCGAGGCCTGCGAGCACCAGGTCCTCGCGGACGCCGGCCTCGTGCAGGTTGCGCAGGTTACGCAGCAGAGCCAGAGCTCCAAGACGACGCTCGTGGAGCAGACGCTCCCAGACAGCCTGCTTCGAAGCGCCTCCCTCACGGCCTGCCGCCGACAACGCCACCTCCCAGGTATCAGGAGTGGCGAGTTCGTTGGCTGCGAGACGCTTCCACAGCTCGGCCTGAGTTGCGTCGAGCGGCTTGGCGTGCGAGAGAAAGAGCACGTCGCGCAGACGAACGGAACCGGTACGGTCGTACTTGGCCAACGCATATTCGTCGAACTTGACGAAGGCTGCGGCGAGACCCTTCTTCACCTGCCCGGAGAGCGGCTGCTTTCCTGCTGCCCAATAGATGGCCAGAAACTCGGCCAACTCATCGGCGCGCTGGATGACACGCGCGAGTGTCTCTGCAACCAGGCCGCGGTGCGATGCATGGCGCGCCATTTCGCGCACCAGCAACAGCGGGACATGACGCAGCTTCATCTGCTCGCGAGCTTCGATAGCCAGCGCAGCTACACGCTCGGCCGCGACCTGCGGAACGAGCGAGGCGATGCGGTTGGCGATCTCCACGCCGTCCTCGTAAAACTCGTTCTCCCACAACATGCAGGAGAGCACGGAGCGCCGCAACGCCCGTTCGGCGGTGAGGACTCTCGCAGGTGCTCCCTCATGGGTGCGCGGTCCGTTCTTTACGGGCTCGTCATAGTTGATCAGCTTGAGGATGTTCAAACGCATGTGTGCCTCCTTTCAAAAAGCTCTGCAGGGTGAATCGTCGATCGAGTCAGGGCGTGAGAACAAGTTCTGACTCCGCATCCACGTTCTCGTACTCTTCTTCGTCCTCTTCTTCGATAGCTGGTTCGTACTCCGGCTTTTCGGGCTGGAGCGCGGCGGCTACGTTGAAGCCTTTGGTCTTCTTTGAGATACGCATCGGCTGGATCTGAATGGCGAGTTTCTCCATCTGTTCCCAGTCGGGGCGGCTCTTGTCCAAGTACTCGGTGCACTCATGGATGGTGAACGGAATACGGATGTTTGGCCTGGCGTTGGTGCAGAGCACCAGTACGTCCGACTCCCGGTATCCGGTCATGAACTGACCCCAGGTGCAGCTCTTGCACAGGTGTTCATTGCCCACCGGTGTGCCGTTTTTCACATGTAACTAGCCCATGGCAATTTCCTGTCTCTCGCTATCCGGCGCTTGCCGGAAGAATTATGGCCGGGGAACAAAGCGGCTACGGCTTTTTCCGTTGCTCTGCCATTGAGCTACCAGGATTTGCATCCCGGGCAGGACTCGAACCTGCAACCTGCGGTTTAGGCGAAGTATCCGTTGCCTACGCCACCGGCCTGGTGGCTGCTTGCGTGCGCGTTCAGCTTGCATTAGCTGCGCCGGGGAATCGTCGACGAGAGTTCGGACATCTGCTGCGCGGCGCCTTGTGAATCGGGACTACGCCCCCGCTCCGCTCAGTGATTGATCCGGCAGGCATTCCGCCCTGCTTTCGTTGTCGAGGAAGTAACTCTCTTCTTTCGCCACCGGTGCTTTGTTTTTTACTCTCGCCTAATTAGAGACATAGTTATCCCGATTGCCGCGCGCGAGTTATCGCCGGCGACATATCTGAACACAGATTCTCTAATTCATACCGAGGGAATAAGCAAAGACAGGACGCAGTCGATGTTAAAGTCGAAGTACCTGTCTTCTTCACCACTCGGGCGAGAGGCAACACTCTTGAATCGGCGGGCATACTTTGCTCACGCGGCTTCAGGCAGTGCTGTCAGAAGCAGACGACGAACAGGGCGTACAGCCGCGGATTCGTTGGGGTAACCAGAAACTGAATGTGCGTGCGCTTTGCGTAGGAGGCAGACGCCAGTGGTTTAGTGGAAATTAGTAAGCCACGCCCGGCGACCGACGCAACTTGGATCAAGTTGCTCCAGCCTACGCACCTGAGGAATCGAATTGTGCGTTTTATAAGTCATCGGACGTTTCTCCTACGCAGTTAGTACATTGCCACAAGTTGAAATAAAAAGGCAAGCAGTTAGTCGGAAATTACTCAACATTTTTTCAGACTATTTATTCGAAGCGGCGAAAGGCGGACCCTTCTCTTCTCCATCCCAATGACGAAGACCTGTCGTTAGAGATCCGGTTCGCTGAGGATGACAGCGTTCGCGTTGGGAATTCTGGCCGGTACGATAAACTAAGGGTTCATGTTCGTGGCCGGTTCTACTTCCAGCGCGCTGCGCGTTGCTGATGACATTACGCAATTGGTTGGCTCAACCCCGATGCTGCGGCTGGGACGCATCGCGCTGCCCGACTCGGCGCATCTCTTTGCCAAGCTTGAGTTTCTCAATCCGGGCGGCAGCATCAAGGACCGCGCAGCGCTGGGGATGATTCTGGATGCGGAGAAGCGCGGATTGTTGCGCGTGGGCTCGACGATTATCGAAGCCACAGCGGGCAATACCGGAGTGGGGCTGGCGCTGATCGGCGTGAATCGCGGTTATAAGGTGCTGCTTTTTGTGCCGGAGGGCTTTGCCGAGGAGAAGTGCATCCTGATGCGCGGCTTTGGCGCAGAGGTGGTACGGACGCCGGAAGACGAAGGCATGCGCGGCGCAATTGCGCAGGCGCGTGCTGCGGCAGAGACGATTCCGGGCGCCTTTACTGCGCTTCAGTTCGAGAATCCTGCGAATCCGGATTTCCATCACGACACGACTGCGGCTGAGATCTGGGAGCAGTTGGAAGGGCGTGTAGATGGCTTTATAGCCGGAGTCGGAACGGGCGGTACATTTTCAGGTGTGGCCCGGTTCTTGAAAGAGCGTAATCCCGCTGCGATCACCGTTGCGGTGGAGACTCAGGGGTCGATCCTGCAGGGCGGACCGCCGGGCAAGCATCGCGTGGAAGGTATTGGCGTGAGCTTCATTCCGGAGACGTTTCATCGCGAGGTCTGCGACCGCATTGTTGCCGTTTCAGATGAAGATGCTTTTGCGATGGTGAAGCGGCTGGCTGCGGAAGAGGGCTTGCTGGGCGGGTCGAGTGCGGGAGCGATTGCGCATGCGGCGGTTCAACTCGCAGTAGAACTGGGCCCAGGCAAGCGTATCGCGCTGATTATTCCCGACTCTGCAGAGCGGTATCTTTCGAAGAACATCTTTGAAGGCGGAGTCTAAGTCCGGTGCGGATAGCGATCGGGCTGGTTTTGCTGGCTTCCCTCGCCGCTCCTCTTGCGGCACAGCAAGAGATCATCAACGAAAAGCCGGTTCGATTGCGGCACTTTTCGGGAGCGATTGTCGATGCCAGGGGCATGACGGTTGAGTATGCCCTGATTGAGTTGCGCGATCCCAAAGATCATCATGTACTCGCTTCTACTTTTGCAGATGGGAATGGCAAATTCGCATTTGCAGATCGGAAGCATGGCGAGAGCGTGGAGCTTCGCGTGTCAAACAAAGGCTTCAACACTGTTCAGTACACGGTTTTTCTTAGTGAGTTCGGCGCGATGCACTGGCGCGTGAAGTTGCCAGTGGCTAAGTAACGCGCTGATTCTCCTCGTTCACAGAAATTCTCCAGCTGTCATCCTGAGCGAAGCGTAGCGAAGTCGAAGGACCTGCGGTTTAACTCGGTGTCCAGTCCAGCTGTTCCTGGCTATACCAGCCGTCACTCAGGTCGTTCCATGTTGGGTTGGTCTTTTCGATGAGTGCAACCTTCTTTGTCCGTATCCAGCCTTTGAGTTGCTTTTCCCTCGCTATCGCTCGTCTTGGGTCAACGAACTGTTCGAACCAGACGAGACGGTTGCAGTTGTAGTCTGCGGAGAATCCCTCATACAGCTTTCGTTTGTGTTGAAAGATCCTGCCTGGGAGATTACCGGTCATGCCGATGTAGAGCGTGTGGCTGCGGCTGGCGACTATGTAGGTGTAATAAAACTCTTCGTGCATTGGTAGGTTTCTGGTTGGTTTTCGCAGAATGTTAGCATTTGTGGCGGATGGAGTAAAAGCAACCGCAGGTCCTTCGACTTCGCTCAGGATGACAGCGTTTGTGGGTGGGTTAGCGAAAAGCAACCGCGGGTCCTTCGACTTCGCTGCGCTTCGCTCAGGATGACATCATTTGTAGTTGGTGAAACGACGTAAATGGCTGGGGGTGGCGCGATAAGCTAGAAGTCAGGAGCTTGCGAGCACACTCTACTTATGTCTGAATACAAATACTCGACTCTTGCTGTCCATGCCGGGCAGTATCCCGATCCGCAGACTGGCGCTGTGAATGTGCCGGTGTATCTTTCTTCTACCTTTGAGCTGACTGGCATCGGCAGCGACAAGGGGTGGGACTACTCGCGCGCTGGGAATCCGACGCGCGACCGGCTGGAGGAGGCGCTGGCGGCGCTTGAAGGGGGCAAGACGGCGCATGCGTTTGGCAGCGGCATGGCGGCGATCTCAGGGCTGGCGGCTTCGCTGCATGCGGGCGATCACCTGATCTGCTCGCACAATGTGTATGGCGGAACGGCAAGGCTGCTTGATCAGGTGATCCGGCATTTCGGAATCGAGATCGAGTACGTAGACCTGACCGATCTGGATGCGCTGGCGAAGGCGTTGAAACCGGCGACAAAGCTGGTGCATGTAGAGACACCGACGAATCCGCTGATGCAACTGACTGACATTGCTGCAGTGACTGAACTGGCTCATCGGCACGGTGCTGAGGTAAGCGTCGATAACACGTTCCTGTCGCCGGTGTTGCAGAGTCCGTTGGCGCTGGGCGCGGATATCGTGATGCACTCCACTACTAAGTTTTTGAATGGTCACTCGGATGGGCTTGGCGGAGTGTTGATAGGGACCAAGCCGGAGCATGGCGACCGCTTTCTGCTGATGCAGAAGGCGATGGGCGGTATTCTCTCGCCGTTCGAATGCTTCCTGGTGCTGCGCGGCATCAAGACGCTTCCGTTGCGCATGAAGCAGCATGAAGAGAACGGGCGCGCGGTAGCGGCTTATCTTGCCGAACACCAGAAGGTGCAGCAGATTTTCTATCCGGGGCTGAAGTCGCATCCACAACACGAGCTGGCGGTGAAGCAGCAGAAGGGTTTTGGCTCGATGATGACGCTGGAGCTTGGGTCTCGCGAGGCTGTCGGGCGCTTTCTGGGAGCGGTGAAACTGTTTCTGAATGCGGAGTCGCTGGGTGGGGTGGAGTCGCTGGCTTCGCACTCGGCTACGAGCACTCATGCCGCATTGACGGAAGAGCAACGGCTGAAGATCGGCATCACGCAGGGGCTGGTGCGTCTCTCGGTGGGGATCGAGGACAAGGAAGATCTGATTGCCGATCTGGATCAGGCGCTGGCTGCAGTTTAGCGGACAGTTAATTCAGATTGACGTCGATTTTGCGGGCGTCGCCGCCAGCAAAGGTGATTGAGATTTCACCATCTGCGTGCTTGCGGATGCTCTGGAATTTTTCACCCCATTCCACGAGGATCAGCGCGTCTGGCGTGCGCATCTCTTCGAGACCCAGGGAGTCGAGCTGGCGCTCGGCGTCGAGCCGATAGAGATCAAGGTGCAGCAGCTTAACGGGCTTACCGTTGAGTTCGCCTGCGTATTCGTGAACAAGCGTGAAAGTGGGGCTGGTGACTTCGTCGGGATCTGCAGCGCCGAGTGCGGCGGCGATGCCTTTGACGAGCGTGGTTTTGCCCGCGCCGAGGTCTCCGCGCAATATAAGCAGGCGTGGAGGGGCGAGCAGGTCAGCGAGTTTGCGGCCGATGGCGATGGTTCCGGCGCTCGACTTGGTTTCGTATTCGCGGGTGAGGGACTCGTGCTCTGCAGCTTCACCTTTGCTCATAACGCTCCTTGTGAGGGCCGGCTAGAAATCAGCTGGCAATCCCTGCAACCAACCATACCCGCTCCTGCTGGCGGAATGGAAGCGGAATGCTCTGTGCAAAAACGAGAGAGAATCTGTGGCGAGCAGGGTGTGCTGGTCCGCGCCGATGCTGGGGCCGATGCCGGGGTGGGCGACGGTGATGTCTGCGGCGAGGCCGTGGAGATAAACGGCGGCCTCAACTGCCCGGGCCGGATCTTTCGGGTGTTGGGCGAGCAGGGCGGCTACCATTCCGGTGAGTAGATCGCCGCTGCCACCTTTGGCCATGCCGGGGTTACCGGTGGTGTTGATGGCGATCTGGCCGTCGGGATGTGCAATCAGGGTGCGCCAGCCTTTGAGGACGAGCGTGACCTGATTCTTTGTGGCGAAGTCACGGGCTATCCGGATGCGGTCGGCCTGTACCTGTTTGGTGTCGAGGCCGGTCAGACGGGCCATCTCGCCCGGGTGCGGGGTGAGAACGAGGGTGCGGCTGGCGGCGATCCCAGGCAGGCGGGCGATGTTGGCGGAGAGGATGTTTAAGCCATCGGCGTCGACTACTGCGGGGAGTCTGCTTTGGGTGAGGAGGCCGAGGACGAACTCGGCAGCTTCGGATGAGGTGCCGAGGCCGGGGCCGATGGCGAGGACGGTGATCTTGCTGAGCAGTGCCTTGAGGCTCTCGGGGGCGAGGTTGTCGGGGGAGAGTTCGCCGGTTGGAGTGACGGCGAGGGCTTGCGTCATAAGCTCGGGAGCGACTGCGGCGACCAGCGGCAGGACCGAGGGCGATACGGCGGCGGTAACCAAGCCTGCACCGGATCGGAGCGCTGCCAGCGAGGCCATCGCTGGCGCTCCTGACTTGCCGGCGCTGCCGCCGATGACGAGGACGTGGCCGTACATGCCTTTGTTGGAGTCGGCTGGGCGGTCGGCTTCGGTGATGGTCTTGGACGATCCTGACCAGTGGAGGTTGAGGGCGGAGTCGATGGCTTCATCGGGTGAACCGATGGGGGCGACGACGATGGGTTGGCGGATATTGCGCGTGAGCTGGCCGAAGACGTGGGCAGGCTTGGGGGCGGTAAAGGTGACGACTGCGTCGGCTGGGAAAGCCGGCTCACTGGAGGTGGCGTCGGTGGAGTCTGAGTTCCATCCGGAAGGCAGGTCTACGGCGAGAATGGGCGGCGGCTCGGGCTGAGACTTGAGCCAGGCATTCAGCCACTCGAGAGCGGCTAGCGGAAGGTCGCGCAGAGGCGGCTGGAAGCCGGTACCGACGACGGCGTCGATGATGAGGCCGGCTGCCAGGACTGAGGAGTGGCTGTCTAGTTCTTCTGCGGAGGTGATGGTGTGGATAGAGCCGCCGGCGAGGGGGTGGAAGGCAATCAGCTCCTCCCAGGCCTTGGCTGCGTCGCCGCGCATGTCCTTGGGGTCGCCGAGGAGCAGGACTGTGACATGGAAGCCGCCTTCCATGAGAAGGCGGGCGGTCATGAGGCCGTCTCCGCCGTTATTACCGCGGCCGCAGAGAACCGTAATGCGCCGCGCGGTTGGAAATTGTAGCTGGGCGAAACTCGCGACCGCTTGTGCGGCGTTACGCATCAGCCTCAGAGATGGAACACCGAAGCACTCGGCGGTGGCGCGGTCGCATGCCTGCATCTCGGCGGCGGTGAGAATCTTCATGGGCTTATCGTAGTGCAGACGATAAGTGAATAGTGCTCAGTGGAGAGTGAGTCGAGAGCAGGACTGACGCTAAAAGCGAAGAAACGGAAAAATCAAACCCCGAGGGTGGGTACGGCTGGGCTAAAAAAACGAATTCCCGGCGGGAAGGACCGGAAGAAAAAGCAAGACAACAGCGCAAGACAAAAGCAGCAACTGGATAGCTGAAGGCTGGCCAATTGCTGCTCTTCTTTATTGTATGTGGGGTGTCAAATTGATACGCAATGCCGAGCGCGGCCTGACGATGTGTCGCGTTTCCTAGACTAATCCGTACGGATGTACGGACCCACCCGCCGAGGTTACGCGGATAGGCCCATCGGGACTCATGATGCCAATCGAAGCCTATACCAAGAGTTCGATTGCGTGGCTTTCCACACCACAAGCGCATTGGACTACTTAAGAGGTTGCGCACTCGGCCGGCGGACCACATTCCAGCCGACCAAGCACAAAAAAATCCGCCGGCGGATAAATTAAAGAAATAAATCTGCGGGGAATGATGCATAATCTAAGAATTCGTGTACTATTGGTTTGAAATCGGAAGATGCAACAAGAAGAAAAACGGGGAGCAAACTGCTCCCTAGTCAACCTCAGGCTCGGACGCTTTCGATCTAATTCCAGCGTTCCCAGCAATCTGGAGCAGAGAATAATGACCCCTGCTGTAATCAACATCACGATCCCTGTGCCGTGCGTTCAAGGAATGTTCGGCAAGCGGCTGGTCACGTACACCACCCAGATCCGTCCGAGCCAGATCAAACAGATCCTTGGCCACGACCCAAGGTCGAAGACTTGGAGGCTCCTTCCTGACTCGACGCGTGAGATTTACCAACAGATTCAACGCAAGACAAGCAAAGACCGCCGGGATGGTGTGGCGGAGTATCTCCTTCAGCGGCTTAGCGGCCCTCGTAAGAGCGTCGCGGCCTTTCCGTCCATCTCGATCGGAATATCTGAGCACACTGAATTTAAGGGAATGACTTCTGCTGATGATCCGATTGGTGTTCTTCATATACACGACAAAGGGCACCGCATTGTTCTGGACGGTCTTGGTCGCATTAGTGGCTGTCTAGATTTGATTGAAGACAAGGAGGTAGGGGGGGAAGCAATTGTCGAGTCGATCGCTCTGCCTGTCACCTTTTATTTGCCGGCAGAAGGAACCGAGCCCCTTTCAATTACTGAGTTGGGCCAGCTGTTCGCTGACTTCAACTTCCGCGTTCATCCGGTGCCACCGCAGATCAACATGTCTCTTGATCAGAGCGATATGTACATTTCCTTTGCGAATGAGCTAGCGAAACGCCCATTTATAGCTCTGCACGGCGGGATGGAATTCAAGGCTGCGAGCTTAGGAAAGAAGTCTACGGCGTTGGTGGTACAAACCGTGCTTGTGCGCGCAGTTCGAGGCGCAACAGAAGGTCGCGATTTCCAAGAGAGCAATCTCGCCCAGCCCAAGAACGCGAACCTAAACGACAGTACGTTCGTTTCCGAGCTCAGCTCGGTGGCTGGATTTTTCACTGAAATCGAGCAACGTATGGGCGGGAGGTGGGCTGTTCGCGAAAGTCTTCACCTGTCCTCTCCAGGTTGGCAGGCTCTGGGTGTCATTCATTACGACATACATCATCGTGGTCTCAATTTGTCCATTCATGAGAAGGTGGCAATCTACGACGCGATAGCGAAAATCAATTGGGCTCGGACGAATCGAGAGTGGGTAGATGAGGCGAAACTTGGTGTTTGGGACAAGCCGAAGGGAGCAGAGGTTGAGCAGGTCGTGATTCTCGGTGCCGGTCGGAATAACACTCAAGCAATCATCGACTTCTTGCGAAGGCGGAGCGGCCTCGACGAGAAGATTAAGTCTTTGAAGGCCCAAGACGACCCACAGGATTTGATTCTCTCCTAGCTGAGCGCATTCGGTTGCGTGCTCAATTAGGATTTCCCGATGTCGGCGCTGCTCTCCGGACCGTGCGCGAACACGATCCGGAGCATGCGGCCGGCATTCAACTCAACACCAGGACGGCGTATCGCTGAACTGCTAACCGCTCCAAGCCGCTCATGGAAGAGCCGCCCACATAATGCAATTCTTCCATGAAGTGGTCAGGAGAGCAATAAGGAGACCAACATGGCAGACGTTGGAGATGTTTTTAAGCCGGGAGATAAGTGTGACGCCTCCGGCATTTACACGGTCATCCACGACTCACAACACCGGCAGACGCACGAAGTGACCTGCGTATATGGCAAGCACTTTCCACCTTGCAATCACTGTGGAAACCACGCGCGCTTCAAGTTAAAGTACAAAGCTCTTCACATTGATAACCACGAAAGCTTTAAGAAGTGACCAACTGAGCCGCAGGGCGGCCCTGCGGCCACTTCTCAAGAAAGAAAGGAGAATATCCAGATGACAACGTCGAAAAGAGACGCCAGCAAGGCCAGCAAGTTGCTCAGAACCAGCAGAAGTAAGACTGTTCGCAGTGTCGCCGGCTCAGATTTAGCCCAGGCTAAACGTCGGAAGCGGCAATCTGCACGAAAGCCAACACGGGGGAAGTGACCGGCAGGTCACTTCCGTACACATAAGGGAATGCGCCGCAATGCGTAGAGGCCCGGATGTTTGATCAGTAAAGGAGCAAGATGCCAGATATTTCGATCATCGACTTTACCGATTTCGTGATGCGGACCGGCGCGCCCAAGATCACGAAGGTTGTTGAGATATTTAAGAGAGGCGATTACGTCCCGTCCCACGATTTCTGGCGGCCTCTCCGCGACCACATTTGCGAGTTTCACGAGGGTGTCGCTAGCCAGTTAGCCTTTGGCATGACTGGTGCACACGAAAAGAAGAGAGCACGGTACGAGGAAGCCTTAAAAGGTTATGAGAAGTTCCTTAAGGCTGAAGGTTCGGAATGGTTCAAACCCCACCGCGCTGAGTGGCGCTTCGAGGATCTCGTCGTTCGCATCAATCCGGAAGTAGGATTTTTGCTGGGTGGCAAACCCGTTTTGGTGAAGCTTTACTTTAAACAGGAGGCTTTAACTAAGTACCGCGTCCAGGTCGTGCTGAGCCTGATGAGTGCTGGGCAAAAGAGCAAGAAATACCAAGTGGCAATGCTGGACGTTGCACGCTCGAAGCTGTATATCGAGGCCGCACATAGCCCGCAAATGGAGGCCCTCTTAAAGGGCGAGGCCGCGACTTTCCTGGGCATTTGGAACTCGCTTTCATAGCTGGAATGTGTCGAAGTCGTTTGGCTCGCTCTGGGGCAGGATTCCGATCAGCAAATATCAATCCCTAAATGGCGGCATGGCGGAAGTGATCTGGCATTCCAATTTGTTGGCCCTTCGGTCTGTGGATTCACACTGACCAGTATGCGAGGGTTCAGGTGCGGGCTACTACTTCGAAGGGGCGCATCATTTCGTTGGCGGCGTGTTCGAGCAGGTGGCAGTGCCAGACGTAGCGGCCTGTGTATCCCTTGAAGGGGACGATGATGCGGGTGACGGTTTCGGGGTGGGCTTTGACGGTGTCTTTCCAGCCGCGTTCGTTGGGCTCGGGAGGGGCTGCTTCGCCGATGTAGTGGAAGTTTTTGTAGTTGATGTAATCGTCCACGTCGAAGGGGCGGCGGTCGAGGATCTGGAAGCGGACCAGGTGCAGGTGGATGGGGTGGATGTCCTGCGTGGTGTTGATGAAGCTCCAGATCTCGGTCGTGTCGAGGACGGGCTTTTCGGTGACCGGCTCGTGCCAGTACTGGCCGTTGAGGAGCATGAGCATGATGCGGGTGGTGGGGTGCATGTACTCGTTGAGGGTGAAGGTGCGAGTGCGGACGGCGGCTGACTCGGGGATTCGGTCAATGGAGCGAAGGATCGTTGGAAACCTGGTGGGCGTTGAGATTGCCGGTTTCGCAGCGATGCGGAATTGCATGATGGTGAGGTTCTGCTCCTGAAGGGTGAACTGCGTGCCTGCGAGGGAGCTGAAGTCGATGAGCAGGTCGGCGCGTTCTGCTGGGGAGAGCATGAGCTCTTTCATCTCGACGGGAGCGGGGAGCAGGCCCTGGTCGGCCCCGATCTGATGGAAGGCGTGGCCATTCGACAGAGAGAAGCGGTAGGCGCGCGAGTTGGAGCTGTTGAGCAGGCGGATGCGGTAGAGGCGCGGCTCGACTTCAAGATAGGGAAAGATCATGCCGTTGGCGAGGATGACGTCGCCGTAGATCTCGGAGATCCACGGGGCTGAGGGGTCGCCTGAGTCGGGATAGTGAAGCTGGCCGTCGGCGAAGAAGAAGCGGTCGCAGATGGCTAGGGGGATTTCGTATTTGCCACGGGGCAGGTTGAGCGCGTCTTCTGCGTCATCGCGAATGAGAAAGAAGCCGAAGAGGCCGGCGTACTGGTTGAGCCGTTCGATGCCCATGGCGTGGTCGTGATACCAGAGCGTGGAGGCGTCCTGATTCATGGGATAGAGGGCTGTGGAGCTTTGGCCTGCGGTCTTCCAGTCTTCGGGGTAGCCGTCGCTCTCGGGCGCCACACAGGCTCCGTGGACGTGGACAGCGGTGCGAACCTCGGGGAGGTCTTTGCCGGCTCCACAGAGGTTGTGATCGATGGGCAGGAAATGCTGGGTGGGAAGATTGTTGACCCATTCGATGAGGAGCGGCTGGCCTTTTCGGGCTTCAATGGTGGGGCCGGGAGCGGTAGCCCCGTAGCTCCAGATGCTGGTGGGAGGCAGGTCCCGGTGGACTTTGACTTCTACCTTGCGCATGGCGATGCGGTGGTATGCGATCTGCGTGCCGGGCTGGTGGGGGTGGGGGCGTAGCTCGGCTTTGGGGAGTGGCTGCGGGATGGGCAGCGGATCGACGAAGCGGGTAAGACGTTCGGGATGGAGCCAGGGCCGCGGCGCAGCAGCTGACGACTGCGCAAGGAGCGGATTACTGAGGAGGCCGGCTTGTTCGGCGGCTGCGGCGGCGATGAGGGCCGCACCATTGAGGAGAAGCTTTCGGCGAGATGAGTCCATAAGACAGGATGGCGCGGTTATGTTTCAGGATGAAGAATTAGGGATCCCAGGTCTCGGAAGCGAGACCTGGGGCACCCGTTTTACTACTTGATTGAAGGCGGTTGAGCTGGATCCTTCGCTGCGCTCAGGATGACAACTCTTTCCTGGGTGGTGTTGCGATTACCTGATGATAGCGCCGCTGCTGGGGTCCAGGAACAGCTTGCGTTCGCGAACCTCGCGCAGGGGGCGGTCGAAGTTAAACATGGATTCGATGGAGTTGGCGACGCTGTCGAAGGAACCTCCGGGCTGAATGCGCTTGCCATTGAGCCAGTTGTCTTCAATGAAGCGAATGATGGAGGTTTGATCGAGCAGGGTGTGGTCGATGTAGTTGTCCCGAGCCCATGGCGAGATGACCAGCAAGGGCAGGCGGGTTCCGTAGCCGCAGCGGCCGAGGACGGGAAGGCCACCGACGCCGTTGAGAGGCTTCTTGCGGTTGGGGAGCTTGCCGTCTTCTCGCTGTTGTGCGCCGGTGGTGCAGACGCCGGGGGCATTGAGGACGTCGACGGTGGCGCTGGTGGAGGGGTTGACGATGGAGGGCATCTGGTGGTCGTACCAGCCGTCTGAGTCGTCATAAGCGATGACAACGGCGGTGGACTCCCAGAAGGAGCTCTCCTGGAGAGCATTGATCACGTTGACGGTGAATGTCTGCTCGTCGATGGGGTCGGAGTTGCCTGGGTGCGCATCCTGGAAGGACGGAGCCTTGAGGAAGGTGACTGAGGGCAGGATTCCGTTGTCGAGCGCGGTGAAGAAATCGTCGGTGTCGTACTGGTGGTTGGCCGGGTCGGGAACCTTGTGGCGGCCTACCTCAAAGCTGCTGCCGATGGCCGCAACGGAGCTGGGCCGGGCATGCGTGAGGTTGGCTGTCGAGGCATAGTACTGGAAAGGCTGATGGTGGGGGACGTAGTCGTTCATGGCGACGCCGCCGTAGCCGGGGATCTCGTTGGGTGTGGAGCGGGCGCAGCCAGTGGTGCCGTTGGCGTTGGTGAGTTCGAGGTTGAAGCCGCCCTCAAACCAGCCCCAGGTGACGCTCTTGTTATTGAGCAGGTCGCCGATGTTCTTGCCGGCCATAGCTACGTTGTCAGTGGAGGCATTGGAGCAGACATCGCCCAGGGGCTCGGCATCGCCGATCATGGTGAAGCCGCCCTGGCCGTCGAAGACTTCATGGCTGTTGTGGAGCAGCGTGGTGCCGCTGACGACGTTGGTGAAGTTGGCGAAGCCGTTGGTCTGGCCGGCGATGAGGTTGATGGCGCCCGGCGTCGAGGGACCGAACTGCGAGGTGTACATGTTGTCATTGAGGGCGAAGTGGTTGGCGTAGTTCCACATGGCGGTGACGGTGTTGCCGTCGAAGTAGCCCATGACGAGGCCTTTGGTGTGTTCTGCGCCTTCAGGGCTCAGCACGTCAGGAGGCGGGCCGGCGGCGCCGGTTGAGCCAGGGAACTGGTCCATCTTGCCGTTGTCATAGGCCATCTGCTCAGGTTTGGGAGCGTGGCCCTGGTCGGCAGTGGCAGCCTGCGAGGGCGCGAGTCGGAAGGGATTGGCGGCGTTGGTACCGTTGAATGCCGCGCCGGAGCCGTCCGGGCCGTTGGGATTCTTGTGGAGAAGGTCCACGCCGTGGACGGGAGCGAAATCCCTGGTGGGATCGAGCGGGTTGATCAGCGTGTTGGCGACGTTGTGGCCGAAATGCAAGGAGGGATTGTAGCGGAAGCGGGTTTCACCGGGTTTGTTTTCAGCGAAAGGATAGGTGCCGAAGTAGTGGTCGAAGGAGATGTTTTCGCCGAAGATAACAACTATGTGCTTGATGGGGGTAGCGGTGCGGGGCTCATCTGGCTGGTCGCGCTGTGGTTCCCGTGCAAAACTCGGGACGGGGAGAGTTCCTACGACAAGGACCGCCGATAGGGTGGCTCCTAAGAATTTGCGCATGTTGCCTCCTGGCCAATGCTGAAAGCAATGACACGCAAGTTGTAGTCGCGTGAGGTGAATGAGGCTTCAATGCTGTGTGACAGGCGTGCGAATTCAGACGCGGTTTGGAGAGATAACTGCCGAACACAAAGCCCCGGGGGTATCCCTGGCAGACCGCATCAAACCAAGACAACGACAAAGGCTACGCACTTAGAGATAGAGAAGAGGGATGATCTCCATGCTGAAAAAAGCAGCAGTGTTCGTACGCCTGCTGTATCGAGACGGGCCGTCCGGGGTATTCGGCAAGATCGCTCACTGGCGCGGGCACCGGGCCGCGCAACCTCGAATTGATGCCGAGTACGGGACGGACACGCTCTCCTGGGTTCAGGTTAAGGATATGTCGGCATCCGGTCCGAATGTTGCGTATGCAACCGAGTACGGGCCATCGCCAGTCTTCGATTCCGAGCGCATCCTGAGGCAGCTTCCTCTCGATTTTTCAGAACACGTATTTGTAGACCTGGGCTGTGGCAAGGGATTGATGCTGATTCTGGCTGCGCGGCTCGGCTTCAATCGAATTATCGGCGTTGAGTTCGGAAAAGTTTTGCATGAGATCGCCCTCGTCAACCTAGACAAGTTCCGACGAGGCAACAGGAATACACCGGCGATCGAGGTAGTTCTCGGCGACGCTGCCGAATTTGAGCTGCCAACCGCGCCTCTGGCGATTTACCTCTATCATCCGTTTGGGCCGGAGGTGATTTGCAAAGTTCTGGCCAACCTCCGAGCTTCGCTCATCGCTGCTCCCCGAAGTTGTTGGATTGTGTATGTGAACCCTGTTCATCATCATGTCTTTGAAGAATGCGATTTCCTGAGGACACACAAGGCTGTGCTTAGCCGGGATCTGGGCGAGCCTTATGCGTTATACAGATATTGCGGAGATTGAGCGGGGCAGACTGAAGGCTGCTATTCAATAAAAAAGGACAGGACCTGAGTACGGTTCTGTCCTTTTTAAATTGGCGCGTAGTTCCTACGGTTGATCTCGATCTGTCGTGGCCTCATGCGCGCGATGGCGAACACATGTGGTCTCTCCGCAGGTATAGCAGCTCGCTGTGAGGGTTGGAGCGGCCTTCGCCTGTTCCCGCCAAACCGCAAGCGGAACTCCCATCCGCTTCTTGGCCTTTCCGCGAATACGCACTTCAAGATCGGTCTCCGTCATAGTAGCTTCGATCAAAACAGGATCCTGTGTCTTCAAACGCAGATCGACATAATTCCAGAAGACTGTTGCGTCCCGCTCAGGACGGTACCCAACATCATCGAGCACCGCGGTGTGTGTATGCCGCTCCACCACTTCCAGTCCAGCCCTGACTGCAGCCTCAAGCAGCGAGCCCGAAAGCTGGCATAGCCCGCCACCAATTGTCGGCACAATGCACCCCTCCCGTATCTCGCGGCCAAGCGCAAACCCACGTGAACGCCATGGCGGTCCAACCTGCCTCCAAAAGCTGAATGTCTCGTCCCTATCAAGCAAGCAACCATGGATATGGCGGCTGGCTACTCGCAGATTCTTCACTTTGCCCTGCAAAAGAATGCGTTCTCGTGGATCGATATTTGTAAACAGTGGGGAGATGGACTCGCCCAGAACATAGGGAAACTCAGCCACCTGTTCACATCGAAGGCGGTCCGCAAATCCGATCGTATTTTCAAAACCGCGCTTAGCTTGAAAGCACTTTGAGCGGAAGAAAAACGACATGAGATCAAGCAGATTCGGCCGATCCGGGTTGGCGTGCAATGTCTTCACGAGTAGACGGTAGAGCAATGACAGGTCGGGTCTGCGGTCGGTTGTTCCCAGGAGATAATGCGCATAGTGTAGCGCATGGCGCCCTGAGTCTTGGCTGTGGAGTCGTCGGAAAATTGACGTTTGTTCAATACCTCTCGGCCGAAATTAATTCGCAACGCCGGAGTAGCATTCCCGTATATATGGCACATGAAGAAAGGCTGGAACCCGAATCGGATTCCAGCCTCGTTGTTCCTGATGATCTGCGTTACTTGACGCGGACCTTGGGTTCTACTGAGAGGCCGGGGCGGAGGGAATGGCCCTTATCCTCGCCGGCCAGGTCGGTGAAGTCGATGCGGACCGGGACTCGCTGCACTACCTTGACGTAGTTGCCGGTGGCGTTCTCAGGCGGGAAGAGCGAGAGAACGGAGCCGGTGGCGCCGCCGATCTGGGTGACTTTGCCGCTGTACTTGCGACCGGTGGCGTCGACTTCAATCTCGACGGACTGGCCTGCGCTGACGTGCTTGAGCTGTGTCTCCTTGAAGTTGGCGGTAACCCAGAGGTCGTTGAGGGAGACGAGCGTCAGCAGGTTTTGACCGGAGGAGACGTTCTGGTTCAATTCGAGGCTCTTGCGGGTGATGATGCCGTCCTCTGGAGCGACGATCTTGGTGTAGCCGAGGTTGAGCTTAGCCTGATCGAGCTGCGCCTGAGCTCCCTGTACCTGAGCGACGGCCTGCTGGGCGTGGGCATTCTGCGCTGCAACCTGCTGTGGACCGGTTTCGGCGTACTTGTAGCTGGCCTGAGCCTGGGCTTCGCGCTGGTTTGCAACGCGGATAGCCTCCTGCGCAGCCTGCACACCGGAGGTGGCGTCTGCGAGAGCAGCCTTGGTGGCGTCTGCCTGGGCCACTGCGCCGTCATACTGCTGCTTGCTGATTACATCTTTGGCGACGAGAGGCTTGTAGCGATCAAGATCCTGGTTGGCCTTTACGTTGTTGGCCTGGGCTTGTGCTACCTTGGCCCGCGCGCTCTCCAACTGGCTCTCGGCCTGCAGGACCGAGGCGTGAGCGCCGGTGACATCGGCTCCGGCGGAACGCAGATTGCTGCCCGTGTTGACGCTGGTGATGGGCACGTTGACCCGCGCCGCTTCAGCGTTGGCCCTGGCGCTGGCGACGGAGGCTTCGGCATTCTCAACCGCGACCTGATAATCCGCGGGGTCGAGCTCGGCGATGACGGTGCCCTTGGCGACGAACTGATTTTCGTCCACGTTGACCTTGATCACCGTCCCGTTGATGCGGGAGCTGATCTGGATCAGATGGCCGTTGATCTGCGCATCATCGGTGTCTTCGCTGTAGGTCGAGTGCCAGTAAAAAGCTCCACCTGCTACGACTAGAACCAGCAGAATGATGATGATCAGGCCACGCCTGCTTTTCTTGGGCGCTTCAGGCGCTTTCTGTTCCGGCTGCTCACCGGAGGCTGGAGTTGCATCCGCCACGTTCACTTACCTCCCAAATATTCTTTGTAGTTCTCGGCCATACCCATGGCGCGTGCCAGATTCAGCTTGGCCAAATTGTGCTGATAAAGACTGTTGATGTACTGACTGTTGGCCTGGGCCACGGTCTGCTGTGCATCGGATACTGCCAGGTTGTCGCTGACGCCGGACTTGTATCGCTCCTGCGCATCAGAGAGAACTTGAGCGGAGAGCTCGACGTTGGAATGAGAGACCTCGACCTGCTGCCGCGATGAGATGATATCGAGCAGCGCATCGCGGACGTCGGCTTCAATCTGCGCATCGAGATCGTTTTGCTGGTAACGTTGCTGATCCAGCTGAGACTGCGCGACCTGCGCTTCACCGCGAAACTGCGCTTCCTTGAATATCGGAATGGTCAGAGTGCCGATGGCGTCGACGGTGCCATGTGAGCTGCCGACGTTCACGCCGATGAGGCCATAGTCAACATCCGCCTTGATAGTGGGAAGACGGTCGTAGGTGGCTGCCTTACGCTGGTCCTCGGCACCGCGGGTGATTTCAGCGCTGGCCTGGCGATCTTTGCGGTTGTCGAGGGCCTGCTTGATGGCCTGCTGAGTCTCGGGCTGATCAAAGGCTCCGTAAGGGGCCTTATCGGCAATTTCAAAACTCTGCCCCAGCGGCAACCCGATAATGTGGGCCAGTGTGAGCTTGTCTTTTTCGCGAGTGTTGCGAGCGACGATCAACTGCTGCTGCAGACTCTGGTAATCCACCTGGGCACGAAGCTCGTCGAGCTTGGGAGCGGTGCCGGCGGTGTGGTTATCCGTGGCCTGATCAAGCGAAACCTTAGACGTGGCAACCTGCGCCTCAGTGGAGTCGATCAGAGCCTGATCGGCCAAGACCCGAAGATAGGCATTGCCGACGGTGAGGATGACCATCTGGCGGGCATCCTGCGCGCTCAACTGGGTGGCCTGAAAATTATGCTTGGCGGCCATATAGGTTTTCAGCGAATTGAGGCTGAGGACGGTCCAGTTGAGATTGGCCCGGATATCGGTATAGCCGAAGGGACCGATGACGGTGGGGAAGCCAGGGAAGTTAAGGCCCTGGGCGGCGAGACTTGCCTGCACCAGAGATTCCTTGAAGTTGCCATCGATCTTGGGCAACAGACTCTGAAGGTCCTGGAGGCGCTGGCCGCGTGCACCGGCGACCTGTGTGTTGGAGAGGAGCAGGCCAAGGTTGTTCTTAAGGCCGCGCTGGACTGCGTCGTCGAGGGTCAGGGAAAGGGTTCCCTCGGTGGGCTTGTCGGTAATGACGCTGCCCTGATAGCTGGTGGCCGGAACGGGCGTGGGCCCGGTCTGTGCGCTGTTCGGATTGAACTGGGCAGCGGCCGGAGATACCAGACCGGTGATACCGAGTACGGCAACGGCCAGGACGATCGGATTGGGGCCAGAACTGAACAGGGCTTTCCTGCTGAGATTGGCCGATAAATTGTGCAGAATTTGCATGTTTGAGGTCTTCACTCACTCTACTCGTTCAATTGGGTCTGCTGCTAATGGATGCGGTAGAAAGGACGAAAGGTTCTGAAACTGAGGGGAATAATGGAGTTTGCGGGCCAAACGAAGCCCGTGAACTTCAAAACCGGAAGTGCAAAAGCGAAATTTACATCCGCTCAACTGCGTAAAAAGCCTTACCTGGCAGCACTGGCGTGGAGCAACTGCGAGGCAAGCGAACAGAGAGCCTGCCGGAAGGCAGCCCGAACGGCATCCGGGGTCCAGTCCTCGGCTGACGGGCCGCCATGCTCCGCGAGCAGGCCGGCTACTTCTGGAGAAGAGAGTCCTGCGACAGCACGGAGGACAAAGATTGCGCGAAGCTGGATGGAGAGCCCTTCAAGCCATGTGCGGAGGCGATTGTCAGGGCCGGTGAGCATCTCTTCCAGCTCTGCCGGCGTGACCCCGGCTGCGGAGAGATCGTCATCCTCAATGCAACTGACCGGGCCGGAGTCTTCCGAATCAGGCGCGGCTAGTGCTGTGGCGTCCCGGTCGTGCAACACGGCGATAGCACCGGCGCCCAGTTGCACCGTTGCGTTGTGGCGCACCTCGGCAGGATCCTGACCAGAGGAAAGATCCGTGCCGGTGACAATCTGTTCGATGAGGCGGATCGTCTGCTCGCCCTCACCGAGAAGCATGGAAGCAATGCGATAAAGCTCAGAGGCGGTGCGCTCGATCCACTGTTCCCAGCCACCCTGGGGAAGAGAGTCGCTATCGCGAAGACCGGAGTTTGTGGGCATGGGGTTTACTCCTGGGTGGGGGCCGCCGGGAGAGCAGGCCGGGAAGAACCACCTCTCCTCTATCCTCAAGCCGGGTGTCAACTTGCGTCAAATGCCGTCCTGGAGTTGGGGCCGTCTTTTCTCCGGGAGTTAACATGCGCTGAGGCTGAAATGAGATATGAGATGAGAGGAGTCTCGAAGACCGCTTAGCCAGCACCTGAGTCTCTGTGCTGCGTGTCCCCTTCGAGATTGCCGAGGCGGCTGAAAAGCACTAGACTTTGGTGACTCTGTGGGATTTGCCGCCAGAAGTAGCCTGAGATTGATACCGGAAGCGGTAGAGGAAGCACATGGCCAGGAACACTCAGCGGAAGAAGCAGTTTGCAGGGCGCGACAAGTCGTGGATGAACTTCAATCGCAGAGTGCTGGAAGAGGCCTGTGACGAGTCGAATCCCATTCTGGAGCGTTTCAAGTTCCTCGCCATTACCGGAAGCAACCTGGACGAGTACGTAGAAATCCGCCTTGCCGGACTGTTGCAGCGAACGGAAGACGGGCATACGGACCCGGGATATGACGGGCTGCCTCCGCAGGAATCGCTGAACGTTCTCACGACAGAGATTCATGACTTTGTGGCGGCTCAGTACCGTTGCTGGAATGAGCGACTGCTGCCTGAAGCCCGCAAACACGGAATTCGCCTGCTGCAATGGGATGAACTGAGCCCGAAGCAATGCAGCCATGCGCAGGCCTACTTCCATCGCGAGGTAGACCCACTGTTGACGCCGATCACGATCGATCCGGCGCATCCTTTTCCACGCGTACTGAACAGGGCGTTGTGCCTGGCGATTCTGCTACGGGCGAAGCGGCGGGCATCGGGGCCGGTGGTGCTGGGCGTGTTGACTGTGCCGCGGGCGCTACCGCGGTTTGTGCGCCTCTCGGAGGGAGACGAGGGTCAACTGGACTACGTGTTGTTGCAGGATCTGGTGGCGCAGAATCTGGGCGGCATGTATCGCGGCTACGAGGTGCTGGCGCATGCGGCGTTTCGCGTGACGCGCAACTCGAACCTCTACTTCGAGGAAGAAGAATCACGCTCACTGCTGGAGTCGATCCGAAGTGAATTGCATAACCGGCGCAAGGGAGATGCGGTGCGGCTGGAGATTGTGACCAATGCCCACCCTGATATTCGGGAGAAGCTGCGGGTCAACTTCGAGCTGGATGAGTCGCAGATTTACCCGACGGATGGGCCGCCCAATCTGGAGCGGCTGATGTTCTTCTATGGCAATATTCAGAGGCCGGAACTGAAGTTTCCGCCGTTTGTACCAAAACCGCTAAACCTGAGCCGCAAGGTTTCAGACCTGTTTGAGGATCTGCGGCAGCGCGATATTCTGCTGCACCATCCTTATGACTCGTATGAGCCGGTGGTGAGCTTCATTCAACAGGGCGCGGAGGACCCGCGCGTGGTGACGATGAAACAGACGCTTTATCGCACGAGCAAGGATTCGCCAATGTTCCAGGCGCTTACCGATGCGGCGGCTTCGAAGGAAGCCACGGTAGTGGTGGAACTGATGGCGCGATTTGATGAGGCGTCTAATATCAGCTGGGCGCGCAGTATGGAGGATGCCGGGGTGCAGGTCTTCTATGGCGTGGTGGGGCTGAAGACACACTGCAAGCTGGCCATGCTGGTGCGGCGCGATGAGGATGGCGAGACGCGGCGCTATTGCCATCTCGGGACGGGCAACTACAACCCGGTGACGGCGCGTTTCTATACGGATCTAAGCCTGCTTACGAGCGATCCGGCGATCACCGAGCAGGTGCATATGGTCTTCAATTACCTGACGGCTCATGCTGAGATCGACGACTACAAACCTCTGCTTGTTGCGCCGCTGACGATGGCGGAGAATTTTCTGCGGCTGATCCGGCGCGAGACCGAGCATGCAACGGCGGGGAGGCCGGCGCGCATTGTGGCCAAGATGAATGCACTGCTCGAGCCTTCAGTGATTGAGGCAATGTATGCAGCTTCACAGGCCGGAGTGGAGATCGACCTTATCATTCGCGGCGTGTGCGCGCTGCGGCCAGGCGTGAAAGGGCTGAGCGAGAACATCAGGGTTCGGTCGATTGTGGGGCGCTTTCTGGAACACAGCCGTATCTTCCACTTTGCCAACGGCGGGCGCGAGGAGGTTTACCTGGGCAGCGCCGACTGGATGCCGCGCAACCTGTTTGAGCGCTGCGAAGTGGTCTTTCCTGTTCAGGACAAGGTGGCCAAGGCTCGCATCCAGGACGAAATTCTGGCGGCTTACCTGGCTGATACCGGGAAGGCGAGGCTGATGCAGGAAGACGGCAACTATGCGCGAATAAAGCCGCATGGCGGCTTCAATGCGCAGGAATTCCTGATGCGGGTCGCCGAGGGCAAGGCCGATCTCAGTGGAATTCCGAGCGCGGAGAAGCCGAAGGGCGTGAAAGCAGAGGCCGGGGCCGCATCGAAATTGGCTGTGCCTGCCGGACCAGCGAGCTGACAAGCGGAAAGCTTCCGAGTCGCTTATCCCAAGGGCTGTCAAATTTTACAGGTCCACCAGAGCCTCCTGAGAGCGTAGTTTCAGCCGTGGAGGCTCTTATGCACCGATCCAACACACAACCCTGCACAGGCATCTCGTCGCGTACGCCCATGCAAAAGGTTTTCTCCTGCGCACTTATATCCGTTCTATTCTCATCAGTCCCGGGCCTGAACGCGCAGGCTAACCCCGAACTGCAGCAGAAGGTGGCGGCGTTGAAGCAGTCGACGGCCGAAAACCAGCAGAAGCTGCACCAATACCAGTGGATCGAAACCACGCAACTCACGCTGAATGGCGATGCCAAGCCGGGTACGGAGTCGAAGTGTCAATACGGACCTGACGGGAAGGTCCAGAAGACTCCAATGAATCCTCCGTCACCGCCGCCAGCGCCCAGTGGCGGCAAGGTGAAGCAAAGAGTCATCGCGAAGAAGAAGGAAGAGATGAAGGACTACATGGGCCAGGTGAAGACTCTGCTTGCGATGTACGTTCCTCCTTCACCACAGAAGATCCAGGCCGCGTTCCAGGCAGGTAAAGCTTCACTGAGCGCGACTCCAGGGACCGGCGCAGCGCAGATCATCTTCAAGGACTACGCGCAGCCAGGCGATCAGATGACGATCTCCTTTGACACCGCGCAAAAGAAAATCAGCGCTCTGAACGTAAACACTTACATGGACGAACCGAAAGACACGGTCACCCTCGCAGTCACGTTTGCGAGCCTACCCGACTCGACCAACTATGTGCAGCAGTCCGTCTTAAATGCCACGGCTAAGAAGCTCAAGGTGACTACGACGAATTCGGACTATCATCCGCTCGCAAAGTGAGAAGGGGCATTGCAGAGGATGGCGGCTAGGTCTTGTATTGCTCTTCGCTTACCTGTTCAAGCCAATCGACGGTTTTGCCGTCGAGCTTCTCCTGAATAGCGATATGTGTCATCGCGGTTGTTGGGGCTGCTCCGTGCCAATGTTTCTCGCCGGGAGGAAACCAGATGACATCGCCTGGGCGAATCTCTTCAATGGGACTACCCCAGCGCCGCGCGCGACCGCAGCCGGAGGTGACAATCAGAGTCTGGCCAAGCGGATGCGTGTGCCATGCGGTGCGGGCGCCTGGCTCGAAGGTAACGCTGGCACCGACTACGCGAGCGGGATCGGGCGCGGTAAAGAGAGGATCGACACGAACTGTGCCGGTGAAGTAATCGGCGGGGCCCGCGCCGGAAGGTTGGGACCCGCTTCGCTTGATCTCCATTGCTTTCTCCTGTGACGATCACCCTGTGATTAGCGGCCTGTCAGCTGCTCCAGTTTTTCAGGGTACCGCGCTCCCTCTACTTTGATCTGTGAGGCGGCGCTTTCAATCTCGCCAAGCTCGTCACTGGTGAGTTCGATCGCGACTGCTCCAATGTTCTCATCCAGCCGATGGAGCTTGGTCGTGCCAGGGATGGGAACGATCCACGGCTTTTGAGCAAGCAGCCATGCGAGTGCGATCTGCGCAGGCGTTGCGTTCCTGCGCTTGCCGATCTCTGCGAGCAGATCAACGAGAGCCTGATTCGCTTTTCGGGCCTCTGGCGTGAAGCGCGGGAGAGTATTGCGGAAGTCAGTGCTGTCGAGGGTGGTGTTTTCATCGATCTTGCCGGTGAGGAATCCCTTGCCCAGAGGACTGTAGGGAACGAAGCCGATGCCAAGCTCCTCAAGCGTGGGCAGGATCTCTGCCTCAGGGCCTCGCGTCCACAGCGAATATTCACTCTGAATCGCCGTAATAGGTTGGACCGCGTGTGCGCGACGGATGGTCTTTGCTCCAGCCTCGGAAAGACCGAAGTGCTTCACTTTGCCGGCCTGAATCAACTCTTTCACGGTTCCGGCAACGTCTTCGATTGGCACGTCAGTATCGACGCGGTGCTGATAGAAGAGATCGATGGCATCGATTTTGAGACGCTTGAGGGAAGCGTCTGCGACCTGCCTGATGCGCTCCGGGCGGCTGTTGAGACCTTGCCAACCCGGGCTTCCATCCGGATTGAGATTGAAGCCAAACTTGGTGGCAATCACGACCTGATCGCGCAGGGGAGAGAGCGCTTCGCCGAGGAGTTCCTCGTTTGTGAATGGGCCGTATACTTCTGCCGTATCAAAGAAGGTGACGCCGCGTTCCACCGCGGTCCGTAGCAGGGATATCATCTTAGGCTTGTCTGCGGGCGGCCCGTAACCGAAGCTCATTCCCATGCATCCGAGTCCGAGAGCCGAAACTTCCAGATTGCTTTTTCCTAATTTGCGTTTTTGCATTGTGCACCTCCGAGGTTGATTAGCGCCGAACGGATTGTCCGCTCTCCGAGCCGCGCTGTCTGTCACAACCAAAGACTACGGAAACATGCGGTTTCAGCGGTATCCAGATCCTTCCTATTTATTGCGGCAGATTACCAACAATCTCTATCTTTATTGACGCAAAGCCCGGCATCCTTAGACTACGATGCCGGGCTTTGCTTTTGGTTTTGCTTTTTAGTTACTGGAGATTTACGACACTGACGGCAAAGGGGGCGAGCTTGAGTTCGGCTCCTTCGACTTTGCCCTTGCGGGGCGGGTTGTCACCCGTTCCTTCATCGACGGTGAGGGATGAGGCGTTCTGAAATTCCGAAGTGAGCTTCAGGGTCTTTTCAGTGTTGGTCTTGTTGACGAAGAGTACCCTTTTGCCTTGTGGCGTGATGAAGCCCTGGATGTCGACGTCCGAGGAGCCGAAGGCGCCGGCCGGGGTGGCTACGAGCTTGTCTCCGGGATGGAAGTTGTCTTTGAGCACCTTGAGGACCCAGTATCGCGCGTTGGGCTGGCCAGTCTTGTAGTTGATCATCGAGACCGATGGGAACTGCGAGGGATAGCCGACCAGCTGCGACTCGCCTATGACGTCTACGCCGAGCTTGGAGAGCTCGATGAAAAGGAAGCCGTAGAGCGCGCCTGCCGCGTTCCAGTAACGCTCAGGAATGCGATTGAAGGTGAGCCTGGTGTCTGCGGTTTCAGCATTGTCATTGGGCAGGATGACGCCGAGCTCGTTGGTGTCGAGCTTGGTGTTGGGTGAGAGCCGGTCACGGATGGAGATGATGAAGCGCGTGGTGGTCAGGAAGCCTTCTGCCTGGTTGAAGAAGGTATGCTGCCAGCCGTTGAGGTCTTCACCGGCAGCGGGCGAGGCATAGAAGTGGAAGGAGATATAGTCGAGCGGAATGCCGGACTTGTGGTTCCTGGGATTGAGGAAGTACTCGTAATATTTGGGGTTGCCGCCTGCCATAGCAAGGCCGAGACCCATGAATTTGGTGTCAGGGCTGACCTTGCGGATGCCTTCCACCATGGCATCGTAGCGTTTGGTGTAGTCCTCGGGCGTGGTGTTGTGTTCGAAGTCGACCTCGTTGAGGACCTCCCAGTAAGGGAAGGTGTAGTGATAACCGGACTCGTGGCGCTTGCCGTTTTCATCGGTAAAGCCGCCCTTGGTGTACCAGCTGACGAGGCGGCCGAAGTAGTCGCCTAACTGCTTGCCGGTAGGATCGACGAGCTCGGTGCCCTGGGTGTAATTCCAGAAGACCTGGTCAGGGTCTTTGGGATACTCGACGGGCTTGTCGGTCTTGAACATCCAGGCAGGGATGGTGCTGAAGTTGATGATGGTGGAGTGCCCCTCAGTCGCGGCGAGGAAGTCTTTGGTCACGGGGTCGATGTAGGTGAAGTCCCACGAGGTCTTTTCTTTGGTAGGAGCTTCCAACTCGGCTACGGCGACCTTGGGATACGGCAGCCACGGCACGTAACGAACATAGTCGGCGCCGAGGGACTTGAGGGCGGCGAAGGCGCCGTCGTGGATAGGCGCGCCGGGATTGAGCATCGGGTTGGTCACGACCTGAAGCGTGGGCGTTGATTTCGAGACAAGGATCGTCTTGTTCCAGTCGATCTTTACTTCTTCCTGCGGCGGCTGCTGTGCGGCTGCCAGAGTGGCGGCGCTCAGGCAGAGTGACAGGACGCCGAAATCTTTCACGTGCATTTTCATTACGAACTACCCCCGGGTAGAAACCATATCAGACAATATTCACGTATCGGAATAGGGATGGAATGCGAAGGCAGGTTGGCCGGGTGTGTGGGGAGGTGCTACTGGCCGCTTGCCTTTGGGGATTGCTTCGCAGAGGCTGACCTGGCGGAGGCCTGACTGAGGCGGCCATATTCCGTTTGAGCCTCGTGGAGACGCGGGAGGGTCGAGTCGGCCTCTTTCCAAATCTGGAGAAGGACCTTGTAGGCAAAGCTGGCCTCGACGGGTTTTCCTTGAGCGGCCAGAGCGCGGGCAAGGCCGAGCTGGGCGAGCGGGTAGTTCTGGGAGAGCGGCTCGATGCCGGGGTGATCGAGGATTTTGTGGAATTCGGCCTCGGCAAGAAGCGGCTGCCCGGCGACGAGATAGGCGCGGCCGCGGAGGGCGGGGACATCGAAGCTGGCGGTTTCATATGGCTCGGCTGCCTCCAGATCCTTAATTGCGGTCTGGGGCTCGTGGCGGCTGAGACTAATTGCGGCACGAATCTGCGGGCCGCGAATTCCCTGCCAGAGGGTCGCGGTTGGGTTGGCCTCGAGAACACGCTGCAGCATGGAGTCTGCGCGCTCGGTTTCGCCGCTTATCTCTGCCCAGGCAACGGCGGTGTCTGGTGATTCGTCATCTTGCGGCAGGCGGCCCAACTGAGTACGGGCGAGGTCGGGGAGGCCCAGCTCCACCTGACGACGGGCCAACGCACTGATGACACGATTGGCGGGCGCGCTGAGGCCCTGTTTGCGATAGGCCTCGGCGACGCTGATGAGGACGGGCTGAGCTTCCTTAACCCTGCCCTGCGCGAGGAGCATGAGGCCCTGCTGCTCGGCGATCTGGGGCTCTTCGGGCTTGCCGCGGGCCCATGACAGCTGTTCGTCGATGCCTGGCTGATCGAGGCGCAGAAAGGCGGTCTGGAGTAGAAAGGCATGGAGCTGCGCGGTGTCGATCTTTCTGGCGAAGGCGCGGCGGCAGGTGGCGGCGGCTTCAAACTGGCCCAGCCGCATCTGGGCTCCGGCGAGGATCTCGTAGGCGGCGGCACTGGAGGGATCGAGCTCGAGGACACGGCGGATGGGATCGAGCGCCAGGGCAGGTTTGCCGATGCGATTCTCCAGATCGGCGAGGCCTGCGAGGAAGACAGTGTCATGCGGATAGACTTCGATGGCTTCCTTGTAATTGTGGATGCTGGCCTGGAAGTCTCCGGTGACGAGGTAGGCGTATCGGGCTGTGATGGTGAAGCGGTCGCGTTCACCGACGGTGCTGCGAAGCTGAAAGGCAGTGGTGAGGTTGGAGACGGCCTCAGAATGCTGCGAGAGGCTGGAGTAGGTGAGACCCAGTTGCTCGTACGCGTTGGCGAACTGCTGATCAAGCCGGATGGCCTGCTGAAAGAGCGGGATCGAGGCGCCAGGATTGCCGGCTTGCGCGAGAAAGGTTGCATCGGCATAGGCTTTGAGGGCGGCGAGCGATCCCGAACCAGCGGGAAAGATCGGCTTGCTGTAGCGACTGACATCAGCGGGCGATTCGCCGAGTTGAATGCGCATGTCGGCGGCGACTTTATCGATTACCCGAACTGCTGCGTCAGGGGAACCGGCGATGCCGCGGTTTGAGGCGAGTTTGCTGCTGTTTGCACAGGAAAAAGCCTGCACGGTGACAAGATACTGGCTCATGTAACGATGGATCTCGCCGTTCAGATAAACATCGGTGTGCAGGCGGGCGCAGAGCTGGCGGGCCTGCTCAGGCGTTGCGGCGTCGGGAGACGCGGCGTCGGCTGTGATTGCTTCGAGCGACTCGTGGGCGCGCCCGTCGTAGGCGAGGCGGAGATAGGGAGACTGACGCAGATCGATCAGAAGAGCGGCACGGAGAGATTGATCGAACTGCGGGTTGCCGGTTGTGTTCTGGATATTGGCGACGAAGATCGATAGAGACTTGGTGCGCGGGTGATGATAGTGGCGCCAGAAGAGCCATGCAGAAGCCAGAATGAGCACGAGAGCGGCAACGGCGACAATCTGCCAGCGTCGCTGGGTGAAGAATGGGACGCTGGTCTTGTCGTCGTCGCTTGTTTCGTAGCTGGTCTCCTGACTGCGAGCACGGCTGGAGATCCGGTTGGTTGCGTAGGTGTCCGGATCCTGCCGGCGCGGAGGCAACGGCGGGTCTTCTTCATCGTCGTCTGTAATTTCAACTGAGAACCGGGGCGGCGGCAGAACAAGCTGAGCTTCTTCGGCTTCATAGACAGGGACTTCTGTCACCTGCGGGGTGAACTCATAGCCATGATCCTGTGTTGAAGCGATAATCCTGTCGCCCTGCTCAACGCCGCTGAGCGCCATGCGCAGCAGGAATATCTGCTGGCTGATAGTGCCCTCCTCAGAGTTTGCGCCGAGTGCGTGGGTCAGTTCTTCTTCCGTAACAACCTGTTGAGGATGAAGAACGAGATATGCGAGCAGGTTGAAGGTTCGACGGTTGAGCGAGACCGCGTGCCCTCCGCGCTGAAGAGAGCGGTGAGCCAGGTCTATCTCGAATTCGTTGAAACGATAGTTTCCTTGTTTACTGAACGACATACGCGGGGGAGAAAATTGTTCCGTAGTACTTTGATGACCACGGTAACAGGCATGCCTACCCAAAACAATGGATACAAAGAGTGATTACGTTTGGGGAAGAAGCAGAGTGTCGAAATCTGCACATTTAGAATCGAAGATGCTGGTAATTTCCTTCCGTAGAGAGCAGAGAAACCCGTGGCGACACTTTTGAATGGACAGGGGCTGACGAAGTCCTTTGGGGCCACCGTGCTCTTTCGCAGTATTAGCTTTGTGATCGATGAGGGTGACCGGATTGGCCTGATTGGGCCCAATGGGTCAGGTAAATCGACCCTGCTGGGTGTGCTGGCCGGGGAGATCGACACCGATGAGGGCGAGGTGGCGCGGCGCAAGCTGACGAGGCTGAGCTATGTACCCCAGGTATCGGAGTTCCCTGCCAAAGTGACGGCTCGGGACGTCGTGCAACAGGCTCTAAAGCGAGCCGGCGTGCATGAAAGCGAGTGGGAAGGCCGTATCGCTGAGACGCTGGGGCGCGCCGGGTTTGAGGATTTCGATACTGTTGCGGCTACCTATTCCGGCGGATGGAAGAAGCGGCTTTCGATTGCGGCGGCGCTGGCGCAGGAGCCGGATGTTCTGCTGCTGGATGAGCCGACCAATCACCTGGACCTCGCGGGGATCGAGTGGCTTGAAGAACTACTGGCTGCGGCTGCCTTTGCCTGCGTGGTGGTGAGCCATGACCGCTATTTCCTTGAGAATGTGGCGACGGAGATGGTGGAGCTGAACAAGCAGTATCCCGATGGACTGCTGCGCGTGCATGGCAACTACAGCCAGTTTCTGGAAAAGAAAGAAGAGTTTCTCGAGTCGCAGGCGAAGCGGCAAGAAGCACTGGAGAATCGCGTCAAGAGCGAGATGGAGTGGCTCCGACGCGGTCCGAAGGCGCGCACGACGAAGAGCAAAGCACGCATCTACAGTGCGAATGAGCTGATTGGCGAGTTGAAGGACATGAAGGGCCGTGCGCAGGTGTCGAGTGCTGGCATCGATTTCTCTGCAACAGAACGGCAGACCAAGCGGCTTGTGGAACTGAACCACGTGCGCTTCGGGATTGGCGGACGCACGCTGCTGAACGGACTGACTTTCAACATAACGGCAGGAATGCGCGTGGGCCTGGTGGGCGCGAATGGCAGCGGCAAGACTTCGCTGCTGCGGCTGCTGCTTGGGCAGACAGAGCCCGAGGCGGGCGAGATCAAGCTTGCGAACATGCTGCGCATTGTCTACTTCGATCAGACGCGTGTGTTGAACGAGAAGGTAACGCTGCGGCGAGCGCTGGCGCCTGAGGGTGATTCAGTGATTTATCAGGATCGCGTGATTCACGTGGCATCGTGGGCGTCGCGGTTTTTGTTTACCGGAGATCAGTTGAATCAGCCGGTGGAGCGGCTGAGCGGCGGGGAGCGGGCGCGTGTGCTGATTGCGAACCTGATGCTGCAGCCTGCGGATCTGCTGCTGTTGGATGAGCCTACGAACGATCTGGATATTCCGACACTGGAGATACTGGAAGAGAGCCTGCTGGAATATCGCGGCGCTCTGGTACTGGTGACGCATGACCGCTACATGCTTGATCGCATATCCAATGTAGTGCTGGGACTGGATGGCATGGGGAATGCGGCGCGCTTTGCGGACTATTCGCAGTGGGAGCAATGGCAGGCTGAGCAGAAGGCGGGTGCAGCGAAAGCGGCCGAGGTCTCAACGGGCCAGCCGGTCAATGCTTCTCAGGAGAGCGGAAACCAGGCGGGAAAGAAGAAACTGTCTTACCTGGATGCGCGAGATTACTCGACGATTGAAGCCCGAATTGCAACAGGAGAAGAGTTGCTGGCTGAAAAAAAGGCTGTGCTGGAATTGCATGAGGTGGTAACTGATGGGGCGCGGCTGCAGGCGGCGCTGGCCGATGTAGAGACGGCCCAGAACGCGGTGGATACTCTCTACGCGCGCTGGGCCGAGCTGGAGGCGAAGCAGTACGAGCTGGATTAAGTCGCCATTCGGGAGACAGCAAAAGGAGAAGATGGCGCCATGCGCATCTTCTCCTTGTTGTTTGTAGCGTGGCAGCACAAACGATGAGCCGTCAATGGCCAACGCGTATGTTGGAAAGGCTCCCCAGCAGCCCGAAGACCTGCAGCAGCCAGATGACAACGACGATCACAACGATTCCGTTAAGAATGCTTTTGATGGTCGACTGCATCGGGATGAACCGGTTCACGAGCCAAAGCAAAACACCCACCACGATGAGGGTGAGAAGTACCTGAATAAGCGGCATGGCTTGCTCCTGTAAGTTGAGATGGAACTGACCGGGCGATTGAACCCGGCCAGTTATCCGGTTGCTGATAGCTTTGCGAGCCTACTTGTTGTCTTCGTGTGCGCGGACGGCCTGCGCTGTGATTTCGTTCTCAAATCCGGCGGCGGCAGGTGGGGGAGCAACACGTCCGGAAAGGACGTCGTGGAATGATTCTTCCTGGCCGTAGATGGCGCGGGTTGAATCGTTATCCTGCTCCACAACTGCGCCCTCAACTGTGAGCCCACCGAAGATGCCCTTGGTACGCGAGTAGCTGAGAACCTCGGTGTTCATTTTCCAGTCAGTACCGGCGACTGCCTGACGGCCAACAGGGCCGGCTGCGACTGCGCCTTCACCACTGAGCTCAAACTTGCTCGAGAGCAGATGCTGCAGTCCTTTTTCATTCATGATGAGCATGACGAGGTCGACGCCTTCAACGCCGATCTGCAGGCCCCAGCTTCCGCCGCCGACGGAGACGAATGCGGGAGCGCTCCATCCTGTTTCAGTGCGACAGGTGGCGACGCCCCGGCCGTGCTTGGCTCCGAAGACAAAGCCGCCCTTGATCATGTTGGGAACGACGATGATGCACTTGGTGCTGTCAAGCACGGAGTTCGGGATGCCGTGATCCGGCGCGGCCTGGATGGCGCGAATTACATCGGCTGCAGCGTGCAGACGTTCGACTGAGTCTTCACGACCTGAAGCTGCGAATACATTGGCGCTGGCCAAAACAAGAGCGCCTGTAGCTAAAAATGCTGCAATTTTCATGATTGTCTTCCTCGATTTCAACTTGAGCTGAAAAGCATTGAATTGGCTGCGTTCTCTAGGCGCAGGGAGAGGTTAATCTCGCAATTTACCTCACAAGTGAGTGTGATGGGGCTGCGAAGGAAAAACTGCCTCATAACGCTCATGAAAAAGAATTCCATCGCGATGAAAGTGAATTTCTAATGCGGCAGTATTGTTGCGTCCTGACTAGTTTGATCCGGGACCCTGTGGCTGGGCTACTGCAGCGGGAGTTGTGCCGGCCGTCGAGTCTGCCGGCTTGTCCGCAGGCATTGGTGTGCCGGCCGGATAGATCAGGACCTTGATCAGTCCCCAGTCGTCTTTGGACGGTTCTCCGGACTGTTTCCCGATCGCGATTGTCTTGAGCTTGGTGTCATCGAATCCGTAATGCTGAATGATGTAGTCGCGGACGACAAGAGCGCGGCCCTGGGCGAGCGTATGTTCGGTGTCAGCGCTGCCGGTGGGTCCGGTGGAAACCTGAATCACAGCTACGCCGAAGTCGTTGCCCGCAAGATATTCGCCGGCGGAGTTGAGACTCTTCTGGCCCTTGAGCTTCGCTGAATCGCGCTTGTCGAAGAGATCTTTGGCCTGGAAGGTGAAGTCCTTGATGGGTGAAGCCTGAGGCGCACTTGCGATTTCATCTTTGCCCAGTTCACTCGAATCTTCGTAGCCACGATTTTTGAAGTACCCGCGCAGCAGGAAGTTATGCTTCATGGCCTCCATGTTTTCCTGGAAGTCGGTGAGGCCTGTCTGAGCGGATGCGACGGCCGTGCGCGCTGTGCCTGCTGTTTCGTTGAGGTTGTTGTAAAGCGCCTTGTCATTTACCAGCGAGCCCACTGTGCCGTTTCCACTGTCTATCTTGCCGGTGACGGAGTTGAGATGCGCGGCTACCTGATTGATGTCTTTCATTGCCTCCTGGCCCTGCCCGAGCAGGCCGTTGGCTCTATCGAGCAATGCGCTCATCTCAAGCGGAGGAACGCTGCCGATGCTGTCTCCATCTTTGACTTCCGGCTTATTATCGGAGCCGAATGAGACGGCGACATACTGGTTGCCGAGCAGGCCTTCGGTCTGGATAGAGGCGAGAGAATCCTGGCGAACGATCTCGTGCGTGGATTGCTTCATTTCAAGGGTGACGGTGATCTGATCGCTGGCCTTGTGAGGAAGTTCAATAGATTTGACCGTGCCGCTGTGCACGCCACCGACCAGAACGTCAGCGCCGCTATCGAGGCCGGCTACGCTGGCGAATCTTGTCTTCAGCTCGTAGGTCGAGGTGAAGAGATACTTCTTGCTGCCGACGATGAAGATACCAACGGCGAGTATGGCAAGCGTTCCAACAATGAATGCACCGAGGCGGGCGGTTCTTGACATAACGGCTCCTAGAAATCTCGATGAAGAAATTGTGTTACGAACGCTTCATCGCTTTTCTGCAGTTCTTCAATGGTTCCCTGGATGATGATTTTTCCCTTGTCCATCAACGCAATGCGCGTGGCAATTGTCTTGGCGCTCACCATGTCGTGGGTGACGACGATCGAGGCCATCTGATGCTCTTTTTGAAGCTTGAGGATAAGCTCATCGATCTCACCAGAGCTGATGGGATCGAGGCCTGCTGTTGGCTCGTCGAGCAAGAGAATTACGGGATCGAGGGCCAGTGCGCGGGCAAGACCTGCTCTCTTCTGCATGCCGCCGGAGATATCGGACGGCATCTTTTCGGAGTGGCCTTCGAGACCGACTTCCTGCAGTAGCGCATGTACGCAGTCGCTTCTTTCTGACGCCGACATCTTTGGACGGTGATGGATGAGTGGAAAGGCGACGTTTTCGGCGACGGTCAGCGAATCGTAGAGAGCGGCGTGTTGGAAGAGGAAGCCCATCTGCTTTCTCACAGAATTGATCTCTGCGATGGAAGCTTGCGACATGTTCGTGCCGAGGATGAGCGGCTTGCCTGAGTCAGGAGGCTCGAGACCCACGATGATTCTCAGCAGAACGCTCTTGCCGGTCCCACTGCGGCCAAGTATGGCGAGTGTTTCACCGCGCTGCACCTGGAAGGAGACGCCGTCAAGCACCTTCTGCGAGCCGAACGATTTTGTTATCTGGTCGATAACAATCGCGGGCTCGGAGTCTTCCGACGAGTTTTTGGTTGCCGGTTTGTACTCTTCACTTACCGGCATGTCGTTCACTGGAAGATCATTCACTGGCATATGGTTCACTCAAATCTGCATTGCAGATGAAATACCTCTGAAATACCTCACGGAAAGAGCAACTGGATAACCTTGACGAGAACTACGTCGCTCAGGATGAGAAACAAGGAAGACAGGACAACAGAAGTGGTTGCGGCACGGCCTACACCTTCAGCACCGCCTCGGGTGCGCATTCCCTGAAAGCAGGCGACGGTTCCGATGATCATGCCGTATACGCAGGTCTTGAATGTGGGCGGCAGGAGATCCTTGAAGGCCGCGCCCTTGAAACCCTCGTTGATGAATCGCATCAAGCTGACGGGCTCCATGAGCGTGGCTGTGATCCATCCACAGAAAATGCCGAAGAATGACGCAGCCACAGTGAGCAGGGGCATGGCCACGATGCATGCGGCGATTCTGGTGGCGGCCAGCAGCTTGTGCGGATCGACTGCGGAGGCTTCAATGGCGTCGATCTGCTCGGTGACTTTCATCGCGGCCAGTTCAGCTCCGATGCCTGCGCCGACTCGACCGCTCACGACGAGGCCGGTGATGATTGGGCTCATCTCGGTTACTACGGCGAAGACGATCGTGGCGGGAAGCAGAGACTTGGCGCCGAAGCGAACCAGGCTGTATCGCGTTTCAAGGGCAAGCACGACGCCGATAGCAGAGCCTGCCAGGATGACGAGCGGCACTGATTTCGCGCCGATCTCATCGAGTTGGCGGCCGAACTCAGCAATTTGAAATGGCGGCGTGACAGCGGCCTTGATGACTGTCCAGACGAAGATCCCCAGCTCGCCAAACCACTCGAGCGTGGCGGTTATCGGATTCGGCCTACTGTTTCTCGACGATACATTCGACGGCAAAACTGACGGCGTGCTGGACATTGCTACCGGCCCCTTCAAGCATCAACACTCGTATGGCGAATGCTGTTGCCGGTGACGCCGTGGCGAAAACGGCATAAACCTCAAGTTATAACCATAGGCAACGATGAAACAGATGGCTGGCCAATAACGCTCACTTAAGGTTTGCCGGCAAACCGCCCCGCTCAACGATGTCTACTTGAAGGTCCAATAACCCCACAGGGCTGGGGTCAGTTCCGCTTCGCTGGGGACGTCAGAGGTGACACCCGTGGCTTTGTTGTTCCAGTAGGCGCGCTGTGTGGTCTTGCCACCATTGCCGCGCAGGATTCCGATGTCGGCCTTGATCGTCTCTCCTGCTTTCGGCCTCAGCCCCAGCGTTTCAAGAGGGATAGAGAAGGCATAGACACCGTTGGTGGTGTCGAGTTGAATACGATCGCTGACATCGAGGACCTGATCGATGGTGATGGTGCGGTCCGGCGATGAAAAAGGCACAGGAGTCTTTGTGCCGGGAACGACGGGTCTGTAGAGCAGCGCGTGTGTCTGATTGTTCACCTGATAGACGAGCAGGCGTATATCGCCTTCAACAGGTGAACTGCGGGTGGGATTCGCGGTGGGGTTAGCGCCGATCATCAGATCGAGCGCGCCGCCGGTCTTGAAGGGCGCGTTCTGAACTGCGCCGGAGTTGCGGAGAAGGTTGGGGTCGTTGCTGCGAAAGGCGGCATAAAGACGGCCGGCGGCGATGGTGATGGCAGCCTCAACGACATCGGGTTTCTGGCTCCAGTAAACCTGCGTGATGCGATGGTCGACGGTTGCCCAGTTCGCCGATTTGAGAGTCGTAGCGAGGTCATGCAATGCCGGGGCGGCCCCAGCGCGGATTTCAACCTGAAGAGATTGCGCGCCTGTGCCGCCCTGGCGTGCCTGTTCCTGCTCTTTCAAGTAGCCACGGGCCTTTTCGAGATCGGCGGTGGAGAGATCGAGCCTTGAATCAGGCAGACGCCTGACGGTTTCGAGCCCGTCGACGCGGACAATGCTGATTCTGTGTCCGTCGACCATGTAGATCTTGCCATCAGCGGTTTGCGTGAGCGATGGAAAGAAATTTTCTTCGTTGGAAGTGACGTCGTTGAGGAGCATGCCGCGCTGCGCTGTAGGCATGTTCCAAGGCTTTCCGACACGCGCGTCCTGAAAGAGCTGCGTGACGAACAGGCCGTCAGCCGTGAAGAGATACATGGCGCCGAAGTTGGCGTTGATGCCCCAAAGCCGGCCGACCCTGGTATCGGGAGCTTGAATGAAATCGCCCAGAAGGCGCGTGGTTCCTGTGAGCAGTCCGGGGCGATCGGGGACCGGAGCACTATGCGATGGATGAAGGCCGGGCCAAAGGCTCGGGTAGCTCCAGCGGGCGCCCTGGCTGCTGACGCCGCCCACTCCTTCATGGGCGAAAGGCTGCGGCGCCGTGGTCAGGACAATGGCCTGCGGAGAATACAGCATCTGACCCCCTCCATCTGCGGCCGGTGCCTGCGCGCCTTCGACCGCAACTTCACCATGATGGAGGTCGTAAACCGGTACGCCAGTTGCCGTGACCTTCACCGGAAGATAGCGCATCGCTTTTCCATCCACCAGGGCGTCGAGCATAACGGGCCCAGAGGCGCCTGACTCAGAGGCAATAGTGATGGAACCGGTGTAGGTTTTGAGAAAGGAAACCTCGTTGGGTTCGATCTTCCCATCGTCGTTCAGGTCTGACCATGTGAAGAGGGTGCTCTTGTCAGGGGTGCGGCTGGTAAGGTCGGTGCCCGGCGGCAGGAGGCTCTTGAATGGCTCGCCCTGCAGGATCGGCCAGTCATTGGCTTTGCCGAGCGCTGCGACGGGTCGAAGCACGCCGCCCGTGTCGAGATAGAGCATTCCAACACTGACTCCATTGGTGCCGTGGCCCAGAAAGGAGTTAGTGAAGTAGCGGTGGCCGTTGCTGTACAGCACGTTGACCGGTTGACCGTAGGGGGGCGGCTGCAGGTCGCTTTTCGCGGGGCGATAGAGGACGGAGGTCAGCGTATCCGTACCGGTCTGCCAATCTAATTTGAACTCCATTTGGTGGTAATAGAAACGGGTCTTGTCCTGAGGATCAATCACGCCACCGCCACCGTATTCTGCGGGACCGTAAAAGGCCTTGAGGAGCTTGCCGTCGAGGGTCCAGAGGCTGACGCGCTTGGGCTGGAATTCTTCTTCAGTCACCCAGAGATGGTTGTTACTGTCGATGGCCATGCCCCTGGGGGAATTCATATGCAGCGGATCGTAGGGACCGGCGATTGACGGTCCGGCGCGGCCGATAGAACGCAGTAACTTGCCATGGGCGTCAAAGACCTTGACCTGGTTGGAGGAGCCGCGATCGCTGATATAGAACGTGCCGTCGCCGTCGATGGTGAGGCCGGCCGGGTCTTCAAGGCCTTCAGAGACAAGCACCTGCGGCTGAGGCAGCTGCTGCGGCTGCGCCCATGTTGAGGGTCCGCTGCTGGCGTAACGCAACAGGTGTGTGCCGGAGAGGACGAGGAGACTGCCCTGAGCATCGAAGGCGATGCCGCGGGGGTCTTTGACCGCAGCCATGCCGATGGTCTTTCCGGTTGCGGCGTCGACGAAGATCAAACGGTCAGTTCCTTTGAGGCTGACGACGAGGACATTGTCGCGGACAGCGAGTCCGCCTATCTGGCCGGCCCAGCTCTGGCCGACGGTTTCGCCCGGGTCGCGCTTAGGCCCGCACGTGAATGGGTATTTCAGGATGGATTTTTCGCCATGAGGGGTGAGCGCCGTGATGAGCAGGTTTACGTTCATGGCGGCGGCTGCGGTTCTTCTGTCGTCTCCCCAGACTGCGGCAGCGTAAAGGTAGTTGTCGGAATTTACGCGGGGGGCTATATCGCGCGCAAGGTAGGGCGCGGCTGTCCAGGTACCGCCGATCCAACCGCGGCCACCCTGCTTGTGGCCGTCCAGATCAACCCAGGCGAGGCCTGATCCGCCTTCGCTGATATAGCTGCCGAGGTAGACAAGGGGTTTGCCGCCCGGGGCCTTGTCCGCGGGCATGAAGAGCGCGGCCAGCGGGGGGCTGTGGTTGGTTAGCCAGCCGCCTTTGCCGTCGGCCGTCTCCCAGGCCGGAGTTCCGGCGCTATATACGGAGAATTCGTAGTGCAGGTCGATGGCTTTGTGAACGAGTCCACGGACGGTGTACTGGCCAGGCGTAACGAAGTGAGTCGGGATGAGATAGACGCCGTGAGCGGCAGCGTCTGGAGTGCGGCCAAGATCGTCGGTGCCATCCCACCAGACGGTGTTGGGGCCGGCCTGAAATTGAGTGTCTGAGACCAAATTGCGTACGCGGTTGCCTTTGGCATCGTCGATGACCAGGGTCACGAAGGCGGGTGCGTCGAGGGTGAAATGCACAGGAATTGGAGGAGTTGGTCCTGACGCCGCGGCAACTGCGGCTACTGTAGGCGCTGCGAGCGCCGCGGACTCAAGCGGTGAGATTGCCATCAGTTCGCCCAGCCAGACGCGATTGCCGTTCCGGGTCTTTCCAACGAGGTGTTGATGGTGATGCTCGTCGGTGATCTGGGTCATACGCAGGCGGACAGCGCGCGTCTGAACGGTCTTGCCGAAATCAACCCAGTCGATGCCGAGCGCATGCGGATACTGGTTTTGGAGCGTAAGCGATCCGCCGATAGACTGCCAGCTGGTATCGGGAGCCGCCTGAGGAATGCTTTGCGCAGGGCCGGTATATACCTGTGCTTCGGCGGCATCGAAGCCGGCCCAGAGTGCGGCCAGCCCACGGAGTGAAACGGTTTGCGGCCAGACGAGCGTGACCCATTCCGGGGTTTCTCGCGTAACAGGATGGGCAAAAGTGGGGCCGTTGTCCCAGGTATGCCAGTCATTGTATTGCTCATCGACAAGCAGGGGAGCCGAACCGGCGTTGGCGCTGGTGAAGACCGAGGCGTCGGGCCCCAGATTTTCAAAGCGATCAGCGAGCAGGTAAACGCCGCTGAGGATTCCGGCGTAGTTCTTGTCGGTCTGGGTTGCCACATGGGTGAAGCGGAGGGCGCGGGTTTTTGTTCCTGGCGGCAGAATCCAGAGCGCATAGCCGCCTGGATCGACCTCAGCGGTGGAGAGTTGGTGTTTTGCGATGCGCTGCGCGGGCAGCCATTGGGAATCGTCGGCAAGATTGCCGGGGTAAGAAGCGCCGGGGCGCAGGACGCTGAGCTGGTCGCCGCCACGGACGAGGACCGAGCCCGCGGGAACCGGAGCGGTAAAGCCGAGGCGCAGATAGCGGGGGCCGGGTTGGGGAGAACTGCCGAATTGCAGCGGGGCGCCGCCAGGGGGAGCAGCGGTGCGTGTCCAGACGAGCTGGCGAAGAGCGGCGGGGGTCTGCAGGCGACGTTCGGAGCCATCGACAAACTCAGCGGAAGCGCTGTCGTCGATGAGCGCGGCTGTCAGGGGTGTCGCAAACGCTCCGGCCTGCGGCTGAGGATTAACCGCCAGGGCAGAGCGGGAGATAACAGCCGTGCCAAGCGCAAAGCCGGCCATTGCCATTAGAACCGCCGGAATGGCTTTATATTTCATCATTGGACTCTTTAACTTACCGGCACTAAGGGCAGTATGACGGCAAATGGATGCCGCTTGTGAGCGAAATGACGCCTTAGCCGTTCTCGGGCCTGCCCGGTTTGGACGCATAAGGCGATAAAGGGCGATTTTCGCGGACTGAGCCTCATCCCAACAGGTAACACGGCTGTTTGCTACTGGCTCTTCCGGAGCCGTACAATCTTCGCACGGCATGGCTTTTCCACACTTGAGTGGAACCTGGGGCTGAGGCCCGCAAAAAGCTCATTCTGAGCATAGAATCCGTCTAAATACGAGCGGAATGATTTCGTTACCAAAGTAGCAGCGAGCAAGGCAGTTTCCAGACTGCTTCAGAACTGGACGCAATGAGGAGAAAAGATGACCATCAACTCAGGTTCTAAAGGGGCACGTTACCCCGGCATTCGCATCACCGCCAACGGAAATCAGCTCATTGCGTACCATACCGAGACCCGGATTGCGGATGCGGGCGTCTTCTATCCCATCACTCCTTCGACCGAGGGCGGCGAGCTCTTCCAGCAGGCGTATGCCGAAGGCAATCTGAATGTCTTCGGGCGTAACACTATCGCCATCGAGACGGAAGGCGAGCATGCGGCCCAGGGCGGCGCGATCGCCCACTCAGTCTGCGGCAAGCGCGTGGTGAACTTCACCAGCGGCCAGGGCATCGTCTACGGCGTTGAGCAGTACTATCACGCTCCCGGCAAAGGTTCGACGATGGTGCTGGAAGTCGGCGCGCGCGCGTTGACCAAGCACGCTCTCAATGTCCATTGCGGCCATGACGACATCTACGGTGCGCTCGATACCGGCTGGATCATGGTCTTCGGCAAGGATTCGCAGCAGACCGCCGACCAGGCGCTGATCCTGCGCCGCGTGACTGAGCTGAGCCTTACCCCCGGCATGAACATCATGGACGGCTTCCTCACCTCGCACCTGGAGCGCACCTTCTACAAGCACGAGTCGGATCTGATCCGCGAGTTCCTCGGAGCTCCCGACGACATCATCGACACGCCCACTGAGGCGCAGCGCGTCCTCTTCGGACCCAAGCGCCGCCGCGTTCCAGCGATGATCGATCTGGCCAATCCGCTGCTGCTCGGCCCGGTGCAGAACCAGGAACACTACATGCAGGGCATCGTGGCGCGGCGTAACAACTTCATCGAGCCGATTCTCGAGATGCTCGAAGCCGCCTATAAGGATTTCGCCGCATTGACGGGCCGCTACTACGGACTGCTCTCCGAGCACAAATGCGACGATGCAGAGACGGTCTTCGTCTCGCTCGGCTCCGCTGCGGAGAATATCGAAGCCGCGGTTGATTATCTGCGCGAGACACGTGGCGCATCCGTCGGTTCCATTCACGTCAACGTGATTCGTCCCTTCCCCGAGGCAGCTATCGTCAAGGCGCTTAAGGGCAAGAAGAACGTCATCATCCTCGAGCGCACCGATGAAGGCATGTCCGGCGACAACCCGCTTGGCCGCGACATTCGCACCGCGCTTAACAAGGCTGTTCAGGGCGCGATGCTCTACGCCGGCCAGCCGGAATACGGTGCAGTGCCCGCGATGGAAGCCTCTGAGATGCCGAAGATCTTCTCCGGTACCTACGGCCTGGGCTCGCGCGACTTCCGTCCCGAGCACATCATCGCGGCCTTTGAATACGCGACCATGGGCACAGCCCGCAAGGACGGCAAGACGGCTGCCGACGGCGCCTCGTTCATCGTGCTCGGCATCGACCACCCCTACGAGGTGAACTCGAAGGAGACACCTTCCCTGCTGCCTGAGGGTGCGGTTGCGGTTCGCTTCCACTCCATCGGCGGCTGGGGCGCGATCACCACGGGCAAGAACCTGGGCGCGATTCTGGGCGATCTGAACGACACGCTCTTTGAGCGCGACGGGCTGGTGGATGACCTGGGCAATCCCAAGGAAGTAATTCACGTCAGCGCCAACCCCAAGTACGGCTCGGAGAAGAAGGGCGCGCCGACCAGCTACTTCATGGTGGCGGCAAAGGATCGTATTCGCGTGAACTGCGATCTGCGCCACGTGAACGTCGTCCTGTGCTGCGATCCCAAAGCATTTACGCACACCAATCCGCTGGACGGCATGGCCGAGGGCGGAAGCCTGGTGTGGGAGTCCGACGAGACAGGCGAGCAGGCCTGGGAGCGGTTGCCGCAGTGGGCCCGTAAGCAGATTGTGGACAAGAAGATTCGCGTCTTTACACTGCCGGGATTCAACATCGCACGCAATGCGACGGACCGTTCCGATCTGCAGCTGCGCATGCAGGGCAACGCGTTTCTTGGAGCGTTCTTCGCGGTATCGCCGCTGCTCGACGAGTTTGGTATTTCGCAGGAGAAGTATCGCGACGTCGTCTACAAGCAGTATGTGAAGAAGTTTGGCAAGCTGGGCGATGCAGTTATCCAGTCGAACATGGAGGTCATGACCAAGGGCTTTGAGCAGGTGACCGAGATCAACATCGGCGAGCTCTCTGCTCCTGATCGTTCGAGCCTGCGCGGCGCCGCGCTGCTGCCGATCCTTGAAGAAGTGCCTACGGGCGCGGCTGCAAGCTGCTCGACTGGTTGCCGCTCGCATGCGCTGCCTGAGGGACAGGCGGAGCGCGACCCGCTGCACATGCTCGAGACTTTCGACCGCGAGTTCCGCTCGGACTATGGCTACGATCAGCCTGCAACGCCGCTGGCCGCGATGGGCATGATCGCCGCCGCAACGGGCGACACGGCTTCAAAGTACGTCGCACGGCGCGAGACGCCGCTTTACATTCCTGAGAACTGCACCCAGTGCATGGAATGCATCGCAGCCTGCCCGGATACGGCTCTGCCCAACACTTCGCAGGAACTCGATACGGTTCTTCGCACTGCTGTGATGCGGTATGTGAGCGATTTCAGCGATCGCGCATTGATGCTCTCGAAGGTGAGCGAAATCGACAGCCGCGCCCGCGTGCTGATGAACGAGGCCGTGGCGAAGAAAGCACAGACACCGCTGCCGGAGATTCTGATCTCGGTTACCAACGAGATAGACGGATTCAGCGAGAAGGCTAAGACGCAGTTTGCGAACATCATCAAGCAGGTTCCGCTGGCCTACACCAAGGTCAACGCGATCTTCTCTTCGCCGGAGCGCAAGAAGGCCGGTTCGGGCGGCGTCTTCTCGATCTTTGTTTCGGATCTCTGCAAAGGCTGCGGCGCATGCGTCACGGCTTGCGGCGATCACGAAGCACTGAAGATGGTGGCTGAGACGGAAGACGTCAACGCGGAACACGAGACGGGCACTGCCTTCCTCGATCTGCTGCCGGATACTCCACAAAAGTTCCTAGGACTCTTCAATGCGGCAAATCCTGCTGAGTCGAAGACGGCTACGCTGCGCAACCTGTTGATGGTTCGCTCGAACTACGATGCGCTGGTATCTGGCGATGGCGCCTGTGCCGGTTGCGGTGAGAAGTCAGTGCTGCGTGCGATTGCCGCGGTGACCGAGGCTTACATGCGCCCTGTCTATCACGCCAAGAGCGATCGCTTCATGACCAAGGCTGGAGAGCTTGAGAAGAACGGCCCGGCACGGCTGGCTGCGCTGGCCGAGCGCAATCCGGAAGAATATGCGCTGGTAAAGCAGTTGATGGCGCACTTGATTCTTGGGCTTGGCGGCGAGAACACCGAAGACACCAAATCGCGCATCGCTGCGCATGAGGCGGCGAACGGGCCGATCACCGATCTCCAGATCATTGAGGCTCTGGCCGCGATCCTGTTGACGGAAGCCTTTAACCACAAGAGCCTGCAGCCGATCGATGGACGCCTGGCCAATGGCATGAGTGTGATGGCGATGGCCGCGCACACGGGCTGCAACACGGTCTATGGCTCCACTGCGCCGAACAATCCGCATCCGTATCCGTGGATGAACTCGCTCTTCCAGGATGGTGTGACGGTGGGCTGGCTGATGGGCGAGAGCTTCATCATGGATCACGCCCGGCGGTCGGTCATTCCTGAGCGCCTCACCGACGCGATCCTTACCCGCGACGAGAATGTCATCACGCCGCGCGAGTACTACGAGTTCACACACTTTACCGATGCGACGATGACCGATCAGGAGATCGTCGAGTTGCCCAAGGTCTGGGTGGTTGGCGGCGACGGCGGCATTGGCGACATCGGCTACCAGAACACTTCCAAGGTGATTCTGCAGAACCGGCCGAACGTCAAGGTGCTGATGCTCGACACGCAGGTCTACTCCAACACCGGCGGACAGAATTCAGACTCGACACCGATGCTGGGCGGCAACGACATGAACGTCTTCGGCACAGCGACGCAGGGCAAGAACGTCGAGAAAAAGACAGTCGCTGAGACCTTCCTCGCCGGACATGGATCGCCGTTCGTGGCGCAGATCTCGATGGCGAATGCACCGAAGCTGTACCGCGCAATTCTGGATGGTCTTGAGTATCGCGGCACGGCGTTCATTCAGTCCTTTACGACCTGCCAGCCGGAGCATGGCGTGGCGGACGATATGGCTCTGACGCAGGCGCAGCGCGTACGCGACTCGCGCGGCGTGCCGGAGTTCATCTTCAACCCGCGTCTCGGTGAGACGTACCAGGAAGCAATCGACGTCAAGGGCAACCCGGCGCCGGATATGGACTGGTACTCGACCAAGGACAAGGTGACGGGCGAAACGCACCGCTACACTGTAGCCCACTGGTGCACGACTGAAGCCCGTTTCCGCAACCACGTGAAGAAGGTGAAGAAGGATGCCTTGCCGAAGATGATTTCGCTGGACAACATGCTGGTGCGGATCACGCAGCAGGATTCGGTCTATCGGCGTTATCTGCATCCAGAGCATCGCTCGTTCATTCCGGACTTCGGCGTCTACATCCAGCTTCCTCCTGCGAAGGCGGGCGGCGAGCCGCAATTCATCGCGCTCTCGCGGCAGCTCGTGCTCTTCTGCGTGGAGCGGCGCAAGGCGTGGCGCATGCTGCAGTCGAAGGCAGGTATCGTGAACAAGGAGTACGTGGCGCAGAAGGCGATTCTTGCCGATGTGGATGCGGGGAAGCTTCCGCTCGATGAGCTGCTGACGCGCGGAGATGAGCTGCTGCAGGAGCGGCTTGGAAATCTGGTGCCGGCTAAGGCATAAGCTGCTAACAAATCAGAACCAACAACCAAGACCGCAATCCAACACGGATTGCGGCCTTCAACTTTATCGCGAATGCTCACAAGCCTGCCCTGCAAAACGACGCGACTCAATGGTCCCCGGAGAACTCCATCTCGCCTTGCTTTGTAAAGGGGCGTGACTTCAGTCATATCGCCAAAGCCAATCAAACCAGCCAGGCTTTAGCCCTGCTTCTTGTGGCATAAAGTGGATCACCTTTCCGTGTAGGGTTCATTCCTGAAGTTATAGGGCTCACCGTTAGAAGGATCGAGAGCGATTCCCTCTTGGATCGAAGCAGCGCTCTCGGACGTTTTCGCGAGAATATGGCACGGGTCGAAGATCGCTTTTACAGAAAGTTCGTAGAGACTTGGCCTTCGATATAGAAAAAAGTACTCATTCCCGGCAACTAGCCGAGCTGGTGTGTTCTCATTTTCCCTGCGAAGAGCGTAAGGACCTGCAACAAATTCAAAGTTGCTGGCGATTGGAAAAGTCCTGCCATTCTTGAGTAATTTAATAATTTGGACCGTAACCCATTGATTCGGTGGACCGGGATCAGGCTTCGGACCTTTTTCCAGAGACTGGACTTTCGCGAGCACAATATCGTTTGCTTCCCGCGCTAAGATCGTCGGCGGCACTCTACACAATTGTTTCTCGGAGTCGGTTTTATCCTCATTCTCCTTCAATCCCTCATTCCATGCATCCGGCGCAATGTCCACTGGATCTTTGCATGCCCAAATTGCCGTAATGCAGCTGAAATTGAATTGATTGAACCGTTCGATATCGCGAACCTCCGTCTGAGGAGTCAGGAAGACCTCTACAAACTCACAGCCAAGACAATTAAGTCCTGATTCCGTACGAAACCCCCGGCGAAGGGCATCCGAACTGGAGTCATTTCTACCCGATAGCCGTGAGCCTGATTGGATGCCAGCCAGGACCATGTACGGCTCTCCCTCATTCCTGCCTTTGCCTGGGTAGGTCGCAATGCCAATAGCGAAATCGGCGCCCCACATTTGATCGTCACGGACACGCACGTTGGCAACCGCATAGCCGGGACGGCCGCCAAAGAATGCGTAGGCCTTCAATATGAAGCGAGTCCGCATTGCTTCGAAATACGGGAAAGGATCGGATGGATTTTTGAACCAATTGTCCAATCCGTCATAGAGAGTGATCTGGTAGATGCAGTGATGTGGAGTGCACGGCCCGTTATAGTGAGCATACGCACCCCACTCGCGCTGGAGTCTTTGTATATCCGCAAAGTTACCAGAGTGGAGTTGTAAGGCAAGGATTTCTCTGTGTAGGCGGTCAACTTGCTGCCGAAAGAGATATTGCTGAGCGCGAACAAATAAAGAAAAAGCCACCACCAAAGCGACTACGACGAATGTAGCCCTGCGAAAGTAGCGGGGAGCTGGCATGAATTTCATAGATGCATCGGGCTTTCGAAACAGCCGCAAGAATAGGAATTGCTGTTCTGATTGACACCGGCAGGATTGGAAAGGTTCCCGTAGTCTTGCTAAATTGAGCTTCCCTATCCGCCTGGCCTAGCTTCCATGCCTCTCCCGGAAGACCGCAGGCGTCGCACACGGCTTCCATGTCCAGGCCTCTTTGCATACCTTTGAGCCACTTTGCATTGAATTTCCGCTCCAGGGCGCATAATAGTGGCAGCTACTGTCTTAGCTTCTGCCAGGTGTTCGTAAAAGCACTCCCGTCAACGCGCCGGAGAGCGCATAATAGCGTCGGAAATGTGCCGCAAAACGCACCATAAATAGCGGTTAAGCTTCTCATTCTAAGCTGCTTAATCAACAAAGCACGCCCCCCTCCCCCTCTGGCAGCTATAGATGTCTTGAAAGCATCAGCAATGGAGGAGCTAACAACGGCTAAGCGTCTCGCGGTACGATGGAAAGCGAGGCATTCATGAGTCCAGGTACTCTCACCGCCGCGCCCCCAACTACAAACAAGCACCTTATTCGCTGGGTCGAGAAGATGGCAGAACTGACCCAGCCTGCGCAGATTCACTGGATCGACGGCAGCCAGGCGGAGTACGAGATGCTCTGCCAGCAGCTTGTTCGGGCGGGCACATTTACAAAGCTCAATGAGGAGCTGTGGCCGGGCTGCTACCTTGCGCGTTCGGCTCCGAATGATGTGGCGCGCGTCGAGGACCGCACTTTTATCTGTTCGCTCTCGAAGGACAACGCCGGGCCGACGAATAACTGGGAAGACCCGTATGTGATGCGGCGGAAGCTGAAGCAGCTCTTTCGCGGCGCGATGCGCGGACGCACGATGTACGTGCTGCCCTATTCGATGGGCCCGGTTGGCTCACCGATGTCGCAGATCGGCGTGCAGCTTACGGACTCGGCCTATGCGGTGGTGAATATGCGCATCATGGCGCGTGTGGGTACGCCGGTCTTTGCCGAGATCGACAAGGATACGAAGCGCGTTGTGCCGTGCATGCATTCGGTGGGCGCGCCGCTGGCGCCGGGACAGAAGGATGTGTCGTGGCCGTGCAATGACGAGAAGTACATCGTGCATTTTCCTGAGACGCGCGAGATCTGGAGCTATGGCTCGGGATATGGCGGCAATGCGCTGCTGGGCAAGAAGTGTTTTGCGCTGCGTATTGCTTCGAATATCGCTCGCGACGAGGGCTGGATGGCTGAGCACATGCTCATCCTTGGAGTCGAGAGCCCGACGCACGAGAAGACGTATGTTGCCGCTGCTTTCCCGTCGGCCTGCGGCAAGACGAATTTCGCCATGATGATTCCACCGGCTGGTTTTGATGGCTGGAAGGTGTGGACCGTTGGCGATGACATTGCGTGGATCAAGCCGAATGCCGAGGGCAAGCTGCGGGCTATCAATCCTGAAGCGGGATTTTTTGGTGTGGCACCGGGGACGAGCGCGAAGACCAATCCCAACGCGATGGCGACATTGAAGCGCAATACGATTTTTACCAACGTGGCTCTGACTCCCGACGGAGGCGTGTGGTGGGAAGGGATGACCGATGAGCCTCCTGCGGAATGCCTGGATTGGCGCGGCGAGCGCTGGACTCCTCTGATCGGGCAGGTGAGCGGGCGGCCTGCGGCACATCCCAACGGACGCTTTACGGCTCCGGCGAGCCAGTGCCCGAGCATCGATGCTGAGTGGGAGAATCCAGAGGGCGTGCCGATCTCGGCGATCATCTTTGGCGGGCGGCGTGGATCGACGATTCCGCTGGTCTATCAGTCGTTCAACTGGTCAGCGGGCGTATATATCGGCGCGACGATGGGTTCAGAGACGACTGCGGCAGCGGGCGGCGCGGTGGGCAAAGTGCGGCGCGATCCAATGGCGATGCTTCCCTTCTGCGGGTATCACATGGGCGATTATTTCAGGCATTGGTTGAAGATGCAGCGCAATCTCTCGTCGACACCACGGATCTTCCATGTGAACTGGTTCCGCAAGGATAAAGATGGGCATTTTATCTGGCCGGGGTATTCAGAAAACATGCGCGTGCTGAAGTGGATCGTCGATCGCGTGCGGGGACGTGCGTTGAGCAAAGAGACACCAATCGGGTGGACGCCATTCTATGACGATATTCACTGGGAAGGGCTGGAGTTTTCGCGCGCGGCTTTTGACGAGTTGCAAACCGTGGACCGCACTCAGTGGACGCAGGAGGTCATGAGCCACGAGGAGCTGTTCCTCGCGGTACACGACCACTTGCCACCGGAGATGATCTATGAGCGCGAGCTGCTGATCTGCAGGCTGTGATTAGCTATTCCCATCCTTCGCGCTAAATGCGCGCGAAGGATGGGGCACCCCTTTAATAGATCAGTTTCAGTGAGAACTGAATCTGACGCGAAGTGCCTGCAGTCTTGCTGATCTGACCGAAGCCGGAGCCGTTGAGGATGTTGGACGGCAACCCCATGTTTACGATGTTGAAGAGGTTGAAGAACTCCGCGCGGAACTGGAGATCGACTAACTCGAGTCCACTCTTCCGTACGCCAAACGGGGTGTCCTTGATCATCGCGAAGTCGTAGTCATAGTAGGCGGGACCGCGGAAGGTGTTGCGTCCCAGCGTACCGAAGCGCCCTTCGTTGGGTCCTGAACCGCCGGGGATATTTACGGGAATCGAAAAGAACGATGGGTTCTCTTCGCCGCGGCCAAAGTAATCCTGACGATTTTCGCGGGCGGTTGAAAGCACGGGCTTGCCAATCTGATCGGGCCGGTCTACTCCGTTGGAGCCGTAGCCGGTCTGCTGCACGCCTGAGTAGACGGTGAAGGGCGATCCGCTGGAGATGCTGGAGATGCTGAGCAACTCCCAGCCAGCAGTGACCTTGCGGCTGACACTGTGAAGGAAGCCGATGTCTTCACCGTGCAGGTCCTGGGCAAGGCTCATTGCGAAGCTATTCGTCACATCGAACGCAGACGGTCCTTTTTCCGGGTGTGTATCGTATGGATCCTGCGGGAATCCCTGCACTACTGCTCCGGTTGATCCTGTGCCTCCGAAGACCTGGCTTGTGTCGTCGATGGATTTGCCCCAGGTATAGCTCGCCTGCACGCCGGGGCCGCCATGCGGCACCTGACCTGAGAGCGACGCCTGTAGTGCGTGATAGCTGGAGTGTGCTGTACCGGTAATCACATTTTCGACACCGAACCCGCCAATGACTGCGCCTGATTCGTTAAATTCAGTATCCGGCGCGAAACCCGGGCTTGCATACGGATAGGCGTTGGGAAAGCTGATACGCGGCAGGTGATTTGAGGCAGTGGCAACATAATTGATGTTGCCAGTCAGATTGCCGAGACGCCGCTCTATACCGGCAGTCCAGGTGTAGAGGCGCGCATTGCCGAAGCTGCGATCGATGCCGCTGAGGTTCAGCGCGCTTACGACGTCGCTTTCGCCGAGAGCTGCGAGTTCTTTTTCATAACGATCCACATCCATGACGGTGTTGGCAGGGACTTTCTTGGGATCGCCGTCTTCAAAGATCTTCTGGCCGGAGGTCGTATAAGGCGTCGGTAGCTGGTCGGGGGTGATGGTAAACCCATACTCGACAGGTGCGCCGGGAGCCGCGACAAGGCGAGGATAGACGGCGAAGGGCGTGGAGCCGGTGAGGAAGTTATCCTGCCAGATATTGGGCGGAATGATGGTGATGCCCGCGCCAGCATGGATCTGCATCTTGCTGGTGGCTTGCCACGCGGCCTGCACGCGCGGCGCCCAGCCCTTCCAGTCGGTGCGATAACCGGGTTGGGGATTGACGAGGAAATTCTGTTTGCCGTCGATGCGCAGAAAGCCAGAGGTACGCTTGGCGCGCTCGGTGATGGGCGTGTAGAGTTCCCAGCGCACACCGTAGTCAAGAGTGAACCTTGGAGTGACCTTCCATGTGTCCTGTATATAGCCGGTATACCCACTGCGGTTGATCGCTGCGGGCCCGATATGCGGGCCATCAGAAAACGGCGGTGCTGCGATGGCGACGGTGTAGGCCGCGGGGCTGCCGGAGAGAAATCCGCTGAGCGTGTCAGGAAGCAGTTCGCCGTGATGCACATCATGCATGCCACTTGCGGAGGGGATGAATTCGGTGGAATAGGCTGAGCCGCCGCCGAAATCGTACTCGCCGTTAGGGCTAGTGCCGAAGTAGGTTGTATCGCGGTTGAGACGAGCTTCAGCTCCGACCTTCACGTTGTGGTTGCCATGAATCCAGGTGACCTGCTCGCTGCCGTGGAAGAGATTGCCGTAGGCCTGCATCACCGAGCCACCGGCGGAGTTGAAGGCTTCGTAGGTGCCGTCGTTGAACTTTACCGCGGGGTCAACCTGGTTGGGCGTGGGGAAACCTGGCGTACTGCGGGTGATGCCGATGAGCGACTCAAAGATGAGCCGCGGCGAAGAGGTATGCGTCCAGCGGCCCATGACGTTACGCTGGCGATCGATGTAGGTAATGCCAAACGTTGGGTCGATTGCGGTCTGATCGGGGTTCGTTGTGGGGCCGGTGAGGTTGTTAAAGTTCACACGAGCCAGGAACTGATCCTTTGGGGTAATGGCGTGATCCAGGCGGAAGGAAAACTGATTCGCGTCGGTATATACCTTCGATGAGGTCGCGTATGTATGGATTCCGTAGGCGCCGGTTGCCAGATTTGGCAGCGGATAACGCGCAAGAATCGCGGCGATGGAGGGATCGATGTTGACGGTAAGCGTGTCAGTGATGAAGCTGCCGTCGGGCTGCTTGTATTTCACAACATCAGTGCCGAAGGTGCGCTCTTCGTAGGTCGGCACGGGGAAGACCTGCGTGGTGCCGAGCACCTGGCGAAAGCCCTGATACTGGCCGAAGTAGTAGGTCTTGCCTGCTCCGTTATAGATATGAGGCAGGATGACTGGCCCGCCGTTGGTGAAGCCGAACTCGTTGCGGCGGAAGGGTGGAATTCTACCCGGCGTTGCGGGCGTTGCGTGGTCGAAGTAGTTGCGCGCGTCGAAGGCGGAGTTGCGCACAAACTCGAAGAACGAGCCGTGGAAACCGCTGCTGCCGGAGCGAGTGAGGATGTTGGTGAAGCCTGCTGCTCCGCGGCCGATCTCGGCAGGCATCCAGCCAGAGTTCGATTGGATCTCCTGGACGGCGTCGACGTTGAAGTTAGAGAAGGTGGCGCCGCCCATCTCTGGATCGCTGACATCAGATCCATCCATTGCGAAGACTGCCTCGACGCCGCGCTGGCCGTTGATGGCAAATTGTGCCGTGAAGTTGGTGGCGCCGTTGGCGTCAGTCATGGTGCCAGCGGCAAGCAGCAGGAGCTGGCTGAAGTCACGCTTGTTCAATGGCAGCGAGCTGACGGCGTGGCTGGAGAGCTGTTCGCCACCGGTGGTGGCAGGCTGAGCACTCTGCGCCGCGTCGACCGGGGCAACCGGAGTGTTCGTAATGGCGACGGTAAGGGGCCGCTGGCCCGAAGGAGCGAGAGTGAGAGCGAGGGTGGAGCTGCCGGCCGACAGATCGACCGGTTCGACGTAGGCAACGATGCGCAGCTGCTGCGCGACCGTGAGGTGGTACACCCCGTGCGGTAGATTGTCGAAGGTGAAGGAGCCGTCGGCGGCGGATACCGTTGTGAAGCGGTTGGGCTGGCCTGGAGCCTGATTTGAACCCTGGCTTGAAAGCGTAATGGTCACGCCCGCAATGGGTTCGCCGGTTGTGGTGCGCAGTGTTCCAGCAACACCTCGGACTATAAGCTGCGCAGGGTTCTGTGCAAGGCTTTGGCCTGGCGACTGTTGAGCAGCCGCACTGCAATCATGCGTCAGCGAAAAGATAAGGATGAAGAGGACGAGCCAGATTCTGAAGAAGGTCTTGCCGCGGCGATGCGCAGAGAATTCGTTTGTGCCTGCCAATTGAGGTCTTCCTTTCGTACCAATCGGTGAATTCGCGCAGGCATGTTCCTGGGAAATGAACCTGATAGATATCCATACCATTTTATCTGAGCCGGAAAACGTATCCAAATCAGTGGTACTACGGTGATATCTCAGCATGGCTCCAGATGTGAGCCGCACGCTCATGCCGGCGAACTCTGCAAGTCTCATTTTGACGAGCAAGTATGATGAAGGTCAGCAAGGAGAGTGGCGATGGCGACTACCTGGAATGTTTCACAAGCCGGGTCTGCGAGGGTACAGGCTTCGAGGCCGATCCCCTGGTATCTGTGGTGCGTGGTGCTGGCAGTTACTTCGGTTTCGATTGGCGCGCACTGGGATGTTTCGTGGCATCGCTCGGTCGGCCGCGACACCTTCTGGACACCTGCGCATCTGGCAATTTACGCCTGCGGAGTGCTGGCGGCAATTGCATGCGGCTACCTTGTGCTATACACCACCTTTCGCCGGCCTGCGGCGCTGATTGCCTCTTCCGTTGAGGTCTTCGGCTTTCGCGCACCACTGGGTGCATTTATCGCTTCATGGGGCGGCATTGCGATGCTGACCTCCGCTCCATTCGACAACTGGTGGCATAACGCATACGGGCTGGATGTGAAGATCGTGAGTCCGCCGCACACCCTGCTTATGCTAGGCGTTTTCGCTGTTTCGGTGGGCGCATTGATTCTGCTGCTGGGTGAAATGAATCGCGCCACAGAGGCGGGCGATGCAGTATTGGCACGGCGTCTGCAGTGGCTGCTGCTCTACGTTGGCGGGCTGATGGTGGTCTTCCAGATGTTCTTCCGCATCGAGTACACCTGGGATATCTATCTGCATAGTGCCGGGGCCTATATAGCGATGGCCATTGGCGTGCCGACCCTGTTCGCGATTCTGTGGCAGGCCTCGCGCAACCGCTGGTCGTGCACGATTGCGACAGTGTTCTACACGGTATTTCTGATCGGCGTCATTCTCATTCTGCCGCTGTTTCCTGCAGAGCCCAAGCTTGGACCTGTGTACCAGAATGTCACGCACTTTGTGCCGCCCAAATTTCCTATTCTGCTGATCGTCCCGGCTATTTTGCTGGACCTGTTGTGGACAAAGACGCGGCAGTGGAAACCGTGGCTTACGGCTCTGGTCAGCGGACCGGTTTTCGTGCTGTCACTTGTGGCCATAGAGTGGCCTTTCGCTGACTTTCTGATGACTGGGGCTGCGGCGAATCGCTTTTTCGGAACGGGATATTTTCAATACAGCATGCCCTCAACCTCGCCTGATTTCCTGCGGCAGTTTATCGATCCGCAGCAGGGCTGGGTGCTCTGGTCGGGACTCTTGATGGCGATGCTGTATGCCTCGATCAGCACCTGGGCCGGCGTCAAGCTTGGAAGGTGGATGCGTGAGATTCAGCGCTGAGGCTCCACGTAGCCGCCGGCGATTCATCGCGTGGCTGACGGTGCTTATTGCGCTGGGTTTTTGCGGCCCGGTAGCGATGGCGCATGTCGGCAGTCCGGATATCTATGCCGACGGCAGCGCAGGCCCGTATCGGCTCTTTGTCACTGTGCGGCCGCCGATGGTTATTCCCGGAGTAGCGGAGATTGAGGTTCGCGTCGATCCGGCAGGCAGGAGCGGAGTGGTCTCCGGCATTGAGATCGCACCGATTCCACTGACTGGCGAGGCTTCGCGGCATCCGCCCGTTGCCGATGCCATGAAGCAGTCTACGACGGACAAGGGCTTTTTCACCGGCACGTTGTGGATCATGGCCAGCGGCTCATGGCAGATACGCTTTACAGTCCACGGCAGCAGGGGGGACGGCGTCCTGTCGATTCCGGTGCCTGCTACGTCATCTGCCACGCGCGGCATGCAAGCGGGCCTTGGTGTTCTTCTCGGAAGCCTCGGGCTGCTGCTGGTGCTGGGACTGGTCGGGATCGTGGGAGCTGCGGCGCGTGATGCACAGCTGCCGCCGCGGGCACAGGCGAGGCCGGACAAGCGCAGGCGGGCGTGGATTGCCATGTGTGTGGCGCTTGCTGTGATCGGCGCGGCGCTCTGGTTCAGCAAGCTTTGGTGGGATAACGAAGCCAACAATTATTCGAAATATGTGTACAAGCCTCTGGCGATGCAGGCTCAGCTGAGTTCCAGCCAGACACTCAGGCTTACGATCGAAGACCCGGGCTGGCTGAAATCTCGCAGGATCGACGACTTCGTTCTGGATCACGACCACCTGATGCATCTATATCTGATTCGCGAGCCGGGGCTGGACCTGGTCTATCACCTGCACCCTGAACAGGTTGCACCGGGCCAGTTTCAGCTTTCGCTGCCATCGATAGCCGCAGGGCAATATCGGCTCTACGCAGATGTGGTGCACGCGACGGGTTTTCCAGAGACGCTTGTGGCACAGATGACGCTGCCTGAGATTCAAGGGCGGGCGCTCAGCGGGGATGACGCCATGGGCTCAGCGCCGGCGGTGAGTTCATTGCAGGGCGCGCTGGGAACGGCAGTTTGTCCGAGCGTGCCGGAGGGCGGGCCGCGGTTCCGGCTGCCGGATGGATACACCATGCTCTGGAACAATGCTGCAACGGTGCCCGCAAAGACGGCACAGGTCTTCACGTTTACGCTGCTCGATGCCGGTGGCAAACCACCTGCCGATATGGCGTTGTACATGGGCATGGTGGGCCACGCCGCGTTTGTGAAGGATGACGGCACGGTCTTCGCGCATGTTCACCCGTCAGGGACAGTTTCAATGGCGGCGCTGATGATGGCCGCTGCGCAGAATCAGGGCAAGTCAGATGCTATGGCGTCGATGCCCGGAATGGGCAACGGAATACCCAGTACGGTTGGGTTTCCATATGGATTTCCCACAGCCGGGACCTATCGCATCTTTGTGCAAATGAAGCATGGGCAGACGGTTGAGACTGCAGCGTTTGACGCCTGCGCCGGGCCGGCACGTTAATCGACCACGCTAGTCGATATAGACCTGATCGACGTAACACCAACGCCAGTTCTCTCCCCGCTCGGCGGATTGAATGATGGGGTGCTGGGTAGCTTCAGCGTGCGCGCGAGCGTGCCGATTCTTGGAGGAATCGCAGCAGCCGACGTGTCCGCACTCGAGGCACATGCGAAGATGCACCCAGGTATCGCCCGTTTTGAGGCAGTCTTCGCAGCCCTTGGCCGATGGTTTTACGGCTTTTATGTGGTCTTTGATATGTGTACACGATGAGTTCGCCACGAAGTGCCTCCTTGATGATTCGTCAACAGATTATGGTGAATGGTTTTGGACAAACGGTCCATCTCGAAATAATCAGTTGGATGGATCGCGGCCAGTGTTGAGAAAGAGCATAACTACGGGAGCCGGCAACGGCTGCTTTTGTGGCAACTCACGAAGAGAACATTCTTCCATGCGCTGCGATGCCGTGCCTACGGACGATGTGAGAATGCAATGCGTGTCGGGGCTCCAGCCGTTGGCATTGAGTTCGCTTGCGATAGCTGCGTAGTCGCTGCCGGGCATGTAGAGCACCAGGCTTACGTCGGGCTTGATACCGGCGAGGCCGCTGGCATCTCCGGCAGCGAGATGGCGCGTAGCAAAGAGGAGACGCGAGCTTGTTATACGCCCTGTCAGTGGAAGGCCAGCCAGCGCGGCTGCAGCAAAGCCTGCCGAAACACCGGGCACTACCTCGAAGGGAATCCCGGCTTCGGAGATCGCAGCAATCTCCTCCGCGGCCCGGCCGAAGAGAAGCGGATCACCGCTCTTGAGACGGACGACGCTGTAACCTTCGCGCGCATATTGGGTCATCCATTCGTTGATCTCTTCCTGGGTGATGGTTTTGTTGCCGCAGCGCTTGCCGACGTTGCGGACGACTGCGTCAGGCATCGCCAGAGACAGCACTTCTTCGCTGACCAGGTCGTCATGCAGCACACATGTGGCCGACGCGACGAGCGCATGAGCACGTAGCGTGAGCATCTCGATTGACCCCGGCCCGGCGCCTACGAGATAAATGCTTCCCTTCTGTGCCTGTGCAGTCATGGTGTAGAGGATGCGCGCCCTGTGTATTTTGAATTATCTGTTTCCAGTTTATCGGTAAGTAGACGATCAAGTGTCTGCTGCACAGGACAAGCTGCAGGATCGCAGCTTTCACGCCGCGCGAGAAGGTGCAAGGCTTGTTTGCGCTCTTCGCCGGAAGGAAGCACCTCGAGCATCTTTGCGCGAGTTTCGCCTAGTTGATCGAGCCACGGACCGGCATCTTCAGGCAGCATCGCGTCGATCTCTTCGCGAAGACGCTGCGAGAGCGCCGGGCTCTTGCCTGCGGTTGAGACGGCAATCTGCAGATCGCCCCGTCTGACCACGGAGGGATAAAAGAAGTCGCAGTCAGGCGGATCGTCGACGGAGTTACATAGAACACTGCAGGCTCGGGCAGTTTCAGCGACAGCGTGATTGACCGGCTGAGCATCTGTTGCCGTGACTACCAGAAAGACTCCGTCCAGATCTGAGGCGATGAATTCTCTCTCAAGCCACTTCAGTACCCCGGTGCGAGCCCACCCCTTGATTTTCGGATTTGCGTGCGGAGCGACAACGGTTAACGAGGCACCTGCGCGCAGCAGGCTATCAATCTTTGGCGCGGCTATCGATCCTGCACCCACGACCAGGCACGGCCTTCCGTTGAGCTTGAGGAAGATCGGGAACATCTCCATTGCATGAACTCCCTCTCTTCAGCATCGCACAAAGGGCTGTAGATCATCCCCCGGATTCGAACCCCGGATAGAGAGTCATGCCTCCATCGACGAAGATCGTCTGGCCATGGATGTAGTCAGCCTGATCGCTGGCGAGCCATGCGGCAACGCAGCCAATATCGGCCGGCTCACCGATGCGCTTGTACGGAACCAGGCGCATGAGGTCGTTGTAGGCTTCGGGTGTCTCCCATGCCTGACGGTTAATGGGTGTGCGAATCGCGCCAGGAGCGATGCTGTTGACGCGGATGTGATGCTGCGCAACTTCCTGGGCGATAGTTTTCATGAGCATCATGACGCCGCCTTTGGAGGAGGCGTAATTTACATGGCCGGCCCATGGGATTACTTCATGCACTGAGCTCATGCAGATGATTTTGCCTGCCGCTCGCGATACGGACGGAACAACGCCGCGGCGGACGAATTCCCGAACAGCTTCACGTGCGCAAAGGAACTGGCCGGTGAGATTGGTAGCGATCACCTTGTTCCATTGTTCGATCGTCATCTCGGCAAGAGGTGCGTCCTGCTGAAGTCCGGCGTTGTTGATGAGGATGTCAATGGTTCCCCACTCGCTGAACATATGAGAAAACATCGCCTTAACGTCGCCTTCCTGCGAGACGTCGGCCTGATGCACAAGAGCCTTCGCACCGGTTGATCGAACGATTTCGGCGACCTCGTTGGCCCCCGCTTCACGCGAGTAATAGTTAATCACAACGTCTGCTCCGGCCTGGGCCAGCGCAATTGCACAGCCGCGACCGATGCCCGAGTTGGCACCCGTAATAAGCGCTTTCTGGCCCGTCAGCAAACCTGCTGGAGGACGCTGGTCTGACTTCACTTCAGGTAACTGCGTTTGGGGCATTTTCTTCTCCAGCACATCGATTACTGGAGCAGATGTGCTGGAGAGGCCGCTGGTTGCTCACAAAGGCGCTTTGGTCTATTTCTGCAGGATGAAAATACTCTGCGAATTGAAAGCACCACCCAGCGTTTGAATGCTGATTGCGCGTGAATCAGACACGGGAACAGGTGTGCTCATGGCGCAGCCCGTGCCGCAGTAAGGAAGGCCGGAGACGGGCACGGTCGCTGTCGAGGTCGCGGGATAGGAATTTGGGTTCCCGGTTGAGAAGTCGAGCGTGGCGGTCGCATTCGCTGAATTGTCGTATACGTAGGTGCCGTTGATCTCCGCAGAATAGAGCGCTGCCTCGTACATCGGGAAGCCAACGATCGAATAGATGCCCGAGGTAGGGTCGAAGGTATATGGCCCACCAGTGGCTGATTCGTAGACAAGCATTGCCGTGACGCTGCGTGAGTTGTTCGTGGAGAATCCCGCGTTGGGCCCGTAGAGCCAGAGCACATCGCCGGTGCCGAGAACGACCAGGCCGTTGGATGAGACGGAGTAGGTGGTGCTGAATGGAACGCCGCCCGTACCGAGATCCCTGGTTCCAGTCAGATTACCGACGCCGTCTGCTGTCAATGAAAAGAGCATGGGCGAAGCTGCCGATGTTCCATAGGCAACGAAGGGACCATTGAGGCTGGCGTTGGTGAAGGTTGCGCTCTGTTGCAGATGCATCTCTCCTACCTGAATCTGCGAAAGACTCAGCGAACGGCCGGCTGTGGCGAGGTACGCTTGCTGCGCGTTGATGATGTATGCGACGTAGGCGTTGCCGTTGAGCGTAACACTGACGCGGCCCGAGGAAGGATCGGGAGTCCCATAGGTGCCTGTAACTGAGGGACCGGTGATGCCACCTGCTCCATCCAGCACAAGAAGACCAGCCGCACCGTCAAAACCAATCAAGCCATAGGCATAGTTGCCGGTGAGTGACGAGGTGGCGAACGATGCAGGATCCTGGATTTGCATGACTCCGCTGGCAAGAATGGCTTTGGGTCCGCCTGTGTCGTCGAACTCAATGAACTGGGCCTGCTGGGCTACTCCGCTTTGAATGTCAGCGACACTGAAGGCAAATGTCGACGGTCCATCGGTGGCGCCCGCCAGTACGAGTTTGCCGCGATGGTCTGCTCCGACGGAGTACGTTCCGGTAAACATATGAGCTGCTACGGGAGTGCCGCACATGTACGAGTCGTACTCGCCCTGGGTGATATTGCCCGCGCCATCGGCGGTAAAGTTGCCCAGCAGCGATGCGCCCTCGGAGTCCGGTGTGCCGCAGGTTCTGCCGTCTGCGCCTCCGTATTCGAAGAAGGCGTAGTGCCCATTCAGAAGCGAGTTATTGGCGCCGGCCAGCGGAGCGATGGTGAGAGAGAGTGTTCGCGTTGCAGTTGCGGGCGGCGGAGTGCCCTCTTCCACCAGTTGCACGGTGAAGTTATAGACGCCGCTCACGGTGGGCATGCCGATGAGAAGCCCATCCGTACTGAGCGTCAGGTTAGCTGGCAGCGACGATCCTGTAGCAAGACCCCATGTGGGAAACGGTGTGCCTCCTGAAGATGTCAGCTGCATCTTGTACGGTAACCCCATAGCCGCGTCAGCCAGCGAGGTGGTAGTGATGGTCAAAGGCCCGGGCGGATTTACGGTTAAGGTGAAGCTCGCAGAGGCTGAGTTGGGCGGCGTTGCAGTGTCCTGCACTGCGACTGTAAATGGAAAGCTGCCCGCGGCTGGCGGAGTTCCCGAAAGCACGCCAGAGGAGCTAAGATTCATGTCCGCTGGAAGAGTGCCTGTAGCGAGGCTCCACTGATACGTACCGGAGCCTCCAGTAGCCATCAGTGAGGCTGAATAAAACGTGTTCTGCGTTGCGACGCTCAGGCTGATTGTGGTGATCGAAATAGGTCCGGCGGGCGGCCCAAGCGGGGCAATCGAGAACGACAGCGGGACGCTCGCCGTTACGGCTGGGCTTCCGGAGTCGGCGACGGTGACGGTGGCGTTGAAGGTGCCTCCTGCGGTGGGCGTACCTGCGATCACGCCCGTCGCGGCACTGATAGCCATTCCCGGTGGCAGCGAGCCAGCTGTAATCCTCCAGTTATAGGGCGCGACGCCGCCGCTGCTCTGGAGAGTGTAGCTATAGGGCGTGCCCTGTGCACCCGCAGGTGGGCCCGCGCCGTTGGCACTGCCAGGGCCGACAGGAATGCTGGGCAGAGGCACTGCCGTTACCATGAGGGACGAGCTTACACCCGTATTTGCAACAGACGTGGCCGTGAGCGCGCCTGCGATGTTGGCTGTGACGGCAACGGGGGCTGTGTATGTGACAGAGGATGCGGATTGGCTGGAAAGCGATCCGCAGGAGCCGCCATTGGCGCAGGTCAGCGACCACTTGACGCCGCTTCCAGCTGGGTCGTTTTGCACGCTCGCCGTCAAGTTGATGGACTGCGCCTGATCCACGCTACGCGGCTGACTCTCTGAGAGAGTCACCGTCACCTGGGTGGGAGGCGGTGTCGTCGATGTGCTCATCGACCCGCAGGCAACAAGCCCGATCGTGCAGCAAAAAATGACAGCAGTTTTTACCAGCGGCTGCAAGATAACCTCCACACTTTTGGCATTCTCATCGTGCCTGTACAGAAGCTCTCTTGGTGTCAGCAGATTGTATTTCCATTGTCTGTTTGGCTATTTGTTGCGATAGCACTACGGCAAGCATCTTTTACCTCGAAAAATCACGATCGAGGTCGGGCCAACGGCCACTGTAAACGCATACAATTGTTCCCAGTTTTGATTCGGCCATCATTCCGGCTGAAATATGTAAGTGCGGTAGCACCCGCAAGACAGCGAGCAAGGAGCCTCATGAATCGTCGCGGTTTTCTCAAGACCACTGGAAATCTGATTGCCGGCGCTACGGTAGCCGCAGGCCTTCCCCCGATAAGCTACGCGGAAGAGTCTGCCGCAGAGGCAGGGCGCCTCATTCTGCCGATCAATCGCGGGTGGCGATACAGCGCCAAGGCAACTCCCGCGGCGCAAGGCCGTGACTTCGACGACAAGAGCTTCACCCGCGTCACCCTGCCGCACACCAATCTGCGCGTGCCGTGGCATAGCTTCGACGAGAAATCGTACGAGTTTACCTCGGTCTACCGGCGGCGTTTTCGCCTGCCTGCCGCGGCGCGAAGCAAGCGCGTTTTTGTCGACTTCGAGGGAGTGATGACCGCTTCCACGGTTTTTCTGAACGGCACGAAGGTTGGTGAGTACAAGGGTGGCTTTACACCCTTCTCATTCGAGTTGACATCGCACGTCGACTGGGATCGCGAGAATGTTCTCGTTATAGAAGTCGACTCGAGCGAACGGCCCGATATTCCGCCGTTTGGCTATGAGGTCGACTACCTCACTTTTGGCGGCATCTACCGCGAAGTGTCACTCCGCATTGTTTCGCCGAGCTTTATTGAAAACATCTTTGCCCAGCCCAAGGACGTGTTGTCGGGTCATCCCACACTGGATGTGCAGTGCTTTGTTGAGCACGCTTCGGCATCGCCTGCAGATACGGGCCTAAGCCTCGAAGTTGCGCTCTACGACGGCGAACGAGTGGTGGGCAAGGCCACAAAGGCGTTACCAGGCGGCGCCGGTGCGTCGGAGAACCTCACGCTGCACCTTGAAGCACTCGGTGACATCGCCCTGTGGGATCTGAACTCGCCCAGGCTCTATCGCGTTGAGGTGAGGCTGCTGCATGGCACGCAGGTGGTTGATCACGATTCGCGGCGCATCGGATTTCGCGAGGCGAAGTTTACTCCGCAGGGCTTTTCAATCAACGGAAAGGTTATCAAGCTGCGCGGGTTAGATCGTCATCAAACATTCCCGTGGGTGGGGCAGGCGATGCCTGGCCGCGTACAGCGCCGCGATGCGGTGATTCTGTGGAAGAATCTTCACTGCAACATTGTGCGAACTTCGCATTATCCTCAGTCGCGGCATTTCCTCGACGCCTGCGACGAGATCGGGCTGCTTGTGCTGGAAGAGATTCCGGGTTGGCAACATATTGGGGATAAGCCGTGGCAGGACATCTCTGTCGATAACGTGCAGCGCATGATTCGCCGTGACTGGAACCATCCGTCGATCATTCTATGGGGCGTGCGCATCAATGAGTCGCGAGACAATCACGATTTCTACACGCGCACCAATGCGCTGGCTCATCAGCTCGATACGACGCGCCAGACTGGCGGAATTCGCTATTTTCAGGAATCGGAGTTCCTCGAAGATGTCTTCACGATGAACGACTTCGGATTCCCACTGCAGGCACCGAACCATCCGCTGTATCTCAATACGGAGTTTGTGGGCCACACTTATCCAACCAAAACGATCGACAACATCGAGCGGCTGCGCGAACACACGGTGCGCCATGCGCGAGTACACGATCAGCTGGCGTCGAATCCGCAATATGCCGGTGGTATCGGATGGTGCGCATTCGATTACAACACGCATGGCAACTTTGGCTCTGGCGACCGCATCTGCTATCACGGCGTGACGGATATCTTTCGCGAGCCGAAGCCTGCCGCTGGATTTTACCGATCGCAATGCGACCCGGATGAAGAGGTAGTTCTCGTGCCTGCTTTTCACTGGGCGCGTGGCGATGAGAGCATCGGCTTTACAAAGGCGCTGGTTTCGTCGAACTGCGACCATCTCAAGTTCTACATCGCAGGCAAGCTCGCGGCGGAGGCTGATCCGGACCGTGCGCAGTTTGCGCATCTGAAGTACGCGCCATTTACCGCCGATCTGAGCAGAGCCGTTGGCATGTGGGGTGATCTGCGCATCGATGGATATATTCAGGGCAAACAGGTGATCTCGCGCACCTTCTCCGGACTTGGCATCGACCAGAAATTTACGCTGTTGCCCGATGACACAAAGTTGATGGCAGACGGAGCTGACACGACCCGCGTCGTGCTTCGCGTGACTGATGAATTTGACGCGATTCGTCCATTTGCGAATGATTCGATTCGATTTGAACTGACGGGTCCTGCTGAGCTGATCGGCGACAATCCCTTCGCGCTTATTGGCGGCACTGGTGCGATCTGGATCCGTGCAAGTGAGCAACCTGGAAAAGTGCATCTGACTGCTCATCATCCTGTTCTCGGCGCCCAGCATATCGAGTTCGAAATCGAGACTGCTCCGCCTGAAAAAGCTTAGTGCAGCCAATATGTTTCGCTTGAATCACAGCTAGATATGAGTGCCAGTATGACTACCGAATGGAGATGTCCCTTGAACCGTCGCAATTTGCAGATCTTTCCACGCCTTTTCCTGGCTCTCGTATTTAGCGTATGTGCGATTGCTCATGCGCAGCCTTCCGGTGCGGCTGCGCTGGTCGGCGTCGGCCAGGTCTTTCGCCTGGATGGCGGCAATGTCACGTATGCGATGGGCGTGAATGAGCGGGGTGAGCTGCAGCAGATTTATTGGGGCGGCAGAGTTGGTGAGGGCGACAGCATCGCTCCGGCAAAGGCGATGAGGGAAGCGGCTTCATTCGACTCGTCATACAACAACACTCCAGAAGAGTACGTTGGCTGGGGGGCGGGGCTGTTTCATGAGCCTGCGTTGAAGGTGACCTTTGCCGACGGCAATCGCGACCTGGTGTTGCACTACGTGAGCAGCAGCAAACCTAAGGACGACTCGATTGACATTGTTCTCAAGGACATCAGCCGCGCTGTTACGGTGACACTGCACTACGTGATGGACAAGGAGTCCGGGATACTTGCACGCTCAGCGACGATTGAGAATGGCGAGAGCAAGCCGATCATGATCGAACAGGCTGCAGCCGCTGCATTCGCGCTGCCTCCGGCACATTACACGCTGAGCTACCTGAGCGGCCGATGGGGCGGCGAGTGGACACTGAATCAGGAGACCATTCATCAGGGCCAGCGAGTGCTTGAGAGCCGCCGCGGATCTACAGGTCACCAGCTCAATCCGTGGTTCGCGATAGGTAAAGACGACGCAGATGAAGAGCATGGCGAGATGTGGTTCGGCTCGCTGGCATGGAGCGGCTCATGGCGCATCACCATTGAGCAGGACACGTTGGATAGCGTGCGCGTGACGGGCGGCTTCAATCCGTTTGATTTTGGCTACCCACTCAAGCCCGGCGAAAAGCTGGAATCGCCGATCTTTTATGCAGGCTATTCAAAGCATGGAATGGGCGGAGCTTCGCGGCTGCTGAATCACTTTACGCTGACGCATGTGCTGCCGCAAGCGCCAAACCCGAAGCTGCGGCCTGTGATCTACAACTCGTGGGAAGCAACAGAGATGAACGTCACCGAGGCAGGACAGGAAGCGCTTGCAGAAAAGGCAAAGGCGCTTGGCATCGATCGATTTGTGATGGACGACGGTTGGTTTGGTCAGCGCAAGACAGATCACGCGGGACTGGGCGACTGGTATGTGAACAAGGAGAAGTTCCCCAACGGCCTGAAGCCTCTCATCGACAAGGTGCATTCACTGGGAATGGATTTTGGTTTGTGGGTGGAGCCGGAGATGGTCAATCCAGACTCCGATCTGTATCGCAAGCATCCCGAATGGGTGTTGAATTTCCCGGGCAGACCGCGTAATGAACAACGCACGCAACTGGTGCTCAATCTGGCGCGGCAAGATGTGCGCGAGTATGTCTTCGGCTTTCTCGACAAGCTGCTGACGGAAAATCAGATCGCCTTTCTCAAGTGGGATTACAACCGCAACTGGAGCGAGCCTGGATGGGATCAGGTTCCACCGAATGAGCAGAAGAAAGTCTATGTGGAGTTCACGCGGAATCTCTATTCAATACTGGCAGAGTTACGCGCGAAGCATCCTGGCGTGGAGATCGAGAGCTGCTCCGGCGGCGGCGGCCGCGTGGACCTCGGCATTTTGCACTACACCGACGAGGTATGGCCGTCAGACAATACCGACCCGCTCGACAGACTTACAATTCAGGACGGATTTACACGCGCCTATCCCGCGCAGGTGATGATGGCCTGGGTGACGGATTCGCCACATTGGTTGAACGCACGCTCGACGTCGATGGCTTATCGCATGCTCGTTTCGATGCAGGGCTCGCTGGGTATCGGGGGCAATTTGAACAAGTGGTCCGACGAAGACCTGGCCATTGCGAAACGATTGATTGCCGCGTATCACCCAGTACAAAAGACGATCACGCAAGGCGACCTATACCGATTGATTTCCCCAACGAACGGAAGCGAATTTTCTGCAACAGAGACTGTCTCCAGCGACAAGTCACAAGCTGTCCTTTTTGCGTTTGCCCACTCGACGCGGGAAGAGCGCGGGTTTCCTCGACTGCAGTTACTTGGCTTGGATCCGTCGGCGAACTACGCACTGACCAGCATTGAGGGTAAAGCCACGGGCGACACGCCGAAAGAGGCCAGCGGAGCCTGGTGGATGAACCATGGAATCGACATCATGCTGCGAGGGGATTTTCAGGCAGCAGCGTTCCTGCTCGACAAGAAATAGAGCAGTAAGAATGTGGGCTCATGTGGTGGCGAGCTTTACCAGCCCGGCGAGATCAATAGCCGAACTGGATTTTGCTCCGCGCGGAAGCGACGGAGCGCTGGCGATCGCCTGGTTGTGTCCTTCGAACCATGCGATGAACGAAGACTTCTCAGCCTCGGCGAGGCGTTGCTGGTTAACCCAGTGATAGTACGCCGCCATATCTCCATCGATCAGCGAGCCAGTAAAGTCCAGGTCCGACTCTCCGTGGCTGCTTGAGAGCATTTCATTCATTGGCCGCTGCCGCTGCCGCGGAGCGAAGCGGGCCAGTAGCGTGAGTGGTTGAGCGCGCCGCAGTGCCTCACGGGTTGTCCATTGCACAAATGTGGTGCTGAATATCTGCGTGCCTGAGCCCTCGGTGAAGAGCCTTACCTGAAAGCGATCCAACGCAACATCATTCAGATTGTTCAGGCCGACGTCAGCAGGCGACAAGCGCGCCAAGTGGGTACGCAACTCCTCTGGCCCCATACCGGGCTTGCTGATTTGCGCATCGATGTTTTTGAGCAGTGCCTTGCGAACAGGCTCAAGTGACTGGTAGGAGACGCATGTCAATCCAGCGCTGCGATCGGCTCCGCCTCCGTCAACATACCAGTGAGCATAAGGAATGGGATGTGCCTGCGCGCGGGCTGCCACAGTTGCAAACAGTTGTTCCATCCCGTTGTCCGGCTTCACTTTGTCAAAGTACGTACCGTGTTCGCGGAGCCTGCGGAAAAGAGGAGCCTCGTAGGAGGGGGCACCTTGTCCTATCACTGCGATTCCAAGCCGGCGAACCGAAAGCGGCTCCGGCTTTGTGATCGGTTGCATTCGATTGCCATACTCCGTCGCTGCCGTGCGAAATCCATCCAGTTGGTGCGTCGACCAGAGGTGGGCCGACTCCTGCTCCACAAACTGTGCTGGCTGATTTACCCAGTCGAACTCCTGCAGCTTTGAGGAAAGCGATATCCGAGAGAAGCCCTGAAACCAATCCTGAATCTGGGTGGATGACAGAGCACTCAATTGTGCTAGTTCTGCGTTGATGGATGATCGCTCGGCAGGAAACTTGTAGTCGTAGTCGATAATCTCTTTGAGCAGGCTTGGCACAAAGCTGATTGGAAGCGCCTGTATTGCAGCGAGATGCGCAGTTACCAGCTTGCGCGCCTCTGGCGGATAGGCGGCGAAGTCTTCGGCTTTGAGATTGGCAGGCAGCATATTGGCTACAACAGTTCCTGAATCGGCCGGCCCTGAGAGAGCGTGGGCGAGAAGCCCATCATCGCTCCCAGGCTCGGCACAAGGTCAATGGATTGCATCGGGCGGTCGTATACCACTCCCTCGCGTACGCCTACTCCCAGAGCCATCATCCATGTGGTACGAGAGGCTGCATCCCCTGTGCGATGATGCTGAAATCCGTTGCCTCCCGAGTCCTGATCGGCATCACGGCCAAAGTCAGGGAGGATGAAGAGCGTAGTGTTGCCCGCATATTCGGGTTCGCTTTGCACGACTTTCCAAAGCTCGGAGCAGAGACGGTCTGTTCGCTGAATTGCATCGACGTAGAGCGAAAATGCTCCCGAGTGCGCGATGTCGATATCGTGCATGGTGATCCAGAGAAGGCTTGGGGCTTCCTGCTGCATGAGGCGCTTGACGATATACATCGAAAGCTCATCGGGGCTGGAGAGCGTCTTGGCGTGCGACTTGAAGTCGTCGACGGAGAGCTTCAGGATCGTCTCAAGCTGCTGCAGCTCAAACTCTTCCCCCCCGATCCTGGGCGTATAGAAAGGAGTTTCATAGTTGTCCCGCAGCAGATGCTGATAGTCCGTAACGGAGCCTGAGGTTGCGGCACTCAGCAGATGCTTTGGCAGCACGACTCTCGCGCCAAGGCCCGGACCATAAGAGCGATATTCACTTTCGCCGATGCGATTGAATCCATTGCTAGGCGCAACGACCCACGCGTCAGACGCCGGTCGCCTGAGATCTTTGCGGAAGTATTCGAAGACCGTCGGATGTTCCGGAGGAATGGCAGAGAAATTATTGAGCGTCTCGTATACGCCTGTCGCCAGGCTTGCCGTTGCCACGTAATGACCGAGGATTCCCTGGTTGGTCACCTGCGTGAAGAAGCTCGCCTGAGGAATGAGCTCGCGCAACAGATGCGGGATATTTTCCTGTCCCTCAGGCGCAAAGGTTTCCTGATCGCGCGCGCCACCGCCAAAGGTCACTACGATGCTCTTACGCTTCTTTTTCGCGGTCTCTCCACGTAGCAGAGGGCTGGCGCCAAGCAACGAATTGCCCAGTGCAACGCCGGCCGCATCACGCAGGAAGTCACGCCTGCTGCGACTAAGCCGATGGGCAATTTCCTGCGGAGTACACGCTGCGCTCGCTGAATATAGGTTGGTCAAATCGATACTTCCTTGCTCGGGTATACGCCTGCCTGATCGCAGCACTCAAGTCTATCTCTTGTAATCACGGGTGTGTTGAAGGAGCCGCCTTCTCAGTGTAGACAAACTGCTGCACCTCAGCCCTCTCCTTGTCGGCCTCTGCCAGTTGCTGTGCACGAAGACGCTGGTACACATCGAATTCTTTTTGCGCTTGATCTTTCTTTCCGGTATGGACGTAGTCCTGCCCAAGGCGATAATGTGCGTCAGGAAGATCTGGATTCAATTCCAGGGCGCGCGAATACTCGGGTATTGATTTTTCATATTCATGCGCATCGGCGTAGAGGTTGCCGAGCTGTACATGCGCGTCTGCTAAAGAACCGTCTAATGCGACGGACTTCTGCAGAAGAGCCTGAATCGCGTCGCGGTCAGCACTCGATTCATCAAGACGCCTGCCCTTCCAAAGGCTCATCGCGTAGTAGTACTGAGCCAATGCGTCGTGTGGCTTGAGCTCTGCATAACGACGGAATCTCTTGATGACCTCTTCGCCTTGGTTAGGGGAACTGCCGTAGGCCTTGGAAAGGAAAATATAGCAACGAGAGTCTGCGGGATCGAGGTCGGCCGCTTCGAGAAGGACCTTGACCGCTTCATCGTACTTGCCGCGAAGATCGAGCGCCATGCCCAACCCTATTTTCACGCGGGCTGAATCGGGGTAACGCACTGCGGCCTGTTGAAAGACGTCAATTGCGGGCTCGTATGTGCGATGAAGAAGAAGCTCGCTACCCCAGGTGAAGAGATTGTCTTCGCTGGGGTCCATATGTGCCGCAAGCTCAAATTCATTGACTGCAGCTACGAATTTTCCGTCCTTCTCTTCAATCTGGCCAAGAAGGTTGTGAAGTTCGCCGGTGTTGTTGATGCGTACCAGGCTCTGCACCTGCTGGCGCGCTTCACCGAGCTGCCCGGTGAGGAATTCTGCCATTGCAAGATCGTAGCCGTTGTCGTAAGACGAAGGATTGATTCGCTGCGCCTCTTCCAGAAACGGCTTAGCATCGGCAATCTTGCCGGATCGAATATAGAACTCACCGAGATTGTGATTAGCGTTGTAGTTTCTGGGCTCGAGTTCAAGAGCCTTACGAAACTGCTCGCCGGCCAAGGCAATCTTGCCTGCATGAGAGAGACTTGCCGCCAGGTTGGTCCTCGCTTCGGCAGAATCCGGTTTTAGACGGACTGCTATTTCGAGATGGCCGATCGCCTTCGTGTCCAGTGATTGCGATGCGTAGGCCAGTCCCAGGAGCTCGTGAATTTCAAAACTATTTGGCGCATGAGGTAGAAGCTCTTCCAGTTCGGCCGATGCCTCTCGAAAATGCCCGGCCTCGTACATGGAAACAGCAGATTGATACTTGCGATCCAGGTCCTGCGGCGAATCATCTTTAGCCGTGGCAACAACTACACAGCTAAGCACAAGGCCAAGAATTACCAACACAGACTGAGGCCTCATGCTCAAAGTCCACCCCCGTGATCGCAGCGTGAGCAAAGCGCTACGCAGAAACACCCCGGACCGGCGCCAGGCGGCGCGCCATTCCGGGGTGTTTTCATCTTAGCCTAGTAGTACAGCTTCAGAGCAAATTGAATCTGCCGCGGATCAAATGGAGCATCGCGGGTTGATCCAACTTCACCGAAGTGAGGATCTGTAATGTTGCCCGAGCCTCCGATTGCCACGACGCCGTTGCCGCCGAAGTTAGGAGCATTGAAGTTCGGGTGGTTGAGGATGTTGAAGAACTCAGCCCGGAACTGCATCGTGAACCGTTCGGTGAGCTTGAATTCCTTGAAGGCCGAGAAGTCGAGACGATGGAAACCAGGTCCGACTGTCTGACCCGGCTTGCTGCCCAGTGCCGCGGCTCCGGTTACCGGGATGCAACCCTTCGGAGAGTCGATAATCGGGGTTGGGTTTTCCGGATCTCCGCCCAACTGGCAAGGCTGGTTAAAGGCCGCCGCATTGTTGATCCAGAACGGCCTGTTTGCGCCGTCGATGGTCTTGGTCTTGATCCCAAGCTGCGGACTCTGCCCAGGTACACGGACATTGTTGCAACCCGTTCCCGAGGTTGTTCCGGTATTGCAACCGAAGTTGAGAGGCTGGCCACCCTGCAGTGTCGTGATCCAGTTGACGGCCCACCCACCCAGTACTGCGTTGGTGATGCCTCCGGTGTTCATGAAGCGTCTATCTTTGCCGAACGGCAGTTGATATCCGCCACTGAAGTGGACAACGTTACGAATGTCGAAGTTCGCCGGGCCCCAGTCAAATCTGGCGCCGCCGAGACCGGGCACGGCATAAGCACGCAGAGAGCCTGTCGTACCGCCGTTCAGCAGGTCACCTGCGTCTGACATCGTCTTGGACCATGTATAGGTGACCAGGTAGGTCAAGCCGTTAGAGAACTGCTGCTCCAGCTTGGTCTGCAATCCGTGATATTGGCTCTCTCCGACCGTAGCCTGGTAGCTTCCGCCACCGAAATCGGGGAACGGAATATACGGCCTGGTGCTGAGACCTGACGGCAGAATCTGCGAGACATTGTTATATCCAACGCCTTGCTGCAAATTCTGCCCGTTGGTAAATACGTACCCTGCCTGCGCAGACAACGTGCGGGTCAAAGAGTATTGGAAGGTCAGGTTGGCGGCGTACGTCCTTGGGGTCTTGTAGTCGAACTGCAGTCCTTGCAGTCCCAATCCATTCGCGTTCAGAGCAGCCGGTGTAAGCGGGATGCAGGCAAAGCCTGATTCAAAGTTTGCGGTACCTTGTCCCGTTGCCGGATCCCCACCTGCGTTCGGGCAATTCGCGTACGGCGAGTTGTAATTGATCGGGGCAACCTGGCCTCCAATACCCGAAGCGACGGACGGAAAATACGAGAGGTTGAAGACGAAGGGATAGTTTTCTCCGATGTTGGGTCCATATCCCTGATTTTCAAACGAGTTGTAGAAGATGCCGAATCCGCCGCGCGTTACCAGCTTTGGGCTGATTTCATAGGCAAAACCGACACGAGGCGCGAAATTGGCCTTCTGAGTCTGCAACAGCCCGGTACCGTACTTATCAGTGGAGTTAAGCGTGATTCCATCCTTGGCGAGCAGATCGACAAAGCCCGCGCAACCTATTCCCTCGCAGGTGTCGTTCGTTGACAGCGTCCTGTCATCCTTGCCCTTGGCCGGGATGATGAACTCAGGTTTGCCGTCTGGCGCACCGTTCGGAACAAAGTTGGCCTGGCCGCCGTTGCTCTCTCCAATCGGACCGAAGTAATCCCAACGCAGGCCAAGATTGATGGTCAACTTCGGATTTACTTTCCAGTCGTCCTGAATGTACGACGCGAAATATGTTCTCTCGTCGTAGGTCTTGTTGATGTTGGAAGCGTAGACACCATCAGAGCCGCCGGAATAGCTGAATCCGTTCGGATTGGGATTTCCATTGATAGTGGCCGGTGCAGCTGTTGGAGGCAGAAGGAACTGTGCCAGACCGCCGGTTGTTGTGCCCTGATTTGGAATGTCAGTGAAGCCGCCGTTGTACTGGAACTGACCGCGCGACCATGCCGGCTGCAGCGTTGAGAACTTGACGTGCTGATATTCGATGCCAGCCTTGAAGTTATGTTTGCCGTAAATCTTGGTGAAGTCATCCGTAAGCTGAATTGTCTGGCTGACCTCGTCAGAGGGTAAGAAGTTGTTGCTACCAAGAGTCGCCAGGTTTCCGATAGAGAATGCGGGAAGTCCGCCATTCTCCTGCCCCTGCGGAATGTCAGAGATTCCGTACTGCTCTGGAATTCCATCCTGAGCACCAACTGGCCCGAAGCGCGTGGTGTGAAGGTGAGCAAATCCGGCGCGCACCTGGTTGATCGCAGACGGAGTGAAGGTATGAGTCCATCCGGCGACTGCCTGGTCCGACTTTGCGGTCTGGATACCCTGGTTAAAGCTGCCGCCGTCAGCTACGCCACCGAAGATGCCCGGAATGTACTGCGGCGCATCGGCATAGCTGAACCGGAAGAAAATTTGCTCCTTTTCGGTAGGGTTGAAATCTGTGCGAATGTCAAAGGTATTGGTGTGTTCGTACAGATTCGGGCTAACTGCATACGTCTGCAGTCCCGAGTTGGGCGCCGGGTAGAGCTCCAACAGCTTGATCGCGTTCGGATCGAGCCGACCGGCGTCTAACTGATTCAGATCAGGGCAGGCAGACAACGTAAACGTCGTGGTGCCCGGCCCGCACCTGCTGCTGAACGGATCGCGAACATATCCATCGCTGCCGCTGTTGTTCGTCAGACCTGAGACAGGATCCACAGCACCTGCGGGAACAAGGCGCGTAGTGCCAGGGTCGAGAAGCGTACCCTTTTGAATGGCGCGATTCAGAATGTCGTTCCTGGTCGTCCCGTCATTCAACGCCAGAATGTCAGAGAGGTTGGTGAAGTTGCTGCTCCGCTCAAGGTTCGTCGGGACGTTGCCGTTCTCTGAAGTGCCCTGAACGCGCCGCTTTCCTTCGTAATCGCCGAAGACGAACAGCTTATTCTTGAGGATCGGGCCACCTGCGGAAGCTCCGAATTGATTCAGCCGCAACTCACCTTTCGGTGTGCCGGTGTTGTTTTCAAACCAGTCGGCGGCGTCGAGTACATCGTTACGGAAGAATTCCCATGCCGCACCGTGGAGGCTGTTGGTACCCGACTTGATCGTTGCATTGAGAACTGCGCCAGCTGAACGGCCCAATTCTGCGCTGAAGTCACCGGTCTGAACCTTGAACTCCTGAATCGCGTCCACTGGGGGAAGGATGACGAAGTTGGTTCCGTTGAGGAAGTCGACGGCATTGGAGTTGTTGTCGATGCCGTCGAGCAGGTAGTTGTTCTGGGCGGGACGCAGGCCGTTAGCGGAAAAGGCTCCTGAAGCCGCATTGCCACGGGTATCCGCCTGGGGCGTGTTTACGCCGGCGCCGAGCTGGGCCAGGAATGTAAAGTTACGGCCGTTGAGAGGCAGGCTATTCACCTGTTGCTCACTGACTACCTGACCGAGCGAAGCGTCCTCGGTCTGAAGTTGCGGCGGGGCCTCAGTGATCTCTACTGTTTCTGTCGCAGCGCCCGGCCTTATCTGTACGTTGACCTGCAAATTCTGTCCAACGGCGACCTGCAGGCTCTCCTGCGTCGTCTTGGCGAACCCTTTGGCAACCACCGTGAGTGTGTAGTGCCCAATTCTGACTGGCGAGAAGGAATACCCGCCACTCCCGTTGGTATTGCTTTCCAGCGACAGTCCCTGGTCGGTATTCAGCAGGGTCACCCGTGCGCCGGCAACAACCGCGCCAGAAGTATCCTGTACCGTTCCCGAGATCGAACCTTCGTCCACCTGGCTGAATGCTTGCGGCACAGACAGCAGGAGGAAGCACAGACATGTGAAGGTTACGTAACCCAATTTTCTTAGCCGACTGAATGTATTGCGATCAAGGCCCATCCGAATATCCTCCGCGTCCATTTCCGTATTCATTGCGCTTTTCGCGTTTTCTTTTCGTGTCTAGTGGTCTTACCCGGAAAGAGAATCTGTTCAACTACCTGCGGGTGCAAACCTCTTACACCCTCAAAAGGAATCGTTTACATCATTTATAGACAACGCTGTAAACGGTTACAACTATGCGAATGAAAAATTAGTACAACCACTCAATCTTTGTCAACCGAAAGTTGGAGATCGTTCTTTTTGGGTAAAAAGAGCCCCCTCCAGACTCACCTGGCGGCAGGGTTTCAGTCGATTTGGGTCGCTTCAAAGGCTGATGCTATCCTTCGGACAACTCGCCGGTGTGGCGGATTTTCGTATTCATGATCTCGCCTACCAATAACGAAAGACCTCATCCCTCCCGGCGGACAGTTCTCAAGAGCATGGGCCTGGCCCCGTTTTTCCTCGGTCGGGGGACCGGCCACGGAGCTTCCTGGCTCTTCGGTTTCTCCGATTCCGCTGAAAATGGGGCTGCAACCTTCCCTTTTGCCGACGTCCGCCTGCAGCCCAACTACCCGGCCAAATCTCCCCTGGAGGAGATACTGCGTCGCGTTGAGCCCGGGACCGACGAGTTCATTACGGAAAAATATGCCTTTGAGATCGAAGCTCTCCTCCACAAATTCAGTAACACCCTGAAAAGCGAGCGGATCGATCTTTCAGCCCTGGCTCCTTTTCTGCATACTTCGATCGAAGCGTCTTCTCTGACCCCCGTAAAGGTGACAGCCCTCCGCACAGGGGAACCGATTGAGACTGCGAGAAGGCAGTTTGGGAAGATCGCGCCTGGACGCGACCGATTTCTGGAGGAGTTTCATGCATACCTGGGGAAGTCTTCACGCATAGAGACGGCGGAGTTTCAGATTGTCAGCATTGAAGAGACCGGCCATTCGCCCCTACAGGTTACCGCGGATATTCGCTATAACTTCGTGATCAACCACAGTGACGGGGCGCGCGATGAGCGAGTGGGGCAGTGGAGCACTGAATGGACTCGAGACCGTACCGATGACGGATCGAATGCCTGGCAGGCGCGACGTTGGGTCGGCGGAGAAGAGACCATAGCGGTGGTACGAGGGCCGGTTTTCATCGACGTTACCTCGCAGGCTCTCGGAGGGGCGGAGTCCTACCGATCCCAGATGCTGCATGGCGCCGACTACTGGCGCACCGTGCTCGACGGCGCCAGCGGAATTGATGTCTATGGCAATAATGGTGTGGCGGCAGGCGATTATGACAACGACGGCTTG
>Ga0206933_1003_pt1 | contig 81077 bp, 67 predicted proteins | sample Alteio_BWOrgHeat_15_FD_152937 | JGI IMG/M metagenome (GOLD analysis project Ga0206933, IMG submission 152937) | Enriched cells from forest soil in Barre Woods Harvard Forest LTER site, Petersham, Massachusetts, United States -... | ecosystem: Environmental > Terrestrial > Soil > Temperate forest >... | reverse complement strand
AGGCCCCGAGTTTTTTCATTTTGGGTGGATGTTGGGTGGTAAGGCTAAAGCAGGTCCTTCGCTTCGCTCAGGATGACAACAAAGCAAAGATAAATACAACAGCAGATTCCTTTCTGGAATGACAACAAAAGCATGAATCACTGGGGTGGTCGTAAGGCTACTCGTTGCGGAGGGCGATCATTGGGTCGACTCGCGCGGAGCGGTTGGCTGGAATGGCTGCGGCTAGAGCAGCTACTACTGCGAGACTGGCTGCGGCCAACAGCATTGAGATTGAGAGACCGGTGTTCATGGCGGCGAAGGCGTGGGTGAGGATGCGCTGTGCTGCCAGGGTGAGGCAGAGGCCAGCGCCGATTCCTGCGGCGATGAGGATGAATGACTGACGGAGAACGAGCGCGATGACCTGCCAGCGCTGCGCTCCGAGGGCCATGCGGATGCCGATCTCTGTAGTGCGCTGCGTAGCGGTGAAGCTGAGCAGGCCGTAGATGCCGATGGCGGCGAGGAGGAGCGCGAGTCCGCCAAAGAGAGTGAGCAGGAGCACGAGAAGGCGGCGGGCGGCGAGCGAGTCACTGACGAGGCTGTCGAGCGTATGGACGTTGTAGATGGCCTCAGTGGAGTCGGCGGAGTGGACTGCTTCGGCTAGTGTGGCGCGGAGGGAGTCAGGGGCAATTTTGGTGCGAACGATGAAGGCGGCTTCGTCGACGGGGCTTTGCGCCATGGGGAGATAGATGACGCCCTTGTTCTCATCGGCTTCGAGAGAGTCTTTGCGGATGTGACTCACTATACCGACGATCTCAACCCAAGGAGACTGGGGGCCGCCGCCGCGAAGGTGGTGGCCGACGGGGTTCTGGCCGGGCCAGTAAGCGTTGGCGAGGAGATCGTCGATGACGGCGACGGGCGGGTGGCCGCTACGGTCTTCTGCCGAGAACCAGCGGCCTTTGAGTAACGGGATCTGGAGCGTTGCGAGATAGCCGGGCGTGGCCCAGCGAAGGTCGCTGTGCGGGCCGGGATCGTTGGGTCCGGTGGGGTGCTCCTGGATGCTGAAGCTGGCGGAGGGCATCTGGCCTTTGCCGAAGGGGAGCGGATATACGGCGGCTGCGGCCACGACTCCCGGCTGCTGGCTGAGGCGCGAGGTCACGTTTTCGAGGAAGAGCGCTTCTTTGAGGGGCTGGTCGTGGTAGTTGGAGGCGTTGAGCGTGACGCTGCCAGCGAGCACGCCTTCACTGACGAAACCGGGGTCGACGTGCTGGAGCTCTTTAAGGCTGGATAGGAAGAGACCTGCTCCGGCGACGAGGAGAAAGGCCAGGGCAATTTCCGCGGTGACGAGGAGGCTGCGGAAGCGCTGCTGGATGGCGCCCGTGGTGGCGCTGCGGCCCTGTTCGGCAAGACGGAGGGTCTTGTAGGAGCGGGCTACTGCAAGAATGGGCGCAATGCCTGAGAGCAGAGAAGTAGCGAGGCCGAAGGCTGCGGCGACAACGACCATGCGAAGCGTGCCGTGAACGACGAAGCCGGCGGCGAGATCATGCGGGATGGCGAGCAGAAGGAAGCGTCCCAGGGCTGGCCCGGCGGCGATGGCTATGAGAGTGGCGGTGCCCGCGAGGAGCAGAGTTTCGACAATGAACTGCGAGGCGATCTGCCTCAGTGATGCTCCGAGGGCGGTACGAATGGCGAGCTCGCGGGTGCGGGTGGAGGCTCGGGCGAGCATGAGGCCCGAGATGTTGGCACAGGCGATGAGGAGGATCATGGCCACGACGGCGAAGAGGGCGAAGAGCGGCTTGCGCAGGCTGCCGGCTGCGTCCTGCGTCCAGGGCTGGGCGAACATGCTCCAGCCGGAGCTGAGGGCGAAGCTGCCGGTGCCTTCGCGACGAATTTCTTCGAGGCGTTTCTGTTCGAGGGCGGTATTCAACTGAGCCAAGGTGGCTCCGGGTCTGAGACGGACGACGGAGTCGTAGCTCTCGTTGAAGCGATTGCCGGCGCTATAGTCCTGCGGGACGAGACCGAGGGGCATCCAGAGCTGCTCGCCGCGCGGCCAGTCGAAGTCGCTGCGCATTACGCCGATGACACGGAAGGAATTGCCGTCGAGAAGGATGGTTTTGTCTAGGGCATCGTGGCTGCCGCCGAAGAGCTCCTGCCAGAGGGCGTAGCTGAGGACAACTTCGCGGGTGTTGCCTTTCTGGTCTTCTTCAGGGGTAAAGGTGCGGCCGAGGATGGGCTGCGCACCGAAGACCTGGAACCATTTCCACGTGACCTGGCCGGCGCGGAGGTGCTGCGTGCGGCCGTTGAAGGTGGCGTTGAAGCTGGTGCGCTGGACGAGAGCGCCGGCGTCGACGATCTGGCCGAGCGAGACTGCGTCAGCGAAGTCGGGGACGGAAACACCTATGCTGGGGAGGTTGAGCTGGACGTAGCGGGCGTGGAAGGAGGCTACGGTGGCTGGGTCCACGACGCCGGCGGGGGCGAGCATGACGGCCTGTACGACACTGAAAATAGCTGTGTTCGCTCCGACGCCGAGGGCGAGCGTCAGGATGGTCACCACGGTATAGGTACGTGCGTGCCAGAGTTGGCGGATGGCGTAACGGAGGTTTCCTATCAAAGTCTGCATGCACTTCTCCCGACCTTTAGTACGAAGGATGGGAGCATTTAGTTCGCCAAAGCCGGATTTCGTAAATCCTGATATTTTCGCCGAGGCCGTCTCAGATTGAGAAACAGGGTGTCCATTTTCATAACCTTGCGTCCGCTTCCGAACAACCGCTCAGCCGCTTTCTTCCCCAGAATGCCGCGAATTACAGCCCAACATCGCTTATGCTCAAAGTGTCTTCTTTCATTTCCCTGTCATACGAAAGTTTTCATCGCATCCATGGATTCTGTCTTTCTAGCCATCGACGATCTTCGCGAGCAGTATTCGCAGCAGATGGCCCTCGTGCGTCAGACCTGGGAGCGCTCCGGCGATGGGACGGCTGCGATTCGCCGGCGGTCTTCGATTGTGGACCGGGTGCTAATCGAGTTGTGGCGACGCGCCTTTGTGACAGGGGCGCTCGACGCCTCGAAGGCCTCGATGCTGGCGCTGGGCGGATACGGGCGGAAGGATCTCTTTCCCTGTTCCGATGTGGATGTGCTGTTTGTCTTTGCCGACGATGAACACGAAAAGGCCAGTCGGCCGGCGATCCGCGGAATTATTCAGGCAATGTGGGACTTAGGGCTGCGGGCCAGTCCGGCGACGCGGACGGTGAAAGAGTGTACCCGGTTTGATCCGGACAATCTGGAATTTATGCTGTCGACCTTTGACCATCGCTTTCTGGCAGGCAGTTTTCCTCTCTACCAGAAGCTTCATGGTGAGACGCTTCCTGGTCTGATACTGAGCGAGTGGAATCAGATTACGCAAAAGCTGGGTGAGATTGCCCGCGCTCGACACGCGAAGTATGGCAACACGATCTTTCATCTGGAGCCAAATATCAAGGAATGTCCCGGCGGATTGCGGGACTTTAACCTGGCGCCCTGGTTTAACCTGCTGTTTCACCTCAAAGAGCATAGGGAATGGCCCAAACCGCGCAGCGTGGGCGCTTCTCCACTGGGGTGGCAAAGCCCGCATGGAGATGCGGAGGCGGCCTTTGATTTTCTTGCGGCGGCACGGTGTTTTCTGCACTTTCGCCACGGGCGGGACGACAATACGCTCGACTGGCAGTCACAGGATGAGGCTGCCGCTCTGAGCGTGGGACTTGAAACACGCGGAACCGCGGATCCGGCCTACTGGATGCGCACCTATTATCGCCATGCGCGCACAGTTTACCGCCGGGCAGTGCTGCTGATGGATCACCTGCCGGCTCCGGTCAGCTTCTACAAGCAGTTTCGCAAGCGCAGGGCGCCTATTGCGGGCACTGATTTTTCGCTAGACCAGGGCCGTATCGATATCAGCCCCACTGCGCAGTTCACCGAGGCGGACGATATTCTGCGCGTCTTTGCGCTGATCAGCAATCATGGATACACGCTGACGCAGTCTGCAGAAGATCGCATCACGGATGCGCTGCCTGTGCTGGCGATTCATCTGCCTGAGGGACCGTATCTGTGGAACTCGCTGCGTGAGGTGCTGCTGGGACCGCATGCCGCTCACGCGCTGAGAACGATGCACGCGCTTGGCATTCTGGAGATGCTGATTCCGGAGTTTCACGGCATTGATGCGCTGGTGATTCGCGACAGCTACCACCGCTACACCGTGGATGAGCACACCTTTCTCACCATTGATAACGTTCATGCGCTGCGCCGGCCGACGCGCGACTACGAACAGCGGCTGGGCACGCTGCTGCCGGAGATCGAGCGGCTTGACCTGCTGCTGCTGTCGCTGTTGCTGCATGACACAGGCAAGGCACGACGTACGGGCGATCACACAACGCAGTCGATGGAGCTGGCAGACAGTTTTCTGGCGCGGCTGGATTTTGACATTGAAGAACGCGAGATCGTTCGCAAGCTGATTCGCAGTCATCTGGAGATGTCTAACTCGCTGCGCCGGGATATCTTCGATGCGGATAACGTGCGGCAGTTGAGCGAGAAAATCGGCAGTCCAACGCTGCTGAAGATGCTTACCCTGATGACTTATGCCGATATCAAGGCGGTGCATCCCGATGCGCTGACTCCGTGGAAGGCTGAAAACCTCTGGCAGCTTTATATGTCCACGGCTAACTTTATGGACCGCAGCGTGGATGAGGTTCGGTATCGGGCAGCTGTCGATCCTACGCTGTTGTATCGCATCGAATCGATGCTTCCGGTGGGCAATGCGGTCAAGTACCAGTCGAAAAAGAAAGAGCTTGTGAGCGACCAGGATCAGGCGATTCGCAAGTTTCTGGAAGGGTTGCCACAGCGCTATCTGCAGACACGCTTGCCGGAGCAGATTCGCAACCACTACCTGCTCGCGGCGCAACTGGAACTGGACCCGATTCAGCTGGAACTGCGGCCCAATCGGCAATTGCTCGAGCTTACGGTGATTGCGCGCGATCGCAGCCGCCTCTTTGCCGATGTGGCGGGCGCGCTGGCGGCATGGGGCATGAACATTGTGAAGGCCGACGCTTTTTCGAACGATGCAGGCGTGATCGTGGACGGATTTCAGTTCACTGATACGTTTCGCACGCTGGAGTTGAATCCGACGGAGAAAGACCGCTTTCTTGCAAATGTGAAGGAGATTCTGGCGCAGAAGATTCCGGTGGATCAGCTGCTTGCGAACCGCCGCCAGAATGGCCATCGCAATGGCTCGGTGAAGGTGGATATTCCGACGCGGCTGGAGTTTGATAACGAGTCGTCGACGCACAGCACGCTGCTGCAGGTTGTGGCGCAGGATACGCCGGGGCTGCTGCGACAGATTGCGCTGGTGCTGCACGAGCATGAATGCAATATCGAGGCGGCGCTGGTGGATACCGAGGGCGAGACGGCTATCGATGTGTTTTATCTGACGCAGCGGGACAACAAGCTATCTGATGAGCTGCAGCAATCGCTGGCGCGGAATCTGGGACAAGCGCTGGGACATATCCTGCCGCAAGTGCAGAGTTGACATCGACTTCGATGGCTCCTACTCTTGCCTTATGCGGATCACTCTTACAGCGGAGCAGGAAGCCCAGTTATCGCAGATCGCGGCCACGGAGGGTAAGGCAGCGGACGAACTAGCCCGCGAGGTTTTCAGCCGCGGGCTCGCAGCAGAAGCGCACTTTCTCGCTGCCGTAAAGGTCGGGGAGGAAGCTGCGGATAGCGACGAATTTCTGGAACCTTCTGAGGTTTGGATAGCGATTGAAAAAACGCTCCAATCCTGATCGTACCCAGATAAATCATGCACGTTCGATGGACTACTCCTGCGTCAACGGATCTTCAGCAAATCACACGCTACATTCGTCGAGATAACCCTGCCGCCGCAAGGCGAGTGGCGAAGGTCATCTTCGATACTGTCAATGCACTCTGCGACTTTCCAATGCGTGGTCGCGCTGGTCGCATTGCAGGAACTCGCGAGTGTGTTTTTCCGGGCTGGCCTTATATCCTCATCTATCGGGTCAAAGATACAACGGTTCAGATTCTTCGCGTCTATCACGGTGCACAAGACTGGCCTTGAGGCAAATAGCAACAATTCACGTATAGTCCTCGCTATGAATCCGTAGATAAATTCCATTGAGTAAATATTCACGCTATGGACTTTGGCTTATTCCGTCCCTGACATTGACGCCTGATCCGGGGATAGGATGCTTGCGTTTTCCCATCTGCCGACGACTGCTGCCGCCATGCAGTTGCCAATTACGTTGAGGGCGGTGCGGCCCATGTCGATGAGGGCATCTACGCCGAGGATCATCATGATGGGGGCGCTGGGCAGGTGGAAGGACGCCGCGGTTGCGAGAAGGATCATCAGCGTGGCGCGGGGCACCCCGGCGATTCCTTTGCTGGTAAGCATGAGCGTGAGGACCATGACTGCCTGCTGGCCTATGGTCATGTGCAGGCCTGCGACCTGTGCGGCGAAGATGGAGGCGATGGAGAGATACAGGCTCGATCCGGTCATATTGAAGCTGTAGCCGGATGGGATAACGAAGGAGACGATCCAGCGAGGAACGCCGAATTCTTCCATGCGCTCCATTGCGAGAGGCAGGGCTGATTCTGATGTGCTGGTGGCGAAGCCGATCGCCGTGGGCTCGCTGACCGCTTGCCAGAAGCCGCGCACTGAGATGCGCATCATTATGAGAATCGGCACGAAGACGAACAATACGAGGGCCAGCGCGGCTGCGTAAAAGGTGATGAGCAGCTTGGCCAACGGCAGCAGTGTGCTTATGCCCATGCTGGCGATGGTGTAGCTGAGCGCTGCTCCGGCGGCGATGGGTGCAAAGTACATGATGAGCTTTGTGAATTGAAACATCGCCGCGGTGAATGATTCGAGCACCGAAAGCAACGGCGCTCGCCTGTCTGCGGGCAGCAGAGCGAGTGCAATGCCGAAGAGCACGGAGAAGACGGCGACCTGCAGGATCTGATTCTGGGCTACTGCGGAGGCAAGATTTTCGGGGAACGCGTTGAGGAGGAATGACTCGAAGCCGGGATGCGCAGCGGCCTGCGGCGATGCTGCGCTGCTTTCGGCGACTACGATTGGCGCGTTCACTCCCTGACCTGCCTGCGAGATGTCGATTGCTGCGGCGCCGATGACGAGCGCGAGGGTGGTTAAGATTTCAAAATAGACGAACGTCTTAAGCGCAACGCGGCCGAGGCTGCGCAACTGCGCGTGACCGGCTATGCCTGTGGTGAGGGTGCCGAGGATCAGGGGCGCTACGATGACGCGGACCAGGCGAAGGAATATTTCTGCCAGCACATGCAGATGAACCGCGACGTGGGGTACATCGGCGCCGAGTTCTGCGCCAGCGAGGATGGCAAAGAAGGTCCACGCGGTGATGGAGCGCCGCCGTGCCGTGACATATACCAGCAGCGCGAGCGCTACGAGACGGGCGGAGAGACCCGCAACCACAAATCCAGAGAAGACCACGCCGACGGCGTAGAGCAGCAATGCAATAACGGTGGTAATCAGCAGATTTCGGCGGGAAGTGGCTTGCGCGGTTGTCATCAATTTGGGGTCATGCTTTCCAGATCAGTTGCGAAGTTCGGCATTTGCTAATCGGCATTCGTTATTCTAGGTGCTATGCCTCAGATTGCCCACTTGGAATGCTCGCGCTGCCATGCGCATCTTGACGCCACAACTCCACAAACCGTCTGCACACAGTGCGCGGGTGCATTGTATGTACGCTACGATCTGGCTTCGGCGAAGGGAGTAGGCGTTCGCGATGCCATCGGAACAACAGCGCAGGATCATCGCTGGTCTGGGATGTGGCGCTATGGCGCAGTGTTGCCGAATATCCCGCCGGTCACCCTTGGCGAGGGGTGGACGCCGATGTTGCCAAGCCGCCGACATGCCAACCTTTATCTGAAGGAAGAGGGCGCGAATCCGACGGGGACATTCAAGGCGCGCGGCCTGGCGCTGGCGATGACCATGGCGCGCAGCTACGGGATCAAAAAAATTGCCATGCCTTCAGCTGGCAACGCAGGAGGTGCCGCTGCTGCGTATGCGGCTGCGGCGGGCATTGAGGCGCATATCTTCATGCCGAAGGATGTTCCACTGGCCAACCAGGTGGAGTGCGTGGCTTATGGCGCGAAGATGACGCTGGTTGATGGACTGATCTCAGACTGCGCCCGAATTGTAGGAGAGCGAAAGCAGGAGGAAGGCTGGTTTGACTTATCGACGCTCAAGGAGCCGTTCCGTATCGAAGGCAAGAAGACAATGGGTTACGAGTTGGTCGAGCAGCTGGGATGGAGTTATCCGGACGCGGTCTTTTATCCGACCGGTGGCGGCGTAGGACTTATCGGTATGTGGAAGGCGTTTGAAGAGCTGGAGGAATTAGGCTGGGTGCGGCCGGGTAAACGTCCCAAGATGATCGCGGTGCAGGCGGCGGGCTGCGCTCCGGTTGCGCGGGCGTGGGATCAGCATGAGGCAGTGAGCCAGATGTGGCAGGATGCACATACCTTTGCCTCAGGGCTGCGCGTGCCGAAGCCGTATGGGGATTACCTGATCCTGGATATCGTTCGGCAGTCGGGCGGCACTGTGGTGGCGCTCAGCGATGAAGAGATCTTCGCTTCACTGCGCGACTGGGCATCGAATGAGGGCCTTTTGCTCTCGCCTGAAGGTGCGGCAGCGACGGCGGCTTACGATCACCTGATCGCTACCGGTTTTCTCAACGCGTCAGACCGCGTGGTGCTCTTCAATACAGGCAGCGGCAACAAGTACACGGATGTGATTGGAGAGGCGCTGGGCCTCTCCGAATCGCATGTTGGCTTCAGTGCGTGATGGTCTCCTTCACGATGGCTGAGGTCACCGTCGCGTAATTGATGTCGCCGAGATAGATCGCCTCAGTGGAATGGACGCCCACGGACATAGTGCTGTCGGTAAAGGTAGCGACTCCGCCACTGAGCGTACCGGTTCCAACGACCGGGCCGCTCACCAGGAACTGTACCGTGCCTGTGGGTGGAACTCCGGGGATGGCGGTGCTCACAGTTGCCTTTAGAACGACGGGCGCGCCGCTGACAGCCGGGTTGGGAGTATCGGTGAGCGTGATGGTGGGTGTGGCCATGGTGGGATTGATGAGTATTCCGTTAGAGGCAGCACTGGAGTAGACGGCGTCTCCGGTATTGAGCGCATCGACGGTGTGCCTCGAGGCCGGCCGTGCGATGGTCAGCGTCGCTGTGCCGTTTGTAATTGTCACTGCCGGCGCCATTGCGACGCCTCCGGCACGAAAGGTGATGGACCCAGTTGGAATAGGCCCGGAACCTGTCACCTTTGCAGTCAGTACCATGGTATTCGAGGCTCCCATTGCGGCTTTAAGTGTGACCGTGGGAATCAACTTGGTCTCGGTTCCGGTCAGATTTACCTGCCCGCTCTTGCCGGTTAGATTCAGGGTATTCGTGGCAACCTTGGCTTGTTCTGAGAGAGCGATCGATGTGCTGGCGCCGCTCAGCGTGACTGGCTTGAAGTCGATGGTCAGGGTGCAGACGGCGGCCGCAGCAAGCTTCGTAGTAACGGTACACGCCGTTGCATTGCCTGAGGGATCGTGAGGAAAGTCCACAGGATAAGTGGCCAGGCTGAAGAGAAGCTGAGCATTCCCTACGTTTTGCAGCGAAGCAACCTTCGGACTATCTGCGCTCTTGGAACCGCCTGCCGTGGTGGCAAAGCTAAGGGTCTGCGGCAGCGACTGCATCAGCCTGGCTGCGTCTTCGTTCAGATAGTCGGCGTAGTACAGATTGCCGTTCTGGTCGAGGCTGACGCCATAAGGGCCGTTCAGACCGGTCAACACTGGGGTCTTGATCGCAGCGGGCGTGATCTGGTCGATCTCGCCTCCGCCATAAGCGGCTACGTAGACGTTTCCGGCTGCATCCACGGCAAGGCCGGTGGGACTGGATATTCCGCTGGCGAAGGTTGTTTTTATGCCTGCGGGAGTGATCTTGAAGATGTTACCGCTGCCGAAATCTGTGACGTATAGATTGCCGGCGGTATCCAGCGCATTTTCGTAGGGCAGGTTGTAGCCTGTGCCCATCGGCGTCGTTACACCGGTCTGTGTTACGCGCAGCACTGTGTTGGCAATGGGCTCGCCGACAAAGAGATTGCCGTTGCCGTCGATCGAAAGGCCGTAGGGAGTCGATAGTCCGCTAAGGTAGGTCGTCTGCACGCCGAGCGGCGTGATCTTATAGACATTGCCCGCGCTCAGGTCAGAGACGTAGACATTGCCTGCGCCGTCAATCGTGATCCCGCTGGGCTCTGTAAAGCCGCTGCCAATCGTGCTCTGCGCTCCGCCGGGGGCTACCTTCAGGACGCGGGCGTTGAAGGCATCTGCGATCAGCAGGTTACCCGCCTGATCGACGGCAATGCCTAACGGTCCGTTGAGGCCCGACGGTACTACCGATATAGGAGTGCCTCCCCGGTAGATAAGCTCTGGTGAGCTGCCCACTGAAAAGACCGGCCCGGTGGCGAGAAGGTCGCTTGCCGGATCTATGAGAACGACCGCACCCAGGCGAAAGCCCGGAGCTTTTGGTGTTACATGCACGTTGACGACACAGTCGGTATCAGAGGCGTAGATCTGCGCCTTGCAGGTACTTGATCCCGCATCGGTAAAGTCAAGGTTGGAGAGGCCACCTGTCTGTACCGCAACGCTGCCGATCGTGGTGCCAGCCAGTATGTGGAAATGCAATGCCAGCGGGCTGCTCAGTACGTTTACGGGAAGTGTCTTCGAGCCCAGCCGCGCGCCGCTGAGGGTCAACTCAACCAGTTGCGGCGTACCTGCGTCGGGTACGCCGGTCAGGAAGAGATTACCCATTGAGTCCACTGCGGCACCGAAGCCGCCATTGTCGAACGCGCTGTACATCGGGATCTGCGTTGCGCCGGGGCCCAGTTTTACTGTGGGTAAGCCGCCTCCGCCAACGTAGATATTGCCCGCACCATCGATCGCCAGGCCTGCCTGAATACTCGGCAGGCCGCTGGCGAGCGTAGTGGCGTTGACTCCATTGGTGGGAATCTTGCTTGTGAATGAGGCAGCGGGCACCTGGTAGAGGGTGTTTGAGGCGCCATTATTGAAATCGAGCGCCGCATAGTCGATGGCACCCGTGGGCGTTACGGCCACTTCGTATGGCTGCTGAAAGAGCGCCATAAAGGCTGTCGGCACACTGGTTGAGGTGACGGGCGCGGGCAGTTGGAATATCTCGCCGCCGCCGTAGTCTGCGACGTATAGATTCCCGGCAGCGTCCGTTGCGAGTCCGGTGGGATCGCTATACGAGACCGGGAATCCGGAGAAGGCAAACGAGCAGGGCATATTAACAGGCGATGCGCCTACCACTGTGGTCGTTGTGGCCAGATACACATAGCTGCCATTGCAACTCGGAACGGAGCCGAAATAGATGAAGTAGAGGTTGGCTCCCTTGGGGTCTACGGCGATCGCGCTCGGCATAAATTTGAAACTGGTCTTGAGAGCTGTCAGGCCGCCGTTAAATGGCACCTCGTAAAGTATTCTGCCTGCCGGGGTGACTGCGACAAAAAAGGCGTCTCCCAGCGCGTCTACCGCAACTGGCGATATGGAGCCAGTTGAAGCGAATGAAGCCAGTACGGGCTGCGCGCCGGTAAAGGTTACCTGAGCCTGGGCCAGTGGCGACAGGCATGCAAGAGGCAGAAGCAAAGCTGCGAGGACTGTCTGGAAACGAAGCCGAGAACCGGCCTGGAGATACCTGGCAACCACGGAGAAGACGATCATGGAACTTCGCACATGAACCTCGCAACGTGCTTTAGAAACGCGAGAACCTCATAGAGCGCACAAAGTTATCCGCCGCTCTGTCATCGGGAGTAGGTGGGCATCATCGATCAGAAAAATCTCTCATCGCATGGGCGACAAGACGACTAATTCCGGAGGGAGAGGAGTCCGCGCAAGCAGTCTAACCCGTAAATTGCGCAAATGCCATGAATTCCTGCGGGATGTTGCGGCCCCAACACGACAGACAGCGCGACGGGAGCTATTTCTTTCTAATCGCTGTCCAGCGCCCATCGGCGCGACCTTCCACCTTCATTCGTCCCTTGGCGTTGTCTTCGTCGACCCAGCCAGCCAACGTCACGGTGACGGCTCCCGGTTGCTCTGGCCATGTGCCGCTGAATGTGAGTTCAACGTAGCCATCACGCCATGTGCCGCTGACAGGCTGATCCGGACCGAAGGCTCCGGACCAGAGGCCGAGCAGCGTACTGCCCTCGCGAACAAGCTTCATCGTGCCGGCATAGACGCCCGCGTCGGTGGCGAACTTCATATCCCATGTGCCGGCCGCATCGCCGCCATTCCTGATGGGCTCGGGTGTCGCGTTGGTGATTTTGAGATTGGAGAAATAGGCTTCTTCGCTGGCATAACCCCACAGCGCGACCGGACCCTGCAGGTCTTCGCCTTTGAGACCGTCGACGATCAGGCTGGGGCTGGCTGAGTTATTGAGATAGAGGCTGGCGAGACGGCCGTGTACCTCGATCTTGACGTGTACCCACTCGTCGAGCTGGAGGTCGGTATAGGACTCGTAGATGAAAGGCCAATGACGGCGCAGTTTTTCCCATCCGTAGTTTGGCTCTGAGGTGTATTGCACGGAGTGGTTGCGCATTGCCTGATCTTCTGCGTGGGAGTTGCCGGGGCGAAGGTAGAACATCTCGAAATGCCCGGTGTCAGGGTTGGCGCGGAATGCTATGCCTGTGAAGCCAGGCATTCTTACGCCGGGTGGCGTGAGGATTTTTGTTGCGATGTCGACGTCGATGGTGCCGTCGCGGAATTGCGTGCCGTTGAGGAAGGCCAGGCCGAATTCTACCTGCGTCGTCAGGCGGATGGCCTTGCGGCCCTTATATTCGACTGCTTCGGCTTTTACGCCCTGCTCCGTGAGGTCTTTGGTATCTGTGAGCGCGAAGCTCTGCGATGCAGGCGGAGCTTGCTGCGCATGGGTGGCGTGTGTTGCGGAGAGGAGGAGCAGCACGATTCCGGCGGAGAAGCGGAGTTTGAGTGAGCTTCGCATACGCGGAACGGTATAGAGTCTGGGCAGCGAACGGCAAGCATGGTGTGACGAAACGGTCGATAGCGGATGTGAGTTGGTTTGGGGTGATTTTACTTTCACAAACAATTCACACTGGCTGTTTAGGCTATTGGAGTTATGCCGCTGGAGATGCCTTACAGATGGCTACTTCAGATAAGCCCGTACCAGGTCTATGAGGTCTTCCGCCAGCTCCGGTGCGATCTTCTCCTTCGAACCGTCCGTCAGGTGAAAGCGAATATGCGTCTCGAGTACTTCGCCCATGAGGCTGTTCACGCCACCCCGTACCGCTGCAAGCAGCATCAATTGATCGCCGCAGTCGTCGCCGGCCTGGAGCGTCCGCTCAACTGCATCCAACTGTCCACGCAGCTTGCGAACACGCTGCAGGAGTTTGATCTTTTCCCGGTCGTCAGGCGACATGATGAATCTCCGCTGAAGTTGCTAGTAGTTTGATATACCCACCCGGGGTATACTATATACCCAGGGTGGGTATACTTCCCACCATCATATCGCATCCATTCCAATGGCGGGGTCTTCTCATTGCGCTTGCTTAGATCGACTAGATTGTCCAGATCGTCCGGGCCATCCAGAAAGAGTTGGAGAACGTCACTACGCCGCCTTGCGTTCGTCGCCGGGATAGCTTTGTGCGCATCATCGTGGCTTGCAGCTCAGGCACAGATGGCAGAATTGCCTACAACTCCACTGCCACAAATTGAAGGCAAGTTGGTCGCGCTGCCAACGGGGCAGGCTCCGGAGGGACTCGGCAGCACTGGGGGTGTAGACCCCGATCCGCACGGCAATGACCAGCAGGAAACGCCCATCGTCAGCATGGCGCCTCACCCCGACGACAGGCAGTGGTGGCTGTCGGGTCAGGCGAACATCATTTTCCAGGGGCGTCTGCCGTTTCACTCGACTTATGAGGGCCCAAACAGCTTCCGTAATTCGGCTGAATACAAGACGTCGCTTGTGGGTACCCTTTTCAGTGGAGTGCGAACGCGCTCGATCCGCTACAACACTGACCTGATTCTTGATGTTGAATCCGCCGGCGGACGCGGCCTGAGCGAGGCACTAGGTCTGGCGGGATTCACTAACCTAGACGTGGTGCGCAACCCTAACCTCGGCTCGACACCATACCTGGCGCGTTACGAGATCCACCAGACTATCGGCCTAAGCGAGCACGTGATGGATCAGCAGCCCGGCCCTTTCTCTTTGGCGTCCACAGTGCCGGAGCGCCGCATCGAGTTACGAGGCGGAAAGATGACGCTGCCGGATTTCTTCGATATCAACTCGGTCGGGTCCGACAGCCATCTGCAGTTCATGAACTGGACGATCGATAACAATGGCGCGTGGGATTACGCAGCGGATACCCGCGGTTATACGGTCGGAGGAATGGCCGAGTACGACGATCGCAGCTGGTCGATACGCTATGGAATCTTCGCGATGCCGGTTGTCGCCAACGGCATCGATCTCGACTGGGCCTTCAGCCGGGCTCATGGACAGAATGGCGAGTTCGAGTTGCGCAAGGGATGGGTGGCTCACCAGAAAGGTATCTCTCGCCTGCTCTTCTTTGCGAACCGCGCGCACATGGGAACTTACCGTGAGGCCAACGACGCATTTCTTACAGGAATCGACCCAACGCCCCGCATCACTTCGCACGCACATACCGGCGCCCTCAAATATGGCTTTGGATACAACACGGAGCAGGCGATTACGGCCAACCTGCGCGTCTTTGGGCGCTTTGGATGGAATGAAGGACAGCACGAATCTTACGCATATACAGAGGTCGACCAGACCTTCTCCGCAGGCGCGGATTATGCAGGGACGCGATGGAAGCGTCCGGTAGACAAGGTGGCGATTGCCTTTGTCTCGAACGCCATCAAGTCAGACCACCAGGAATATTTGCGGCTGGGTGGATTGGGTTTTCTGCTCGGTGATGGAAACCTGAACTACGGGCGAGAGACGATTGTAGAGAGCTACTACACGTATCACTTCTGGCGTGGGCTCTTTTATTCCGTGGATGTGCAATATATCGACAATCCAGGTTACAACCGCGACCGCGGACCAGCGTGGGTGGGATCGGTCCGCGCGCATGTTGATTTCTAAACAAAATAGACTTAAGGCGTCTTTGGTACCGCAACCGGTGCAGCGTCTCGCGCCTTCTGTTTGGCGTCAGGCTTCATGCTATCGGGCCTGGCATCGTCCTCGACAGCAGGGCTCGTGGTGTTGATCAGGATTTCTGGTGGCTCCGCCGCCGGACTCGGACTCAACGGGGTGTCCGATAAAGACAGCGGCTGAACCGGAAGGGCTACGGCTGGGTCCGCTGTGGTGTTGCTCAATTTGCTCTTGGACCCAGAGGGCATCACGGTCAAAGGCAGCGCCGATGGCTGTGGACCCTGCGTCATTGGCTGTCGCGGCCATATAGGCCGTTGAGGAAGCGGCCTGGGAATTATCTGCAGCGTGCCGGGAACGACGGTTAGTGCGTAGTTCGAGAGCGCGGCGCCGGTAACCGTGGCCGTGATGGGATAGGACCCGGGTGGAGACCACGGCGTAACTGCCGCCTGAGCAACTACTATCACTGTGTCCCCGTTGACGAGACCTGCAATCGTATATGGATACAGAAAGTCGGCTGCGCCGGCATAGTGCGTTTCACTCTGCACAGTCACGGCCAGCGACGCCGGAGTTATCGTCAGCATTGCGCTGTTGACGGTGATTTTGTAATTGGCTGTCGCCGGGCCGGTTACTGTGGCTGTTATCGGATACATGCCGACGGGGGATGAGGCGGTGGCGGTGGTTTGCGGTGCAACCTGGACCGTGTCTCCGTTGAGGAGTCCGGCGACCATATATGTAAAGGTGGGGTTGGGTGCGCCGTAGAGGCGCGAAACAGGCTGCACAGTCACTGACAGAGGAAGCAGAGAGGGTGCGAGACAGGCAGGCGTGTCTTGTGCCCGTGTATAGGACATTGCGGATGATGTTCCTGTGGTCCCATGAAGTACGGCGGGGGGCAGGATAAACTTTGGCCCAAGGCGGCTGAGCCTTGTCGAAATTGGATGCGACGAAAGCTGTGATGGACCATTTCCGTGAATTGTTGACGGCTGCAGCGGGACGCGGGAAGCATTGCCCTGCCGTGCCAGTGGACGGCGGAAATCTGGAGGCGGAGGACAACCCGGCGAACTCACAGTGCCAGAGGTGCTTGAGGGAGCATAGACCGCATCGCCGGAATAGTTCGCATACCAATACACCGAGAAGGGGCTGGTTGGCGCATCATAAGATTCGCCATCGGTAAACCCAAATTGGAGACCGCTACCCGGCGGTTGAAGAACTGAAACCACGTACGGGTCAGCATAATCATAGTTTCCGCTTTCATCCCAGAATGATATTGTCCCGGTGGGGGGTATGCTGGGACCGTTGTTTGCGGTCAGCCAGACACCAACTGACATACTCCACGCGTCTGAGGGTATGCTGCCCTCGCCGTAGCAGGTAAGGGTAATCTGACCATCCGCTAGAGCGAGCAAAGTGGTCGCAACATTTGAAGGGCTACCGGGGTAGGTAGTCTGGTTGGCTTCCGACGCCAGGGCGAAACTGGCCACAAAAGCATCGCTTTTCAACCCCGTCGCTGTTTTCGTTGTCTGATAGGCTCCGCTGGTCGCGGGCAGGTCTGGCGAGTTGGATGCGCCCGTCAGGTAAATGTTTCCGGGCCCATTCATCGCGATCGCGTTTGCTCCGTCGGAGTTGGAGCCACCGAACAAGGTCGCGTACTCGAAGACAGTCGCAGCGGGATCGAGCTTTACGAGATAGGCAGCGCTCTGATTTGAGGCAGGGATTGAGAGCGCGTCTGACGTAGTTTGAAAACCTCCGAAGGTTCCGTTGCCCTGCCAAGGCGCGTTTCCTGTCAGATAGAGGTTGCCGCTACTATCCACCGTGAGCCCATTAATGGTTGTGGACAGCCCCTCGAAGTAGGTCGAATACTCCAACGCTGAGCCGTCCTTACTCAGCTTGCTCACAAATGCGCTACCATTTATGCCAGCGCTGAGATATGCCCCAAGTCCGAGGCTGGAACTCTCTACGACGCGATCAGTCAGAGGAAAATTACTGGAGTACGTGGTTCCCCCGACGTAGGCAAAGCCGCTGCCATCGACAGTGATGGCCGTGGCTGAATCTCCGCCTGTACCACCAAGATAGGTCGAGTAAATGAGGTCATCTCCGGTGGGGTTCAACTCGGTAATAAAGGCGTTGGTTGAAGCAGTCAGGGATGCCTGAACCACTCCGCTGGTGACCGGGAAATTGGGCGAGGCTGTGCTGCCGGCCACGAAGGCGTCTCCTGCGCTGTCAAGGACAATGGCATTGCCGATATCGCCTGTGCCGTTCGATCCTGCTCCGCCAAGATAGGTTGAGTACACGAGTGATGTACCGTCTGAACTAACTGCGGTGACAAAGGCGTTCGAAGCAGTCCCACTGGCGGCAAACTTAGTCTGAAAGGCCGTGTCTGTGGTCGGGAAATCGGTTGAGACGGTATGGCCCGCAACGTACGCGTTGGTCCCTTTTACGGCGATGGCTTGCCCTGTGTCTCCAAGCCCGACGGCGTTCGCGTTGCCGCTTCCGCCGAGGTAGGTGGAATAGAGCAGCCCGCTCCCGGCTGCATTTAACTTGGCGACAAAGGCTGTCGGCCTGTTAATCGCTGCTTCTGCATTTGCTGTCTGGAAGGCTCCGCAGGTGATGGGGAAATCGGCGGAGTAGGTTGTCCCGGTCAGATAGGCGTTGTTCATTGCGTCCAACGCTATGCCGTAGCCAACGTCGCCGCCTGTTCCGCCGAGATAGGTGGAATAGACAAGGGCCGTTCCGGTTGCGTTGAATTTGGTTACGAATACGGTGTAGCTCTGTCCGGATGTTGGAGCATTGTTCTGTGCCTGGAAGGACCCGGACGTAATCGGAAAATCAGTGGAAGTGGTCATGCCGACGACGAAAGCGTTGCCGCCGGAGTCGACCGCGATGCCATTCCCGACGTCACCGTTTCCGTCTGCGCCGTTGCCTCCCAGGTAGGAAGCGTAGACGAGCACAGGATCGATAATGAGCGGCAGGGTGTGGTCGTAGCTTCCCACGGCAAAGCTGATCTGGCTTGCGGTCGTAAGGCGGAAGCTGCCGGCAACTGCCTGCCGTTTGCCGTGACTCTGTTGATATATCACCGGCTTGTGGAAGGCCGCGGAACCGTATGCACCTTCGAGGATCAGATCTCCGTTCGGCGCTATGCTCAGGTGTTTCTGCCCGTCAAAGCTGAGCCGGATTGGCGCAGGACTGACGCCGGGCGCAACGACGAAGTCGTATTCAAGCTGGCGGCCGTTCCCGTAGTAGACAAGGTCGATGCCGGGATATATCTGGCTCATGCGCACCCTTGCGTAGGTTGGCAGATCGGTCTGCCAGTTAGCGGGATTGTTGCCGAGGAAGTAGTTCACTTTGCCGGGTAGCTGAGCTTCGCCTATTGCATTCACGACGCGTTGATTCGGCGTCCCGTCCAGCGTCATACGGATCATGTCGCGTGTTGCATGGCACGAATTGCCGTCAGATTGAGATTTGGCCGCATCAGGTACGCACCTGCCCCGGCCCAACGACAGGAGAGCTTCGGAATCAGTTAGAAACAGCGAATACCCGGGAGACCTCGCCAGGAATTTCACTCTGTCGTTGGCTTGTCCGCGATTGGCTTCAAAGGCCAGGGGAAGATTGTCATAGTTCTTGACGGACGGAATTGCGCGTGCGGGGGCAGAGTTAAGAGTTTCAGGATAAGTTGCGGCTACTGCAGGAGATGTGGCTGGAACGGCAAAGATAACTCCGGTCAGAAGCAGACGGGAGGAAAGACGGACCCGGAACAGACGACGCATAGGGCCTCCGCCGATTGTGGCTGACATTCTAACTCGAAAAAATCTGGCATGCTTGCTTTAGATCATGAATAAAAGTCGCTTGTTGTTTTCCATCTCAAGCGGATGCAAACCTGCGGTCTCCAAGTGCACGCTCGAACGGGTCGACCGCTCGTTTCTATTCAATGGGAGAGGCGCTTCGAGAGTGGGGTGCGATGAGGCCGACGTTATTTGGTTGCCGGGTTCGCTGAACCTTGCCTGGGGGCCTCGGGCGTTGCCCAGATGATTTCGTTCGGGCGGGCATAACGGAGGCGGGCTCGAGCTTCGTGCTCGATGGCACCTGGATCGGACTTGAGCCGGTCGACATGCTGGCCGAGCCGCGCATTCTCTTCGGAGAGCTGTTCGATCTCCTGAGTCAGGGCTTTGTTCTCAGCACGCTTCTGCTGCCAGCTTGTGAGACCATTGCGACCGTTGACAACGTGCCATGCAAAGAAAAGCGCAAAGATAACTGCTGCAACCGTGCCGATGCGGCGGCGATTGGAGAGATAATTCGACCACCATCGCTTGAAGATGGACTGGCGAGTCGGCGGGTTTTGGGGCGGCTCGGTCATCGGTTCGTGTGTGTCGCTTACCATCCATTCGTCCCGACTATCCCAACCTGGGGAGTCTTACGAGAGGACGAAGTTTTTCGCCGCAGCGCTCAGTGCTGCCATCTCCGCCTGATTGCGGGCTTCTGTATAGGCGCGGACAACGGGCTCCGTGCCGCTGAGACGGTAGCAAACCCAGGAACCATCATCGAGAATCAGCTTCAGGCCGTCGGTGCGGACGATCTGAGTTACCTTGCGTCCGCCGAGCTCAGTGGGATCTACCTTCAACTTCTCAGTGAACTTGGCTTTGATATCGGGGGTCAAGTGGAAGTTCTCACGAACGGGATAGAAGGAACCTACTTTGCCAAATAGCTCCTGTAGCTGCTGACCAATGGACTTGCCGCGTTTGGCGACCATTTCCGCAACGAGCAGACCGGCGATGACGCCGTCTTTTTCCGGAACATGGCCGCGGATGGTGAGGCCCGCCGACTCTTCGCCGCCGATTGCGATCTTGTCCTCGATGATGAGCTCGCCGATGTACTTGAAGCCGACGGGCGTTTCGTACAGGGGGACATTGTGATATTCAGCCAGTGCATTGATGAGATTGGTGGTCGCGACAGATTTGGCTACGCCGTTTTTCCAGCCGCGCGTCTCGACCAGGTAATCGAAGAGCAGAGCGATCACGTAGTTGGGTTGGATGAATGTGCCGTCGGCATCGACAATGCCAAAGCGATCCGCATCGCCGTCTGTCGCGATGATGAGGCCTGCGCCCGTCTCTTTCATCTTTGCCCTGGCGTCACCGAGAAGGTGATCGTCAGGCTCAGGGGCGTGGCCTCCGAAGAGGACGTCGCGGTAGTCATGAACGACGTCGACTGTGACTCCCGCCTGACGCAGGATGTGGCAGCTATAGCCTCGGGCTGCTCCCCAGAATGGATCGAAGACGATCCTGATGCCCGAAGCGGCGATGGCTTTGAGGTCGACCAGTTCGGCGAGGCGCTTGAGGTAGTCGTCTTTGATCTGGACGGTCTCGAAGTTGGGCTCGGGGTCATTGAGGCGCGGGATCTGGGGATTGTCACCGAGCGCGATGATTGCGGCTTCGATTTGTCTGGTGACGTCAGGCAGGGCCGGGGCACCGTCGTGAGTGGAGAACTTGATGCCGTTGTACTGGGGCGGATTATGGCTGGCGGTGAAGTTGATGGCGCCGGAGGTTTTGAGTTGACGGACGGCGTAGGCGATGGCGGGCGTGGCTGCGGCATCGGGGATGATGACGGGCGTGATGCCCGCGGCGCCGAGGATGCGCGCTGCTTCATCTACGAAGGATTCGCCGAGAAAACGCGGATCGCGGCCGACCAGAACACGATGAGGCTCAGGCTGCGTCTTGACATATGTGGCAATACCGGCGACGGCGCGGCGAATATTGGCGATCGTGAATTCGTCGGCGACGATGGAGCGCCAGCCGGAGGTGCCGAACTTGATGGGGGTAGGCATTCTGTGTCCTTGGCTTCCTTGATGAAGCCGCACAGCTATCTTGCCCGACTGGAACGAGAGGGGCAAGGGTTGAATGAGACACTTTCGGATTTCGTCGAGGTCGTCGTCTGGTATTCTTCGGGTTAGCTGTGCTGATGCGCTGGTTGCTGATTGGGCTCCTCATTTCGGTTGGAGCGCTGCTGTTTGTGGCGGGCGCGGTGGTGCGGCATGTGTGGCGCCAGCGGCGAGCGTTTCGTAGTGAATCTGAAACAAATAAGCTGCCAGTCGAAGATCGCGGGGACCAGCAAATCGCTGATCCGGCTGGGAGTAACAAGGGGGATTGAATGAATCGGATGGCAAGCGGCGTCGTTCTAACCCAGGATCAGCCGAGCACGGTACAAGCTGGACTGCGGGGCGCGGGGATTGTAATTGCAGGCAGCGCGCTGGTGGCACTTTGCGCGCATGTGTCTATTCCGCTGTGGTTTACACCCGTGCCGGTGACGCTACAGCCGTTTGCGGTATTGCTGCTGGGGCTGTTACTGGGGCCGCGGATGGCCTTTGCGACGATGGCTGCTTACCTGGCTGAGGGCGGGGTTGGATTGCCGGTCTTCACGCCACATGGATTGGGTGGCGTAGCGCAGCTTCTGGGACCGACGGGCGGTTACCTGTTGAGCTACCCGGTCGTGGCTCCGCTGGTATCGGTACTCTGGCGGAACGGGTCTCGGAGTTTTTCGCGCGGTGTTGTGATTGCCGGAGCAGGAAGCCTGGTGACGCTGGCGATGGGCGCTCTCTGGCTCGGATTTGAGACGCATGCCACTTCGATGACGATTCTGAACCATGCTGTGCTTCCCTTTTTACCGGGCGATGTGTTGAAGGTAGTTGCGGCGGCAGGGATCGCGGCTGGAGCGGCGCGCTGGCGGAAACAAGGAACGGCGAATCAGTGAGTTCGCAGTTAGCTGATAGACGAATAAACGGCTAAAAACTTAGGGGCAGCAGCCAGTTTGGCTGAGAAGTATGAAAGGAAATATCTCAAGTGAGCAGCACACAGGCCAGTGCAGGACAGGCAACAGAGACGCGCACGATCAGCATAGCGCATAGTCCGGATTCTGATGACGCATTTATGTTCTATGGCCTAGCCACGAATAAGGTTCGTGTGCCGGGATTTCGTTTTACGCATACTCTGTGCGACATCGAGACACTCAACCGGCGCGCGATGGACGAGGCGTTCTTTGATGTGACGGCAGTGTCGTTCCATGCGTATCCGTATATTCAGGAGAAGTACTCGTTGATGAGCTGCGGCGGCAGCGTCGGGGAAGGCTACGGGCCGATGGTGGTCTCGAGCCGACAGATTGCGCCGGAGGATCTGACGAAGATTCGCGTGGCTGTGCCGGGAACGCTGACAACTGCATATCTTGCGCTGAAGATTTTCAATCCTGAGATCGAAACCGAGGTTGTACCCTTCGACAAGATCATTCCGGAGATTCAGGCGGGCAACTTCGAAGCCGGTTTGATCATCCACGAGGGACAGCTTACGTATGCAGCGAGCGGCCTGCGCAAGGTGATCGACCTGGGCGTGTGGTGGCGCGAGCAGACTGGACTAGTGCTGCCGCTTGGCGGGAATGCGGTACGGCGTTCGCTTGGACCGGAGGTTTCGCACACGGTGACCCAGGCATTGCGCGACTCGATTCAACACGGGCTCGATAACCGCGAACAGGGGCTTGAGTATGCGATGCAGTTCGCACGTGATCTGGATACGAACCTGGCCAACCGCTTCGTGAGCATGTATGTGAACGAGCGCACGCTGAGCTATGGACCGGATGGGCAGGAAGCGATTCGGAAGCTGCTGGAGCTGGGGCATGAGCGCGGGATTATTCCGATGGCGCCTAAGGTTGATTTTGTAGATTAATTTTTGGTTGATTCGTGCTGCGCACGAATTTGGCCCACCCTAGCCACAAAGACAAAAGCGTGGCGAGGGTGGGGCACCCGCCTGGGTGACAGGAACCCGAATCCTTCACTTCTTCACCCCGGTTTGCTCAGGATGACAACTTCAATATATGTGTTGCGAGTAGGCAACCTTGGTGTTTACTAAGAAACTTTTTCGCGGCGCTAAGGGATTTCTAATCCATTCCGATAAAGAGAGCGTGGAGGGAACCATGCTTTCTGAGATTCGAGTGCTACTGGCCTCGCAGGATTCTCTGTTGATTGCGGATGTGATGCAGATTCTGAGCGGCCTTGGGCTGGCGGTTGAGGTTGCGGCGGACGACGAGTGGGCTTTGACAGCGCTGGCGGATATGCCCGAGCCGGGGGTAGGCGTGGGATTGGTACTGCTGGATGCGAGAATGCCTGGCGTAGAGAATGGTCGCCTGCTCTCGGTGATGCAGGAGTATGGGATGCGGCGGCGATGCGCGATTGCGCTGATTGCTGAGGGTGTTTCGGATGAGTGGATCGCGCGGCTGCGAGAGGGTGTGATTGACGACATCATGCCCCGCGAAGCTACCGCCGATGTATGGAAGACTCATCTGATCTCCATGCAGCGCGGGCATGCACTCTTTTGCGAGGTGGAGTATCTGCGCGAGACAAGCCTGCTCGAAGTGCAGCACGATCCGGTGACTGGCACGCTGAACCGCGACACGCTGCTGACGATCCTTTTTCGCGAGACCGACCGGGTGCAACGGCTGCAGGGGGCGTTGAGCGTGATGGTCTTTGACGTGGACGAATTTGGCCGGTGGAACAGCGAGCTTGGCCGCGCTGGCGGCGATCAGCTTCTGCGCGAAGTGGCGCGGCGCGCCGGACGCATACTGCGCACGTATGACGCACTGGGACGGATGGGGCAGGATGAATTTATGGTTGCTCTGCCTGGCTGCAGCGCGATCAATGCGGCCATGCTGGCGGAGCGACTGCGGATGGAGGTCTTCGGCGAGCCGTTCTGGGTGAAGAATGCGTTGAAAGAGGTGGTGGAAGTGCGGCTTTCGGCGTGCTTTGGCATCACGGTCAGCCGTGGGCGTTCGCCGGTGGTGGTTGTACGCGAAGCAGACCAGGTGTTGTCGCAAGCACGGCGCATCGGACCGGGGTCAATTCAAACCGCTGGAGATGTAGCGATCAGCGTGAGAACGCCGGGTATGCCGATGCTTTTTTCCGAGGCGGATGCGCTAATTCAGTAACCGTCATGACCACTTGCTGGGACGGCGGCGGAATCTTTCGGCCATTCGGCGCTATCTTACTGTTAGGTGCGCCGAATGACTGAGGTGGTATTAAGGATCGATGGTATGCACTGCGGGTCGTGCATAAGACGGGTAACGCAGGCGATAGGGACAGCTGGGCCGTTCAAGGTGGAAGAGGTGCGACTTGGTGCGGCGCGATTTGAGGCTCCCGAGGCGGACGCGACCGCGGCGATTGCTGCCCTGGCCAAAGCCGGTTTTGCTGCCCGCGTGGAAGCCTAAATGAATACCCGGGTCAGCGGAAGCGCGGCTGCTGCTGTCGGGAATATCTCTTCGCAATCTTCACAATCTCAAGTTGAAACGATTGTCCTGCCTGTTCTGGGGATGACTTGTGCTGCCTGTCAGCGACATGTGGAGGGTGCACTGCGCGCCACTTCCGGAGTGGTGTCGGCGCGGGTGGACCTGATGCGGCATCAGGCTGGCGTGGAGTTTGACTCGCGAACGACGGAGCCACAGGCGCTTGTGGAAGCGATTCGCGCTTCGGGCTATGACGCAGTGCTGCCGAGGACGGAGGACGCTGCTGCTCCGAAGGAGGAGACTGAGCCGTTGACCGGATGGAAGGCGGCGGTGACGATTGGCGCTGGAGTGGCGGCGATGCTGCTCGGAATGCAGCTACCCCCAGCGCTGCAATGGGCAGAGCTTGCGGCAACGGCTGTGCTGGCTGTTTGGGCTGGTGGCCCGATCTATCGCAGCGCATGGCGGGCACTGCTGCATGGTGAGACGAATATGAACACGCTGGTTTCGCTTGGGACCGGCGTGGCTTTTGCCGACTCAGCTTATGAGACGGCGCGGCAGAGCGGCGGCGCAGTTTACTTCGATTCGGTGCTGCTGATTCTTGGTTTTCTGTTGCTGGGCAAGTGGCTTGAGGCGCGAGCACGGCATTCGGCGGTTGCTTCAGTGGATGCGTTGGCTCGATTGCAGCCGTCGACGGCGCGGGTGCGGCGCGATGGACAGGAAGCGATGGTTGCGCTGGATGAGGTGCAGCCCGGTGACATGGTGGTAATTCTGCCCGGCGAGCGTGTGCCTGTAGACGGAACAATCGAATCAGGGCGAACGACGGTGGATGAGTCGATGTTGACGGGGGAGGCTACTCCACTGGAGCGTGCGGTGGGCGAGCGCATGCTGGCTGGTTCGGTGAACTATGACGGGGCGGTTACCGTTCGCGTGGAACAGGCCGGCGCAGGAACGACCCTGAGGCAGATAGCACGACTGGTGGAGCAGGCACAGGGTTCGCGGGCTCCGATGGAGCGGCTGGCAGATCGCGTAAGCGCGATCTTTGTGCCGGTGGTGTTGGGATTGGCTGTGCTGACGCTGGTGGGCTGGCTCTTAGCGAGCCACGATGTGGGGCGGGCAATTGCCGCGACGGTCGCGGTGCTCGTAATCGCCTGTCCATGCGCGATGGGGCTGGCCGTGCCGGCGGCGCTGACCGTAGCGATTGGGCGTGGCTCTCAGTTTGGCGTTCTGATCAAAGGCGGCGAAGCGCTGGAGCGAGTGGCTGGCCTGCAGGCAATCGCGCTGGACAAGACGGGCACTGTGACCTGGGGCAAGCCCGTTCTTGCTGGCGCGACAGCGTTCGAGGGATTTGAGGAGACTGAACTGCTGCGGCTGGCGGCGAGTGCCGAGGACCATTCGGCTCATCCGCTGGCACATGCAGTGGTGGCCGCGGCGCGGGAACGTGGGTTGATGTGGGGAGTAGCTGGAGACGTGCAGGTGATTCCGGGCCGCGGTTTGTCGGCGACGGTGGAGGGAAGGCAGTGTCTGCTGGGCAATGAAGCACTGATGAGGGAGTGGGGAGTCCCCTTGCCTGCTGATGTTGTGGCGCCGGCTGCTGGAGTGACACGGCTCTGGATGGCCATTGGCGTCGGCAATGGCTCATTCATCGCAGCGGGGTTCTTTGACGCACAGGATGCCGTGCGGCCTACGGCGCGGCATATGGTGGACTGGCTGCGCGCGCACGGGCTTGCGGTGGAGATGCTGACCGGCGACTCCGCCTCTGCGGCGGAGCCGATTGCACAGGCTGTGGGCATTGGCCGAGTGAGCGCCGGCCTACTGCCCGGCGACAAGGTGGAGCGCGTGCGAGCAATGCAGCAAAGCGGGCTTCGCGTAGGCATGGTGGGCGACGGCATCAACGACGCGGCTGCGCTGGCGCAGGCGGACGCGGGCATGGCCATGGGTGCAGGCGCCGCGTTGGCCCAGGAAGCCGGCGATGTGTTGCTGCTGCGGAGTGACCCTGCGGGAGTGACGACGGCGATTGGACTGGCTCGTGCGACGGTTCGCGTGATGCGGCAAAATCTTGCGTGGGCGGCGGGTTACAACGTCATCGGGATTCCGCTGGCGGCGGGGCTGCTGTGGCCGTGTTTTCACCTGATGCTGGCTCCATGGATGGCGGCAGCGGCGATGGCTTTCAGTTCGGTAAGCGTGCTGGCGAACAGCCTGCGGCTGCGGGGTTGGTGCGCTCCACTGGAGTAACCTGATGCACAGAGCCGGGGTCATTGCGTATGCTTGAGTGATTCTGAAATCCGGGAGTTGCTCTTGAACGTCGCGCGAATTGTCCGTCCTCTTCTTGTTGTGTCATGCCTTGTGCTTCAGTTTGCGGCTTTTCGCGCGTTCGGCTCGGAAGCTGGCGGGTCCGATTCGCAGATGACTGTTGCTTCGCCAGAAGGCAAGGTTGTGGTTCGCGTCAAGGCTTCGCCTTTTTCGTATTCGGTTTCCTTTAACGGCGCAGCGGTGGTTGTGGATTCGCCGCTGGGGCTGGACCTGAAAGGCCAAGTTGCTTCGGAAAAGATGACGCTCGTTGAGTCGCACCAGAGCACGCAGGATGCGACAACGACGCCTGTCTGGGGCAAGACGAACTCGATTCGCAACCACTACAACGAGCTGACTCTGACGTTTACAGACGGTGGCACACCCGCGCATCAGCTGGGCATGGTTGTGCGCGCGTATGCGGATGGGGTGGCGCTGCGGTACCGGCTCCCTGAGCAGGGCGGGAGCTTCGTTGTAACGCGGGAGCGAACGGGATTTCGCTTCCGTGGCGATCCGACGGTGTGGGCGACGACGTATCCGGCGTTTCACAACTCGTCGGAGCAGCATTATCCACGGGGACGCGTCTCGGATCTTACGACCGGATCGATTGTGGGATTGCCGCTGCTGGCGGAGCTGAAGCCGGACCTGTATGCGGCGATTGCTGAGGCGGACCTGACGGACTGGGCGGGGCTTTCGCTGAGGCCTGACAACGATGGTCTGGTGGCCAGTCTTTCACCACGGCTGGATGGCAACGGGCTGGTGGCCGGCACGCTGCCGCATGACTCGCCATGGCGTGTGATTATGTTGGGGACGACGCCGGGGGCGCTGATTGAGTCTTCGCTGATTGAGAATCTGAGCCTACCTTCAGCGATTGCGGATACTTCGTGGATCAAGCCGGGAATGACGGCGTGGGATCACTGGTGGAGCGGAGATACGAAGGTCGACAACGAAACGATCAAGGAATATATCGCATTTGCGGGCGAGATGGGTTTTCCGTATCAACTGATTGACTGGCATTGGTACGGCGAGCCGGACGATCCGAAGTCGGATATTACAAAGCCAGATGAGTCGCTGGACTGGAAGGGCATTCTGCAATTTGCCAAGGACCGCCATGTACGTGAGTGGCTGTGGCTACATAGCGGTGATGTGAATCGCGCGCTGAAAGCAGGCAAGCTGGACGCGGCGTTTGCCGTCTATGAGCAATGGGGCATTGCCGGCGTGAAGATCGACTTCATGGATAGCGATGACCAAGCGATGGTGAACTGGTATATCAGCGTGGTGCAGGCGGCGGCTGCGCATCACCTGATGGTGGATTATCACGGAGCATTCAAGCCGACCGGCCTTCGGGTAACGTATCCAAACTTGCTGACGCGCGAAGGCGTGCTGGGCAATGAATACAACAAGTTCAGCAGCAGGGTAACGCCAACGCATAAGCTGACGATTCCATTTACGCGCATGCTAGTGGGTCCGATGGATTACACGCCGGGGGGCTTTCTGAATCGCAGCCCCGCAGAGTGGAAGCAGACGACTCCCACTGAAGTGATTGGCAGCCGTGCACAGGAGTTGGCCCTGTTTGTCGTGTACTGGAGTCCGTTGACTTGCGTAACAGACGCTCCGGAGCACTATCGCAACCAGCCAGGGCTGGATTTTCTGCGCGTGGTGCCGACGGTATGGGATGAGACGCGGGTTCTGGATGGTGCAGTGGGCGAGCATATTGTCATTGCCCGGCGCAGCGGCAAGCGGTGGTTTGTGGGCGGCATGACGGCCGATCAGGCGTACAGCTACAGGCTGTCGCTTGGTTTCCTGGGCAGCGGAAGCTACACGGCGCATCTGTATCTCGATCCGGCCAAAGCCGGGGCGAGATACGAGGCGCTGGATCAGAACACCCGTAAGGTGACGCAGAAGGATACGCTGACGCTGAATATGCGTGTGGCCGGCGGGGCTGCGCTGTATTTTGAGCCGGCGCAGTAACTGCTTCAAGCGGAAGAAGAAACCTGCTCTGTTACGGCACGTTGCGTGGGGGCTGTAGACTTTAGGCAGGTTCTTCTTTTGTGCGGATTCTGACTCGGTACATCCTCGGGGAAATTGCGTCGCACTCGTTGATTGGGTGCGCGTTGTTCACCTTCATTCTGCTGATGAAGCCGCTCGAGCAGATTCTGGATATGGTGGTTCGGAACAGCTCGAGTTTTGAGGTCGTGCTACAGGTTTTTCTCTTTACTCTGCCCAACACATTCCTGGTCTCGATACCGATGGCGGTGCTGGTGGGCGTGCTGCTCGGCCTCAGCCGGCTGGCAGCCGACTCGGAAATTACGGCTATGCGCGCGTCGGGACTGGGTATCTGGTACTTTGTGCGTGTGGCGTCGGTTGTGGCCTTTCTCGGCACCGGCCTTGGACTGCTCAATGCCCTGTATGTGATTCCCCGCGCCAACCGCGCAATTCTTGAGGTGCAGCGCGATCTCGAACGGACCCAAGCCTCTTTTGAGATTCAGCCTCGCGTCTTTTACGAAGAGCTAAAGAATGCTGTTATCTACGTACAGGACGTGCGCGCCGGAACTGGTGTCTCGAACTGGCGGCGCGTCTTTATCGCCGACGTGAGCGACCCTGCTTCGCCACGGATTACAACGGCAGAGTCGGCGACGGTGGCGCAAGGCAGTGCTGGCAACGGCAAAGAACCTGGGCAGGGACTGCTGATTCGGCTGCGCAATGTGACCGATCATGAGACGGAAACCAATCAGCCCGGACAGTACAACATCTCCACCTTTGCGCAGACGGACCGGCCGCTGGACTTCAGCCCGCTGAGCGATGTGCAGCTCGGGCGTCTTGATACTCCACTGTTTGCGCTGAGCAATCGTGAATTGATACGGCTTTCGCACAGCCCTGATGGCAAGCGGTACCGCATTGAGTTGAACCGGCGGGTGGCCTTTCCTGTGGCGTGCCTCGTGCTCATGCTGATTGGCGTACCGCTTGGCGCCTCTTCCCGGCGTGGCGGCAAGAGCAGCGGATTCATCCTGACGATTCTGCTGGTGGTCGTCTATTACCTGCTGTCGAACTTCGGTATTGCATGGGCCAAGCAGGGCCGTCTGCCTGCCGAGGTTGGCGTGTGGCTGGCCAATGTTGTCTTTGGCGCGGCGGGGTTGTTTCTGCTAAGCCAGTTGGCAACCGGAGGCACGACGCTGAACGCGATTGGCGCATGGTTCTCTCGACGACCAAAACCCGAGTTGCCTGAAGGGACTGAAGACGCAGCCGACGAAGGAAACTGGGAGGCTGAGGTTCAAGCGCGCTATAAGAGACGCTTCAAGCCGGACCTGGCGAAAACGCTGCATCGCTTCAAGCCGCGCGGGTTTCCGCTGATCCTTGACGAGTATGTGCTGCGCGAATTTCTGAAGATGTTTGTGATGGTGCTGGCCGGGTTTGTCATGCTGATGCTGGTATTCACCTTCTTTGAGCTGATCGGCGATATTCTGCGCAACCGCGTTCCGCTCTCGACGGTGGGCGCGTATCTTGTGAATCTGACGCCAAGCATGCTGTACCAGATCACGCCGTTGAGTGTACTGATTGCAGTGCTGGTGACGTTCAGCCTGCTGCAGCGGTCAAGCGAGCTGATCGCGATGAAGGCGACAGGCATCAGCATCTATCGGCTGGTGATTCCCGTCTTCGTGATCGCGGCGATACTGGCCGGCAGTCTCTTCGCATTTGATCAGTACTACCTGCCGCAGGCCAACCGCAAGCAGGAAGCACTGCGCAATATCATCAAGGGCCGCCCGGCGCAGACAACACTAAATCCCGATGAGAAATGGATATTTGGCCAGCAGCCCCCTGAGGAACCGGGACGAATTTTCTACTACCAGTTCTTCGACCCGGACGAGAATGCATTTGCGAATCTAAGCCTCTTCGAATTCGATCCTGCCACATTCGGCATCACACGGCGTATCTTTGCGTCTCGCGCCGCGTGGGATAACGAGACGCACGCATGGCGTTTTGAGAATGGCTGGGTCAGGACGATGCAGGGAGCCAACGAGAAGAGCTTTCACGAATTTCAGACCGCGAGCTTTGCCGAGGTGCGCGAAGAGCCGGGCTACTTCAAGAAGGAGGCTCTGCAGTCGCAGGAGATGAATTTCGGCCAGTTGCGGCGCTACATTGGCGATCTGCAGCAGAGCGGATTCGATACGATGCGCCTGCGCGTACAGCTTTACCACAAGCTGGCCTATCCGCTGGTGACGATCGTGATGGCGGTACTAGCGATTCCATTCGCGGTCTCTATGGGCAAGCGCGGCTCGCTGACAGGAGTGGCTGCAGCTATTGGAATTGCGGTGACTTACTGGGCTGTGATGGGCCTCTTTGACGCGATGGGCAGCGCCAATGTGCTGCCCGCGGCAATTGCGGCCTGGTCCCCTGACCTGCTCTTTGGCCTGACCGGCGGATATCTGCTATTGCGCACCCCGACATAGCTATTTTTTGGGAAAGATGGCGCAAAACCCACCGGCGTGCGTTGTATCCTTGCTCACGGAATAAACCATCCAGATTACATACGCAAAGGAAGGCTACGGATGCCCAAGTTCGTGATTGAGCGGGAGATTCCAGGAGCCGGCAGCTTTACGCCGGAACAGCTACAGGCAATTTCGCAGACGTCGTGCGGCGTTCTGCGTTCGATGGGCCCGGAAATCCAATGGGTTCACAGCTACGTTACCGATGACAAGATCTATTGCATCTACAACGCGCTCGATGAGGCAAGCGTGCGGGAGCATGCGCAAAAGGGTGGCTTTCCTGCCAATCGGGTATCACGGGTAACGTCGATCATTGATCCTACGACCGCTGAATGATCTGAAGAACGGATGCTCTACTCGACTTTCGCGGTTTCCACGGCGGATACCATAGGCTCTGCCTTGGTGACCTCCGTTTGAAAGCCTCCTCCTCGCGACTGCCACTGGTGCCACAGGATTCCGGCAGCCAGATACGCGAGGAAGAGGTAGGGCAGCCAGTTCTTGGGCGCCGCAGGGACGGGATAGAGCGTTCCTTCAAGGACCAGCACCATCGCAAGCACTGACGCTGTTGCAAGCGCAATGATCGGCAGCGTGAGCTTCTTTTCGGCCTTGAGGTGCAGCGGCAGCGCTACGGCCACGAGCGCGTAAACAACTATGAATCCGTAGGTGGCCAGTGAACCCGTCCAGTCATAGATGGTCTCGCCGTTGATCTTGAGCAGTGAAAGACCAACAGGCATGAGCATTGTTGCAAAGCCCGTGACCAACACGGCGATATGCGGCGTTGCGTTGCGGTCATGCGTCCTGCTCATTGAGCGATGCGCCAACCCGTTGCATGCCATCATCAGCAATACTCGGGCAGCGGCTGTGACACATGCCAGCGTGCAAGCAAACATGCTGATCATGGCACCGATATCGATGAACGGGCCAAGACGTGGCGCTCCAGCCGCAGTGGCCAGTACACTCATCGGCGACGCGCTCTGATCAAGCGTTCCAGCGGATGCGGGAAAACCGAGCACTTCAGTATAAGAAGCAGCGATAAAGAAAAGCCCGGAGAGCAACGCGCTCTGAATCACCGCACGCGGAATCGTCTGCAGCGGACGCTTCGCCTCCTCACCCAGCGTGGTCGCGCTTTCAAACCCGACAAAGCTGAACATCGCAAGTACAACGCCCAGCCGCACTCCGCTCCAGTGAACGCCTCGCAATGCAAACTGCGCCGGATCGATATGCAGACCGTGTTTCCACAGCACCATCACGAAGACAAGCGCGATCACGGCAACAGAGGCTAGTTCGATATAGACCATCAGACGCGCGGAAACTTTGACATCTTTGTACGCAACCGCGATTGCGACCGCAACCGCAAATATCGCCAGAGGAATTGCCGGCACGCTGAACCCGAAGAATTCACCCAGAACGACGTTGGCGTAGTGAATGAAGCCGCCTGTCACGGATGCTCCTGTAGCTACGTAGGCGAGCAGCAGAGCCCAGGCGGAGACACTGCCGAGCATTGGCGGGAGCGAAGACATCGTGTAGGAGTAAAGCGAACCGGGTGATGCGGATTCGCGCGCGAAGCGGGCTACACAAAGGGCCATCAGGAGCGTGCATCCCATCGCCAGCAGGTAGGCCAGCCATGTTCCGTTGCCGGCGGTCGCAAAGACGAGGGGCACGGTCATCGCCGGCGAACACGTCGGTCCCATGGTTGAGATGGACTGCGCAAGAGTCTCAAGCGGACCAAGCGCCTGGTGGTGGAGGCCATAACCGGGCTTAACGATCGTTTGAGGCTCGGATTGCGGTGTCTGCTTCAATCGTTGCGCCCTTTGTGAGGAAATTTTGTGTAGAAATGTGGCCGGATTGAACTTTAGTGTCGGGGCAAAGGCTGGTTGAGTCAAGCGGATTGCGAGTGGTAGGTTTGGAAGATGGAAACAGTTGACTTATCTTCACCTGTGCGGACAATGGACCCTCACGCGATGCTGGCTGTCGCGCTGGAGCAAGCGCGCATTGGGTTCACCGAGGGCGGAGTGCCGGTGGGCGGCGCAATCTTCCACATCGACGGTACGTTGCTTGGCGCAGGGCGCAATCGGCTCGTGCAGGAGGGCAACTGCTCCCTGCACGGCGAGACAGACGCATTTCGCGCGGCGGGGCGACGCCCTACCTGGCATGACACCATCCTGGTAACAACGCTTGCGCCCTGCTGGTACTGCACCGGTCTGATTAATCAATTCCGGTTCAGCAAGGTGATCGTCGGTGATTCAGTCAACGCGCAGGGCGGCGTGGAGTGGCTGAAGGCGCAGGGCATCGAGATCGTTGACCTGCACTCGCAGGAGTGCATCGACCTCATCGCCGAGTTTCAGCGGAGGCGGCCCGATCTGTGGAAGGAATGCATCGGGGAGGCTTAATCGCGAGGCATGATCGGTATCGACCTGGCGCAACCGTTTTCGCTAAAATAGATATTGAAATGGCGTTCCCGATTAAAGTCTGCGTAGTGTGTGGTGAAGAGTTTGAACTGAAGCCTGATAAGCCTGGCTTTGCCAATCGCTGTCCGGAGTGCAGCGCTCCTGACGCCGAGGAAGTCTCTGCAGGCAAGCGCGGTGGTGACGCGATCGATCGCAAGATCGAGAATGAAGCCAACGAAGCCCGACGGAAGGCGATCCGCGACCTGCTGTATCGCAAAGACAGCTAACGCTCGCGATACCGGTCACACGTCTATCGCCACGACCTCATGATCCAAGATTGACGGCACGGCGATCACTATCTCTTCGCCATCGCGCTGGATCTCGACGCTCTGCTCTGCCACGAGAAGATGGGCGGTCTTCGCTTTCACGCCTTCAGGCAGCCGCACTCGCAACTGCTGTGCGCCGATGGGCACAAACTCACGATATGGCCCCTTCATCGCCATGGGATTGGTTAGATTGACTAAATGGATAACGATGGCCTCGCGGTCGCGCCATGTTGCAACATCAAGCAGCCCCGGACCGGAAACCGCAACAGCGGGCTTCTCCTGGGTTGCCCACTCTATCGTGTTGCGCAGCAATTTCAGATGATCCTCAGCCAGGACTTCCCAAAAGGTGCGGTCGATATCAGAGGAAAAGTAGGCTACGCGGCCTGACGACGGACCATCGGCATGTTCACGCAGATAGACTGCGGCGATGCCCGATTCACTTACACGAGGATAGACCTTCTCCATGGGCAGATCGGGGTAGCTCGGAATTACCGTAAGCGGCATCTCCGCCAGTTTTTCACGAGGCTCTGCAACAACTTGTGAGGCAGCGTTCACGATGCGCGGGGCATCCTCCAATCCCTTAAACAGCGGATGATGCGGCAGCGCGTCATGCTCCAGTTTCAGGTAGGAATTCTGCATCGGCCCTTGCATACGGCCGGTCCAGTTCGCGCCGAAAAGATCACTCAGGCCGAAGTTCTTAAGCTGCACGCCCCACTCGTCGTAAAGGCTCGTCTCATAGGTTGCGATCAGGTTGCCGCCGCCTCTCACAAAGGCGCGCAGCTGGTCGCATTGCGTATCGCTCAACGCTGCGATGTTGGGCAGAATCAGCGTATGAAACTGGCTCAGATGCGCCGTATCGAGCAGGCGGTCATGCACCATCTCAAATTGAATGCGCGACTCCACCAGCGCCTGGCACCAACCAAGGCAGGCATTCTCAACCTTGTCTCGCGCGTTGCTGCCGCCATAGTACGCCGCCGTCTGGTGCGAGAAGACAATCGCCACGCGGGCCATCGGCTCATCATGGCGAAGATAGCGCTCGTTCTTCGCTGCCCATGTATATATATCTTCGACGCCTTTGAGCCAGCGCCGGTCATGCAGGGTACCGCTGAACTTGCTGAACCATGGCCGCATGCCGTTGGCGATTCCCTCGATCGCCCAGATACGAATCTCGGCATCGCTCTGCACGCTGTCCTTCCAGCGGTAGGGCTCTTCCAGGCCAACGCCAAAGAGCCCGATGATCGGCTTGCGCCCCATCGTAGCGCGGTACTCGCGTGCAGTCTTGCCCATCACCCAAGGAGGCGTCAGACCCTGACGCGCCTGCCTGTCTGCCACCAGCATCGGAGTCATGCCACTTATCTGCAGCGTGTCGAGTTGAGTCAACGCACCGCCGCCGTTGTTGGGGATTACACAGGATTCGGGGTTGATCTCACGCAGCGTTTTGTTCCACACGGTGAGTACTTCGACCAGCCGTCCTTGCCACCACAGTGTATAGGCGCGCCGCACCGGGTCATGGGGATCATTTGTCCGCGGCAGATCAAAACCGGATGCAGTCTTGAAATTTGTGCGGCAATGCTCGCAGTAACACATGCCTGAGCCATCCCAGCGATTGAGAAAAATCCCATCGGGACGGTAACGGGTCATGATCTCCCGGTGAACGGCCGTCATGAACTCAAAGTTGTACGGGCCGAGCGCGCATGTCACCCACATCTCTGGTGAAGCCCAGTGGCGTCGCGGCTTGCCCTGGGCGTCTACAGCGATCCAGTCCGGATGTGCAGCCTGTACATCGTCATAGGTTGCATGCGGATCGGTGCGGACCAGCACTGTCATATTCAGTTTGCGGCAGCCGGTGATCAGCTCGCCGAGCACGTCGCTATCACCCAGCCAGGCGCTGCGGTGATGGAACGGAACCTGCGTCGGATAGTAAGCGACGCATCCGCCGCCGCTCAGGCAGACGCCGTCTGAACGGGTGCGCCTGAAGTAGTCCAGCCAGAAGCCAAGGTCGAACTCGTCTGGACCCTTATCTGGACCCTTATCTGGACCGACATTGCCTGGATCGTCTTCTACAAGCGTCAGTTGCGCCCAGCGCATTGGTTTCAAAGCCCATGCCGTGCTGTCCGGCAATGCAGGCGATCCCAAGAGCGCCGCGCCAGATAACCCCTGGAGGGCGACTGTTGTTCCGGCTATTGCCCCGGCCTGAATGAATTCCCTGCGCGTGCAAGGCGAAATTTTCATGCGGCAATGGTACTGGATGGCCGAGCGGCGAAACACCTGCCAGCCTCGTTCGCGGCCCGGTACAATGAGCCTATGATCCGGGATTTGAAGCCGCTCTTCCACTACATGGCGCGATACCGCTGGGGATACCTGTGGGGCACGCTCGCCCTGATGGCGACCAACGGCTTCAAGGTGATCTTTCCCCAGGTGCTTGGACGCGCGGTCAATGAGTTGAATCATCTGGGCCCTGATCCAGTGGCGATGCGGCGGATGATTCTCTACTACTCCGGGCTGGTGGTGGGAATCGCGCTTCTGTCTGGTGTATTTTTGTATGCCTCGCGGTGGATCCTGATCGGTATTTCGCGGGAAATTGAGTTCGACCTGCGCAACGACCTCTTCCGCCAGTTGGAAAAGCAGGACGCGGGCTACTACCAGCGCTATCGCACCGGCGACATCATGGCGCGCATGACGAACGATCTAAGTGCGGTGCGACAGCTGCTGGGGCCGGCGATCATGTACTCGGCCAACACGGTGATGTTTTCGGTGGGTGCGCTGTACTTCCTGCTGCGCATCAGCCCGTGGCTGACTTTGGTGGCCCTGGCGCCGATGCCGATTGCTAGCATCCTGGTGCAGTATTTCGGGGCGCGCATTCACGAGCGGTTTGAGCGCATCCAGGCGAGCTTTTCAGAGATTACGGCGCATGCGCAGGAGAACTTCTCCGGTGCACGGCTGGTGCGAGCCTTTGCTCGCGAAGAGTCGCAGATCGCTTCGTTTGAGAAGGCCAACCGGCAGTACATCGGGCGGGCACTTGGGCTGGTGCAGCTGATGGGGATGCTGTGGCCGACGCTCGAATTTATGCTGGGCGTGGCGATGGTGATTACCCTTATCGCGGGTGGAAGACTGGTGCTGCAGCATCGCATCGATGTGGGTGAATTTACTGCTTTCAACACCTACATGGTGCTGCTGACCTTCCCGATTATCGCGGTGGGTTGGGTCATCAATCTCTTCCAGCGTGGAACTGCTTCCGTGAAGCGCATTGATGAGATATTGCGCTCTGAGCCTGAGATTGACGACAGCCGGGCTGACACTTCCCTTCCCGCAGATCTGGTGTTGCGTGGTGAGATCGAGTTTCGTGGGCTGAGCTTCGGTTATGGCGACAAGGCCATCCTGCGCGATGTCCGGCTGCGTGTGCCAGCGGGCTCGACGCTTGCCATCGTGGGGCCGACCGGCGCGGGTAAAACTACGCTGATTAACCTGATTCCACGACTACTCGATGTGAATGAAGACACGCTGTGGATTGATGGCCGGCCTGTCCGCGAGTATCCGCTGGCAGTGCTGCGACGGAATATTGGTGTGGTGCCGCAGGAGACGTTTCTCTTCAGCGAGACGATCCGTGAAAACCTCTGTTTCGGCGCGCCGGGCGCGACCGAGGCCGAAATTATGGAAGCGGCCGAAGCAGCGCATATTCGCCAGGAGTTCGAGGAGTTTCCGGCAGGCTTTGAAACCATGGTGGGCGAGCGCGGCGTGACGCTCTCAGGCGGGCAGAAGCAGCGAACTTCAATTGCGCGCGCGCTGCTGCGGCATCCGCGAATTCTGATTCTCGATGACGCTCTGGCCAGCGTCGATACCTACACCGAAGAACGCATTCTGCACGGCCTGCGCGGGTATGTGAAGGAATGCACGACGATCCTGATCTCTCACCGCATCTCAACCGTGCGAGACGCCGACCAGATCGCGGTGCTTGCCGGAGGACAGATCATCGAACTGGGGACGCATGATGAGCTGCTCGGTCGCGGCGGGTATTATGCCGATCTCTACGAGAAACAGCTATTGGAAGAAGAGCTTTCGGTGACTGGATAGATATATGTGCCAAGCAGCAACAAGATGCTTGAACTCTTAGCAGTGTTCCTAAGAAGCAATCCGTAGAGATTCTGCGAATGGATAGTTAAATTCTCCATTTTCGTCGCATAGATGCTTCTCTTCCGCAGAGTCAAGCTCGTTCATGTTATCCGCAGAAGCGATGGTTTGGTAACACTTCGTGCAGATTGAATCGATCGAAGAATCGTGATTCCTTCTTCTGGCGAACGAGATAAAGGTTGTCATCTCTAGTGCACTCCGAGCAGCCCATAGCTTTCGCAAGGGGAGGGCCTGTCTGGCTTATGGGCTGCTCTTTGCTGAACTTACGCCATGGTTTATTTCGGCGTATGGTCCTAATTGCTCACTCGGGAGTGTTATCCAAGACTGCGGATTGCTAGCCTGGCCTGATCTCTTTGAATCAGCATGGCGCTTCATAGACCGTCTCAGGCAGTCCAGCGAGAGGCGGATTCGGTTTCGGCTGAGGCTATAAATCGCGGGAGGGACGGAACTGCGGAGCCGTCCTTTGACGCACTGGAGGGAGCGGTTATGCGGATGGCAGGATCGGCAGCGACCTGCCGCCATGCATCGCGCACATTGCGGATGCAGCCGATCACCTCTTCAAATCGTGACGGCGAAGCCGCCAGCGAAGCCTGTAGCACAAGCGCAAACATCGAGGCGTAGTATTCGCTCAACACCTGCGCCGGACGGCCGCCTATGTCCATCCGCAACCGAGCCTGAAGATGAATGAGAATAGCCAGCGCTCGCTTGACCGCAACGCGGCGCCCGTGAACGTCCCCACGCTCAACGGCAGCAATCGCTGCATAGAGAAAGCGGATAATGCCGTCATAGAGAGCTACTACGAGGTCCACCGGCGAAGCCCCGTCCAGCGCGTGTTCCTGATAAGTCGTCATGCGTCGTCTCCGCTGCGCGTGTCTAGAGCTTGGGGGCCTGATAGCCGGTGATCGCTGAATAAAGTTCGTTGACATTGTTGAGATTGGCCGGGATGGATTGGAGAATCTCGTTGGCTGTAGTCAGCTCCTGCGTGAGGGTGACCTTTTCAGCAGAGATGCGCAGTTCCTCATTGGCAATGTCCTGGTTAAGCGATGTTTCGTTAGAGTTATTCGCCTTGAGAGCAAGAGACAATGCGCCATTGACGCTCGAAGTGCCGAGATTGTTGAGCGTTGTAGAGAAGTCGACACCCCAGCTGTTGCTGTCCTGAAAGAAGGCCATCACGCCTGAGTAGTCTGAGTTAAGCGCCGAGTTGAGCGTTGCGCTGTTGAGCGAGATTGTGCCGTCGTTGTTGAGTGTAATGCCGAGCTTCGAGAGGTTGTTGACGTCGCCAAGCGAGGTGAATGAAAGCGCCGCTCCGCTGGTCGCGTCTGTGAGCGATGAGACGACTGCTGGCGCCTGCCCGAATACTGTCACCAGTGAAATCGACGATCCCACGGCATTGGTGATGACATTCGCAGTGACACCCAGATTGGCTGCGTTGATAGCTGCAGCCAGGCCGGCAAGATTCTGATTGCCAGCGCTCAGCGTACTTACATTAAACGTCGTCGAGCCTACGGTAACCGAACCTGAAAGAGCATCGCTGGCATTTGCGATCGGTGTGAAGTAACCAGAGGATGAGGTCTGGTTAATGGACCCAAGCAACTGCTCCTGCAGCAGTGAAAGCGTGGGCGTACCGAAGAGCGGCTGCGGCATACCGGAGGAGTCGTTGGTCTCCTGCGTGTTCACAGCCTTGATCAGTGCGTTGTAGTCGGAGACAAATGTACCAAGGGCACTGGATACAGAGGACGTGTCATTGACGATCTGAACCTGGACCGTCTCAGGCACGCCGCTTGTAACGGGGGAGGGCGCAAGCAGTTGAAAGGTCACACCGGGAATCACTGTTGAAACTGTGTTGGAGATCGCCGAAACAGCGACACCGTCGACGGTGAGACTGGCATTTGCTCCAGTGGCGGCAGTGTTGTATTTCAGAGCCGTCGAGGTTGTAGAGTCGGTGATCGAAGAGGTGATGGTAAGATCGCCGCCGACCCCGGAAGTTCCAGAAACTAGCGAAAGCCGGGAGCCATTCGCGTCCGTCAATACAGACGCCGTAACACCAATGCCTGCGTTGTTAATCGCGGCTGCGAGACCTGACAGCGTATTGCTTCCCGAACCAATCGTGATCGTTTGCGCCGCAGCAGAGCCAGCCTGAATCGAGACGGACCCGGTCAATGTGTCTGAAGCATTGGTGATCGCGTCAAGATAGCCCGAAGAGGTCACGGCGAGCGAGTTGACAACGACAGTGTGCGTGCCCGCAACAGCAGAGGACGATGCCGATGTAAGCGCAAGCACGCTGGGATCGGAGCTCGATCCATCTTTGGTCGCAAGCACGCCTTCAAAATTGGTGAAGTTCTGCACATCGGTCGAGAGCGTCGAAAGCAGCGAACCAAGATTTGAGATGACAGTATCCTGAGCCTGGTCTGCACTGAGCTGCGTCTTCCACGGCGTCTCAACGTTCTGCAGATTGCTGACAATCTGGTTGACCGTGTTGCTGACGTCGAAGCCGGCGCCACTAGTAGGCGAGCCGAAGCTGATGCCTATTGTTCCCATCGAAATCTCCGCTGGTTCAGACGCAGTCGTATTGCCATCCCGACCGCTGTTGCGTGAAGGAATTCTGATAATTGCAGACTGCCCGCGAAAAACGGGGAAGACACAGAGCATCTTCCCCGCGAGGTTGTCTTGAGTTGTGGGTTTACTGCAGCAGCTTGGTGACTTCCTGCTGCAGACTGTTTGCCTGAGCCAGCGCCGAGATGCCCGTCTGGCTAAGGATCTCGAACTTCGAGAGCTGCGTGGTGGCCGAAGCGTAGTCGGTGGCCTGGACCGCGTTCTGCGCCGAGGTGATGTTCTCCTGCTGCGTGGTAACGACCTGTGAAACAGCGTTGAGCGTGTTGACCTGCGCGCCCAGATAGCCGCGCTGTGCCGCCACGTTGCTGATGGCGGAGTTGATCTGCAAGAGGGCCGCCTGCGCATTGCCCTGGCTGGTCAGATCGGTGGCCGCGAGGTTTGTGGTCTGCTCGTTCGCGCCCTTCTGGTAGCTGATGGTCTCCGTCGCCGTAGTGGAGGCGAAGGCTGTCGAAGCCGCAGTCTGGGCGCTTGTGGTGTCCTGCAGAGCTGCCGTCGTGTCGTCGATGGCAACGCTCGAGTTGGTGTTGGAGATGAGGATACCGGTGTCGGCAGCCGCATCTGTCGTATCGCCCACAGCCGAAGCGGTGGTGAGGCTGGCCGTAACTCCGGGGATTCCGTCCTTGTTGATTTCAGCAATCAGACCGCTGACTGTGGTCGCAGTCGTGGTCAGAGTGCTGGTAGTGCCGTCAGCATTGGTGACAGTGAAGGTCAGGCTGCCCGTGAGGGTATCGCCGGCCTTGGCCGCGGTGGTCAGTGTGCCGCTGGTATCGAGCGAGAGATCGATGAACTGCCCCGAAGAGCTCTGGACCACTGTGCCGCCCGAGTCGCCCACCGTGGTGGAAGAAAGCGGCGCAAAGTAGAGGTTATCGATGGACGAGCCGGAGGTTGACGAGTCGCCGACAAAGATGTTCACACCCGCGGCTGCGCCAGTGAAGACCTGGTTGGAGTTGTAGGTCGTAGTCTGGCCGATGGAGTTGATCTCCGACAGGATCGACTGATACTCCTGGTTGGCCGCAGCTTCCTGTGTCGAGTTGAGGGTGCCGTTCGCTGTCTCGGTGGCCAGCGTCACGGCCCGGTTAAGCAGGCTCGTCACTTGCGAAAGAGCGCCATCGGCCACTTGCAGCAGGCCTACGCCCTCAGTGGCGTTGGTGGCAGACTGCGTCAGCGCGGTGGAGTTGGCCTGGAGTCCGTTGATCAGCGACAGACCAGCAGCATCATCCGATCCAGAGTTGATCTTGGAACCGGAAGAGAGCTGCGTGAGCACCGACTGCAGGCTGTTGTTGGTGTTGTTCAGATTGTTCTCTGCGTACAGAGCGGAGATGTTATTGAGTACTCCCAAACCCATGGGGTTGCTCCTGGTCGATGCGTGGATTTGCTGCTGCATCCGGCTGCAAAGCCCGTTCAAAGAGCTTGAGGCGTGGGGGAGGCAACTGCCGCATCTGGACTCTGTATCGGCGCATGCCGAGTTGACTTTAGGAGAGTGTAACCACGTTAAGAACCCGCACACCCTGTTCTAATTTGTCCCATTTTGGGCCGTACACGCCTGGCCTATTCCCTTCTCCCGTGCTGCCGATAGGAGAGGAGGACAGGAGGCCCGATGATTGAAGTCACACGCCTCAACGGACACCCCATGATTGTGAACAGCGATCTCATCAAGATTGCTGAAACATCGCCCGACACGATGCTCACTCTCATTCACGGAGAGAAGCTGATTGTGCGCGAGAGCTGCGAAGAGATCGTGGAAAAGGTGCTGGCCTACCGTGCACAGTTACTGGCGGCGGTAGCAGCACATACGGGTTCACAGAGCGATCTGCACCGCATGGCAGCGCTGGTGAGCCATAACCCGGACGCAGAACGCAGCGCCAAGGCTGGCCCTACCCTCATTCAGACAGCAGGCCGGGAGGACTCTAATTATGGATAAGGCAAGTTTTGTCGGCGTACTGCTGGCTGTGGTGGGCATCGTGGCGGGGCTGTTGCTTGAGGGTGGCAACCTTGGCCAGATTGTGCAACCCACTGCGGCGATGATCGTTTTTGGCGGAACGCTGGGCGCTGTATTGCTGCAGTTCCCGCTGCGCACGGTGCTCGATGCATGCAGGCGTCTCGTGCATGTCTTTCTGACGCCTCAGGACGAAAACCTTAAGCTGATTCAAACGCTGGTGAACTTTGCAAACAAGGCTCGGCGGTCAGGCGTTGTTTCGCTCGATAATGACCTAGCGAAGATCGAGGAGCCATTTCTACGCCAGGCGCTCACGCTCGCAGTGGATGGCACCGAACCGGCTGAGTTGCGCAAGATCATGTCGCTCAGCCTCGATGCACGCGGAGACACAGAAGATAGGCTGCCTGGCGTCTTTGAATCGGCTGGTGGATTTTCGCCCACCATCGGCATCCTGGGCGCGGTGCTGGGACTGATCCAGGTGATGCAGCATCTGGACAAGATCGAGGAAGTCGGCAAAGGCATCGCAGTGGCCTTCGTCGCAACGATCTACGGAGTCGGGGCAGCCAATCTCTTCTTTCTGCCCGCGGCCGGCAAACTGCGCATCCGGATCCACGAAGAGCACCAGCGTCGCCAGATGATGCTTGAGGGCGTGATCTCGATTCTCGAAGGTATCAATCCGCGCATGCTTGAAGTGAAGCTGAGCGGCTTTCTCGAAGATAGCCAACAGGAGAAACGAGAGCAGGCGGCATGAGCGGGCGGGCGCAAAGAAAAGGACACTCCGGTCACGAGCGCTGGCTGGTATCCTATGCGGACTTCATTACGTTGCTATTCGCATTTTTCGTCGTACTCTACGCTTCGTCCAGAGCCGACCAGAAAAAGCAGCGACAGGTTTCGCAAGCTATTGACTCGGCCTTTCATGCGCTCGGCCTTTTTCCCGACACTTCGCGACATCAGGTCGATCTCAGGAATGTCTCCGCCATAAGCCAGCGCAGCAAGGATGAGCCGGTAGCGCCGATGAACATCGTGATGGGCGAGGACGTGCTGGCACCGGCGCAGGTCAAGCAAGACCTTGAACGGGTACGGAAGCAACTCGAGAAGATGCTCTCTGACGAGGTCGCGCAACATACGGTCTCGATCCAGATGGGCAAAGATGGGCTTGTCATCAGCCTGCGCGAAGCAGGCTTTTTCAGCTCCGGCTCAGCGACGCCGCATCCCGCCTCGCTGCCGATGCTGCGACGTATTGCCGCTGCCGTGGGCCATACGCCGTATTCTCTGCGTGTCGAAGGACACACAGACAACGTGCCTATTCACAACAACGAGTTTGACTCTAACTGGGAGCTCTCTTCCGCACGGGCCACTCGCATTACGCGCGTACTGCTGGGCGCAGGCTCCATTCAGCCCGATCGCATCTCAGAGGCAGGCTACTCGGAATTTCATCCCGTGGCGACTAACGACACCGACGCGGGCCGCGCTGAAAACAGGCGCGTAGACATCGTCATTATGCCGCGTACCCGCGTGAATCTGACCATGCCTGATGGAGACAGCACCAAAGGCGGCTGGCACAAGATCGGCGACGATTGAGGCGGGAGACTCCCGATACGGCGCGCTTGGTACGATCGAGTTGTGCAGTCTTCCCCTGAAGCCGAAACTTTAGCATTGCGCGGCGTTAATCTGTTCGCTGCCGGCGATCTTGCAGGCGCCGAGCAGGCTTTCCGCGAGGCTATCGCTGCCGATTCCGATCACATCGAGGCGCATCACGGACTGGTTCGTGTACTGGGGGATGCCGGGCAGTTGGAAGAGGCCGTTGTGGCCGCAAAAGTCCTGACGGAGATCACACCTAACGATCCCCTGGCGCACACAAGCCTATCGATCGCCCTGCAGCGCGCCGGCTATATTCCCGAGGCCGAGGCAGCAGCTGGTCGCGCCCGCATTCTGGAGTGGAAGCAGCAACTGGCCTCGGGTCCTGGAGAATGAACCCCCACTCGTGCCTGCCATTCAACTTGCGTTAACGCATCGGCGCATCCTATCTGTGTATACTGCGCCACGGAGGAGCAGCCATGGGCGGACCAGGCAATGTGATCCCCGGAACAGGAAACGTCAGCAGCGGCCCGATCTTCGCGCAACCAACTCCGCTGCCAGATCCAACCTCCTTCAGAAACCCAGTCACCGACAGCAGCGACAAGGACACGCCTGGCGTCCAGCCAGTACCACAGCCTTCTACAACTACCGCCGAGCCGATCCTGACATTGGCACAAGTCTATGGAAGCCAGGGCGACGCGATCACGCAGGCGATTCAGAACGCAGGGCAGATCGTCTTCCATTGCGTCGGCGATACAGGGAGCGCCAAGGGCCCTAATACGCAGTCTCTGGTGGCCGACAAGATGGTCACCGACTTTACCGAAGACAATCCCGCCGATGTGCCTTCGTTCTATTACCATCTGGGCGATGTCGTCTACTACTTCGGCGAGAGTGAGTACTACTACGACCAGTTCTTCGAGCCATACCGAAACTACTCCGCGCCCATCCTCGGCATACCCGGCAACCACGACGGCATCGTGTATCCCACCGATCCCGAACCAACACTGACTGCCTATCTCACTAACTTCAGCGCGCCCTCAATTGGCCCCTCGCCAGACTCAGGCGGCCTGCTGAGAACAACGATCACGCAGCCAGGAGTGTATTACACCTTCGAAGCGCCGTTCATCCGCATCATGGGCATCTACAGCAACGTGCTCGAGGACCCCGGCGTCATCTCTGACCAGAACGGAACCTATCCCACACTCGACCAACGCCAGATCGCCTTTCTCACCGCTGCCTTGCAGCGAGTAACAGGCGACGGCTTTACTGGCGCGGTAGTGATTGCGGTGCATCATCCGCCATTTACGGGAGGCTCGGAGCATGGGGGCAGTCCCTTGATGCTGGCGGATATCGACAGCGCATGCACCGCCGCAGGAGTATGGCCGCATGCCGTGTTCTCCGGCCACTCGCATAACTATCAACGTTTCACGCGGACGGTCAACAATTACCAAATTCCCTATCTAGTAGCCGGGTGTGGAGGCCATTCACCGCTGAGTGCCATGCGCACAACACTGCGCACTCCTTACAAAATTGATGACACGCTGACCCTGGAAAGTTATGACGACACGGACTACGGCTATCTGCGTGTTGTGGTTAATTCGGCGACAATGCGCATCGAATTCCACCCAGAGTCAGATAGTGGGGCTACCAAGACACCCGACGACGTTGTAACCATTGACCTGATTAACCGGACAATCAGCTGACGATTCTGACTTGATCATCCGGCCTATCTTCGGGCACCGGCTCAACAAGGCCATACCAACCAAATATTATGCCGTTTAGGCCGCGCCGGGCAGTTGCCCGCGCTCGCATCAAACGCCATGACCCATTCGTCGAATGAATGCGAAATTCCGTGTCGAACGGATCCCCTGTACGAACGGACTGATTCCATTTTTCCACTGTGGGGTACTTAGCACGGGTTCTTGTCGCGCCCGGATTTCTGCGAACAAGTACATCAGTTTCAGGTCATTAGTGCAGCCGGGAAAGTTCGTTTGCAGTTGCGGCGCCACAGTCGCTCTGGCCTGCCGCGCTATGCTAATCTCCGAATTAGTGGTTCCGGATATTGTTTCCATCTTTGAGCAGGAGTACCGGGTGCTGCGGCCCCGCGCGCCGATGCCTCCCTTCCGCATCCGCTTCCGGCGCTTCGTTTCTCTAAACACAACGATTCGGTTGCGGGAGGGTGAACTGCATGTGAGTCTCTCCGATTTGCTGGAGGGTGCGCCCGAGTCGGTTTTGCGCGCGATTGCTCATATCCTGATCGCGAAGATTTACAAGAAGCCGATCGACCGAGCGCACAACCATCGCTACAAACGCTTTCAATACAGTGAGGCCGTGGCGCGGCGGACGGAGCAGATTCGCGGAGCGCGAGGGGCGAAGCGAGTTACAGGACCGGAGGGTCGGTACTATCACCTGGACGAGGTCTTTGACTCACTGAACGAGCGCTTCTTTCATGGACTACTGGGCAGGCCGCAGCTTACGTGGAGCGAGCATCATGCAAAGCGTTTGCTGGGCCACTATGATGCGGCGCACAACACCATTGTGGTGAGCAAGGTCTTTGACCGGCCATCGAGTCCACGATATGCGATCGAGTATCTGCTGTATCACGAGATGCTGCATCTGAAGCATCCCGTACGCGTGCGTGGAACGCGGCGTTGCGTACATTCAGCGGCCTTCAAGGCGGACGAAGCGATGTTCCCTGAGCTTGATGAGGCGCTCAAATTTTTGAAGCGGTTATGAGTTGTACAGGACAGCGTTTTCTATGTCGCTAACGGCCCAATAAATTTCCACAAAAAGTACTTACTTTCCACATAAGAAAATCTTCTGGAGGGCGTTGACTTCGATTCGTTCCGGAGTACTATCAGTTCATCGGAAGAGAGATCTTCCAGCAGAAGAGAGTAGACGAAGGGCCACCAGGAGAATCGGCAACGAGACTTGTGAAGCATCCGGGCAACTGGATGTGGATGGGTGGCAACTAGAAAGCTCATACGACCAGCGTTGTAGCGAAAGAGAGCGGGAGAAACGGGCGCAAGTTCGTGGAGACCGAAGGAAGTCGAGATGACAAGGTTGTGATCTGGAAGCCGGACCAGATCTTCAGAAAAACGGATAGCCGAGGGCGGTTTCTCGCAAGAGAAATCGCCCTTTCGCTTTGCGCGATTCGTAGTGCTTAAAAGCAGCCTGCCTGCAATGGGGACTATAATTGCGCTTCCCCCAGTAAGCCGGAGCGAAAACTATGCTGTCAGGTACGTTGTGGTCAGCTGAGCAGGAAGAGTTTGCAAATGCGTTGCGCGAATTTCACACGGAGACGGACCGGTCACTGATTGATCTGGTGGATGAGTCTCCAGTGTTGTTGATCTTTCTCCGCCACTTTTCCTGTGCCTTTTGCGCGCAGACTATCGATCGAGTTTCACAGGTGCGGGAGCAGATTGAGGCGAAGGGCGCGAGGCCCGTCTTTGTGCATCTTGGCTCGCCGGAACGAGCCAAACCTTATTTCGACTACTACCATCTTTCGGATGTTGAGCGGATCAGCAATCCTGAGGCTTCGCTGTATCAGCTTCCTATCTTTGCGCTCGGCCGCAAAAACTATCTCCTGCACTCGCTCCATCCGGCGGTATTGCTCGCATGGTTCAAGGGAGCGCTCTTCAAGTACGGCATCGGAATTCCGAAGGAAGATGGCGACCAGATGCCAGGAGTCTTCTTTCTGAAAGAACGCAAGGTCGTGCGCGCTTTCCGCCATCGGTCGATTGCGGATGAGCCGGATTTTTTGAAGCTGGTTGGCGCGGGTTGAGGTGCGGTTATTTCGCCATTCGAGGGCGAAAAACGGTTAGTTAGGCCCCCCCGGGGGGGAGGGGGTATGTGCTTTTGCGATTAACCTGTTGAAACTACGCTGTTTATGCCACATAATATGGCCGTTTTGGTGCGGTTTTGCGACGTTAAGAGAGGGACAAATGCTCGTGGGCCTCTCCTCCAACAGCCGGGAAATCCTGAGCAGCCACTCTACTTTATTTTACGGGAACAGATGTTAATTCAATGCAATTGCTGTTGACGTCGAAGCATGCGCAGGCAAGTCAGGCAATACGGCGGAGAGCGACTGTGAGCGCGTAGCGAATCTGCTCGGAGGATTTTATGCCGATGTCTTCGCGGATCGCGCTGAAATTGGGATCCGTGCCTTACATGAATCAGGCCTACGTCTCAACGACGAGATGCATGGCTTTCTACATTTGGGCTTAGTTGTGACGGTTGCCAGTGATCGTCGAATCCCCAACTGAGCCACGCAAGAAAATAATCGACCAGAGTGCCGGCGGCGTCAATCACCTGTTGAGCTTCTAGCTGTGATACGGGTTGGCCATGAATGGCCCGATTGCAAAGGCTTAATATCTTTCGAGCCAAGTCAGCTTGTGTATCCGTAATCGCACTGTGGAAAAGCAGACGTTGCAGGAGCGCTCCCGTTGATTCGTTCTTTTTCAGTTCAATATTGAACCCGACGGCTAGATTTCTGGCAAGCGTATCAATTTCAATTCTTAGACCAGCGAGAGCAAGGGTTGGATCGGATTCAGCGATACCTCGAAAATACTGCAGGTCCAACCCGCTGCTTACGGGTTGCAATCCGAGGGAGATCATTCTTGCATTGGCCTCAGTCAGTGGAATGGCGGGAATCTTCTTCTTATCTGGCGGCGGTGTGAATGCCGGAACGGTTTCTGAAAGCTCCGTGGCTTCTTGAATTTTCTCCTGAAAGTCTAGAGAAGCCCCGCCTGGCAGCCCAACTTTTCGAAGCCGGGCCAAGATCGTCGTTAGAGGTTTGTGAAAGTACACCGCCAATATCATCGTGGTTGTTGGCCACGCGAGAACCTTAATGTAGTCTAGGACCAACTTCGCCCAATCCATTTGAGGAAACTCCTTCAGCTGTGTGTCAAAGCGATCCCTAGGCGTCCCGTTTCACGATCGCATCCTTAGCCCCGGACGGGAGCGCTTCAAACAACGTCTTAACCTCTGCCGGCTGAGTAATCATGTTTTCGACTATGAGATTCACCAACTTAAAGAGTGCCACCACGATTTGGGGATTATCATCGATTGCTATTAAGCCGGGGTGGACGGCATTGTTACCGATAACCCTCACTACATCGAGAGCTTGCTGAATTTTGATCGGGAGTCCATGGTCAACGAGTTTGGCGATATCGTCATTTATGTTATTTCCCGCACCACCCAAATCAACGCATAGATGTTGAATCGCCAGTCGTAGTAGTGCGGCGGCTGACTTTGGGGAAAGATGATAAACCGCGCGCGCTTCGTCGTAGTTGTTCTTCACATTGGGTGGCATATCATCAGATGCCGGCAATATTTGGTTGGGCGAAGGCCATTCAATTTTCCCATCTACCCAAAAAGTGAGTTTGCGACAGACGTAGCAACATGAGACTTGGTAATTCCCTAATGGTACGACGCCGCTGTTCAGGGCAACGGTGTAAGGATTGCCTGGAATTCTGCCAGTGCTCAGAAATATATCCGACCACACCTGTTGCGCTACAACATTGCACTGCGGGCATTGGAATTGCGCACTGCCCACCACCGGAACGTGTTTCGGGTCAACCGTTGTCATAATTTCTTATCTCAATAGCAGTCTATCCAAAGCGAAGAGGGTGTGTTTGCGGGTCATCATATTCGAGCTGGAGTGAGAGGCTTCAACTGCGTCTGTGATGTCAGGGCTGAAGCCCGAGCTTACCTGATTCCGTGATTCCGAGGCGAGCGAGAAAAACGAGGGCGGAGACACGAAAGGTAAGGGCGAAGACAAAAGCGGGTCCTTCGCTACGCTCTGGATAACAATTTCCCAAGGCGGTTAGGGTGACTACGTCAGTCCGAATTATTGCTGCTACTTGATTGTGGCGACGCGGCCTTTTGTGGGGAATTTTTGGAATTGCAGGATGTCGTGGCCTGGGAGTATTCGGTCGGGAGAGCCGGCTAGTTGGATCATGCGGGTCTGGTTTTTGATGTTGGCCGGGTGGTCTGCGTCAGTGAATGTGGCGCTGGCCAGGTGCGACGAGAGGTTGAGATAGAAATAGGCGTTGTCTGAGGCGAGGACGTAGGTTGGGGTTCCGGTGACGCACAGGTATTGCGAGGCGTACGTGTGGCGCGCGCCAGTGTAGGCGCGGATTCCGGGGAAGATTTCGACGTTGTCGCCGTTGACGAGATGCAGGCGGCCTTCGGTGTTCAACTGGACGAGCTGCTTCACATCTTCAGGATCGATACCGCCGTGGTCGCCGCCCGGTTGCCACGCGTCGGTGGTGTAGTAGCGATACTCTTCCTTCTGAATCCAGACCTGCGCTTTGGGGAAGAGATCGATGCCGCCCATGTGATCCCAGTGGGCGTGGCTGATGACGATGTCGGTGACCTGATCGGGCAGAACGCCGGCGGTCTTCACTGCTTCGTCAGGGCGAAGGTAGTCTTTCATCGGGAATTCGTTGAGGAAGGTTTTGCGGTGAAAGCCTGAGTCGAAGAGGATGGTGTGTCCGCCGCCGCGAATGAGCCAGATCACCATGGCGATATCGACTTTGTCCTGCTTGGGCGCGCCGACGACGAGTTCGGATAGGTCGGCGTTTGGGAGAGGTGGCGTAGCGGATGGCCTGGATGGAATATTCGGGCGTGGCGGCAGATGCGAGCGTGGCGCAGATGGCTAGGAGCGCCGCGGTGATGGTTGCGGTCCAGTGTCTGTTCATTTGGATCATGCTACCGCATGTCTGAAGGAGCCTGGCGGTCGAGGGTGATTGAGATTGGTGCATTCCCACATCTGACAACCAGGTACGTTGTCAGATGTGCGGGGCCCGAACTTGTTTTCGACCTGGGTGAGTAAAAGCTCGGGGCCATTGAGGCCCCTCGTGGAACGCAGTCTCGGCCAGGAAAGGTGGCAAGGCTGAAGCCTTGCCCTACCAGGGTCAACAAGAGCAAAGACAGAAGCAGATTCCCTACGGGAATGACAGACAAGAAAAGCAAGGGCAAAAAACAGAAGCAGATCCTTAGCTGCGCTCAGGATGACGATCTTTGCGCAATGCTATGTGCAGGCGGGAGCCAGGGTGCTTACAGGGATGGGGACTTGTTCTACTATCTCGAGGCCGAAGCCCTCTAGTGCCGGGATGTGCAATGGGGTGTTGCTTAGCAGGCGGATGCGGCGGATGCCGAGGTCGTAGAGGATCTGGCCGCCGAGGCCTACGGCTCGCAGAGTGCGGCGGTGGTGGTCTTCGTGCGATTCGGCATCGGCGCGGGCGCGCTGGTCGGCGTGGGTGATCAGGCGGGCTGAGGTGGTCGGGTCTTCTTGATTTGCGATGAGTTCAAAGCCGCGGCTGGTGTTGTGGAGGTAGAGCAGGGCTCCGCAGCCGGCTTCTGCAATCATGCGCATGGATTCATCGAGTATCTCGCGGCACTGGCAACTGGCGGCGAAGAGGTCTCCGGCGGCGCACTTGGTGTGGACGCGGACGAGAACGGGTTTGGCGGTGCCAGCGGAGTCAGCGAGGTTAGCGGAGTTAGTCAAGGCAGGGCCGCACAGGTCGCCTTTGACCAAGGCGATGTGGCTTTCGCCGCCGTTGACTTCACTCTCATAGGCGATCATGCGGAAGTCGCCGTAGCGAGTCTGGATGGTGGTTTCGCCGGCGCGGGTGATGTAGCGCTCGTGCTGGAGCCGGTAGCGGATGAGCTCGGCTACGGTGAGCATCTTGAGGTTGTGTTCGGCGCAGAAGCGGGTGAGGTCAGGGACGCGGGCCATGGTGCCGTCGTCGTTCATGATTTCGCAGATGACGCCGGAGGGGTTGAGGCCTGCGAGGCGAGCCAGATCGACGGAGGCTTCGGTCTGTCCGGCGCGTACGAGAACACCGCCGCGGCGCGCACGCAGTGGAAAGATGTGGCCGGGGCGGGCGAGATCAGAGGCGGTCGAGTTGGAGTCGATGGCAGTGCGAATGGTGTGGGAGCGATCGGCAGCGGAGATGCCGGTGGTGACGCCTTCGCGAGCCTCGATGGTTTCAGTGAAGGCAGTACCGAAGCGGGAGGAGTTCTGCTGCGTCATGGGCGGCAGGTTGAGGTAGTCGGCGCGCTCTTCAGTAAGGGTGAGACAGATAAGGCCGCGACCGAAGCGAGCCATGAAGTTGATGGCTTCGGGGGTGACGAATTCGGCACCCAGAGTGAGGTCGCCCTCGTTTTCGCGGTCTTCGTCATCGACGACGATAAGCATGCGGCCGGCGCGGATTTCATCGAGCGCCGCGGGGACGTCGACGAAAGGTGCAGCGGGCGTACGGGTTGGGACGTGGTTCAGAAGCTGTTCCGGCATACGTCGTGTATCTTTCCGATCTGCCTGCGCTAAGACACTGCCCTATTGTCTCCCATGGCAAGGCTCAGAGCAACGAGACGGGCATACTGCGAGATACGATACGACAGAAGATGAGGCTGCTTGCGTTTTGAATCCTTCTCTTTTAGTCTTTTTCTTAATTCGGACATAAATGGTCGGAATTGTTTACAGATTTCTATGATGCAGGTGTTTATGTCTCGTTCTCATGCTGTTTTGAGGCTTTTGCGGAAGGTTCATCTTTACCTTGGTGTGTTTACGGCACCGGCGTTGGTGTTTTTTGCATTCACGGGGGCAATGCAGAGTTTCAGTCTGCACGAGGCGACGCAGGGCAGCAGCTACAAGCCTCCAGCCTGGATAGCTTCTCTGGCACAGCTACATAAGAAGCAGACGACGGTGGTTCCAGTGCGCAGGCCGCGACCTGTTGAACGGCCTGATGGCGATGCAGCCAAGTCCAAACGATCTGCAGATGCTGGTTCTTCTGCGACGCGTGCTGGGCCGGGACAGGTTGCGGGGCAGGTTGGAAGCCAGGCTAAGGCTCCTGATCAGCCTTCGCAGAAGAGCCATCTGCCTATGAAGATCTTCTTCCTGATCGTTTCGGTGGGGCTTTTCCTGTCTACGCTGACGGGAATCTACATGGCATATAAGTACAGTCACAATAAATGGCTGATCAACGGATTGCTGGCGGCGGGTATTGTGATTCCGTTGCTGCTACTTCCCTTCTGAGCTGTTTCTACTCGGAGCGCAGAACTTCGTTTGGGTCTACCTGCAGAGCGCGTGAAATTGCTGGAAGCGTGGCCAGAAGCGCTGTACCGAGGATGGCTGCGAGCGGAAGTGCGACGAGCGAAGGGTCTGTGGGCTTGACCTGGTAGAAAAGCGTTTCGACGTATTGGGCGGAGGCCATGCCGAGTGCGAGGCCGATGGCCGATCCGAAAAGTATCATCACGGAGACACGGCCTATGACCAGCTGTGCGATGCGGCGCGGCGGCGCTCCGACGGCGATGCGGATGCCGATTTCGCGGCGGCGCTGAAGGACTGAGTAGTTGAGGACGCCGTAGAGGCCGATGCCGGCGAGCAGCAGTGCGACAGATGCGAAAAAGATGGCGAGAGTGGCGAGCAGACGTTCGCGGACGGTCTGGTTGCCGACGATCTCTGCCTGGGTGGTGATGTTGCTGATGCGGAGCCGCGGCTGGGAGAGGGCGAGCTTCTGGCGGAGGACGGGGGCGAGGGTGAGCGGGTTGGGATCGCGGGTGCGGACGTAGAACGTGGCGTAGTTCTGGGGTTGGAGAGCACGATTGGCGTCGACGCCGCGGAGGGGAAAAAAGGCAATGGGCAGGGTGGCTTCGCGGATGCTGCGATATGGGGTGTCTGCAACAACGCCGACGATCTGGTAGGCCTGATCCTTACGGCGGGTAAAGGATTTGCCGATGGGGTTTTCGCCGGGGAAAAAGGTCTTGACGAAGGCCTGGTTGACGATAGCCACTCCGGGATCGGTGTCTTCGCGGCGGAAATCGCGGCCGTCGAGAAGAGGGAGCTTCATGGTCTGGAACCAGCCAGGAGTTATTGAGAAAAGATAGGTGAGTGTGGTGGACATCGGCTGGGCATGAATGGAGATGAAGGTGTTCCATGAACCGCCAGCGAGCAGTGGCCAGCGGGTCAGCGCGACTTGCTCGACGCCGGGTCCGGTGCGGAGGGTATCGGCTGCTTGTTCCCACGTGATGGGAGATTGGGGCTGGCGGCTAGTGGCTTCGAGAATTAGAACACGGTCGGCGTTGAAACCGGTGGGCTTGTTGGATAAGCGCTGGAAAGTAGCGACGAAGAGCCCGGAGACGAAGACGACGAGGAAGCAGAAGGCGACCTGAAGCGCGATCATGCCATACATGAGACGGGGGCGGGATTTTGGGTCTTCTCCGCCTTTGAGCGCAGAGACCGGACGGACGGAAGAGGCGCGCAGGGCCGGCAGCAGACCGAAGAGCAGCATGACAGCGATAACGAGCGCGAGACTGAAGGCCAAGACCCGCCAGTCGGCGTCCAGGAGCAGGCGGGCGGGATCGTCGGGCGGGTTGATGCGGCTGACGATGAAGGGCGCGGCCCACCAGGCGAAGAGCAGTCCGAGCGAGGCTGCGCCGGCGGCCAGCATGGCACTCTGCACCAGAACCATGCGGACGAGACGCCAGCGTCCGGCGCCGATGGAGACACGCAAGGCCATCTCATGAGCGCGAGCTGCGGCCTGGACGGTCATGAGGTTGGCGACGTTGACGCAGGCGATGAGCAGGACGAGGGCGACTAGCAGGCCGAGGGCTCCGAGGGCGCGGCGGTAGTCGGACTGCAAGTTAGAGTAACCGGCGGTGGCAGGCTCGATGAGGACGGTTTCTTGGAGGAAGCGGTCGACGAGTTCTTTCCGGATGTCATGGATGGCCTTGACGCGTTCAGTTTCAAAGGCGAGGTTGGAGGCCTGGAATTGCTGACGGAGCGGTTCGAGTGGAACGCTGGGATTCGCGAGGACGAGGGCTCGAGCCCAGGTGGAGTCGTCGCGGGCGTACCAAGAGTTCATGGTGGCGGGTAAGAAGATGTCGGTGACGGTTCCAGTTTCTGTGCCGGTGAAGGACTGGGGGCCTACGCCGATGATCTGGAAGTAATCGTCACCTATGCGGACGGTGCGGCCTAGGATGTTGGGATCCTGACCGAAGCGGTGCGACCAGTAGTCCCAGGAGAGGACGGCGTAGGGTGCGCCGCGGGGTTTTCTGTCGTCAGCTTCAATGAAGAGGCGGCCGAGAGTGGGCTGCAGGCGGAAGGCGGTGAACATCCAGGCGGAGGCGTACTGGACGTAGGCCTTCTCCATCTGATCGTCGGAAGAGTAGGTGAGGTCTCTGCGTTCGGTATACGAATTCGCAATGAGCTCGGCCTTGCCTTTGGCGGTGGCGCGCAACCGGAGGAAGGAGGGATAGGCCCAGCCGTCGTATTTGTTGGGCTGGCCGTCGAAACCCGTTCCCAGGCGAGTGAGGGCGTAGAGGTGATCTGCATTAGCGACGGGCAAAGGGCGCCAGAGTAGTGCGTCGACGAGGCGGAAGGCGGAGATGCATGCTCCCATGGCGATGGCGAGCGACAGGACGGCGGCGATCGAGGTGACGCGGTTGCGCTTGAGTTGCCGCCAGCCGAAGATGACGTCGGCGCGGAGCGACTCAAGCCAGCCGAGGACGCGGGCGTCGTGACTGGCCTGGCGCTGACGCAGCGGCGAGCCGAAGGCACGGCGAGCTTCGGCTGGATCGCGGCCGGATTCAATGGCTTCGGCGATGTGGGACTCGAACTCTTCGTCGATCTCATGGTTGAGGCGATCGGCACGGAAGACGTTGGCGATGCGTGATAGAAGCGACATGATCAGGCCTCCCGAAGGACACGGTTGATGGCTGTGCTGACGGCCTGCCAGCGGGACTCTTCCGACTCAAGCTGCTGACGGCCGAGGGGAGTGAGCTCGTAGATACGTGCGCGGCGGCCGGATTCGCGGGCGATCCATTCGGCACGAATCCAGCCGGCTTCTTCCATGCGGTGAAGGGCTGGATAGAGAGAACCTTCTTCGGCGCGGAGCACGTCTTCAGAGATGTTGGCGATTGCCGCCATGATGGCGTAGCCGTGGAGGCGCGGCCGGCGCGAGAGGATCTTAAGGACGAGGAGATCGAGAGACCCCTGGAGCGAATCAGGCTTTGGCATACTAAGACGTCTTTATATAGATGTCTGGGTATGAGGGTCAACTATAAATTTCATAGCAGCACCAAGATCAAAGCATGAATTGCACAATTACCCGAATTGTATTGCACATTTTATTGCACAGTGATAACCTCCAAAGAGATCATGGGCAGGGCTGAACAACTCGCGGAAGCACGGAACAAGGTCATTGAGTTGGATCGCGAGAGGGTTCGGATTGAAGGAGAAATTAAGGCGTGGAAAATGATCCGCGATGGACTTCAAGCCCTGGAAGGCAAGTCTCCTTCGCCTCCCGCATCCATCGGTCCAACGGAAGCAATCAGGCTGATCCTGTCCGCCCATACCGAAGGTTTGACGACTAGGCAAATCAGGGATCATCTCGTGGAATATGGGGTTTCTATCGGAGATGGCAAGAACTACATGAGCAACCTGCATACACTTCTCAAGCGCCAAAACGATGTTGAAATGGAAGGGCGAGGCGGAGTCAAGTATTACAGGCTCAGAAGGGATGCCGCTCAATGACTTTGGAACTAAATACTTGGAGCGTAGGAGCTTTGTCAGAAGCCCCCACGCTCTAGGAGAAAGGCGGAACCAGCAATGCGCATCACGGTCAAGATCACAATCGCTGCGGCAGGTCAAGCGGTAGAAATAACCGTTGAACCACCGTCCTAAGCCCCAACCCTTAACCCGCACCCCGTTCTTGCATCGCGCATGGATGGGGTGCAACATCCTCTATTGTCTCTCCAATACAGCGCCTGTGCAAGCGAAAACAGTCTGGTAATCGCGCTGTGCACTTTCACGGCTTACCATAGAACCCATTCCCTCTTTATTCCGTCAAGTATCTTATTACCCTTTTAGAACTCCGCATGAGGCATTTCTGGCAATAGAAAGGCGCCGTCCCGTTTGGGAGCGGCGCCGATCAGTGTAGCTAATTGAAAGCTTCTTAGAGGGTGGACTCAATCTCAAAGCCCCAGGCTTCGAGAAGCGCTTCTGGAATGTACTTTGAGTTCCTGTTGCGACGAGCCCACTCGCGCAGACGGGTGGAACGGATGTACTGATCCGGGGTGAGCTTGAATTCCTTTACGATCTGCTCAAAAGAAGTGACAGTGGGCACAACCGGGCCGATTGGCTCTGGCTTACCCCAATTAGGATTACCACGACGCTTTGCCATTAATTTGTCCCTCGTTGGAAAATGCTTGCGAAATTCCCAGATTCCATCCGGTACCTGTTTCGGCATCCATCATGGGATGCTCCTGCTCACGGGGGCGAGCGACGTAATTTGAACAGGTAGAACGAAGATGCGCTCTGGAGTACTACGGAGTTCTTATTTTAAGGATTTTTTCTTCAAAAATCAATAGTAAAAAGCAGGTGGAAATCGGAGCAGTAGAAGACCTAATTCTTGGATTATTAACATTTAAGCATAATGTTTTCTATATTTTATGACTCAAAAGTCCCTTGATGCTGTTGCCAAGACGGGAACGTATTTTGTGCGGTAATCGTACATTGCTTTTCAGAAGGCGCTGTTGAGGCCTCTATATTCTTTAGTTACTACGCTCATGCGACGATTTTGCCCGGAATTGCGCCTGCGGGATTGGTGGACGTGAATTGGGGATATGAGCGTGAAGCGAGAGCTTTCCCTGCCGGGAGAGCCCAGGTTTCAGGGTTAAACCTGGGCACTCTGCGCGTACGGTTAGAGTGTTGCGGCAATGCGTTTACGGTAGGCTTTCAGACTCTCCTGCACGATCTCCCATGCAAGCTGCAGAACGATGATGACGCAAACGACCTGCAGGGCGTGGAAGATGCCGTGATTGATCGTATCCACGGTGGCGCCGTGGACAGACTGGTCGAGCTCCGGATGCTTAAGCGTCACGAAAAGGTGTCCGGGCTGAGTAAGCAGGATAACGAACGGGATCAGTCCGAATAGTTTGATCGCGATCTCCTGAACAGGTCGCCGCCGCTGCCAGGCTCCGCGAGCAAGATCAAGGCAGCGCCATCCAAGCTGCACTACGTTCAGCGCTACGATCCACCAGAAGAAAGCGACCCAGGCCGGCCCTAACTGGAACGGCGAAGCCCGCAGGAAACCAGCGCCCGGGCCCATGAGCAGGTAGGGATATTGTGGAATCAGCAAGAGCCAGCCAAGAAAAACAAAGCCAAAGATCACCTGGGCGATAGCCTGAGCGTGACTGCGCGGCTTGTTGCCTGGGGCCCCATCCTTCTCAAGCGCGGGCAGCTTTGCCGGCGACCAGTCGACTGGGTACCCAGGGATGCCGGGCCAGACACCGGGGTAGTTCGCCACCACGAGCTCGAGGACGGCGAAGGTCAGCGTAACCCAGGTGGCCGTGTTGAGCAGGACGACCGGCGCACGAAGCAGTGCTTCAAGGGCTGAGGTCCATGTGGGGTTATCCGCGGAGAATATCTGTATTGCGCTGACGATGCCGTAGACGGCCATGGCCCAGAGAGAGACGAGCTTCATGACGTACCAATAGGTCGGGAAGATAGCCGGCCCGATCAGGTACTGCTGCGGCTGATAGCGCGCGGCTATCTGTATGGGCGGCCCAATCTGCTTGAGCCAATCCTCGGCCTCGCGTGTGGTCAAAGGGCGGCCTAACTCGGCTTCGCGGTCCTCGAGCTGCGATTCGAGGTTGACCCTGAGTTCGGCAAGGATATCGTCCTGACGCTGCCAGGGCAGATGCTTTTTGACGGCTTGAAGGTAACGATCGAGAAGTTCCATGGCGTGGTCCTCGGGCTTTACAAAATGCTGTTGATAGATGCGTTGATGGCCTGCCACTCGTCGAGCAACTGACCAAAGATCTGCTCCCCATTGCCGGAGAGGCGGTAAAACCGCTTGTTTCGTTTGTCTTCTTCGCGCCACTCGCTGGCCAGGAGACCCTGGGTTTCAAGGCGTCTCAGAAGCGGGTAGAGCGTACTTTCATCGATCACGAGGCCACGTTCGGCCAACGCCTTGCGCAACGTGTAGCCGTAATGCTCCTGACGGAGTTGTGCCAGGACGGCAAGGGTCAGACAGCCGCGCCGGAGCTCGAGTCGAAGGTTTTCGTAGATATTCTCAGTGGGGGTCATGCTGTACCTCATACACTGTACATCAACTACTGTATTACATACAGTGTATGGTGTCAAGTATGTTTTAGAAGGTTTTTTGGGCGGGTTGGCAGGAGGGGAGTGCGTTGCCGCAAAGATCGGTTGGAGAGGGTGACGTAGCCCGTTCACACTGAAGAGCTTAACTTCGGCTGAATTATCAGCCGCAGAATATGGATAGTTACCTTATATGAAACTAACGCTTGTAAGTAACTAAGTCCTTCCATGAAGGTAACTCAGGCTGCATTAATTATTCTTGCCCGAAAAAAATACGATGCTATGATTTCGTTGCTCGACGAAACCACCCCAGGACATTCCCATGAACAATGAGGTTGATCCGCTTCCTTTAAGAGCCCTCGTGTCGAGTGTCGAGGGCGGAACGACGTTTGACATGCGGCCGCCGGAAGAGCGAAGTTCGTTGGCGACGCGAAACGGCACGTCAGGAAGATCGAGGGACGAGGCCTCAAGGGATATTGATCCTCCGGATAAGCCTCCGGCGACTGTCATAAGCGCCGACTGGATTCGGGCGATTCTGATAGGGCTTCCACTTTCTATTCCTGACGACGAGCAGCCCCGTGGCGTAACTGTCAGAGCTGCCGGCATTCGAATACGGTCAGCGACGATCACAGGTCATTTGAATCTGAATGATCTTTCCGGGCCGGGGGGATCTGCCCTGGCAGGTCTTGAGTTTGTCGGCTGCTGGTTCACTGAGCCGCTCAGTCTGAGGCGATGTCATCTGAAGAGCCTGTCTCTTCTGGCATGCCGGTTTGATGAGTTACAGGCTGCTGACGCAGTAATTGATGGCCCGGTGAATCTTTCGAGAGTTCGACGCGTAGATAAGCTATATCTCAAAGACATTCATAAGAATGATTGCGAGTCTGACGGCTGCTGGGTGGTTCTGACGGGAGCCAGGATAGGAGGCCGGCTAAATTGCGATGAGGCGCACTTTGCGGCTACTCCACGCGACGACGATCCAGAGATTCAATTCATACCAAACTCCAAGCACGCGCGTTACGCTCTGGACCTGCGAGCTGCTCAGGTTCGTGGTTCTGTGATTTTGCGACCGGACGTGAAAGCGATAGGCGGGATATCGTTCAATCTCGCAAAGATCGAAGGCAGTATCTGGTGCAATGGCGCTCACCTCACGGCTGCTGAAGAACATGCGTTTTCGGCAGATTACGTGAATATTCAAGGGTCGTTATATATGAGGACTTACGACCCGCCACACAAGAATGAAAGTACACGCTTCGTTGCCCAGGGATCAGTGAGTATCTTCGCTGCCAAGATTGGAGGCAACCTGTACATGGAGGGGGCCGAGCTGCATTGTTGTCACTTGCAAGACGATCACAAGGGAGCCGAAATCTACGAAAGTCTTGACGCCACCAATGCCACGATAGGCGGAAATTGCAATCTGCGCTGGTGGAAACCCGACAACAAACAAGATCCTTCCAAAGACAAAGGTGAGTACGCATATCCGTTTGAAGCTCAGGGCAAGATACTCCTGCGATCGGCGTCCATAGGAAACGACTTCACTATGTCCGGGGCAAGTATCGAATCGTTGGAGGCAAACAACATCGAGATTGGCGGAGACTGCTGGATGAGCGTCTACAGCGGCACTTATGTCCCGACATCGAGATTTCCAAATCGGCCACGGATGAGCGCAAGGTCTGTCTACCTGGAAGGGGCAGTCATCAAAGGCGATCTGAATCTATTCGGATCGAAGCTTGGAATCGAGTCTACTGAGCAGAAGAAAGAATATGGCCTGTTTGCACGAAGCGCAAAGATAGGCGGCAACTGTAACCTGACCACTTATCCGGTTGAAGGTGAATCGAACGGTGTGGTTATACGTTTTGAGTGCTATGGCCGCATCCAGGTGCCCGAAGCATCGATAGGCAATTCGCTGGTTATGGAGGGCGCTAAGATCGTATGGAAGACGCAAGAGCCAAACGCTGCACTGGATTTCTCCGGCACTACGATCGGAGGGCATGCCAAGTTCATGACGTGGCAGCCGGAAGAGGGTGGCGAGTGCGTTCCTTTTGAGGTCAGGTCCGGTGAGAACGGGCTGCGGCTGGCAGGCACACGGATCGCGCAGAAACTGATTCTCAACGGTTCGGATATTCAATCAACAAAGATAGCTATCTACGCGCCCAATGCTGAGATCGGCGCCAAAGCGTCTCTGGGCACATATAGAGAGCGGTCAGCATCCGGGCACTACACTGGCTTGGTTTATCACTTTAATGCAATTGGAAAAATCACTTTTACCGCGGCCAATATCAAACTTGGTTTGGACATGCGCGGGGCCCAGTTAAGACCTCCTTTCGCACTGTCGACGTCTGACATCAGCGCTATCGCCGAATCCATCGCGTTAGATCTGACGCTGGCTCACATGAAGTTCGCTGATCTCACAGACTCCGATGCCTTGTCCAATCGCGAGACTGCCCTGCACGAAACGCCTCATTTCGGATGTGTCGGAGCAGTGGTATTGGAGCATACAGAAATCGACACTAAGTTGGATCTGAAGAACGCCCGCGTTCAGGGACGCCTGGTGCTGGACTATGCAAGGATCGGTACCTGCGTGGATTTAACAGGCGCTCGATTGTGGAGCGGCTCGGCAAGAACGAAGTATGAAGAGATGCACAAGAAGATCAAGAATCACGATTTGCTCGAGGACAAAGTCATTGATGAACTCATGCGAGATCACGCCGAGAAGTTGATCAAGGCAGACCTGTCCCTCCATTCGGCAAGAGTTGGAGATGCATTGATCGTTTCAGATTTGAAAATTATCCCGGAGATCGCCGCGCCGGATGGCGTCAAATCCCAAGGCTCTGATTTGACCAAATTCAATCGCATTACGGTGGACCTTCGAGGGTTGCACATCGAGGAGTTGCAGGATGAGGGCGGCGACGGCTGGGGAAGCGATGTTCGCTTATGGCTCGATGGGTTTCGGTATACGCGGTTAACGCCGTTATTGGCTACTACGAGATCCGCTACGTCTCAGGGAACTGTTTCCCGAGTGATTACAGACATCACCACCGCAACGCTACGACAGCGGCGACGCGGCGATGAGGTTTGGACACGACGTTTGCAATGGCTCGATCTTCAGTTCTTTGACAAGGAGCATCCGCACAGCACGGAGTTTACGCCTGGCGCTTATGAGCAGTTGGCTAAAACTTTGAGAGCGGATGGCTCAGACGAGGATGCCCGTAAGATCACCAGCGCCAAACTCACACGAGAGAGCGTGGTGAGTTCGAAGTGGAGCCGCAAGATTATCTGGGGTCTTTTCAAACTGTGCTTTGGATATGGATTTTCTCCGCTCAAGGCGCTCACTACTTTTGTGCTATGCATTGCGGTGGGATCCGCAACCGTTTGGATTGCAGACTCAAGAGGGGTGTTGGTCGCGAACACAAGCCCACCGGAAACGATGATTTTCAAGGAAGGCGGGGGATACTCTGTCCATTCTGTCATTGGTAAAGGTGAAACAGGACTTGGAGATGAACCACCTTGTGGGAAACGAATCAGTCCAGTTCTTTATGCACTTGATGTTTTTGTACCGGTTCTGGATCTGAGGCAACAGAGCACTTGCTCAGTCAGCCCAAAACTAACAGGATGGCGATATGCTCAGGCGGTTTATGCACTGTTGGGGTGGCTTCTTACCCCTCTGACGGTGCTGACGTTCTCTGGCATTCTTAAGCGGCATCTTGAGAACTGAGTGCTGCTCTTGTGTACAAGGACTATTCATCACACTGCGATATGATGATCTGGCCTCAGCCAAGAAAGTCAGGAGAACTTCATGAATCGCGTACCCGATGCGGAACTAGTTCTTATACCCGGTGGGACATTGATTACCGCCACGCCTGAAGAAGGACGCGCGCTTGCAATCACGATGGCGCGTCATATGATTCACAACATTCAGCCGGATCTTGATGTGCTCAAGAGTGGACGGCCTACGTACTCGACGAATCCGGACAGCCTGATGGCTGCAAGCCAGGTTGTGGCTATCGAATTTCAGACGATTGCGGCGGCTAATAACTACTGGCGCAAATAACGCAAACGAAGGGCACAGTCTCTTGTGAGGCTGCGCCCTTGTTGCATTTGAGCTATGACATCTTGTGATTGGAGATGACGGACCAGCCGTTAGTGTGAGTGAACGCTACGTGCTCTACGAGCCACTTCGCATTTTCGAAGTTGCCTATCTGCTGAAAGCATTCGTTGTCGATGTTTCGGGAGAAGTATGGGCCGCCACCGTAGATTACCCAACCACCGTTGGGTGCGAACGATACCTGGGTGGCGCGCTGAGCGCCCTGGGTGAGCTTTTGCAGTTCCTGGAAACATTCGTTGTCAATGTTGTGCGCGTATATTGCGTTATTGGCAATGATCGCCCATGAATCGCCGCCAGAGGTGGGAAAAGCGACGCAGGAAATCTTCGAGCCGCCGTTGTGAAACTCTCCGATCTTGGCGAAGCAGTCATTGGGAATGTTGTGGGACATATAGCCTTGATCGGCGACGATAACCCAACTGTCTCCACCAGCAGGAGGAAATGCAATGCAACGCACGGTCCAGCCATCTTTGATAAACGTTCCGAGTGCGGTGAAACAGGCCTGCGGAATTCCTTCTGCCTTGTAGGTGCCGTTGGGGGAGACAACGACCCATCCGCCGCTGGGTGTGAATGCGACGACTGAGACTCCGGAGCCGGCCATGCATGTGCCGATAAAGGCGTGTGCATCATTGGGAATGTTGCGATCGAAGTACATTGCCATAGAAGCTTCTCCTTAGTTACACGGAAGATAGATCAAGCCATGGAATGAGTGCGCCGCTACAGCAACGCGAGCAACCTCTCGACTATACACGCCGCTATCGTTCGCGATCGTCAATTTCAGATTGAGGAGAGCGTGCCACTACGAATGGCGGCAGCGATGGCTTCGATGTCGGGGGCGGGGGCACGGTCTTCGTCAAGGTGAGGAACGAGGGTACGGATTATTGCGTGCGCCCTGGCGACGGCATCGCTGGGACGGAGGGGCTGGCGATAATCAAGACCCTGGGCGGAACAGAGCATCTCTATGGCGAGAATGTGTTCGAGGTTCTGCACGATCTGACGGAGCTTGAGCGCACCGGTCATTCCCATGGAAACGTGATCTTCTTTGCCGCCGGAGGTGGGGACGGAGTCGGTGCTCGATGGATGAGCGAGGACCTTGCACTCGTTGAGAAGAGCAGCGGCAGTGACGTGGGCGATCATGTATCCCGACGACAACCCAGCGTCGGCGCAGAGGAAGGCGGGAAGGCCTTCGTTGATGTCGGGGTTGATGAGGCGGTCGATGCGACGTTCGCTGATGCTAGCAAGGTCGGTGAGAGCGATGGCGGCGTAGTCGAAGGCATAGGAGAGCGGCGCGCCGTGGAAGTTGCCGCCGGAGATCACCTGCGGTGGGGCGGACTGCTGGTCAGTGCCCGCACTTAGGAAGACAAGCGGGTTGTCAGTTGCTGAGCCGGATTCTGTTTCAAGGATCTGGGTGACGTGGTCGAGAACTCCGCGGACTGCGCCGTGGACCTGGGGCATGCAGCGGAGGCAGTAAGCATCCTGCACGCGAGGATCGTTGGTGCGATGCGAGTCGCGTATTTCGCTGTTCTCAAGAAGAGCTATCAGGTTCGCGGCGGAGGCGATTTGGCCCGGATGCGGCCGCGCCTGATGAATACGGGGATCGAAGGCAGCGGGCGTGCCCATGAGGGCTTCGAGACTCATGGCTCCGGCCAGATCGGCGAGGGCAGCGAGACGGCGCGCGTGAGTTATGGCGAGGGCGCCGGTTGCGGTCATGGCCTGAGTGCCGTTGAGGAGAGCGAGGCCTTCCTTGGCGGCGAGTTGGATGGGGGTGAGGCCGGCGGCGGTGAGGGCTTCCCTGCCCTTCATGCGCGTGCCTGCGTAGACGGCTTCGCCTTCACCGATGAGGACGAGGGCGAGGTGGGCGAGTGGAGCGAGATCTCCGCTGGCGCCCACTGAGCCTTTTGCGGGGATGATGGGATGGACGCCTGCGTTGAGCATGTCAGTGAGGAGTTGCAGCAGCTCTGGACGTACACCACTGAAGCCCTTAGCAAGGACATTGGCGCGAAGGAGCAGCATGGCGCGTGTTTCGGATTCAGAGAGCGGGTCGCCGAGGCCGCAGGCATGGCTCCGAACGAGATTGGTCTGAAGCTGGGCAAGGTGCTCCGCGGGGATGCGCACGTCGGCGAGCTTGCCGAAGCCCGTGTTGACGCCGTAAACGGTTTGGCCTGTTTCGAGAATCGACTCGATGACATGGCGGCTACGGGTGACGCGGGAAATCGCTTCGGGGGCTATCGCGATGAGGCGATGATGAGCTGAGACGGCTTCAATTTCGGAGAGGGTAAGCGGGTTGCCATCCAGGACGATCGCCGCCGGTTTTGTTTCAGAATCCATGTAATGGATGGTAGGCGGTTGGCGGCGCATGGTACAGGTGGGTTACTCGGCACTGATCGGCTGTGCTAGCCGAATCCACTATACTTGTGCATTATGGCAATCGATTCCACGGCTCACGGCCCAGGTTACCTGATGGACAGCTTCGGAAGGAGCCTGTTGAAAGAGCTGCAGGAGAATGCGCGCCTCTCGGTGGCGGAACTGGCGCGCCGTGTCGGGCTTTCTCCCACAGCGACGGCCGAGCGCATGAAGCAGATGGAAGAAGTGGGCATCGTGCGCGGGTACACGATCGAGATGGACCGCGAAGCCCTCGGCCTTGAGGTGCTGGCCTTCATTCGGATGACCTGCGACGGGCAGCACTACTACCGACTGACGGAGTTTGTGGAGACTTTGGAAGAGGTGCGGGAATGCCACCATCTGACAGGCGGCGATGCTTTTTTGCTGAAGGTGACGACGACTTCGATAGCCGGGTTGGAGGCGTTGATTGAGGCGCTGCTGCCATACGGCAATCCGGTGACGAGCGTAGTGATGTCGACGCCGATCGAGCGGCGGAAGTATGCAGTGACGGGAAAGCTGACGTCTGCCCCTGCCGCGAAAAAACGTGTACCGTGGGGCGGACGGCGGTAATTCCAAGCTTGTTCTCGATGCATTCATAACGGAATATTCGCTGTCAAAGCGTCGTGTTTTTATTTTTTCCTATACAACGTATAGTTAATGAGTATACAGTGTATACCTATGAGTGCGACGATCACTTCCGAGTCCATTGCTGCTATTGCACTGGAGCTACTTGAAAAAGATGGTCCGGCAGCCGTGACGATGCGCCGGATTGCCGACGCGGTGGGTGTTACACCGATGGCGATCTACCATCACTTTGCGAACAAGGAAGCGCTGTTGAACTTCGTAACAGATCGGGAGTTCGCAAAGTTTGCAGGAAATGTAAAGAGCCCGCACGCGCGGTCCAGTGTAGAGACACAGCTGATCCAGGTGATGGAATCGTATGTCAACTATGCGCTGAAGCGGCCGCGGGTGTTTGCGTATATCTTTGCCGAGCCCAGGCCGGGAGCGCGCGTCTTTCCTGAGGACTTTCGTGCGCGACGGTCCCCTTCTCTCAACCCTGTAGCGGATCTGATTACTCAGGGAATCGAGAGCGGGATGCTCCGCAGGAAAGATGTGTGGGAACTGGCTCTGGAGATGTGGGCGCATGTGCATGGGTATGTGGCGCTCTACCAGGGCGGCCGGATTGCGTTAGACGAAGAGGAATTTCGCGGGCTCGTAAGGCGCTCGGTCAGGAGGCTGATTCGTGGACTCAAAAAGTAATGGCTGGTGGATGGTGGCTGCCGCTGCGTTCGCAGGTGGTGGGGCGTGGATGCTGGGAACGGGGTTGCATCCGTGGTGGGTGTTGACGTGGTTCGCGCCATTGCCGGCACTGTTGATCGCTCCGCGAGTTAATCGAATGCAGGCGTGGATTGCGGCGTTTGCCGGTTATGCTCTTGGCGCGTTGAATATGTGGAACTATATGCACAAAGTCGTCCCGATTTTGGTGGTGGGGATTGCTAGCGTAGTCGGGCCGGCACTGCTGTTTACTGCTTGCGTAGGCATGTTTCGCGCGCGGGTGGTGAAGGGACAGTTAGCGAGCGCAGTGCTTATTACCCCTTCACTGTGGGTCGGTGTGATGTATCTCTACGAGTATTGGTCGCCGCATAGCACGTTCGGCGATCTGGCCTATACGCAGATGGATTTTCTTCCGGTGCTGCAGGTCGTTTCTGTAACCGGCATCTACAGCATTTCGTTTTTGCTGTTGCTGCTGCCTGCTGCAATTGCAGCGATGTGCGCGCCGGGCCAGAACCGGGGGCAAAAGACAAGGGTTGCTCTGATTGTTGCATTGTCGTTTGCTGCGGTTATGGGGTTCGGAACATGGCGGCTGATGACGGCGCCTGCAACGCCCCGTGTGACAGTGGGACTGATTGATTCTGACGCGCGTATTTATGCGAAGGGCGACGCAGCGGTGGCGCTGATTCGCGGATATGCTTCGCAATTGCCGGTGCTTGCAGCGCAGGGCGCGCAGGTGGTGGTGATTCCGGAGAAGATTGGCGGCTTTGGCGTAGAAGAGATTACTGCTACCGACGCAATACTAGGCAAGGCAGCGGAGGCAAATCATCTCGACATTGTGGTGGGAGTGGAGAGGCTGCCTAACTTCAACGAGGCTCGGTATTACTCGAGCGATGGGGTATTGGCGGCGACTTATGAGAAGCATCACATGCTACCTCCATTTGAGAGTTACATGGCGGTGGGAACGAGGCGCACACTGCTGACCAAGCCGGGGGGAACTTATGGGTTGGAGATATGCAAGGATATGGATTTTCCGCGGCTCTCGCGTGAGTATGGCGAGGATGGCGCGCGGTTGATGCTGGTGCCGGCGTGGGACTTTGTGACGGATGGGTGGCTGCACGGGCGGATGGCGATTCTACGCGGGGTTGAGAGCGGGTTCAGTATCGCGCGCGCGGCCAAGGAGGGATATCTTACGGTCTCCGACGATCGCGGGCGTGTTGTGAGCGAGACCGTCACGACGAAGGATGGTTTGGCGTATGTGGTTGCGAGTGTGCCGATGGGTACTGGGCCTACGTTTTACGCAAGGACTGGCGACTGGTTTGCGTGGGGAAATCTGATGCTGCTGGGTGTGCTTTTTCTGATTGCCATGAAGCGGCGGACATCTACGTCCGCTTGATGAAACGAAGAGCTGTGTAAGTTGCGTCGACCGAAGCAACCTTTGTGTCAATGAATCCTTGACTGCGTAGTGTGTTGCGAATGACAGATTCCGGCAATGGAGTTCCTGCGCCTTTGGGATAGACGATCCAGATGGGCGGCTTGCTGCTGTAGGCAGTGGCGCGATGCAGGGCTTGGTCAAGCTCGGCTCGAGTGTGGGCACACGCGACGATCAGGCCTGGGATTGTGCTGGAGCGGGTTGCGGCTCCTGCGAGCGCTGAGTTGAGTTCTTCTGAGTCCGATTCGCCAATCAACAAGAGTTGCGAATCGCTGGAGATGCCGAGCTTAGAAGCAAGTGTTGGCGGGGCCGTGGTCAGCTTTTTGGCCCAACTGCGAGCCTGCGCGGCACCCAATGTCAGGGCTACTTTATCAGCGCCCACGCAGAAGGTCAGATTGTCACCGTCAACAGCGATATAAGTCATCGAGGAGATCGGGATGACGCGACGGAATGCGCCGCGAACGATTAGCTCGGCTGTCTCGAGGAGGACTTTGCACTGGCCCGATTCACCAGCCCAGATGCATTGGCATTGTGCTTCGCGGCCCATATCAATCTCCTTTCTGGCAAATGTTACATAGGTATTTATACGAAAAGAATGCACGAAGAACCTTTGTAAGTTTACGAATAATTTTCGAAATCATGTCAGCTCACGAAACGCCGCGAAGCCTCCCGTCACTATTGATCCGGCGAGTACGAAGATCAGCGAGACGCGAGGATTGTGGGCAAGAGCTTCTGGTTTTTGGCGTTTCCGGTGGTTCTGTAGGTTTCAGTTCCTAGCGATGCGTGTGGTGCCCTGACAGGGTTGACGGCACATGTGTCTGGACAGAGTCCGGCTCAACGTGGGTATGAGGCAGCGGCGACTGCTGCAATGACGCAGTCCGCGTCGCCGCAGTTGTTTAGCGTTCCACCGGGCAGCCCGATTTATGTCTGAACACCTCCACCGCAACAGATGCATTGAAGCTGAGACGAAGAATTGCGGTTGGGGTTGAGAGAGGTGGGACTTTTTTATGGGTGCTGATGCTGGCAGACGATGGGGATCGGGCGATCAACTTGAAGGGTATGTGCGCGACCGGCTCGTGAACTATCCGCACTTCTTCAAGAATCATGAAGGAGACGACCTTCCACTGATGAGCGCAACCATCCCAGGACAATTCAATCGGTCTGGCCACGGTATCGATATCATGGCGCTCGATCAGCGCCGAACGCTCTGGATTATCGAAGTGTCTCGGGGCAGCACTCGAGGAGCCGCGCTTATCAAGCAACTCGGAACGAGGAAGGATGGCAACGCCCAGATGTCTCCTGCATGGCGAACGCAGAAGAAAGACAAATTCCTCGAACTGCCCAATTCCTACGAGAAGCTGGTCGCGCTATTCGATGTTCAGGGGATGTCAGAGGGTGACGTTCTAAGCCTCTTTGACTCAAAGCTCAATGACCATAGAGTTGCGATTGTCGTTCCGGATGGGTGCCACGTCGAGGGGCTGAATACGGGTGTGAGCTTTGGCCAGGAGATCTACACGTTTTTTGTGAGTGAGGGGATCAGGCTGCACACGCGAGGAAAACGGCGATAGTCCTCGATTGGCAGGTCTCGATGCTTCCAAATCAGCCGCGATTTTCTGTGTCCGCGGCCCCGCAACCGCAGGCAGGAAGCGAGTTCTCGGCGTCCAGTCCATGCTCCGGATCATTTTGGTTGGTTGTGGCTCCGCCAACGTGCGCAAGCTCATGCACCAAGGTCCGGATCAGTTCTGAGACGTTCGCGTAGTCTTTGAGATGCGGCGCATCTGCGGGAGCATCAGACGGAAAGATCATCAGGTCCGGATGGAGACCTATGTTCGGTCCCTCCAGTGTCGTATTTGCCGCAACTACCTTGTCGAAATTAGGCGGGGCATTATTAAAAACAGCGGCCCTTGAATTCTCCTTTGGCACAAGAAGGTTGACGGTTATCTTGTTGTCCTCCAGGATCTCTCGGAGTGTCTTCTTGGATGGGAGTGATTTGAAGTAGTTATTACAGGCTTTATTTGTCGCGGCTTTTGAGGTGATGAATTTCCAGGCCTGGTTGATCTTTCCGGTAACGGTGGGTTCCCAGTTCTGCATCAGGTCCTGGATCAGGCCTTCGCTTTGATTCTTCGACCGCAGGTAATCCTCGAGTTTCTTCCTCAGACCGTCCTTGTCGAGTCCAAACGGAGCGTAACGATAGTTATCCTTGTTTACTGTTGGAGGAGTAGCGGTGAAATTGATGACTGGGGGTTGCATGTCTTTCTTCTTCTGCTTAGGAGAGGCTGCGACCAGCATGCTTTGCAGCATGCGCAGTGGAATTGGCGCGTGACCCTCCTCCGACTCGGAATCATTCGTCGGAGCCAGTGTCGCAGCGTCGTGTACGCCGACGGGGCCTCGGCGATGTTCGGTTTGCGACTTGGTATGCGGATCGGCAGCATCGTTCCAACCCAGGGGCCCAGGTGTGCGTGGAGATAACAAGGGCGAAAACGGGTCGGGTGATTGTGGTCCTGGCGTTCGCGGCACAAGATTCTCCGAGGTCAGACTTTCTCATGCTGCTGGACGGTCGTCTCCCATAAAGCGCGCAGTTGGGTTCGCCCGGCTTCATTGCATGAGTGCGTTCATTTTGCACTTGCCTGCAGCGCTGGGACAACCAAAAAAATCGTGATCTCTGCTGCAGTGGCCCCTAACACCGCAGATGCGCGCCGAAATCGGCGCACACGCGGAATACGTCGTTGTGCATGGTCGGGGATTGACCGTAATGAGGAGTTAGATGGAAGGGACGATCAGCAGCTCTTCGATTGCCGGAGGAGGTACTATCTCGGGGAGTTCACCATGCACATAGCGCCCTTCTGCTACATCGGCGAGGACCCGGTTGGAAGTATCTTCGGTCCGGGTTGAGTTGATATGCAGCTTGCGGACGGCCTGCATGACGGTGGTGGCCAACAAAAAGTGGTTCTCTATCTTGAGTGAAGCGCGGTAGACGAGGTCAGATCGCATCTTTGCCTTTACTTGCGGTTGTGCAGAGTTTGTAACAGAAGCCGGGATCGACTGGCGCGCTATGGAACCTGGGCGGGATGCCGGGAGGTTCCGCGCTGAAAGGCCTATGGGTTGAAGACGGAGGAAATGTGCCCTCTGTTATCAGCATACGCCTATTTGAGCATTCTTTCAGCGAGAACTGTTTAGCTGGAACCAAGCGGCACGGTTGTTTCTAACAGTATAAGTTCGTCACGAACGGGGCTGACGTTTTAGGCTTCTTGCATGGAAATCCACCTGATCGATGGAACGTACGAGCTATTCAGGCACTTCTTTGCCGTGCCGCAGGCGAAGAATTCAGAAGGACGCGAAGTTGGGGCGGTGCGCGGCGTCGTGCAGTCGATTCGCGGCATGCTGCGCGGCGGGGCCACCCACATCGGGGTAGCGACAGATCATGTGATCGAATCGTTCCGCAATCGGCTGTGGGGCGAATACAAGGATGGATCGGGCGTCGACCCACTGCTGCTGGAACAGTTTCCTTTGTTGGAGGAAGCGCTGAGCGCGTTTGGCATCGTTGTCTGGCCGATGGTGGAGTATGAGGCGGATGACGCGCTGGCGGCTGCTGCGGCCGAGGCTGCTAAGGATGCCAGTGTGGATCGTGTGGTGATCTGCACTCCGGACAAAGACCTGGCGCAGTGCGTGCGCGGCACCCGTGTGGTGCAATTGGACCGACGCAAACAGGTGGTGCGGGATGAGGCTGAGGTAGTAGCAAAGTTTGGCGTGGGGCCGGCGTCGATCCCCGACTACCTGGCGCTGGTGGGTGATGCGGCAGATGGGTATCCGGGGCTGAAGGGGTTTGGCGCGAAGTCGACGGCGGCGGTGCTGGCGCGTTTTGGGCACCTGGAGGCGATTCCCGAGGATGCTGCGCTATGGCCGCGAGTTGGGAATGCGGCAGGACTGGCAGAGCTGCTCGTGCGGGAGCGGGAGAAAGCGTTTCTCTTTCGCGACCTGGCGACGCTGCGGACTGATATTCCGGTCTTTTCTTCGGTTGATGAGCTTCGGTGGACCAAGCCTACGGAGCAGTGGCCAGCGATGGAGGCGAGGCTTAAGTCGGCGAAGGTGGTGAAACATGTCGAAGCGTGAGACTTAACAATATCGAGCTGGATCAATCTGCCCCTTAATAAATTCGAGGCTTTAGACTGCCGCAACGGCACTGGCATGCCAGCCGAGGGTGATGACGGTGATGTCATCTTCCTGGCCGAATTGATGAGCTATGGTGGCGATTTCCGAAGCAGGCAACTGGCTAATCTCCGAAGTACGATCGAAGCCAAAGAGTTCTCCGGTGCGGGAGCGGGCCTCGACGACGCCGTCGGAGAGCAGGGTCAGTCGAGCCCTGGCGGGCAGGGTGAAGGTGGATTGACCATAGGTGATGCCGGCAAGGATGCCAAGTGGAAGGCCGGCTTCGACGGGAATTTCCGAGCCGTTGAGGTAGGGTCCCAGATGGCCGGCATTGGCGAGGATGATCTCGCCGTCTGGAGTGAGTACCAGGCAGAGACAGGTTACGAAGCCGGAGTTTTCAGTGCGGAGCAGCACGTGGTTTAGGCGCTCCAATGCGGCGGCCGGGCCAATCTCCTCGTCTGCAAGGGAGCGGAGCGCGCCGACGGCAACGGCTCCCAGCATCGCGGCCTGCAGGCCTTTGCCGCTGACGTCGCCGATGGCTACAAAGATCGAGCCGTCGGGACGCGGAAGGATCTGGCAGAAGTCCCCGCCAACCTCTTCGGCGGCGCGGTAGGCGATCTCGGTTTTAAGTCCGCCGAGGGCTGGTATGTCGACGGGGACGAGGCGGTTTTGAATATCGTGCGCGGCCTTCAGCGCTGCAGAGAGGCGTTGCTGTTCGCGACTGGTGCGGGCGAAGCGGTAGACGAGAACGGCGAGCATGCTGAGAAGTGAGACCACACGACCCAGCTGCTCAAAGTTGATTTCAAATGGCTCGCGAAGCACCAGGATGTGAGTCGGGAGGAAACGGCGGTCCAGTGAGATGCCCAGGTCCCGCAGGACATAGCTGATATTGGAATAAACGAGGATCACTCCGTCAATTGCGAAGGGAAAGAACAGGAGCTTTCCGTACAGGTTTCCTGCGCGCCAGCCTCGAATCAAGTACCAGGCGAGCATGAGGTGCATAGTGGTGCCGGCGATGCAGTATCCGAGATCGCCCCACTTGACGCCGATGTAGGACTTGAGGACGAGAATGATGGATAACTCTGCGAATACATTCAGTGCAATTGGCGCAATCGCGGGCTTCCACTTGCCTGGACGGATTGCGTCGACAATGAAGAGCGCCAAGGCGATGCCATCAATCAGGTCGAGAAGAATCTCAAAGTAGGTATAGAGATAAAAACTCCACGCCTGATGTGGGGCGGCCAAGTCGACAACCAAGAAAGCAGCTTCAAAAACCAGATAACAGGCGAACCAGATATAGAAGCGCTCGCGCGTGAGCCAGAAGAGAAGAGCAGCGGCCGCGCCGACGATTAGGATGATGAGATCGACGGTGTACCGACCTCCTTCTGCCAGAAGATTGGCCGCCTTGGTGGTGGCAAATTGATTCAACACTGCGTCCGGGGTGCCGGCGTAGGCGTTGCCATCGATGACGCTGTTGCGCGTACCGGCAACCGTCGGATCCTGCCAGATGCGGAGCGCGACGGTGATTTCTTTTGCGCCGGAGCCGGAGTTGACGGGGAGCGTAAAGACGCGCGCCGCGCCGATTACGTTGTGAGCCGGGCCGGGTGGAAGCGTGCCGACCTGGGCGATCAGTTGGCCGTTGCTGAAGAGCTGATAGCTTTTCTCGATGGCTGGGAGTTCGAGGACCAGGGACTGCGTGTGTGCTGGAGCGCGAAGATGAAAGCGGAACCAAGCTAGCTCAGTCTTTGCGGGATAGCCTTGCGTGGTCCATTCCTGTGTGGGTTGCAGAGTGGGCCAGTTGGAATCGTCAAGGTCTGGGCGCGACCATTGAGGATCGTCTCCGAGATGGAAACGCCAGATGGAATCGACCTGTGCGATGGGAAGCCGCGAGGCGTCAAGATCGAACGATTGCGCACGGGCTGCGGGCAAACAAGCCGTGAAGAGAACGGCTCCGAAAAGCGCAAATATTTGAGATCTTGAAAAGCCGATTCGCATGCCGCCCCAGTCTGCAAGTTTCCCGAATTATAAGCGGAGCGCAGGCGCAAGGTATTCGGGAGGCGGAGATTCCTGTGTTTGCGAGGCTTATCTGAAGTCGGCGAAGGCGGCTAAGAAGAAAGGAGACGCCTTCCGCCCGATTGTCAGGCGGTTATCGTGCTCAGCTTGAAGCGGAGCTGGGTGCTCCCTATCGAGTCTTTCCATATACGCAGGAAGTCACCCAGCCTGTTTTCTGTGTCTGTCTGTATTTAAGAATTGCTATTTAGGAATGGCTCATTACAGGGATCGGACCTGAAGTTATTCTCTCGGTACAGGATTCAGGCATGGTTTGCTTCCGCCAGGTCCGGATCGTTTCCAAGAGATCGGCCTTGCCAAATTTGGTGAGCTTCGTGAGCGACTCACCTGCCTTTGCGTTCATGGGACGCAGGATGGTGGCTTCATTGACCCCTGGGCGGATGCGCAGGAAGACGGCGTGCTGACGGTTCGGCCCAGGATCGGACGGCAGCGAAGCCATGCGCAATTCGCCATTGGGCTTCATGTGTGGCACTGCGTACACGACGCATCCGCCGTCTTTGAGTAGCTCTCGCACAATATCTTTTACTAACTCAGATTGATTTGCATTGAACTCAACACCATGCACATTCGGCATTGAAGCAACCTCCCTTTTCTTTCCTTTCCAAGGCTATCGATTGATCGATAAGCAAGTTATAAGGCTAACGTTTGTGATTTGTATGACCAGGCAGATGGGCGACGAATGGGAAAGATACCCCGGGGAGGGGGGAGGGGGTGGGTATTTCCCTTCTAAGTACAGTTGATTGTTTAACTTAGACCGCATTTTAGTGTGTATTTGCGCCGCTTTTGCGCACTTATCATGTGCTCAAAGCGACTCTGGAGGATGAGTGTGGAGTTTCTTCTGGAATGATTATGCGCTTTGTTGTGGTAATTGAATGCAATGGAATCGCTGTGCTGCGCACGAATTTGATCTTGCGCATGAAACCGATAAGGCGGGCCTTCAGCCCTCTGGCTCTCTTGGTTAACTTTACCCAGGGCGATGCCCTGGGCTGGGATAGTGTGCGCCGTTGGCGCTGGAAGGCGAGAGAAACTGTATGCCCTGGCTGGGATAGTGCGCGCCGTTGGCGCTGAAAGGTGGGGATGTGGCGGACTAGTATGGGACCAGGTACGGTGTGTTGGAAGGGTGCAGAGGATGCGAGAGCGGGTGTTGAAGGCTGTGCTGGGAGTGGTGGGAGTGCTCTTCCTGGCTACGGCTTATCCGATGGTGGTTTTTGTACGGCAAGAACCTTCGCTGTCTATGATGTTTAGTCTTTATGTAGTGCTTGGCGTCTTTCTGCTGCTCGCGATCCGCGATCCGTGGGCGAGCCGCAGCGTGATTGCGTTTACGGCGTGGTCAAGCCTGGTACATGCCGGGTGGATGGGAATGCAGGCTGGGTGCCACATGGTTGCGATGGGGGAGATGATCGGCGTCGCTGTACTGGCGGTTATTGGCGTGACGCTGATTGCGCTCGCGCCTCAGAAGCCGAACGTGAAGTATGCGGTTGTGCTGTAGGGTTCGTGCTGCGCACGAATTTAATCTTGCACCTCAAAACCGATAGGGCGGGCTTTCAACCCTCTGTCTCTCTTGTTTATCTTTACCCAGGGCGATGCCCTGGGCTGGGATAGTATGCGCCTTCGGCGCTGGAATGCGGGAGTAGCGATGCGCACGAATTTGGCCCCACATCTGCCACCCCGGTGCGAGATGTGAGGCACCCTCAGTAGACCTGGGACGCAGGCCCACAAGAGTCCAAGAGCCGTGGAGACTGTCTGTATAATTGCGCGAGATTAAGACGAGGAAAAAAATGATTTACTTGTGCGAACGCGAAATCGGATTCGACGCGGCTGAAATTGGTTTTCCCTCTATTTTGGGATGCCGCGCTATTGTGCTTGTAACGAGTGGCGGATTGTTCGGGTATCACCTGAATGGGAATTTGAATGTCAATAAAAAGAACGTATTACTCAATTTTATTAATACGCACCCGCAGGGAACTCCCAGGAGGGCGCTTTATGCTGCATCCACAGGAGCTGGATTGAGGCAGGATCACGATGAACTCAAGGAGTTGGCCTCGAACCTTCACTACACTGGAGCAATTTATTGGGCCAATCTTACCTCTCTCGGCGCGGGCTCGATCTATGCGCACTATGTGGGTATTAATCATGCTACCTGCGGCATTACAGGGCGGACCTGGGACGATGCGACAGACTCCATTCCCGGCAACAAGGGAGCTTATGTGGCCGGCGCCAATCGCGCGATTGCCAATGGCGTAGCGAATACGCAGATGTACACGAACCTGGATCAGACGGGATTGCGGGCGGTTTATCCGACGAAACTCTAACTTCGGCTATCGAGCTATAAGTCACCGTTGAAACTAGGACGAAGTTGCGGATTTGATTTGATGAATAGGTGACCCATCCGGCCTATCACGCCTATCGCGCATTCTTATTTCATATCCCTCTGATAATAAACCGACCAAAACATCTGTAATATAAACAGCTTTTGGCGTTGTACCCTCGAACCGTCGATAAACTTCACAAACAGCAGGATAAAGTATTTTGTCTATCTCAACCTCTTTGTGGGTCCGACGATCAAAAAATAGAAAATGTGCAGCTTCATCCCGTAATGCGTCGGCCACCTTGCGAGTCTGCGAGAAAGCAAGCTCCAGCAGCACATCAAATTTTCCGTATCCTGTAGTCTTTTCATAGATTTTCCAAAAACCAGCTCTTAACCTTATCAGGGGATCTGCTCTTCGACGATCGGTAGTTCTTGCGACAAAGGTTTTAGGTTTTTCTAAAAATCTCATTCTGAACGATTGAAATAAACGATCAAAGCCCGTAGCCATGCATTCCGAGAAGTTGATGTATTGGAACTGATCTATGTTCAATGCCTTCATTTCTTCTCTCGATACATTTTCCAGCAGCAGCGGGACGATCGTTCCGTTGGGCCTTACCCTCAGAAAGGTACGCACTTCCTCCGCGACCCACTGTGACTTAATCGCGCTCCTCGAAATTGTCACTAAGAGTCTATCGGCATCGCTAACTGCAGAGATGATTTGCGACGCGTACCTATCTCCTCCTTCAAGACTCTGAGCGCTATACCAATACTCAATGCCATGGAAGTTGAGCATTCTTGCCAATAAATTGACAAACTTGGTGTCCTCATGCGCATGAGATAAAAACACAACCATTTTCAAGGGTCCCCTAGGTCCGAACAGTAACACGAGGCATTGCACCTTGCCAAGAATTTTCAGCATCGCTGAATACCAGTTATCGAGTAGCTGTGGTTGCGCGACTGGAGAGTGGGTGCGTGCGGCTTTCAACGCGGACGCTGGAGCGGTTTGCCATGGCTACGAAGGCGCGGCCGCGGATCAGCTTTGAGGCGAAGCGTGTGGGTGTAGGCGGTAAGAGATAGAAGCAGATTCCCTGCTGGAATGACAGACAGAAAAGCAAAGGCCTGTGGGTTTGGGTTCGTGCCATCCCACCCTTGGCGCAAAGAGCGCGCCAAGGGTGGAGCACCCGGCACCGGCTCTCTCTCCTCAGTTAATACTAATAACGTCTTGGTCCTAGTTCTTTTCAGAGATACCGCAGTCGCGCCGCATTTCTGGCGTCGCAGCAGGTGTGTCGAATGCGACGTAGGATAAAGCGTGAGACGGCTCCAGAAAACCGAATAACAAATGCCGTTCCTCGCCAAGCATAAATAAGTCCGAGCTTGAAGTTACGAGCATTACCGTGTCTTGATCTTTCTCTTCCAGAACCTCAAGGTGTTCCATAGGCAGCGGCGGCATTTCCGTGAAATTGCGATATTTAAACATGACATCCGTATATTTGTAGCCGTCACGGTCGACGAGCGTTATCGCGACTTTGCGCAACGGTTGAAGATATGTTGCATGAATCTTGTAGTCTCTGCACTCAACGCCAAACACAGCAATGTCACGGCCACCTACGGTCAAATAATGCCCACGGATGGAGTATGCTACCGAATGTATATTCGTCATCGGATCAGTCATCAGATATCTATCCCATTTGTTATCCGGAATAACCGCAAGTGCGGTTAAGGCAGACGGAAGCCAGATGGCTGCCGCTAAAACTGCAAGCTTCATTTTCATTTCTTTCGCTTATCTCTTCTGAATTCGCGCAGGACGAGCGTACGTTGTAAGTCCAGACCAGCGCACTCGTCGAGCAGTAGTTATTAATAATTCTACAATTAAAGGAACTTTTTCGAACTGACATTTGTGCGTGTTTATGACTTTGCCCTAGATACCTACCACAAAAGTGTCAGAAAATAATCTATTCCGATACCGCTAGCTTCCACAAACGAACTGGCATTTGAAACATATGCGAACAGAAGCTCCATCAGTCTCTGTCTGATTCACTACTCTGACAGCCATTTCTCTCTCCGACACAACAATATCAAGCGAGCGCTCGAGGATGGGTGTTCGCCTCATCGTGCGAAGATGGGGAATAACCGATGGGGTTACTCTGAATGGAATGAGGATTGCACGAAAAACAGGTTAACAAACCTCTCTATGAGTCTTGCCCGAGGACCAATGTTCTACATGCAGAATGCCCGGGGCCATCGAGGCCCCTCGTAGAGCATCCTTATGCTGGTTTGATTGGCAAGGTTAAAACCTTGCCCTACCTGTCCCACGGTTCTCTGTTTGACGGTTAACGAGGCTGCGGGTGTATGATTCGGCGGCGTGGGGATGAGTGCGCATTGCGTGTGCGCCGTGTCCAATTCTGCAAGTGTGGAGGATGGTTTTATGGCTACTGTGACTTCTTTGCAGCCGGGTACTTTGGGTGGCAGCCGGCATGGGTTCAAAGCTCGTTATGGGAACTATATTGGCGGGCAGTGGGTGGCGCCTGCTTCGGGTCAGTATTTTGAAAACATTACGCCGGTGACGGGGAAGGTTTTCTGCGAGATTCCACGGTCGAATGCGGCGGATGTGGACAAGGCTCTCGACGCGGCGCATGCGGCGAAAGATGCGTGGGGCAAGACTTCGGCTGCGGAGCGGGCGAATATTCTCAACAAAATCGCTCAGCGGATGGAAGACAACCTGGCGCTGCTGGCGGAGGCGGAGACGTGGGATAACGGCAAGCCGATTCGCGAGACGATGGCGGCGGATATGCCGCTGGCGATTGACCACTTCCGCTACTTTGCCGGGGCGATCCGGGCGCAGGAGGGCGGCATCTCTGAGATTGACCACGACACGGTGGCTTACCACTTTCACGAGCCTCTGGGCGTGGTGGGGCAGATCATTCCGTGGAATTTTCCGATTCTGATGGCGGTGTGGAAGCTGGCTCCGGCGCTGGCGGCGGGCAACTGCGTGGTGCTGAAGCCGGCAGAGCAGACTCCGGCGAGCATATTGGTGTGGATGGAGCTGATGGAGGACCTGCTGCCGGCAGGCGTGTTGAATATCGTCAACGGCTTTGGGCTGGAGGCCGGGAAGCCGCTGGCTTCTTCGTCGCGCATCGCGAAGATTGCGTTTACGGGCGAGACGACGACGGGGCGGCTGATTATGCAATACGCTTCACAGAACCTTATCCCGGTAACTCTGGAGTTAGGCGGTAAGTCGCCGAATATCTTCTTTGAAGATGTGCTGCGCGAGGATGATGACTTCTTCGATAAGGCGCTTGAGGGCTTTACGATGTTTGCGCTGAACCAGGGCGAGGTTTGTACATGTCCGAGCCGGGCGCTGGTGCAGGAGTCGATCTACGACCGCTTTATGGAGCGGGCGATCAAGCGGGTAGAGGCGATCAAGCAAGGCAATCCGCTGGATAGCTCGACGATGATTGGCGCGCAGGCCTCGAATGAGCAGCTGGAGAAGATTCTGAGTTATCTCGACATTGGCAGGCAGGAAGGGGCCAAAGTCCTGACTGGTGGCGAGCGCAACAAGTTAGATGGCGACTTAGAGGGCGGCTATTATGTGAAGCCTACTATCTTTGAGGGCCATAACAAGATGCGTATCTTCCAGGAGGAGATCTTTGGGCCGGTGGTTTCGGTGACGAAGTTCAAGACGGAAGAGGACGCGCTGGCGATTGCCAACGACACGCTGTATGGGCTGGGCGCTGGTATCTGGAGCCGCGATGCAAATCGCTGCTACCGGTTTGGAAGGGCGATTCAGGCGGGGCGTGTGTGGACGAATTGCTACCATGCTTATCCGGCGCATGCGGCGTTTGGCGGGTATAAGCAGAGCGGTATTGGGCGCGAGAATCACAAGATGATGCTGGATCATTATCAGCAGACGAAAAATATGCTGGTGAGCTACTCGCCGAAGAAGCTTGGGTTCTTTTAAACAGAGATCAGGGGTCAGAGATCAGGGGTCAGAAAAACGAGGCTCCCACATCCGCGAGGGTGTGGGGGCTTTGCTTTTATGACTAACTGTAGCGGGTGACTTGTGTGTTGCTGCGCTGGAGGCTGAAGGCG
>Ga0206933_1001_pt2 | contig 90514 bp, 75 predicted proteins | sample Alteio_BWOrgHeat_15_FD_152937 | JGI IMG/M metagenome (GOLD analysis project Ga0206933, IMG submission 152937) | Enriched cells from forest soil in Barre Woods Harvard Forest LTER site, Petersham, Massachusetts, United States -... | ecosystem: Environmental > Terrestrial > Soil > Temperate forest >... | reverse complement strand
AGCAAAGGCCAAGATCGCATCCCTCACCGTTGAATCCACGGGAACCACGGAAATCCAGAAGGAATTCGATTTGAAGGATTCTCCCGCGGACGACCAAGTCGAATTGAGTCTTCCCGTTAAACCTGGGGAAGGCATGGCTTCAGAGCGATTGATGTTCGAGGCCGGTCCGGATTACCACAGGCAACTGTTAGCGTACGGTGATGCGATTCGTCGTCTGCACCGTGCGCGTGTCGCTAGCGAGACGCCCATCGGTTGGTGGAGTTGGACCGTCTACTATGGCGCAATCAATCAAGGCGAGGTTTTGGCCAACGGCGACTGGCAAGCCGAACATCTGAAGTCGTTAGGCTATAAATATTTCCAAATCGACGAAGGGTATCAGTACGCCCGCGGCGAATATACAACTGCGAATGCGACACAATTTCCAGATGGTATGCGGTTCGTCGGGCATCACCTTACCGGCGAGGGCCTGACATTCGGCGTATGGACTGCCCCGTTTGAGGTGACCAGCCGGGCTTGGGTCTACGAAAACCACAAGGACTGGTTGGTGCATAACGCCAAGGGCGAGCCGATCCCACTTGGCGACGTCTGGGACCAGAAAACGGATGTGCTTTACGCCTTGGACACGACCCACCCCGGAGCTCAGCAGTATATGCGGGGCACTTACCGGACGCTTGTACGCGAATGGGGGGTACGGTTCATCAAACTCGACTTCATGGATACCACCGCGATCGAGGGTTACTATTACCGCCCCAACACCACGGCTCTCGAAGCCCAACGCATTGGCCTGCAGGTAATCCGCGATGCCGTGGGCGATGAGGTGATCTTGGATAAAGACGGAAGTCCCATGCTCAACCCCGTGGGGCTGGTGGATACGGGCCGGATCTCCGCGGATACGGGCCACAGTTTTGAGAGGACCAAGAATGCCGCATCTGGCATTGCCGCCCGCTTCTATATGCAGCGCAATTTCTTTGTCAACGATCCGGACGCATTTAACGTCACCGCAACCCATCTCATGGAGCACGCCCACGAACAGTCTTCGATTTCACTGGGCGCGGCCCAGGCGTCAATCGCACTCTCCGCAATATCCGGCGGCATGTATGAGATTGGCGATGACATGCTCATCTTGGGCTCAGAGAAGGATCGGCTGGCGCTGGTCGAAAACCGAGAATTGCTGAACATGGCCAAAGTCGGTCACGCCTCCACACCGTTAGATCTCATGACCTATGAGCCAGAGGATGGACAGCCCAGTATTTTCTTTCTCCGCGAAGATCAACGACAGGCCATCCTGACAGTCTTCAATTGGACGGACACGGTGCGCTCACACACACTAAAACTGGCGGACCTCGGCCTGCCTGACGGCCACACTTTTGCGGCAACGGATGTACTGAGCCAGAATGATGCGGTTACGCTCGCGAGTGGTGCTGTGCGGCTGGAGAACCAGGTACCCCAATCTGTGAGAGTGATCAAGTTGATCGACGAAAGCATCGCCGCAGCTGCTCCAACCGTCACGGCGCAGGTGCCCACAGCGGCAAAAACCGGCGAGACGATTGCTCTCTCGGCGCAAACCGAGGCTGGTGGTGTGCCCGCAGTTGCTTATCACTGGGAGTTCGGCGACGGCACGAGCGCGGATAGCCCCAAAGTATCCCATGCCTATACCAGCGCAGGCGATTTCACGATCGCCCTCACGGTTGATGGAGTCGATGGAATACCGGCCCAAAAGAATTTCTCGGTCAAGGTTACCGGCAACTTAAAGGCGCACTCAAATCTTTCCGACAATCGACGCTTCGTCGAGCCAACCGACCGCTGACAGGAGATGATTCCGATGCAGCGTAGAGATTTTCTAAAAAGTGCTGTCGCGGTTGCTGTAGCTACAGAACTTGGAACGGGCAAAGCGCAAGCGAAAGTTTCCGCTCACAACTGGGCAAACTACAATTTCGGGCCCGGTCCCCAGGTGGCCGACCGCCTCAATCAGGGTCCGTTCCCTCAATATCCGCCCGACGCCGTCATACCCACTGACGACGTGGTGATGACCACCACTTCTTCGCAAGACGTCGTGCCGAACTATGGCAAGGGGCTGGTCACCTATATCACGGCAGACAGTGGCACGGAGGAAATCAAGTCAGAAAATATTCTCCAGGCGATAGAAGATCTGGTTCGGTTTCCCTTGGGCCAGCAGCTTTATATTCGTCCAACATGGAGAGAGGTGCAGCCGCGGCCCGGACGCCTGCAGCTGCCCGACTATGTGAAGCTGGTTTTTGAACTGGCGAAGAAGAACAACAAACGCGTCGGGTTGCGAATTCAGATGAGCGCTCCCGACTATACCCACGAAGCGGCCCTCCCGGATTTTGTCCTCGAAAGAGTGCCGAAAGTGGATCTGGTATTGAGCGATCAAGAAAGTGCCGCTGCAGGGAAGAGATTCTTGGAGAACCCGCACTCGCGTTATCAGCCCCGGTACGATGATCCTTTTTTTCAGCAGGCATTCAAAGAGCTGGTTGGCCTATTGGCAGCGGAATTCGATGGCAACCCGCTCGTCGAGTATTTCGATACGTTCATGTATGGCTTTTGGGGTGAAGGGCACACCTGGCCATTCGCCAACAATCCGTTCCCTGATTACCAGACCGCGGAGCGCACTTGGATCAAAATGCTCGAAGTCCAGCTCGAATCCTTCAAGAAGACTCCTCTGCTGACCAATACTCAACCGGACTATAGCCGGGTTGGTAATTCAGAACTGCTGGACCGCACGGTTCGCAGCAATAATTGGATTCGCAGCGATACCATCTTTATTGAGAACGAGCAGATTGAAGCGCTCAGCAATCGCCCGCCCTGGATCGCGGCATTGCTCGAGCAAGGGCTTCCGGGTAAACCTCCTGATCCACGCCTCGACTACGAAGGAATATCCCCGGCAGAGAACATGATCGATCACGTGATCGACGTCGGCGCGAATTACTGGTCGCTCTGGAACTTTCACCAGATCAGCGCCAAAAATCTGATGAGCTACTACGAAGCTTATCCGGCTGCGTTCGACCGAATCAATCGCCGAATTGGCTATCGGGTGAGGCCGTCTTTCATCTGGTCCTATAACGCCGCAGGTGCCACGGGCCTAATTGTCGGCTTCGCGAATGACGGAATCGCGGGTGTGCCGGGTGTATTGCGGGTGACCGTCGAGAGCCAGGACGGAAAGGTGCTCAAAAGCGGCGGTCTGGACGCCGGTTACCCGTTACCGGGGAAGATTCGGCAGGCACAGTTCCTGCTTCCGAGCGGCCTAGATTGGAAGGGATTGAAACTTAGAGCTGAGATCGAGGTGAAAGGAATGCGCTATCCCGTGCGCTGGGCTTGTCACCAGAAGCTGAACGATGACGGCTCGCTCACACTGCGTCCCAACCTCCGTCAAGAGGTCTAGACTGCGCAGTACCTTTCCCTGGAATTGTAAAGGTCCGAGCCGTTGTTCAGAGCTGTGATGCAGACTGATACTCCTATCTTAGCGTTCGGTGGGGAAGCACCGTGGTAGACCGGTATTCACAACTTAAGCAGTCGGGCCACTCGATGGTCATCGAACTGGTTGAGGTGGTTCAGATTGCCGTTTGCACTGGTTCATCACTATCCGTTCTTTCTCGCGAAGTATTCTTGGGAGTCGGAATCATCACACGCATTCTGGTTCCCGAGCCGTCAGACTCAATACTCATAGTTCCGGATAATTGGAGAGCCCGTTCTCGCATGCCTCGGATCCCGACACCCGAACCTCGCGACTGAATTTCTGACAATCGCTCTGGGGGCATACCCCTACCCTCGTCCCGAACCTCCAGCACCAGCGCTCCATCATCGCGAACGATGCGGATGCTGGCGGTCTTGCTGCCTGAATGGCGATGGATGTTGGTGAGGCATTCCTGGATAATGCGGAACAGCGACAGCTCATAGTCGCGATCCAAACGCTCGATCGCCGCGGGGAGGTCAAGCGAGACCTGAATGCCACTCCGATCTGCGAACCCATTGACGTATTCCGTAAGTGCGGACTCCAGGCCAACCTCGTCCAGCAGGGGTGGATAGAGGAGGTGAGACATGGTGCGGATATCTTTGGTCATTTGTGCGATGAACGATTCGATGTTGCTGAGCGACAAGGCGGCACGCGCACTTAGCCGGTCGCCTTCGCCGGCTAAATTGGAAGCTTCCATGCCCAGCGCAGCGAGAAGTTGTCCGGCGCCGTCGTGGAGTTCCCTTGCGATTCGCCGTCTCTCCTCGTCTTGAGCCTGCAGAATGCGGGCCGATAGTTCGCGGAGCTCCTCGCTCGCTTTTACCAGCTCCTGCGTGCGTTCCTGAACCATCTGTTCCAGCTCTGCCTGGCTTATCTTGAGTTGCGTTTCTCGATCTCGCTGCAGCCGGGCAATCTCCAGTCTGCCGCTGATGCGGGCCAGCAGTTCCCGCGCAGAGAAAGGCTTTGTCAGGTAATCGTCCGCACCGGCCTGGACGCCTTCCACCCGCGATTCTTCACCGGCTCGAGCCGAAAGAAGGATAACTGGAATGGTGTGAGTCTGCTCATCGCCCCGCAGCGCCTTCAGAAGCCCACAGCCGTCGAGTATCGGCATCATTACATCGCTAACAATGAGATCCGGGACGTTTTTTTGCGCGGCATGAAGGGCTGATTGACCGTCAGCAACAGTTTCCACTTCGTACTGTTCCGATAATAGACGGGACAGATACTGGCGCATGTCGGAGTTGTCGTCTGCGACAAGGATACGAGGACGAACCACGGCCTGCGACACCGGGGGACACGGGACCGGCAGCAACTCGTCGTGCACGGGAAAAATCTCGTCGCTCCCAGCGGCGGAGTCAGGAAGCCACCGAAGAGCCTCCTCTACAAAGGGCTTGGCGCCCACGGCAGTCGAAGACAAGCTACGAGAGCCACCCATTTGGCCGGACGCGACGTTACTTTGTCCAAAGGGAATGGTGACGACAAACGCCGAGCCTTGTCCCACAATACTTTCGGCCCTTACCGAGCCGCCGTGTAGCTTCACTAACTCATGTACCAGAGCCAAACCGATCCCGCTCCCTTCGTGGGTTCGACTCGGCATATTGGGAACACGATTGAATCGCTCGAACAATTTAGGGATGGCTTCCGCAGGAATTCCTACTCCTGTGTCCCGAACGCGCAGCTCGGCCATGTTGTCCACGCGATGCACACTGACCGCAATTTCTCCCTCAAAGGTGAATTTGAAGGCGTTGGAAATCAAATTCAGAACAACTTTCTCCCACATATCACGATCCACGTAGACCGGTTCACCAAGATCGGAGCAATCCACTATGAGCCGCAATCCTGCCTTCTCCGTAGCAGAACGGAATACGCTCGCCAACTCGGAAGTAAAACCTGCTAAATCCGTAGCCAGATACACGGCGTGCACTCGTCCAGCTTCAAGGCGCGAGAAGTCCAGTAGGGTATTGACCAAGCGCAGCAGCCGGGCGCCGTTGCGACTCACCAGGTCGAGCTGTTCCTTGGCCGTTGGGGAAAGGTGAGTCTGACTTCTTGCCAGCAGGTCCTGCAGCGGTCCCAGCATCAGCGTCAGGGGCGTGCGAAACTCATGGCTCACGTTGCTGAAAAATGCCGTTTTCGCACGGTCAATTTCGGCTAGCGCCTCCGCACGTTTTTTTTCCGCCAAATACGCGCGTGCATTGGCGATGCTGGCGGCGATCTGGCCAGCGACGAGATTGATGAATCCTGCGTAGCTGACATCCAGGGGACGGAACGGATTGAGGGCGGCGATGATTACCCCGGCGGGCTTGTCTTGACCCTGACTGGTGATGGGAAGGAGCACCGCCCGCCAAGGTGACTTATCCCACGAGCCAGAGGGAACCGACTCGAATCTCTCCAGTAGGTTCTCGACGACGATGGAATCTTTCCCTGTGAGTAGTGCGCCGATTGGCCAGGATTGATCCTTTTCACTCAATGAAATCGACTCTGGCGCGGCCGGGTGATGTTCCGGCATTCCAGTTTGGCACACCAAGCGCGCCGTGTTCCCGTCTTCTGTGAAGAGATACAGCAGCGTGAACGGCAGATCTTTTTGATTTTCACCCAGACAGCGAGCGATGCAGGCGACCACATCCTCTTCTGTAATCGTGTTATTCAACTCGGCTGCCAGCGCGCGCAGAGTCTTGAGCCGGCGTTCCCCGATGACGCGATCCGTTTCTTCGGTTACAACGCAGAGATGACCGGCAACTGTGCCATCATCTCCAGACAGGGGACTATAAGAAAAGGTGTGATAAGTTTCCTCGCGATATCCGCTCCGCTCCAAGAACAAGAGCAGCGCTTCATCCCACGTCGCCTCCCCGCTCTCCAGCACTCCGTCAATGCGGGGACCAATGTCGTCCCAAATTTCCTTCCAAACCTCCCGAGACGGCTTTCCCAGCGCCCAAGGATGTTTCTTCCCAAGGGTCATGCGGGCGTAGTCATCATTGTAGAGAAAGGTAAGTTCTGGCCCCCAGCTCATCCACATGGCAAAGCGTGATGCGAGCATGGTGCGAACAACAGTTTTCAAGCTTTGTGGCCATTCTTCGATCGCACCGAGCGGAGTCTTCGTCCAATCGAATTCTCGGACCAATCGGCCCAACGCCCCTCCACCGCGGACCCATCCTGGCGTGAGAGCGATTTCTTCCCTGGTGCCTTCGACGTTTTCCGAAACCGGGTTCTCGAATAGCCCTTTGATCGTGGTAGGTAACTCTTGGGTAAAGTCCGACTTCGTCACCGAGCCTTTCGCATCGACCGCGGCAGCTTGCCGCCGGGCGATCGTTTCATGATTCTGGGTGACTATAATCACGTTGCAATCGGGAAGATCCCGGCGGATAATTCGTGTCGCCTCCAAACCGTCCATGCGAGGCATGTTGATGTCCATGAGGATCACCTGAGGACGCAGCCGTTTCGCCTTCTCAATCGCTTCGATCCCATCCCCGGCTTCGCCGCAGACCTGCCAATTGGGATGAGACTCAATGAAAGATCGCGCAGTGCGCCTGAACAACTCATGATCATCGGCAATCAGAAATTGGACAGTGCTCATGTTCTAAACCTGCTGCCTGGTGGGGATCTCATGGCATTCTGTACACAAGCAGCGGTGTATTATCTAACAACTCGCATACGGAGCCTCTACAGTTTTCGCTGTATTAGTTATTTGGTTAACCCCGAATAACAAACGGCAATCCACTCAAATCATTGGCGAGCGTCTGAACGGTGAAGGGCGGCGCATCGCTACCTGCGCTTGATGACGAATACCGTCTTATCGTCTATGACATCTGCTTCACCGATTTGCTGTAAGCGTTCATCGCGCTTGACAGCGTAGTCCAGCAACGCGTTACAAATTTCACGGGCCGGCTGGTCTTTGTGATTGCGCATCACGCGCTCGATCTGGGATCGTTCCTCGTCATCATTGCCGTCGTAGACTCCGTCGGTATAGAGGAAGAGCACATCGCCGGGACTCATTAGCGTAATCTCGGCGACATCGGAGGAGTTCACTTGCCGTTTTCGCAGGCTGATCGAGAAGTATTTGTTCCGGTCGGGATGATCTTCGGGAATTTCCAGGCCCAGGGGAGGGAACTGTACCATCCGAGCCTCGCCGATATCCATAAACTTGCCAAACTCGTTGGAGAAAACCAGCGGCGGTGGATGGCCGAAATTAACGAAACGAAAAAGTCCCTCGGGACGCATTTCGCCATAGAGCATCGTGGCGATTTCCCGCGCACTGTCATTGGGATCGCGTCCGAGGGCGTTACGCGCGGTGACGGACTGCGCCAGCCGCAGATTGATGTTTTCAAAAAACCCCGGTGTAGTTTTTCCGTAGCGATCAAGCTCCACCAGCATTAAAGCGTGAAATGTATCGTGGACGGTCGATGCAATTTTGGCCGAGATCAGGCCGTGCCCCTGCGCATCCACCAGCAGCACGCCAGCCGTGGTCTTCAACTCCGGGAGATCTTCCGCGATACGCAACTGCTCGGAGCTTTTCGCTCTTCTGTATTCGAGAGGCGTCGATGGCTCATGGTCGAGCCGATTTTCCAGCCAGTCCACATGGTCATCCACGATATTGCGCGCCGGTTGCCCAGCCGGCAAAGGATCGAGATAAAGCTTTGCAAGTTTGAGTGCCCGGGCGATGCGGCCGTCGATGTTGTAGCGCTGCTGAAAGTTGATGTACTCGAAGAGGTCGCCGCCAACCGTCGCCGCCGGAATGGAATTGCCATACATATCGATTCCCGCCAGTTGCGGGATCGCGCCTTCGACCGGCATCAGTCGCTTGCGAAGATATTCGTCGATTGCGGGGCTGAAAGATGATTGATTCATGGCCAGAGATTTGCGTCGCCTACGATAATGATTATCGGTGGTAGCCTAGTCTTGTGGCAAAGGAATCGGCCAGCAAAGTTTTGTCGATCGATGGGCGGGAAGTCGAGATCACGAACCCTGAGAAGTTGTACTTTTCTTCGCAAATAAGAGTCACCAAGCTTGAACTTGTTCAGTATTATCTCTCCATCGCTTCGGGCGCGCTTGCGGGCATTCAAGATCGACCAATCGTCCTAAAACGTTTCGTCAACGGCGCCGAGGCCGAGGCATTCTATCAAAAGCGCGCGCCGGAGAAGCGGCCAGCCTGGTTGCGTACAGTCACTTTGTCGTTCCCTTCCGGGCGAACTGCCGAAGAAATCGTAGTCGATGACACCTCCGGTCTTGCCTGGATCGTAAACCTTGGCTGCATCGAACTACACCCGCATCCGGTGCGCTCCGGCGACCTCGATCATCCGGATGAGTTACGCATCGATCTGGATCCGATCCCCGGCGTTAGTTGGGATGATGTTCGCCGCGTCGCACTTGAAGTTCAGGGTTTTCTCGACGAAGTCGGCCTTCGAGGCTGGCCGAAAACCAGCGGCTCGCGCGGCATGCACGTGAATGTGCGTATCGAACCGCGTTGGACGTTCACGCAGGTTCGGCGTGCGGCAGTTGCCTTATCGCGAGCGGTCGAGCGCCGCGCTCCGACGCTGGCCAGTTCGAAGTGGTGGAAGGAAGAGCGTCATGGCGTCTTCCTCGACTACAACCAGAACGCGAAGGATCGGACGACGTGCTCTGCCTATTCGGTGCGTCCGCTCCCAGACGCTCGCGTTTCGACTCCTCTTAATTGGCAAGAAGTGCCCGATTGCAATCCGGCGGACTTTACCATCCTCACAGTTCCTGAGCGGTTCGCGAAAATCGGCCATCCGCATGCCGGGATGGATGCATCGCCTGGCTCGCTGGAAAAGTTGCTGGAACTAGCCGATAAAGATGAAGCCGCCGGTATTGCCGATGCACCCTGGCCTCCGCACTTCCGCAAGATGGAAGGCGAGGCGGCGCGCGTGATGCCCTCCCGCGCGAAATCAGGCGCAAAGAAACCTGCAATAAAGAAGCCACGCGTGAAGATGCCGTTGATTACGGTCGCGAATTCGCCCGATAAAGCGGCCGCGCTGGCGGGTCTTGAGCGATGGAAGGCTAAACATGCGGATGTCGCAAGTTTGCTTGCCGTGGACGATGTGCTGGTCGATTCCATGCGAGGCCGCTCATCCACGTGGACACGCATTCGCATCAACCTGCGTCATGTCCCTGAAGAACAACGGCCGCCGCAGGAAACTCCGGAGCCCGACGATGATCCCACACGGGAATGGCGGGAGCATTGGAAGAAGAAAAAGACAAACGAGTAAGTCTCACCTTCCCTGCGGAAAAATTTTCGCCAGCTCCTGGGGCGGAACAACTTCAAGCTGGGCGTAGGTACAATCGCTGGGCTCTTTGTCGGTTCGCCATCTGCGGAATTGCGCCGTGTGCCGAAAGCGATCTCCCTGCATGTGGTCGTAGGCAACTTCTACGACTAATTCAGGCCGCACTGGCTCCCACGACAAATCTTTGCCTTGGCTCCAACGACTCTGTCCGCCGGGCATTCGCTTGACACCTTCGTCATTCTCCGTAGCATACTCAGCCCAAGACTTCCACGGATGGTTCTCCAGCGCATCTTTTCGATACGGCCTGAGAAACTCCACCAGATCTTTTCGTTTTGCCGTGCTGAAGCTCGCACAGACTCCAACGTGTTGCAAACCGCCAGCATCGTCGAACAAACCGAGTAGCAGCGAGCCGACCATTGTGCGCTCGCCTTTTTTATGCCAGCGGAATCCAGCAACTACACAATCGCAGTCGCGTTCGTGTTTGACTTTAAGCATCACTCGCTTATTCGGCTCGTAAGTTCCCGCAGGATCTTTGGCCATCACGCCATCCAAGCCTGCGCCTTCAAAGCGGCGAAACCAATCGGCGGCAATACTCCGATCGCTGGTTGCAGGTGTGAGATGAATCGGCGGTGAAGCTGAACTAAGCAGCGACTCCAGTTCGCGTCGTCGCTTTTGAAACGCTTCGCCGCAGAGATCGCGATCTCCAAGGCAGAGCAGATCAAAGAATACAAATGAGGCGGGAATCTGCCCTGATAAAAGCTTTACCCGCGATGCGGCGGGATGCAGACGTAATTGCAGCGCATCAAAATCAAGCCCATTATTTTTGACGATTACCATTTCTCCATCGAGCACGCAACGTGCGGGCAGCGCAGCGCGCAAGGGTTCCAGTAACTCAGGAAAGTAGCGATTGAGTGGCTTACCGTCGCGGCTTTGGATGAAAACCTCATCTCTATCGCGAAACACCAGCGCGCGAAATCCATCCCACTTGGGCTCGAAAATCCAATCGCCCTCCGCGGGCAATTCGCCTACTCGTTTCGCGAGCATCGGCAGGATCGGCGGATTTACTGGAAGGTCCACACCCCATGGTATAACGTGGCTTCATCTTTTGATCGCGTCTGAAAGCGAATCCTGTCCATGAAGCTCGACTACCCTTGCTATTTCACGATTTGCATTAATGTAGATTGTTGTCCTCGGGGGGGTCATTCCGTGCCGGTTCGGGTTTCGCCAGGGAATCGGAACACATCGCTGGCCCGTGACTCGGTCTCTCGGCGCACAATGTCATTTGCCTTCTGTGCATCCACGCCTTTGTCTCTGGAGAGGTATGCCAATTGTGTCGGAGCCGCAAACCGGGCGCCAGAGGCTTCTACGATTTCAGCGATCTTTAGTATTACATCCTGGCGAATAGCGGTGAACTCTGCCCAATCGCCCGTCTTGCCATAGGCGAACAGCTCCAAGTGGTAAGCAGCGCCGACAAAATTCATTACTCGGACCCTACAGGTCCCAGCTTCGATTTCAGGATGCTGGTCCAGCATGCTCTGCACTCGGCCCACCACAAACCGTAATTGTTCGGCTTGGGTTTCGATTCGCAACGAGAAAGTCTGGTTGATGAGCAATTTGCTGCGGCGCGCCATGTTGAGGAATTGCATTTGCGCCAGCGATCCGTTGGGAACCACCGACAGATTCTGGTCGAGAGTTCGCAGCTTGAGAGAACGAAGCCCGATATCCTCCACGGTACCCAGTTGATCGCCGATCTGGCAGAAGTCGCCGACGCGCAAAGCTTTGTCCATTAGCAACGAGACCCCGCCGATGAGATTCTCCAGTGTTTTCTGCGCGGCCAGCGCTATCGCCAGACCTCCGATGCCAAGGCCGGCAAGGGTGGTCTTGACGTTAAATCCAAACAGGCCCAACGCAGCGACTACCGCGATGATCAGCAGCACGATGCGGGTAAGGCGCTGCATCAGTACGAGGATTGACTCCCCGCCTCTGCGTTGCGCTCGCGTCCGGTTCACCGCGTGTTCGAAGCCTCGGTCCGTGATAGTGCTTAGAAGCCACAGGAAACATCCCATCAGGAGTGTTGCCAGGAAACGAAAGTAGTAGACGCGATACAAAAGCGGAGGCTCAAGCAGGTAGACGAAAAGGCTGTGCAGCACGATCGCAAGGATGCACTTGAGCGGCATGCCATGCCGGGTTTCCCAAACTGGCCTGAAAGGCACTCTTCGGAGTTTGGACCGGACCCGCGCGGGCACGCTGAAGAAGAACGTCAACAGCCAGGCCAGCAGCCACGAGATCGGGATCGAGAGGAGCCAGCCAAGCCATTGCGCCAGGGACATCCCCAGCAGTTGCCTGCCGCTCAGCGCGGCGGGGACGATTCGATCGGCTCGCGTCGGCGCTTCGCTTTCCATTTGGGCATAGAGCTCGGGGATACGCGCAACCGTATCTTTCGAAATCAGCCATATTTTCCCCGATGTCGGATCATCCACCCGCACCAGAATCACGTCCAAGGACGTGCTACCGACCGTCAACACGCCAGCGCGGACTTGGCCCGGCGGAAGTCCGGGTTCCACGGTGCCATTGGGATCGTCGCTCAACAAAGCGATGTTGCCCTTGAATCTTTGGTGCATTGCGTGGAGTTCCTTGACCCGCTGGACCAAGTCTGTGTCCTGCCCCGGCGTCATTTGCAGGTAACGAGCCGCGGTCTCGTAGTCCTCGTACTCCGAGCATTTCAGCAAGCCCATCACCGCACCCCGCGGAGTTCCGCGTCCCAGCTGATCGATGGGTGCTGTGGGCTCGGCTTTGGCTGGCGGAGGTGCCGGGGATGGGGGAATCTGGGCTGCCGAATTCGCAGTGGAACCTACGAATACGAAGATAGCCAGAGCTGCGGCGAGAGTGTAAGTTTTGCCGAGACGCAGTTGGCGATTTTTGTCCGATGCTCCGTATAAAATCACGGTGACCTGCTGTTCACACTCTCGCTGCTTTCAGGTTTGGGTCGGCGGGCCTAAAGTCGTTCGTGCCTTAGCCCCTGATTCTGTTATGCGACCTGCTTATCCCGTGCCGGTTCTTTTCTTGCAAACCCTCCTGCTTTACCGGCATCCAGCAGTTGATGCGCGTCGAGCCTGCCGAAAAGCTCGATCAGTTTAGCGACCACCCCAGTCCAGCCAGTTTGATGGCTCGCCCCCAAGCCAGCGCCGTTATCTCCATGGAAGTATTCGTAGAACAGGATGTAATCCTTCCAGTGAGGATCGGTTTGGAATTTCTCGGCCCCTCCGTACACCGGTCGCCGGCCTGATTTGTCGCGCAGGAAGATCCCAGTTAACCGACTAGCAATCTCCCGAGCCACCTCAAACAGATTCATAAGCTTGCCCGAGCCAGTTGGACACTCAATCTTGAAGTTGTCTCCGTAATAAAGGTAGAAGGACAACAGGGCACGGATCAGCAATGCGTTCACCGGCATCCAAACCGGACCGCGCCAATTGGAGTTTCCACCGAACATACCGGTGTCGGATTCTGCCGGGAGATAGTTCACCCGGTATTCCTGTCCGCCCACATGGACGACAAATGGATGCTCGCCGTGGTAGCGAGAGAGTGCCCGGATGCCGTAAGGACTGAGGAATTCGTTCTCATCGAGCATGCGCGTCAGAATCCGGCGCAGCCTGTCCTCACTCACCAGCGCAGCAATGCCGCGTTCGGCGTAACCCATATGGCCGGGCCCGGTTGCATGGATGCTGTTGCGCAGTTCGGGCATACGTTGTAATCGTTCCCTCAAAAGCTCTGTTACTCGGGGTACTCGTTCGCGCTGCCACGGTTCGATCACGGTTGTGGCGCACAAGGGCAGCAGGCCTACCATAGAGCGAACCTTGAGGCGGCTGGCGCTGCCGTCGGGGAGGCGCAGGACGTCGTAATAAAAACCATCCTCCTCGTCCCACATACCCTCTGGCCCCACCTGATTCATGGCGCGCGCGATCCAGATGAAATGCTCAGCGAACTTCTGAGCCATGTCTTCGTAAAAATTGTCGTAGGCCGCCAACTCGACGGCGATCTCCAGCATGTTCTGGCAGAACAGGGCAACCCATGCAGTGCCGTCCGCCTGCTCGAGGCTGCCACCTGTCGGCAGCGGCGCGCTCCGGTCGAAGACACCAATGTTGTCCAGCCCGAGGAAGCCGCCTTCAAACAGGTTCTTGCCAAACCGGTCTTTGCGGTTCACCCACCAGCTGAAATTCAGGGTCAACTTCGCAAACGAGCGCCTTAGGAAGTCAAGGTCGCCTTCTCCTTTGAGAGCCTGTTCTGTCCGGTAAAGAAAAATCGTCGCCCACGCATGCACTGGTGGATTGACGTCGCTGAAGTTCCACTCGTAGGCCGGGATCTGACCCGTCGGATGGAGGAAGAACGACTGCAGCATCAGGTCGAGCTGTTCTTTGGCGAACTCCACATCGACTGTGGAGAGCGCGACGGTGTGAAACGCCAGGTCCCAGGCGGCGTACCACGGATACTCCCATTTGTCCGGCATCGAGATGACGTGTTGGTTCACCATGTGGAACCATTCGCTGTTCCGCATGAAGCGTCCGCCGGGCTTCATGGGATCGACACCGTGTTCCGTGAGCCATTTGTCCACGTCGAAGAAGAAGAACTGCTTGGACCACAGCATCCCCGCCAGCGCCTGCCGCATAACGAGCGCTTCATCTTTGCTGACGCGGGCTGGGGTTATGGACTCGTAGAACTCATCGGCCTCATGCTGACGTGCCTGCATAATCTCCGAGAAGTCTTTGAAGGGATTGCCGATGGCTGACGGCGCCGCATCGCTTAGGCGCAAACGGATGGTCGCCGTCTTTCCGGCTCCGACTTGCACCTCGTAATGTGCCACAGACTTAGTTCCCGTCTTTTCGGGATTGACCGCACCTTGATTTCCATTAACTACATAGTTGTTGATTCCGTCTTTAACATAGGGAGAGGCATTCGCCGTTCCATAAATCCGCTCGTTGTTGGTCTCGTTCTCCGTAAACAGCAGCGGGATATCTCCCTCGCAGTACAGATATCGTTCCCCCAGATCATGTGACGCTGAAATAACCTGATAGCCCTTCTGTCTGGAGACCTGCTTCACGGACGGTTTCGGTGTATCTGCCCAAAATGTCCAGGTATTGCGAAACCAGAGCGTTGGCAGAACGTGCAGTGCGGCTGGCTCGGGACCGCGATTAGTCACGGTGATTTGGATCAGGATGTCTTCCGGCGACTGCTTGGCATACTCGACAAAGACGTCAAAATAGCGATCGCCATTGAAGATGCCTGTATCCAACAGCTCATATTCCATGTCGCCGCGATTGCGCCGCTTGCTGGTTTCGATCAGATCGCTGTAGGGAAAGGCCGCTTGCGGATACTTGTACAAGTACTTCATGTAGGAATGGGTCGGCGTACTATCCAGATAGAAGTAATACTCTTTGACGTCCTCGCCGTGGTTGCTTTCGCTGTTGGTCAGGCCGAACAGACGTTCTTTGAGGATGGGGTCTTTACCATTCCACAGGGCCACGCTGAAGCACAGCCGTTGATTGCTATCGCTGATGCCGGCAAGACCATCCTCGCCCCAATGATAGGCACGCGATCGGGCCTGGTCATGAGTAAAGTAGTCCCAGGCATTACCGTCCTGGCTGTAGTCCTCGCGTACCGTTCCCCACTGGCGTTCGCTAAGATAGGGTCCCCACTTTCTCCAGGGCTTCTTGCCGGGGCCCATTTGTTGCTGGAATCTGATGGTTTCGAGCGCGCTTGCCTCTTGGAGTCTTATTGATTCCGGATTTCTGGCCATTTCGTGCCTCCTCTTGCTTTGGCCGATTCGGTTCGACCGACTTCGCAGTCAATGCCCGGAGGGATGTGAGCTTTTCGGGCCATTGGACATGCAATGTTGCCGATTGTGCGCTCATCATTTCCGGAATGGAACTGGCAAAAATACCTGTTGCGACCTCGGTCTTAGTGCTGCCAGCCGCTTCGGTTGTGTACTAGCCATCCGTCAGGGCATTTCCCATATCTGGCAGCCCCAGGACTTCACGCATATAGCGTGGAATTACGCTGTTCTGGCGATCGCTTCGCTTCCGAATCTTATTCAAGGCCGCATTTCGTACCGGGAACTGCTAGCGAGAAAAGATCGCACGTGGGTGAAATCATCGACAGCAGAGATCCGACGGCGTCACCATTTTTCTGGGAGACCTCGCGGGGGGTATTTTCTGGGCTTGGTGGATCGTGGACCAAGGCAATTAGGCGGCGCGCGTAGCAATCTTCGTGTACGGACTTTCCGTTTTCGTCAGTTTTGGAGGTTTCGAGCTTGATGGGCTGTTTGCAGATCGAGCATATCGGATGGTACATACGCTAATCCCCGCCGGAATGGATTATGAAAATTGTACCGAGCAGGAACAAAATTTCAAGAGTTGATGCTTGATTTGTGAAGGTGATAAATTCCGAACGAAAACGCAGCCAAAACGAGGCCACGCGGTAAGATTCATCGGGAACACTGGAATTCGTGCTACCGGCAAATGAAGGTCCATCAAATCAATCCGGCGACCCAGTTCTAGGGCACTATTAAACTTCCGGCCATTCCTCCGGGCTCCGGAAAATACAACGTCCGCTTCCTGCCGCGGGACGATTGAGGCGGGGCACATCAATAACCTAGAGAGCAGACCCTATTCCGCCGGGTGCGGAGCACCCGGGAACAGACCATGCAATAATTTTAGCTAAATTCCGTTTGTGCTCCACAGGCCGTCGGATGCTTGGTTCACGAGCGGCTCAGTTGAGCCGTCGCCAAGGCGGACCTGCAATAACTTTTGAAGTGCATCGCCGGTGGTCGTTTCGGTCCACAGATGCGAACCGTAAATGCTAAGGCCATTCAGGGCATTCGTAAGCTGCCCTAGTGTCGCAGGGCCTATTTGCTTTAAGGTCATTACGAGGTGGTAATCCTTCTCGTCGAGGCTCGCGCTTTTGTTCTTCAGTTTATCTGCGACGGCCACAGCGGCAAAAAGTAGGGTAACAGCCAACACGGCCGGAGCGGCAGTAGCTACCGCTGCGTACGTCGTTATTGCGATGGCAGCTGCTCCTAGGCCTTCGACCAACTTCAAGTGATCATTCCTTATTACCCACCTGGACCATCCTAATTGCCCGCCATGAAAGTGCCCTCCGCCGCTCGTTTGCTTCACTTCTAAGAAGGCACCGGCCCGTTTATCTAGTTCGGACTTGAGTTCCGAAGGAATGTTGGGCGACGATGCGATAAGAGTTCGAACCTCCGTGAGCATTTGGTCGTGTTCTTCCGGCGTAGCTCCTGGGTACGGGTCATCCATGATTTCCATTTAGCACACCTCACAACATATCGCTAGAAAGTCTGCAGCCTTCACGCCGCTCAACTGTACCTCCTCACGCGCCCGAGAGCCAAGGTGAGACAAAATTCGCTGATGACTTCTAATTCGATAAATGGCCGCTTTGCTCGCAACCTCGGGATGAGCACACGGGACTCGAACATTTGTTAGGGGCGCCGTTATTTCGACAGCCGGTTGTACTTCTTCAAAGCCTCCCGCAGTTTGTCATGAGGTAAGGCGATGACCTCGAAGTCATTGATGCCTCTCATCGTCTCCGCCGCCACCATGGCATTGATCACCGCCTCTTCAGTGGCCTGCACGGTAGCCACGAAGAGCGGGTTGAGGCTCTCGTTGGGAAGCATTGTGAGTTGGCGGATGCCTTTCGAACTCGCAGCCCCGGGATTGGCAGTCGAAAACGCGATGAAAATATCTCCTGAGCCATCCCCGGAGAAACTCCCGTCCCTGCCCAGGCCAAGCGAGACGCGCCGGACGACTCGCTTCAGTTGGGTTGGGATCAATGGCGCGTCCGTGGCCACCACGACGATGATAGACCCGATATCGTTGTCGCGAACGGTGTGGTCTGGAATTTCCCGGCCCACGGGAACCCCGGCAATCCGCAACTGACTTCGCCAGCCGTAGTTGCACTGCACTAACACCCCGACGGTGTACCCACCATACTTCGCATCTAGCACGCGCGACGCGCTTCCGATGCCGCCCTTGAATTCATTGCAGATCATCCCAGTGCCGCCGCCGACGTTTCCTTCTTCAACCGGTCCGCCGTGGGCCGTGTCGAGAGCGTGGAAGGCGTGCTCCGGCTTTACGTGAAATCCGTTCATGTCGTTTAAGTCATCATCAGCGGTCTCTGCGACTACTGGCAGCGACCACGAATAACCATCCTGGTCGGGGGGAGCTTTCTGCACACGCCAGGCGATGACGGCATCGCGCACTACTCCCACGCTGTGCGTATTTGTGATCATCACCGGCCCGTCGAGAAAACCAGATTCCTCAAGCCATGTCGTACCGGTCATTTCGCCATTCCCGTTTAGCGAGAACCAGGCTCCAAACACGGGGTCAAGCGAGTCTTTGCCCCGGGGCAGGACCGCGGTGACGCCGGTGCGCACCGGTCCTTCGCCGACCTTGAGCTTTCCGGAGCCAGAGATGAGCGTGGTATGACCAACCTCGACGCCTTTGACGTCGGTAATAGCATTGAACGGACCGGGCATGCCGTCAAATGGAACGCCCAAATCGCGGGCGCGGGGCTTGGTCTGAGCGCGAGCAACCGAGCAAAGCAGAATCAGCAAGACTGTAGTCTGCACGAGCGCACTCTTGGGCATTCGATCTTCCTCCTTAGGCACGAACGGTTCCCTGGTATTTTCCGGCCTGCCATACGGATCAAGGGAACCCGCGCAGTATAAATCAACAATGGCAAGCGAATCGGTAGGCGCATGATATCGATTTCACCGCTGCGCATCAGATGGTGTGGCCCGCTTTTGAGAAGGCCGCCTGATACTGCGGGACGCCTGGAATAAGGTTTACGTTGGGTCGGATGTGCAGGATACGACTTTCGCAGTGGAACCGAGCTTAGAAGGAAACTAAGGAACTGGCCTGGAATGGGGCGCGGATGTTGATCGCGCGGATCGCAACCAGTTCTCTATCTGTTCATGATTAACCGCGCCTGCCTGTTGCATCACGGGTCGTCCACCGCTGAAGACAACGAAGTTTGGGATGCCACGCACGTTGAACCGAGCCGCCAGTTCTGGATAGCGCTCGGTGTCGACCTTTACGACAATCGCTTGCCCAGCCATATCGGCAGCTGCGCGCGCCACTTCGGGCGCCGCCATCCGGCAGGGTCCGCACCATTCAGCCCAAAAATCCGCCAGCACCGGGACACGGGCATTCTGGACGATTTCGTCGAACGACGCAGCGTCCACTTCCAAGGGCTCATCCACTGGCGGCAAGGACGCTTTGCAGGCGCCGCAGCGACCGGTGTCAGCGAGGTGAACCGCTGGAATGCGGTTCTTTCTCCCACAGGTTTTGCATGTTCGAATCACAGACATACATATTTTACAGCTACGAACTTGCAACCGTCACTCATGTCGCTTGGTGGCGCAAGCACGAGTATTCAGTCCGCCCGGCGCATACAATAACGCGATGAAAGATCTGAACAATCGAGTTGCTCTTGTGACTGGTAGCAGTCGCGGGATCGGAGCCGCAGTCGCGGTCGAGTTGGCTAGGGCTGGCGCCCATATTGCTGTGAACTACCGTGAACGAGCCGATGCTGCCAATGCTGTGTGTGGCGAAATCACGAGGATGGGACGGAAGGCAATCGCGTTTCAGGCGGACGTATCAGTCGCCGCCAACGTGAGGGGTATGGTCGCGGAAATCGAGGCGCACCTTGGTGGCATCGACATCCTCGTCAACAACGCAGGCATCGCTCATCCGCGCAAATTAGAGGAGATTACGGAAGCCGAATGGGACGAAGTCCTCACCGTCAATCTGAAGTCGGTTTTCTTGGTCACGCAGGCTGTGGTTGGTGGTATGCGACAAAGAAAGTGGGGACGGATCATCAACTTGTCTTCGGTCGCCGCACAGACGGGCGGGGCTGTCGGGGCACACTACGCCGCGTCCAAAGCAGGGATTATCGGTCTGACTCACTCCTGCGCCTCGGCGTTCGTTAAAGACGGGATTACCGTGAACGCGATTGCTCCTGCGTTGATCGAGACAGACATGGTGACCGCCAACCCGAATGCAAGCCCCGATCTAATTCCGATGGGTCATTTCGGCTCAGTGAACGATGTCGCATCGGTGGCTGTGATGCTGGCAATGAATGACTACATGACCGGGCAGACACTTTCGGTGAATGGCGGCTGGTACATGAGTTAAGTTAGTGCCGGGAACTTCGGCGCAACATTTGAGATGGTGCGGATCTGCCGCTGGTTGGTCGGTTGTTTACAGCGTTGCCTGCCATCGTGTCACCAACCACGATTACGGTGTTTGCTGTGCTGCGCTCAACCGTAGCCCTCAACTTGACTCAGGCTGCCGATCCTCTACTGCGATCCGAGTTGTTCCTTGGCTTTGGTGATACCGTATTCCAGCCACCCCTCTTCCACGTAGTTCTCACAGCGTTCTCGTAGCACACCTAAGGCCTTCAATCGCGCATTCAAGGCTCCGCTGTTTTTTGGATCATAGGCAAGAACAACGTCCGTAAGGTGCAGTGCCTCAATCGGTTTCCCGGCGTCCAGTTTCTCCAGGGCCGCACGCACTAACGGTTCTGGTCCTCCGGCGAGCTTAACCAAGTCGGGATAGACCGAAGACGCTGGTGTTTCGTACATGGTGGTTGGATTCATGTCATACCAGCCGGCGTACCCGTCGTAGATCCCGCGCACCGACCAACTCACTTTGCCGAACGATTCGCTGAGGTTGTAACTCGCCGGAAGTTTGATCTCCTGCATCAGCGTGTACACATCTTTGCCGGAGTTCATTCCCTTGACCACTTCATCGTGCACATAAAGGATCGCGTCGCGATAGCGGCCCAGCAGGCGAGTTATTTCCTGGTTCCCCACAATGGGCTGGCCGTGCCCGTTGAGTACGATGTCGGGTTTGAGCGCGAGCACTTTGTCCAGCGAACTGGCCCAGTCGAGTGCCCAGCGAGGTTTGGTGCCACGGATCGCGTAAAGGTTGGGGAAAGAATTCGGCTCCGGGATTCCGATCCCCGAGTAATTGTCGCCGATAAAGGCGGCCTTGTAGGCCGGAATCCACACGGTCAGATGATCCGGCGTTTCACCGGGCGTGCTGAATAGTTGGAATTCCACTCCTCCCAGCGTGAAGGTGTACTCCTGATCGAAGAAAATATTCGGATCAACCTTCGCACCGTAATTGCCCGCCCAGGGCCCGACGGGCTTGGGCGAACCGCCAAATGCGGCCGCATTACGGGGAGCAAAGAAACCTTCAAGCCGCGTGACGTAGTTGACGAATTCGACGTAGTTCCTCTGGGCGATGATCTGGATTCCCGGTTCCTTCCACAGAGAAATCCCACCGATGTGGTCCGCATGGCCATGGGTGAGAATGATGTATTTCACCGGCCCGAGATTTTGCGCCAGCAGCAGGTTTCTAGCCTCTGGCGCCAGCTCAGATGTCGCCGTATCGATGAGCACGTTTCCGGCCGGCGTTTTGACCATGTACACGTTGCCTGAGGTCGGCACCATGTAAATCGCGTCATTAATTTTGACTACCTTGGTCTGCTCCTGATCTGCTGCAAGCGCGGACGAGGTCATACCAGCGCAGAACCACAACGCGACGACACAGAGGATTCGCTGCATTCGTGTCTCCTTCATGAACTGTGGCAAAAGGAGGAACCGGAAGAGGTCGCTTGTTGTCCAGAACTCCGATGGCCGAAAATGCGACGCCGCCCCGAGACCGCCAGCAAAGCCGCACTCACATAACAACCAAGGTTGGTGAACCGCCCGAGAAACGGCGACGGGTACCTCATTTCAGGCCTCGATTTCAAGGGATAATCACGGTGCTTATTGACGAAAGCTGAGTGGACTTGGGTAGCAGAAGCTCGAAAATAGGTACGAGTTCACAATTTGTGGGTATTTTAACTGTCGAGATTTTCGGAAGCCCGCCACCGCCGAGTGCGCGACGGAGAATCAGGAAGAGACGGACCGTTACTGGAATGCGATCGTCGCGTTCTGCCAAGAATGCGAATGTCAGTAAGAGAACTTCAACGCGAACTGTATGTTGCGTTCGCCTTGCGAGTTGTCGATCAGGCGGAGTTTGGGGCTAAGCCATGTAGTGGGAGAATTCAAAATGGGAGTGTTTGTAAGGTTGAAAAACTCCACTCTGAACTCCAAGCTCGATTCTGGAAGGTTGCTTTCGACTTTGAACACCGCAGATTCTACTGGGAATTGCCTTCAAAGCAATGACCCCAGCGGGTGTTGACTTCCGCTGCCATTCCGGTCCAGAAGTCGGCTTCGAGGGCATCATTGATTGATTTCATAGATTCAGGGAGCGTCGGCGGCAATGGTGGCGATGTCTGCAATGTTGTCGCCTTTTTTGAGGGATGGGACCGCGTTGATGTGCAGGATGACACCGGAAACGGGAGCGCGGGCCTCGAGTATCAGTTTGCCAAAATAGTCGGTAACAAAGCCGATTTTCATTCCCACTTGAACATAGGTGCCACGCTTTACAAGTGGGTACCAAATGCCAGGGCCGTCGGACAACACATCCACGACTCTGTCGAGCCAGACGGGATTCTCGACCGGCCGAGGATCTCCTGAAAGCATTTTGAGAGCACGCATGGTGCTAAATGTTCCGTCGACGAGTACGGCGACGTCATCCGTTTCGACGATGCCCGCATAGCCAGCTTCGACGACGATGGAAGGTTTGCCGCGAGCAGTGGAGGTGTTGTCGAGGTAGCGAGTAGAGCTGAGGTCGGTAGGACGGTCGCGCCAAATAATGATGTGGTCGAGTCCAAAGGCGAGGACCATCTCTTTGGATATACGGTCTTGGGTCTCTTTACCAGTAGGTGCCCAGTACGCATAGGGGCGAAGGCTCTCATCGAGATCGCCGCCGTGGTAGTCGATAAGATAATCGCATCGATCGACGACTTGCTTGGTAATAAGAAAGGACGCACGTTCAGTTTGCGTCCCATCGGCTTTCCCAGGGTAGAAACGGTTCATGCTCTTGCTATCGACAGGGTTAACATGGGGAACCTTTTGCTCGAAGGATTGAATGTTGACGAGGGGGACAAGGATAACGGTGCCGGCGATTTGAGAGGGGTCAAGTAGGTTGATGAGTTTTTCCAGCGCGATGATGGACGTGTATTCGGTACCGTGGGCGCCCGAGACCAGAGCCAGGACTGGGCCACGCTTTTCGCCGTTGATGACGATGACGGGAATATTGGTCGCAGGGTCGACGCCAGCGGGGACTTCCAAGTAGCCCGTTGATTTTTGGCCGGGAGCGGCGGTCGCAGTGCCGACAGAAAAAGACACAGCCTGTGCCTGGACGAATAGTGGAAATAACAGAAAGATCCCGGACGAAGCAAATGTGCGAGCAAACGATTTGACCATAGACCCTCCACGGGGTGGATGAGGATACCGCGAGAAGAATAATTTGAGCAATGCACAGAGACTGGCAGAGACTCGGTGGACTCGCTGAATTGCGGTTGGACTGGGTTGGATGCGGATACCAGTATTGCTGATGACACTGTTCGCAGGCGTTGTCGATTTGCTCCCCGCTCTCCAGCACTTTCGCTGGGTCTTTCGCGTCTGCCGCATTGATCGCCTGGGTGGCGGCGTCGTGAAGGCCATGAGCATGGGCGATCAAAACGTGTAATGGCTCTTTTCGTCAACGATCTTTGCGTGGGCGTTGACGCGCAACAGCAAAACACCTAACATTCTCGCCGTCAGGTCTTTTGCCCAGATGATCGGCCGCACCGTTGGCCATTACCGCGTTCTGGAGAAACTGGGCGGCGGCGGCATGGGCGTCGTTTACAAGCTGCGATTCCAGCCACGCGCATAGAATCACTTCGGATGAAGAATCATGTCTAAGGCTCTCCGAGCGAGTGACGCCATTTGCTTTTCCTGTTCAGTTCACCGACGGGTTGATGGGCTCGTGCTGACGCAAGCGGCGCACCCGAATATTCTGTTTACCAGGCTCAAAAACATAGTGGGAATGCGTGCAAATTTTGATCTCAGCCGCGTTGGAGTTACGGATTTCATGTAGGAGGAATCTCTATTTGGCACTGGGCGAGAGGGCGCGCTTTTCTCTAAAGGCGAGTCGGATCTGGCGAGTTCCAAGGCGGATTTCTCAAGTACGAGGGGCTATCGAGTGCGGACGAACGCCAAAGCAGTCGAATGACGACATTGAAAATTGGAGGATCTCATGAACCACAATACGTTTGCAGTTTGCCCAGCTTCGGGCACAGTCTCCAAGATTCTGGCGGCCTGCCTGATCTTTCTTGCTTTCGCGTTTCCCGCTTACGGAGACCACATTCACCATCTTTGGTACAACAATTCCAACTGGCAGGATGTTGATTTGACAACGCTGACCGGCGGTCCCAACTCAACCGCCTATGGCGCCATCGCTGCGTTCCGCACCACTCCGAACAACCAGCTCCACGTGTACTACGTTGATAGCAGCGCCTCGCATCTGCACCAGCTCTACAAGGGCAAGAGTTGGACGGATAGCGATCTGACAGCCTTGACAGGTGGTCCGCAAGCGTACGCATACGGAATTTCCGGCTTCGCCATTGGCAACCTGCAATATGTTTTCTACGTGGGTGCTGACAACCACGTGCATGAGACGTACTATAACAACTCAATCTGGCAGGATCAGGATCTCACCGCGACCGTCGGCGGCAATACAGCCAGCGCGGCGCCCCTGCTGGCTTTTGCCACCAAGCCCAACAATCAATTTCACGTTTACTATCAGGATGCGAATAGCCTCCACGAGTATCAGTTATATTTCAACGGCACTTCGTGGACCTACCAGGATCTGACTGCCGGCATTACCGGTAACCCTTACTGCTACACAAGTTGGATCGCTGGATTTGCCGTAGGCAACCTGCAGCATCTCTTCTGCGCTGGATACGACGACGTCTTCAATCAACTCACCCTGTTTCACATCCACTACAACAACTCGACATGGGTTCATGAGGTGGTGACCGGTGCGGGTCTTCCGATGCAACTAGGCGCCGGAATTGCCGCCTTCAAAGTTCCCAACGCTAATCAACTGGAAGTTTGGAGCATCACCAGCAACAACCACTTCGACCGCTTCTACCACGTAGTCAAACCTTCGCAGTGGATATTCAACGATCTGACCAACGAGATCGGCGCACCAACTGACGGAAAGTTCGGACAGGTCGCCGCCTTCGCTACCACGCCAAATGGTCAGTATCATGTGTACTATGCGCCTAACTCCGAGGTCTATCAGGTTTATTACGACGGAACTTCTTGGACTGTAGAGGATTTGACCAATGGCTTTGGAAACGCCGATCCGAACAGTGGTCTGGCCGGTTTCAACATAGGAAATCTGCAGCATGTCTTCTATATGTCGAACGATTGATCAAAATGAATGTAGGGCAGGCATTGTGTCTGCCCTTTTTCATTTCAGTGGGTTATCCGCTATTGCGCTTCTCAATTGGCTGAAATCGCCTCTCTGACAATGTCGGCCCGCGTCAAGCACTTTTGAGCGCACGACTGCATGCACTCAAACAAGAGCGCCATTTCGCTCTCTTAGATGGTGTTGCCTTTTCCAACCGTAGGCTCGCTCGTAATCGTTTTTCAGGTCGGGAACTCAGTCCGACCCATGCATCTCTTCGGTCACAACTGCGATCATGATTACTACTTCGAACTCCCCCGCATAGGGGAGCGGGATACCCAATCAATTACTCGGTGATCGACTGCACACCATCGCGATTTCCGGGTTGTCCCGCGTGCGAACCGAACTTTTTCCACTGCTCGTAATCCCATCCCTTGCGCCACATCCAGTACAGACGAACCGCCAACTTCCGGGCCATGGCGACCTTGGCGATCTTTCGTCCTCGCCGCAGGGCCAGGTGGAAATACTTGCTGCGCCATTCCGGGTCGCTGCGTACCGTGACTTGCGCTGCTTCCACCAGCAAGAAGCGCAATAGAGAGTTGCCTTGTTTCGTGATGTGTCCCAGCCGTCGTCGATTGCCGCTGGAGTCCTCCAACGGCACCAGTCCCAGATAGCTCGCGATCTGCTTGCCACACTGAAACCGTTCGGCTTGGCCGATGATCAACACGAACGCCAACGCGGTCAGTGCGCCCACTCCAGGATGCGTCTGCAAGCGCCGTGCTTCGGGACACTTCTCCGCTTCCTGCTCGATCGCCTGCGTCAACCCGGCAATCATCGGAGTCAGTCGATCCAGCAACTCCAGCAGATCGTGCCGGCGTCGACTGGCCCATGGTGCCAGACGGAATGACTCCAGTTGCTCTCGACCGTGTTTGCGCCACAGCCGCTTCTTACAGCGCAGGCCTTCGTTCAGCGCCACCGCTTGCAACTGATTCATGATCCGCGTGCGCGCCTGCACCATCCGATGCCGGTGCCACAGCAGTTGCCGCAGATCCCGATTCTCCCCGCTCGGTACCCAGATCTTCGGGAAGCGATCTTCCAGCATCAACTGCAAAATCAGCTGCGCATCCTGGCGATCCGTCTTCTGCTTGCGTACTCGCTTCGTCCGGATCTCCGCGGCATCTCCGATCCACAGCTCGAAGTGCAACTCCGAGAGCAATCGTTCAAACCAGCGCGCCTGTCCGCTGGCTTCCATTCCCACCCGCACCTGCATTCCTTGGGCCGCGAGATCGCGATAAAACTTTTCCGCTTCCTCCCGGTGTTGCAGTCGCCGTTCCTGGAACTCCCCAGTGTCGGTATCCAAAAACGCAATTTGCTGAAAGCTCGGGTGGTAATCTGCTCCTATAATGATCATGTTCGGCTCCTTTCTCCGAGCCCTTTGGTCGGATTCAGCACCACCAAAGTCTACTCGGGCATCGGAGCCGACATTGTCATGGAATCAATTACGCTCATCGAGGGGTTTTGAGCGCTATGCCCTGTTTTCGTAAATTGACCGTCAGATATTCCTTGCAGGTCGTTCTGCGATTGCAAAAGAGCCCTGGCACCGCCGAGTCTTACTGCGGTTTCGCCTTGATCTCGTAAACAGTCCCTCCACAATTTTCGCCACAAGTGCCGGCTAAGGTGGTGCCGTACAGGTTCCCATCCTGGTCAAAGGTCACAGGGGACTCGGGCCCACACCCGAACTCACACGTCCCCCAGTTGTGAACAATGATCTCTGTCCACTTGTCGTCCGCCCCGGGCGTTAACTCGAAGACCGTCCCGGCGCCACCCGGCACCGAATATGAGGTTGTGCCATAAAGGTTTCCGGCTGCGTCGAAGATCAAGCCAGCGAAGGGGAAATACCCGTCGGCGCCGCTGACATTGAAATCGTGAATTACCTTCTCCGTCCACCGGCCGTTCACCTGAGTCAGGCGAAACGCTACACCGCATCCTTCGCCATTACACCCAGCGCCGCCGTAGTATGTTGTGCCGTAAACGTTTCCACCGCCATCTAGGACCACTCCAGCCTGGGGGTTCGCCCCGTCCTTGCCGTTGAAGCGGTGCAGGGTCCTTTCACTCCACGTCCCGTCGGCGTTCGGCATTAGCTCGAAAACCCTCCCACAGCCTTCCTTGCTATAGGGATCGCAATTGTTGCTATTGTTGCTTTTGATGCCACCGGCCCAGGTTGTTCCGTACAGGTTTCCGGCGCTGTCGAAAACCACGCCACCGAAAGGGCCAGCTGCGGTATGGCCTGGCTCCTCAAAGCTATGGAGCACTTTCTCTCTCCACTTGCCGTCCGCCCCGGGCGTCAACTCGAAGACGGTTCCGCCGTTGCGGGCTCCTCCGATCGAGGTTGTGCTGTATAAGTTTCCGGCTGCGTCGAAGATGAGGTTAGCGTAGGGCGAGCCGCCATCAGCACATTTGGATACAGAACAGAAGTTGTAAAGGATAGTCTCGGTCCACGTGCCGCCTAGACCTGGCGTCAACTCGAAGACCGTGCCGCCGTCGTACGCACCCCCATCCATGGTTGTGCCGTACAGGTTTCCCGCACCGTCAAAAATCACACCTCCGAAGGGACTACCGGCAGTGCAGTTCGGGGAACAGTTGTTAAGAATGGTCTCCGTCCACGTGCCATCTGAGCCAGGCGTCAACTCGAAGACGGTACCGCCGCTGTCCGTGCCTCGACTGGTTGTGCCATACAGGTTTCCCGCGACATCGAAGATCAAAGGACCAAAGGGGTAGTAGCCATCGCTGCCCGTGTCAACCCGAAAGGTGTGTAGCACCAACTCCCTTCTGGCCGCAAAAGCCGAACCTGTGATTGCCAGAAAGGCGAGTACAACAGCGACAGTCGACGCGAACCTAGTCAAGGACATTCGGTGCCTCCTCACAAACCCGGGCGATTATCCGAAGGTAGGGTTAAGTTTCGGGCAGCCAACACTTGAAAAGCGCCCCCACTTCTAGGCGGTTACCAGTATACGCGCGGCGTAGAGGAGCGTGCCTGGCGATAAATCCCGATTTCACTCATTGACCCCTGCAACCGGGGGTTTTGAGTGTAATGGCCTGCTAACAACAGTTATCCGCCGACGTTCAAGAAGTCATTCCTATAGCTAGAGCAAGGTCCCAAGGGGGCTGGAAGTGTAACGGGAAAAGTTCGGGACGAGCTTTAAGCCTGTCGAGAACCAGCACGAATAACCTGGTTCTTAAATTAGTAACGCTGGAAACTCGGGGACTAACAGTGATGACCGACGTTCCATGCGAATCCACACCCACGACGGAGTATTCAGCCGTAATATCCACGCAAAATAGTTACTTGTATGTCGCCTTAAAGCCTAAAAGGGGCGGGTGGCCATTCTTGCCCTTGACTTGGCACCCTCCGACGAGGGTGCGCTTATCGTTGATCCCGCCGGCGTAAGTGAATATCGCCTTGGGGTAGTCGAACTTGTAGTATCTCCCAGCGTACAACAGTGCACCCCGACCGACGGCAGCGGAATCCGTCCAGAAATAAGTAACGTCACCCGCACTGTCAAGGTCGGAGGCATACGAGTCGACCGCGAGGGGGACATCAATAGTCGTGTATGTGTTGCCGTTGTCTTTTGTAACAGCAGACTCAACAAGGCCTTGCTGGTCCACGTACCACACGACGATCCAACCGGCATTGTTGATGCCCGAGGCAGCAGTCGTGCCAAAGGCTGCAGGCTCATCCAGAATCGTGTATTTCCTCCCCTTCAAGAGGAATCCGTGGGTTCTTCCGTTGCTGTCCACGTAGTCGCCGACGATCGCTCCCGTGTCGTTTATTCCGGAAGCAACCGAGGACACGGCGCTAGCAGGGCCGGGAATGTCCGTATATTTGCCGTTCTTGTAGAGAAATCCCACAGTGTTGCCGCTGGAATTGTTGTAGACGCCGACAACCGAAATCGCTCCGTTCGGATTCAGATTCTCGGGGCCGGTGGTGCCTGCCATCGCTTTCGGGTCGTCAAGTGTGGTCAGCTTTTTGCCGTTAAGAATATACCCGTGCGAGACCGAGTTCGTGTCTACGTACGAGCCCACTATCACTCCGGCGTTGTTGATCCCGCTGGGTCCAGTCTGCATTGCTCCGGCAACGTTGGCCTTGGTGAACGTAAAGGTGAGCTTCGGCGGATCGCCTGCGGTAGCACCGACCGTGCACGCCAACGCCAAACCCATTACCCATAGCATGGATCTGCAGTTTTTCATGGATTTTCTCCTGGTACGCACCAGACCCCTTCAGCAAATTGCTGTCTTGAAACCAAGAAACATGAATGGACACGCTTAAGATTCCAGAACGGGGCTCGAATGCTTAGAAAAAGCCGGCATCGGAGGTCGAGTCCGAGGCAACGAGAACAAAGGAAACATGTGCTTGAATGTGGGCTGGATTATGCTCCGTGGCGGCCGCCCTTGTCAATCTGCAAATGTTGACATCTGCAAATGTTGCGTCTGTAAACGGGCGCTAGCGGCGGCTCAATGGTTATCGTTGGCGTAACATCGCGATTTCACTCATCGACTCGTTCCAGCCCCTCGGGTCCAGAAGAAATATTGCTCGGAAACAGCAACTCCAGAAATCGTTGCTGGGGTCTCGGCGTCTCAGACAAATGATTCAGCTGACTCCACAGCTTTCATTTCTTTCTTGCGTCGAAGATAGCTGTAGCGACAGTAAATCCACGTCAGCCACCGCTGGACGCTTCCCCTCGCGCTCCGCTTTATACAATTGCAGAATTGGTTTAATTTTTGTGGCTTTTCTTAGCTGGTTGTTCAATTCGCGCCACGTCATTCTTAGTTTTCCTTCCTTTGTATCGCGCCAGTTAAAATTCCGCTCTCATCAACCTGACGTGAGATTCCGAACCACATTTCTCGCATTTCGCACGACTTCGTCAAAGGTCTGGATCTGAATGCGGTGACCTTTCCATACGCACATCAGGATTGACAGTGCTTTCTAAATGAACCTCCGGAATCCTCTTCCTATCCTGAAAACCGAATTGCGGATCAATTTACGCAGTTACAATGACACCGGTGCACCGGTCTTTACTCGCACGGTGATAGCTATGACGCACGGCGGAATCAAAATAAATGGCGTCCCCCTCTTCCAGGCAGACCTGCTCAGAGCCGATGGTAAGTTCTAGCTTGCCGGAGATCAGATAAAGTAATTCGACACCCGGATGCTGGTGAGGCCGCGACCTTTCGGGCGCTACGGGTTGGAATTCGGCATAGAAAGCATTCAGCTTGCGCTCGGTTGCCTTAAAGTCCAGGCTTTCGAAGTTGTATGCGATGCTGCCTCCTCCGGGACTGTCAGGAAACCGCATGCGTTCTTTCCTGCGCGCGATCGCCACCACATGACGCTTGCGCTCGTCCGTGAAGAAATATTCCAATCCAACTCCAAAAACCAGTGCAATTCTCAGCAGAGTTGGGAGTGTCGGGAACAGCTTGCCGCGCTCCAGTTTTGATAGCATGGCCGCCGAGAGGCCGGTATGCTTTCCCAATTCCACTAATCCCATACTCTTCCGGAGGCGCAAGGTTCTAAGTTTTTCACCCAGGGCATAGGGTTTTAGACCGTCCTCAATCGTCTTGTTGACCATTCACCTCTCCTGTTTTCCCGCCAGTACAAACGCGCACGAAAATTTTCACTGTTGCTCACACGAGTTGCATTGCTCGAGATCATTATCATATTAAGAAAATAAATATTCTCTATAGTTAATACAGCAAAAGATTCGCTATTACAAGAAATCAAAAACAACAGCACTGGAGGAACAACAAAGTGAGAGCAGCAAGTTTTGTATTGATGTTGGGTGTTCTTGCGAGCGCGTTGCCGGCGACCGCCGGCTCCGGAAAAAACATCGTCGACATTGCGGTGTCCGACGGCAACTTTAAAACCCTGGTTGCGGCAATCCAAGCTGCCGGATTGGCGGAAACACTAGAGGGCAAAGGTCCCTTTACTGTGTTTGCTCCAACCGACGAGGCCTTCAACAAACTGCCAGCCGGCACTGTTGACACCCTTCTGAAACCGGAAAACAAAGAAAAGCTGAGATCGATTCTTCTCTACCACGTGGTCGCCGGCGATGTGACTGCGACCAAAGTGATGAAGATGTCGTCGGCGAAGACCCTCGATGGCCAAAACCTGAACGTTATGGTCAACGATGGGACGGTAATGGTCAACGACGCCAAGGTCATTAAGGCGGATGTGATGGCGTCCAACGGTGTGATCCACGTGATCGACACCGTGCTGATCCCCAAAAACTAAGTAACGGAGGAAAAATGAAAACCTTAGATGTAATCGCAGCAGTGCTTCTGGTGGTTGGCGGTCTAAATTGGGGTCTGGTAAGCGTAGCGCACTTCGACCTTGTCGCCGCCATTTTTGGAATGAAATTCGGCGAAACTTCAACTTTCAGCTCGATCGTCTACGCTCTCGTTGGACTTTCGGCTCTGTATCAGGCGGTATCGTTCAAGGGAATCCAGCACCGATGGGGGCAGGCAGAGGCAGTTCGAGCCCGCTAATGGGAACCAAAACCAGAGGGGGAGAGAAATTTCTTCTCTCCCCCATCCGGTCCAAAACTTCTTACGCTACTGCGAGGAGAATGAGGAGATTATGAAATCTTTTGTTTTGATTTGCTTTGCAATGCTAGCCTTGGGTGGGAGCGCGCTGGCGCAGAAAGATATCGCCGACAAAAGTTCAGGCGCCGTGGATGAGGCTACCGGTTTGCGAACTGTTATGGGCTGTCTCTCCAAAACTGATAAAACTTACGTCATCACCGGCGGCGCACCAGGTCCCAAACAATTCCGTCTCGTATCTGGAGATGTGTCATCTCTCAAAGGCAAGATTGGTCATACGATTGAAGTTGTCGGTATTGTCAGCAAGAACGATGCCTCGGCTAATCAGAATGGAATTTACAACGAAGGGACGACTACTGGCGTAGGTTATCTCACCGTCGATGTTCAGAAAATCAAGCAAATCTACGGGAATTGCAGTGAACCGGGCAAAGAGTGGGCCGGCGATCACATCTAGTGAATGCTGGAATCCGAAAGGGATAAAGAATCATCCCGAACCTTAAAACCCTACGACAGGTTAAGCCATAGAGGAGTGTGGATTTGTGCAGGGCAATCCGCTGGTCTTGCTGACCGGAGCCACCGGGTACATCGGAGGGCGTCTTCTCGACGCCCTTGAAAACGCCAATGTGCGAGTTCGTTGTTTGGCTCGACGCCCGGAATTCCTGAAGTCGCGTGTCTCCGCAGGAATCGAAGTTGTGAAGGGCGATTGCCTCGACCAAGCTTCACTCCTGTCGGCTTTGGCTGGAGTCCACACTTCTTATTATCTGGTTCACTCGATGGGCTCCTCAGGAAAATTTGAAGAGGAGGACCGCAGAGCGGCACGTAATTTCGCCACGGCGTCGCGCCAACAAGGCGTACGCCGCATCATATATTTAGGCGGCCTCGGGGCCGACGAGCAGCCGTTGTCCCCCCCACCTGAGGAGTCGTCAAGAAGTCGCAGATATGCTGCGTTCTTCTGAAATTCCCACTATTGAATTTCGCGCTTCGATCGTAATCGGTTCCGGAAGTCTTTCTTTCGAAATGATTCGGGCTCTGGTTCAGCGGCTGCCGGTGATGATCTGTCCCCGTTGGGTCAATGTAAAAGCCCAACCGATTGCAGTCGAAGATGTGATCGCGTACTTAACAGCCGCACTCGAGTTGCCCGGGGAACAGAGCTCCACATTCGAAATTGGTGGCTCCGACCAAGTCAGCTACGGCGACATCATGCAGGAATATGCACGGCAATGCGGCCTTCGCCGATGGATGATCCCGGTTCCGGTACTCACCCCTCGCCTTTCGAGTTTATGGTTGGGCCTGGTCACGCCCATTTATGCCCGTGTGGGGCGTAAGCTCGTCGATAGCATGCGCCATTCAACGCTAGTAAGGGACAAATCGGCACTAACCGTGTTCAATGTGAAGCCGAGAGGTTTGAAAGAAGCGATCGAGAGAGGACTTCGAAACGAGGACCGCCAGTTTGCGCTAACCCGCTGGTCGGATGCACTGTCTTCCAGCGGAAAGTCACAGTCTTGGGGTGGTGTGCAATTCGGGACAAGACTCGTCGACTCCAGAACCGCACAAGTCTCGGTTTCGCCGCATTTAGCTTTTGCTCCTGTCGAGAAGATCGGAGGTGCGAATGGTTGGTACTTCGCAAATATTCTTTGGTGGCTTCGGGGAGCTTTGGACCTGTTGGCAGGCGGAGTCGGCCTGCGACGGGGGCGACGCGATCCTCACACCCTGGCCGCGGGCGATACTCTGGATTTCTGGCGAGTCGAGAGCGTTCAATCGGACCGTCGTCTGAATCTTGTCGCGGAAATGAAAGTCCCCGGCCGCGCGTGGCTTCAATTCGAGGTTGAACCAAATATCCGAGGCTCAGTGATCAGACAGACCGCGATTTTCGATCCTGCCGGGTTGGGGGGACTTGTTTACTGGTACGCACTTTATCCCATTCATCGATGGATTTTCAACGGAATGCTCCGATCGATTGCCACCACCGCTGAGCGTTCGGCAAGAATAGCGGAGCTCCGACTTTAAAAGGCCATCCCTCTGGAGAGTCGCTGGTGTGCATCTGGATTCCAAGCACTAAAGCATAAAATTCCCTGTTGGTCCTCCGTCCAGAAGTAATTCAGATATTACGGTTAATAATGATAACTCGGCTTGTGGCAAGCTACCGGACTGCTCCCGGTTGACGAGCAAACAGGAAGTAATCCCTATGACGGTGAAAGCCAGGCTGGGAGAGGCGTCCGAATAGTTTACGTAACCACGTTACACTCAAAACTCCCCGACGGCCGGATGATGAGTGTAACCGCAATTTTTCGACAGCAACCCTTTTGAGATACGTCAACTCCACGCCTTTCATTGACTTGCGGACGCTTCCGCCATAGCATGTTTTGCACACATGATCGGCCTGACGATCTCGCACTACCGCATCGTCGAGAAACTTGGTGGCGGCGGAATGGGCGTGGTCTACAAAGCCGAAGACACGGAACTGGGTCGCTTCGTCGCCCTCAAGTTTTTGCCCGACGACGTGTCCGGCGATGCTCATGCGTTGGAGCGTTTTCGCCGCGAGGCACGGGCAGCCTCGGCGCTGAACCATCCTAATATCTGCACGATTTATGAGATTGGAAAGAATGGCGAGCGGAGTTTTATCGCCATGGAGTATCTCGAAGGCTTGACTCTGAAGCATCGCATCGGAGGAAAGCCTGTTGATCTGGAGACCCTCCTTTCACTCGGCATCGAAATCGCCGATGCCCTGGATGCAGCCCATGCTCAGGGTATTGTGCATCGAGACATTAAGCCGGCAAACATTTTCGTGACCAAGCGCGGTCACGCAAAGATTTTGGATTTCGGATTGGCGAAAATTAACGCCTCCGGATCTGCGAGCCAGCCTGAAGCAGCGCGTACCGCGACTCTCGAAGCGCAAAACCTTACCAGCCCGGGTGCAGCACTGGGAACGGTAGCGTATATGTCGCCGGAACAAGTACGGGGCAAAGACTTGGACCCGCGCACGGATTTATTTTCTTTTGGAATAGTGCTCTACGAGATGGCGACTGGGGCATTGCCGTTTCGCGGTGATACCTCTGGAATAATTTTTGATGGCATCCTGAATCGAGTGCCGGTTTCGCCGGTACGTCTCAATCCCGATTTGCCGTCGCGACTGGAAGATCTCATTACTAAAGCGCTGGAGAAGGATCCCAAGTTGCGCTGCCAGAGCGCGGCCGAGATGCGGGCGGATCTGGAACGGCTTAAGCGCGACAGTAGCTCGCCGCAAGTCGCGTCCGCAGAAGCTGCGGGATCGCCAAGTGCCACTGGTGTTTCCGATACCGCCGGATTGCAGTCAGCGATGACGTCGGGAACGAAGGCCGCCTCTCCACCGACAGGCAACAGAAAGTATTGGCTTGTGGTTCTCTCGCTATTGCTGGTGGCAGGTATTTCGACGTTCATCTTTCGCAATCGCCTCTGGAATAACGGGCTGGCCCAGACGGGTTTCGAAAAATTTGAAATTTCCAGCATTACCTCGAGTGGCGACGTAGCGCTGGCTCGCATTTCCCCTGATGGCCGCTATCTGGCTTATGTAGTCCAGGCCAAAGGCCATTCGAGTATGTGGGTCCGGCAGATTGCAACCGCCACCGCGCTGCAAGTCGTGCCACCGACGCTCGACTCGATTTCAGACCTGACATTCACACGCGACGGCGACTTTATCTACTATTTCGCGAATCCGAGCTCTGGGCAGCACGGCATGATTTACCGGGTGGCGTCGCTGGGCGGAGCGTCGCGCGTGGTGATGGCGAGTACCGACTCCGGGGTGTCTTTTTCGCCGGATGGAAATCACATGGTGTACGCTCTGATCGCCAAGAGTGATGTTGTCGATTTAAACATCGCTGACCAGACCGGAAGTGGCGTTCATACTTTAGCGTCCTACCGGCAGGGCTTAGTAGGAACCCTCTACGCGCCCGCGGTGGCCTGGTCACCCGATGGACGAAGCATTGCGGTTCCCAAAACCGAACCAAGTCCTGACGGCAAGCCCGCAGGCTTATACCTCGTGGATGCGGTCACGGGGCAAGGGATGGTGCCAGTAGGGCCACGATGGCGGCAAATTAACGATTTCCAGTGGCTGCCCGATAGCAGCGGTTTACTTCTGGCGGCCCAGGACAGGACCGGATTTCCCGCGCAGATTTGGATGGTAAGCAGAGCCGATCGAATGCCCCGGCGGATTTCGAACGACTTGAACGACTATTTCTCTGTGAGCATCTCCTCCGATGGCAAGAAGATCGCCAGTGCACAGCAAAGCCAGTCCACTCAAGTTTGGGTGGGGCCTGCGGCCACGCCCGACCGATTGAGCCAAATCACAAACAACCGTAGAGATATTCGCTTGGCGTTCACGCCCGACGATCACATCGTCTATTTGAGCAATACGGTCGCTGGCTGGGACCTGTTTGCGACGGATACGGCGGGCGCAAATGTGCATCAGGTCAGCTACGACGGCCAATTCGTCAGCACTCCGGCGGTTTGTGAAAACGGCGCCAGCGTCTTTTATGATTCGGACGCGGACGGAACCGAGCACATCTGGCGCACTGACTTAAAGACCGGTTCCTCAAAGAAAATCACAAACGGATTGGGGGAACTCTCCCCCAAATGTGCGACTTCGTCAGAGTGGGTTTATTACCTCGGGCAGGTTGCAGGCGAAGGAACTCACATTTTCAAGATGCTACCCAGCGGAGAAAACGCGACGCGTTTGAGCGACCGCATATCTATCAGTCCGCCGTTCGTCTCGTTGGACGGGCGTTGGATCTCTTTCGCGGGACCCGACAAGCGAGGCGCAATCGTTGTTACAACAATTTCCGCTGAAGATGGTTCTGTCAAGGCCGTCACTGACGTTGTCAACACGATGGATCCGAATGTCCGGACTGGCGCGTGGATGCCCGACAGCCGAATTGCTGTCGTCGACATCCGTACCGGCGTACCAAATCTGTGGGCGACTTCAATTCTTAAAAAAGCGCCGGACGAGCAGTTGACTCACTTTACCTGGGGCATAATTCTGTCGGTGGCCTATTCACCGGACGGCAAGTGGCTGGCCATGATTCGAGGTACGCAGCAAAGTGATGCTGTGTTGTTTAGTGCCTCGAAATAATGAGCGCCAGTTCTGGGGGTTCGGCTCCACCGTCGCCTCGCTTGGCATAAACTCCTCCACCCCAGATCGTGACTGTTGAGAACAGGCTATTTCGCTCAGTGAGGGGGGGTGAGCGTAATCGGGATGTTTCAATATTTATCTTCTCGGTTACTTCACTCTGGCTGGACGCGGCCTAAAGGTCGGGCAGATTCCAGGCTTTATCCCGAGGCACGTCGCAAGATGACTTTCTCCCCTGTAATCTCGATGTCACGCTCACGCTGTCGACGGTTCAGGGCGTGATCTCAAACACGACGCCCTGGTTCTGGCTTCCGCCTGTGTTAGTTGTGCCAAAAACATTTCCATCTTTGTCCACGGCTACGCTGTCATAAGGCTGCGCGCCTTCGCTGCCGCCGATGAAGTCGTAAAGGTCGGTAAAGGTCCAGCCGCCTTTTCCCGGAACTAGCTTGAACACCGAGCCGAGGCCATTCTTGCCTTCAGCTTCGGTAAAGCCGTAAATGTTTCCATGGGCGAGCGTGAGCTTATTGTAGGGTCCCCCATAACCGCCGCTGAAGCTGTAGAGCGTGGTAAACCTCCAGCCCGTACTGGACGGCGACAGTTCGTACACAGTGCCGCCGCCGTTGACCCCGCCGTCGAAAGTTGTGCCGTACAGATTGCCGGCTTTGTCCAGGACCACGCCTCCAACTGGATTTTGACCATCACTCCGGCCTCGAAAGGTGTGCAGGACGGTCTGTTTCCAGCGAGAACCGTGGGGCGAGAGCTTGTAGACCACGCCGACTCCATCGGCGCCGCCGAAAGAGGTCGTACCATAAAGGTTGCCGTGAGCATCTAGCGTCACGCCTGCCGGAGGATTGATGCCGTCTTTGCCACCTGTGAAGTTGTAGATCACGCTCTCAGTCCACTTTCCCCCGGACTGCTTCTCTTTAAAGACCGTGCCATCCCCATAGGTACCCCCCAAGCTGGTGGTTCCATAAAAATTGCCTGCCGAATCAAGGACCACCCCGCCAATGGGCTGAGCCCCATCCGTTCCGCGGCCAAACTGGTGGATCTGAACTTCCTTCCCCTTGCAGGCGCAGATTTCAAAGTCAGTGCCAAAGTATCCCCCGCCCTCGGTAGTTCCGAACAGAGCGCCGTCGTGGCCGATGGCTAAAGACCCAAAGGCTGGGCCAGCCCCGTCTGGTAGAGCTTTGAAGCTGTAGAGCGAAATGTATTTCCAGGAGGAGCCGCTGGGCGAAAGCCGATAGACAGTTCCGTTACCGTCGCTTCCACCGAGATACGTAGTGCCATAGAGATTTCCGTTTAGGAGGACTGGCCCTGCATAAGGATTGGCCCCATCTTTGCCTTTGCCCGTGAAGTTGTAGATGACCTTGTAGGTCTGGGACTGTGCCGGTTGAGACAGGGTAGCAAGAAACAAAAATATGGCCATAAGAGTGAATGGCACGGGAGCGCGACGCGCCAAAGCGCGGCAGTCAGCTTCACATTGCGGCATTTTACCCCCCTTTTTTCGTCGACAAAAGGCTTGATGTTCCGCCAAAACAATGCCGAACATTATGCACTAATTGCATTCGCAAAGCTTGCGATTACCTCCAACAAGGCGAATAGGATGCGCTTTCCTCTCGGTCCAAAGCACTCATTGAGGGGTTTTGAGCGTAATTGGGATTTATCGCCAATTATTGCAAAATCTAGCCTGGTTTCAGAGATTCTTTCGCGTTGGCAGCCACCAACAACCTGAGCATTCCGATTCTATTTCAAAAGAATGTGGAGCTATCTTTCGTCAGTCGTTGTGCCAGAGTATATCCAATCCACACACACGGAGCCCACACGAAGAGCAACGCGATCTGGTACCAATGCGGCTCTGTATTCCAGGAGGCAACAACAGAAATCGTGCCTATCAGTAATCCGAGTCCCATTAGGCCAAAGGCCTCAACGCTTCGTTTAGATCGTTTTGAAACGAGATAACAGATGTATCCGGCAATCACCTCGTACAGACATTGCGTAATCAGATCGGTAACGAAATAATTTGTGCCCTGCATGAATCTCGGAAGCAGTTGCTCTGTGGCCGCAACCAGCACCGCGTTTGCGGCGTAACCGGCAACAATGGCGAGAACCGTACGTCCGATGTTGCGGCTCCGCATACTTGTCCTGCCACAATATTATGCCCGGAAGATTTGCGAACTGTCGCTAACAGGTCAGCATGACCGGAGTCCGGTCACAACGAAGCATGATAAAGAGGTGCTACGCCAACTCCCTGTTTGCAGTCAGTTACGGCTCTTTTCAAGGGAGGTCATTTCGCTCATTGAGGGGTTTTGAGCGTAAACGGGATCTAACGCCAATTGACTATAAACCTCGGCTACCTTCGCCGTTCACGATGACTTGGGCCGCAATCGGGGGGACGTAAAACCCGCACTGGCACTTTGTCGCTAAAATGGCGATACCAATTCCATGAAGCACTTTTTGCGGGCGCTCGGGCTCGTTGCTTTCGGCGTATTTCTGTTGCTCCTTGCAGCGAGAACAATTCCTGTCCATGTTTACGACGGCTTTGAGTCCTCACATCTCAGCCGTTTTCGGTGGACCAATCGGCTCTACGAACCTGGAGCCGTGGTATCTGAAGCTTTAGGGGTGCGTTCGGGTCACAGGGCGCTTGCGATCACAGTTCATTCGGGAGACCGACCCGAAGCCGCGAGCGAATCCGGGGCAGCGACAGAACGCGACGAATTGATGGAGTCTTGGTGGCTCTTCTCTGGCACCGGCCCACCTTACGTTTACTCGTTTAGTCTCTTCATCCCCAGCGATTTTCCGCAGACTCGGGAACGATTGGTGATTGCACAGTGGAGACAGCTTTGTGTAGGTTCACCTTGCAATCCCGATAACCCTATACTTGCCTTGCGATACGAAATCGGACGGCTGCAGATCACCCGTAATGACGAGCAGGGCAAAACTCTCCTCTATCAAAGTAACGAAGATGTTCGCGGTCAGTGGCTCGACTTTCGGTTCGTTACGCGATGGGACACCACGCGCAAAGGAATCATCGATGTAACCCTTCAAGGACTGGCAGTTGTCCATTATCAGGGACCCACGATCTACCAGCTTGGCCCCGGTCATCCAAAGCAAGGCCACACGATACGGTTCTGCCAGCCGACTACACATCGCGAATATCGAAACGCTGGATGAGTCCGTTTTGTATCTGGAAGACGTGGATCACCATTCTGTCGGCCAGGAGATTGCCCTTTGGGTCACGCACCACCTGATGAACTTTGACAACGACTTCCCCCTCGCCATTGGACCAGATCTCGACGGGCTCGACATGCGGATTGAGGATCGCCCATTGACGTTTCCAGTAGCTGCGCACTCCGTCGCGTCCGCGGACGTGGCCACCTTCCATTCCATTTGCCCAAATGACGTCCGGACGCATGGCGGCCAGGACGTTGTCGATGTCGCGGCTATTAAAGAGGTCATACACTCGTTTTAAGAGTTCCACGTTATCCTCGATCACTGTGCTCCTCTCAGGAAGATTTAAGCCGAAGTCCGCGAGACGCTCACTCAGCCAGACTCATTTATACTGCGTGCCGGCTTTGCTGTACTGTGGATAGCTTTTGATGTTGCAGAAGAATCCGGAAGCCGAGTCCATGCGTAATCAGCAGGAGTGGCACGATGAACGTCGGAATGAAATACGTGGCACCCAACTGCCCCGCCATCAGCCCTGCATGATTGGCCTGGTAGAACGCATTGAACAGATCGGCTGTGCCCCAGAGATTGAAGAGCCACGTGATACCAACGCCGGTCGCATTGGGCAGCGATATCAGCGCAAGCAAGGCGAGTATCGCCGCTGCCAAGTCCCCATAGGCCGCGGACCGTGCGAAGGCAGATGGCAGGTCGGGCGAGACGACTCCTGGGACCAAAAATGCTAACCCGATGAAGCGGAAGCTATGGAAGATCAGCAGAGGCCGCAACGCTTCGGCCCGTGGCCGGAGGCGGAGTTCCGGCCATATGTACCGCGCGGCGACAATGCCCCACGCGATCGAGCTGAATGCAATGCTGACGAAAAAAGCGAGTTGCGTTTGCATAAATTCCTCCTAGTGTGATTCCAACCATTTAGGACTGCTGGTGGCAGAAGTACCCTTTTTGTGGAGCGACGCGGCGAGCTTGGCAGGGCCGGTGATACCGTGCTCACGCCGCCAGACTTTGGACTCGGGCGCGGACTGCGGCTCGCGCCGAGGCCCCGCTGGGCAAGCCTTGGCCAGCCTCGGATTGTGATTGCGCGAAGGACAGGGTGGAAAACACTGCAATCAGCAAAGGGATCATGAATTTCATCGAATTCTCCTCTCGATTGAGTTTGGTATCGGGTCTCTTTATAAGAGTACTAGGGTACTCTTTAAGAGCAAAAAAATTTACGATTCAGCGAAGCACTTTATGAAAAAATCTCTCGCCCCCATCAGGATCTGATCACGCCTTTTGGCATCCGGACTAACCCGCGCCATCATCAACACACCCGCCATGCTCGGGAACAACAACCTGATCTTCGCCTGTTTCTCTGCTCGCGTCTGACCAGGCATGAATGGCAGAAACCGCTCGCGATACGCTTCCAACAACACCTCGATCCTTTTCCGTACGGCTACCGGTTTCCGTGCGAGTTCCGGCCCGAGGGCGGCGCGCACGCAACCGGTTCCCGGCGAATTCGCGTGGCCCACGCTTAGATATCGCTCGATGATCGTCCGCAGAGCCTGGCCTTTAGGCGCGGACTTTGCAACCTCCACCATGCCTCGCCCCGTCTCGTCGAGTGCTCGTGCCACGGCTTCGACGAACAAGTCATCCTTGCTCCTAAAATGCCTGTAGAAGCCTCCCTTTTTCAGGCCTACCTTCTTCATCACCGTCCCGATCCCGCTCGTGTCACCGCCGCGCTCGCGAAAAGAGCGAGCGGCCACGGAAAGAATCTTTTCGTGGTTTTGCGCTTTGTGTTCCAGAGAGTACCGCATGATTGTAAGAGTACTATCGTACTCTAATAGCTGTCAAGCCAAATTTGATCCTGACTTTACAACCTGAAAAAGACGAAGGATAGCGTGTGTCGAAGGACCGAAACACTGACGCCCCGCGGTTTTTAAGGCCACAGGGAGTGTCTCGATCTCTTAGTACGCCGAAGATGAGTGCGGAATCGGCTTTGCCGGTGGGCGAGGAACTGAAGGCTCTAAAGTTCCTCCGTTGCGAGAACTCCACGGCGGACGCGGCACCTCACGGCTCATCGCCCACTGAACGGATTCAGGCTTAACTTCACTCGCTAGCGGTCCGCCGGCAGAAGACGATCTTGCGCTTGGGTGACCGGCCGGTGCGGGAATGTTCGATGCCCTGAAACCCTGCGGCTGATTGGCTCGCCTGGTCGTAACCGCGGAGTCGAACGGTATTTCGGGAGAAGGTTTAGTGTCCGACTTAACCCAAACACCGTCCTCAGGACCTTGCATTTTGTGACTAGCTCTCGTCGGCTTATTCGCATCCAACGCGCTCTTCGCATCGCTTGTTGTCTGGCTCTCTGACTTATCGGGTAATGCCGCTTGCGACCCCTTCATCTTAGGTGACGCTGCCTGCAAATCGGCTCTGCTGACGCCAGCCGTTGCCGATTGTCTGGTGCCGCTGATGGGCTTATCTCCATTGGGCACGGGGCTGCGTTTGTCAGTGGTCTGTCGAGCGCTCGAAAAACCAGAAGCTGGAATGTTTCGGGTTGAAGCGGAGAACTGAGTTCGCGAATCCACTCTCAAATAACGAAAGAAACGCGGCCGTCCACGGGCCTGCCAATAAGGTGAATCGTAGAATTCGACGCCACGCCCCGAACGCATCGCACTGAAGAATGAGTGCTGCACCGGACTAATCACGATTCCGACATGTCCGCGCCATACCACCAAATCACCCGGTTGCGGATCCAGTATCCGCTGAAACTCTTTGACCCCTCGATAAAGCTCGGACGAGTTCGCGTAGGGGTATGTAAGGCCCGCTCGTTCATAGATCGCGTGTACCAGGTTTGAGCAGTCGGCGTTGGAATCCGTCGGCTTGCGAGATTCCAGTGCGGCGCCAATGATCGAGAGTCCCTGGTCTGGGCTAACAAGCGAGGGTGCAATAGCCATAGAAGAGCTGCGAATCGCTCCGTGGTCCGCTCTGGAGACTTTCGTGTTCGATTGCACTGCTGAAGCGAGTGAACCTAGCGCTCCCAGCATAAGAACTAACCCAATCGTTTGGCAGTACCGGGAATGGGTTTTAACAGTCATGCAAACCAAGGTCTAGATCGCGATGCACAGTCGAACCCCGTCAAAACGCAATAGTTTCGTCCCTTTCTTGAAAATTTGACCTTCCCGTCCCTCCCTTCGACGTCACACAGCCCGGGTAACAAACGCCGGGCGGTAAGGGGTCGCCCAGTTTTTCGGCGCCTGCTTAAGAATGAACGTCAGCAGCTCGCTGCCTTTGCGCCGAGGTGCCCGCAATCTCCAAATCCCACGACACTTCCCGGTTCGGCTAGGCATTTTTTCTTTCCGAGCTTCTCGCAGTTTTCTGAAATCACACGTTTTTTCAAAAGCGATGCCTGATTATGCCAACTTCCATTGAGTCCCAGGAAAAGGGCTTTGTTCGAGTTCCCGGTTGTTTCGCCCTGTCAACTATCACGCCTCAAACAGCTCGATCTCCTGATTTTCAGTGAAGGATGCAAAACTACAAGCACTTTCGTAACCTGGCATGCTTATCTGGACGTGCCAAAACTGAATCCGATCCTCGATAGTTATTATGCGGCGCTTACTGTAAGGAAGATCCGCCGACCTCCTCCACCGTTTTGCACCGAGTTCGCCTGCTAAGTGATGTATTTGGTTCTTCATGATCAAAATAGGCCACGCTATGCGGACAACTCTCAACCCACGATTTGAGAGTCTAGAGGGACGTTCGAAATTGGCCTTTGTATTTGTTTTTCTCGCGACGGCCATTATCTTCTTGGTCTCGTTCTCTTGGTTTCATACCAATCAGTTCGACGAAGCCCGCTCTGCCGGGGTAAGTCTCAATCAAATTACAGCTCTTACGCAAAAGATCAACAATCTTACCTGGACAGCGTTGCAAGAGCAGAACCGGACCCCCAAAGCGGACGCCGAGATGCGGACGGCCAGACAGGCATTGCGTAAAGCAGAACTGGCGGCACACCTCCATGCCCATCACACCTCCGACCTAGAGAGAGTCTGGCCCGTGTTAGACAATTACGTTATGTCGGTCAGCGGGCAATGGATCCTGATTCAAATTGGGGACTTTGACAAGGCAAAGCAGGCGGATTTCCAGGCGGGCACCCCCCACTTCGACTTAATGCAGCAACAACTCCAGATTGCGGTTGAAGCCCAGGACAAATGGGCCCAAGGTCTTGCGCTAAGAGCTAGGAACGAATTGCTGGCGGCCGCAATATTGGCGGCAGTCGCCGTCCTGATACTTTTCCTCCGGCTCAAGAGACAAGAACACATCGACCAGCTGGAAGTAACCGAACGCACCGCTCTCCGCGAGAGCGAAGAGCGATTCCGCGCTCTCACCGAGCAGTCTACCGACATCATTTTTATCGCCGATCCCTCTGGCCAAATCAAGTACGCGAGTCCATCCGTTCACACTGTTCTAGCGGTGCATGGAGATAGTCTTGTAGGAACGAACATGATCGACCGAGTACATCCAGACGACTTCGCGAAGATTACGAGCACGGAGCCGCTCTCGGTAGCTGGTCGCCAGAATCCGATCGTTGAGGTCCGGCTGCGACATGCCGACGGAAGATGGCTCTATTTCGAGTGCATTGTTCGAAACTTAATTCAGCACAAGAATATCGGCGGCATCGTCTACAACGCCCGAAATATAACAGAACGAAAACATGCTCAGGAACAATTGCTTTTTAACGCAACCCACGATGCGCTCACCGGCCTTCCAGACCGGGCCTTGTTTCTAGGGCGTTTGCAGAGCGTCGTAGACCGTATGAAAAGGCACCCTCACGAGGCCGCTGCCGTCCTTTTCGTTGATATCGACGACTTCAAGGTCGTTAATGACTGCTACGGCCATGCCATCGGGGACGGTCTAATCAAAGAAGTGAGCAACAGACTGCAGACGTGTTTGCGCAGTGACAGCACAATAGCCCGGATGGGCGGAGATGAGTTTACAGTTCTAGTGGAGGAGGTTACTGACCCGAGCGATGCCATTCGTGTGGCTGAAAGAATCCAGTCTTCATTCGAACGACCGTTCCTACTGGAGGGACTGGAGATCTTCAAGAGCATGTCAATTGGCATTGCCCTGACATCACCAGAGACATCTGCTGAGACAGTGCTTCAGAATGCCGACATCGCTATGTATCGGGCAAAGAGTCAAGGCAAGGCTCGCAGTGAGCTTTTTGACCGCACGATGCACGAGCAAGTCATGAGTCGACTTCTTCTAGAAGCCCAGCTGAGATATGCTCTCCAAAATGAAGAACTGACGCTTCATTACCAGCCAATCGTCGCGGTAGATACGAGGATAGTACAGGGTTTTGAAGCTCTCCTCCGGTGGCAGGCCTCGGGATCGAATTCCATACCACCGAGCACTTTTGTTCCAGTAGCAGAACAGTGCGGCCTGATTGTTCCTATCAGTGTTTGGGTTTTAAAGAAAGCGTGTTTAGAGGCGGCCAGTTGGCGACAGCGCTATCCTGCAGACCCGCCGTTATATGTCAGCATTAATATCAGTTCAAAGCATTTCTCTCACGCCGGTTTCATTGGCCACGTCAAAGATGCACTCGAAGAGAGTGCGATCGATCCGCAATGTATGACGATCGAACTTACTGAAAGCTTGGCCATGAACGACGTTGCAGCGACTTTCCAAACAATGTCGCAGTTGCGGGCTTTGGGAGTGAAGCTGAGTATCGACGATTTTGGTACCGGATATTCCTCGTTGAGTTATCTTCGTCGTTTTCCAGTCAACACTCTGAAAATCGATCAATCGTTCGTTAAGACGATGGATGCCGAAAACTACGCCATCGTTAAGACAATCATCGGGCTGGCGCGCAATCTAGAACTGAAAGTCGTCGCTGAAGGGGTGGAAACACCTGACCAACACCAACTCTTGGCGTTGGCCGGTTGCGGGTCAGCCCAGGGATACCTGTTTGCCGAACCCATGTCGGCGAAGAGTGTTGAGACTTTCATTGAATCCAACCGACGAGAATTCGGACAAACTAAACCGATCGGCTTGGCACGCTCGACAGCAGGACTCTAATACTCCATGAAACAGAGGCAAAAACGAAGCCTGTGGGTTGTGAGATTCGCCGCTATCTCCATAACCGATAATGATCTTGACCCAAACTTCTACTGCTCGCCTTACACTGACTGCGATCTCGCCCGGATTCATTTGCACTGTGTTCGACGTCGTACACAGCGTCACCTCAACAAATCTTGGCCCTGACGCGTATGATTTAGTTCATTTTTTCGCGATGTTTACGATGTTCGTACCAGAGAGCCAGTTCCACTCGGTTCCAGAGCCCAAGCTTATCGTAGATGGCTCGCAGGAACTTCTTGATTACGCGCTGGCTCGTGCCTAGGGCCTCGGCGACTTCGCTGTTCTTGAGTCCGTTCGCGACCAGTTCAACAATCTTCAGCTCTCGTTGATTGAGAGCGCGTTTTCCGTAGCGGTCAAGCATCGCTCGGTCCATTCTTTGCACTGATTAGAGGCATTGCGGCCCGGTTTCAGATGTATCCCCTCGAAGATTAAACTCCCGTTGGCTGTGCCCACGCCGTCGGCAAGACTGCTAATTCTGCCAGTTGTGCACATCCTAATGTTTGATTAAATACGATGAGTTCTAAAAGCACTGGAACAACCTAAAAATCCGGTTCGCGGGGAGATTGTCGCCAGGGCGGTTTCGGACTCGATCCCTGCTGTAGCCCCCAATGCAGAGTGCTGAGGAGGAGTGGACGCTTCGTCCCGACCTTCAGTGCTGAGGTAATGCAATGGTTCCCAAGTTTGTAGCGCATGCGCGTCCCGTCTTACATCTCCCATCGAGACCGTTCACGAGAAATTGCATGGCGGTGCTGATCTTCGCCTGCATGTTTTCTCCCCTTGCTTTAGCGACGGGCGCAGGCAAGTCCAATGTTCCCTGTCAGGGGACGGTGATTTCTCCCACCGACGACATCGTTAGCATCATTAATGGCGGCCAGCCAAATCAAACCTTCTGCATTGAAGGGGAACATCGGATTACCTCCTCTATCCAGTTGCAATCCGGCCAGTCGCTAATCGGGACTACGGCCAACTCGCGTATAAGCGGCGCAACGATTTTGAGCCCATGGCAGTCCACTTCGACGCAGGGCGTTTACTACTACGATGGGCCCTACGCCCAGACCGAACCGCACCAGCAGAACCAGATCCATGAGGGCGGTGAGAATGTTTGTTATTGGGTCTCAACCTACCAGGATGATCTTTTCTTTCGTACCAATTCAACCGATGATCAAAGAGTCATGCGTGTGCTGAGTGAGGCGGAGGTGAGTTCGACGCAGCCGGTCACGACGCCAGGACAGGCGGTCACGGCAGGGGAAGCGGGGCGTTTTTTCTTCGATTATGCCAACCACCGAATTTATCTAAGTCTTCCCAAGAATCAGAACCCGAATGACGTGACCGTTGATCAGGCCATCAATCTGGACGGTCAGAAGAGCAACACCCTGCTTTACGGCCCCGGACAGAGCAACGTGACCCTGCAGAACTTAACCATTGAGAAGGGCATGAACTACGGCTTCTTCGGCGGTAATTCCTGGACCCTGAAAGACATGACCATCCGCTTCATCCACAACGTTGGCCTGTATAACATTTTCGGGAGCATAGGTCATCCAGCCGTGATCGAAGATACGCTGTTCACCAACAACGGCCGCACCGGGTTAAATGCTGCCTCAACCCTCAATCTGACCCTAAGCAACAGCGAAATGTCGTGGAACAATATTGCCAACTTCCGAGCCACGACCGGCCAAACAGGTAGTGGCGTGTGCCAGGGCTACGACGACGCCGGTGCCTTTCACATATACCACGATGTAGGAACTCAATCTCAACCTGCGGTCATCGTCAACAACTTGTGGAGTCACGACAACATCGGGGACGGCCTGTGGTCTGACGGTGGCACGCAATATACGCAGATTACCAATTCCATCTTTGACGGCAATGAGCGCTACGGCTATCTCCATGAAATCAGTTGTCAAGTTTTATTCAGCAACAACACTATCTACGGCAATGGCTATCCTCTGAAGAATCTCGATATCCCCGGCGGGGGAGTGGATGTGAGTAACTCGAACTACGGTACTTTCAGGTCAAACCTTATCTACGGCAACGACGGCCCATCCGCGTACGCCTTTCATTTGACGCTTCAGAGCCTGCACGATGACATGGACATAAATACGTGCCTGGGGGCGGGCAGCGGTGAGGACGTTAGCAACACCCTCAAGAACAACCAGGTGCTGAACAACGCCATTTACTCCTGCTCCGGGGAAGCCGCGATCGGCAAAGTCTGGGGACCGGGAGGAACGCTGAACTCGCGTGGGAATCAATACCAGTTCAACTCTTATCACCTCGCCGATTCCACATCCAACTGGTTTTCCGACGGCGACAACGCTGGTAACTACGTGCCGCAGGATTGGGGCACATGGCAGCAGATGGGTCATGATGTGGAGGGCACATTAACGGTCGGCTGCTACTCACCCGCAGGCGGCGAGGTCGGTACACTGACAACGTTAAACCTGACGCCCGCGTCGGTGAATGCGAAAGCCGCCGAGCCAGTACTGGCGACAGCCACAGTAAAACCCATACTGGGCGGTGGTATTCCCACGGGAACAGTAAGTTTCTCCAATGGGACGACTCAGATAGGGAAGGCCACGCTGAGTAGCGGCACAGCAATCTTCAGCTACAACCCCAGCGCCCTCGAGACTGCCAACTACTTGATCACAGCAACCTACCTGCACAACAATAACTTCGGCAGCTCGACATCAGCATCTCAGACGCTGCGGGTGCAGGACTTCAAGATCGCAGCCAGCCCAAAGACCGTGACAGTGAGCGCTCCCGGCCAGAGCGGAGCCACGACCTTAACCCTTACCCCTCTAAATGGCTTCAGCCACATCTTGGCTTACAGTTGCGTGGGCCTGCCCTCGGGAGCGACCTGCACTTTCACACCTGCCTCAGCCACAACCGAAACCTTGAGCATTCGGACCACGGCTCCGTCCGCACGGTTGCACAGAGGTCCCGCCAACGGTGGGAGCGGATTTATCTACGCCTTTCTTCTTCCGGGTTTCCTGGGCCTTGCTGTGTCAAGGCCGAATCGCAACTCCTGCTCGCAGAGTGGGCGATTTCTTGGCGTGATTGCCCTGCTGACAATAGCCATATTGGCGATGCTGGGTTGCTCCGGCTTGAGCAAGACCAGCTACGCTCCGCCAACTCCGACCGGAAATAGTTTGGTTACAGTCGAGGCCGCAACCAGCGGCACAAGTTCGCTGAGTCATACTGTGATGGTCACATTGACCGTCCAATAGAGCCAGAAGGCACGATCCCGTACTTGTAATCCAAGAACACCTGAAGGTCGCTTGGCAACGATTCCGCGAGTTCCTGCCAAGTGAGAACTTTGCACCGCGTTCTTAAGTCTGGGTTCTTTACGCACTTCATCACCGCGAACCATGATTCGACCAAATCAGGACGCCGCGCATCCAAGAGAACGCAGAAGTTGAGACCGAGGTGGTGCGCAGCAAGAACGTTACGAATAAGCTGATAGGAAACGTATCGCCCGTTCAATCGTGGCAGCCGCTCCTTATCAAACACGTCATCCAGTTCTCGATAGGATTCCAGGAGAGCGGGACGCTGAATCTGAAAATGTGTTTCGGTGAGCTTTGACTCCACCAGAAGCGTTCCGAGTTTCATGTCAATCTCAGTTCTATCTGACCGGCTGCCGTTTCGCGGGATGCCCGCTCGAAATCCGAACTGCGGAAGCTCACCGACTTCGAATCCTAACTTCAGCGCTAATGCCCAGTTCTGCGTTACTCCAGGACAGCAGAAGACGTTCATGAGCAAGGCATCCGAACTCATCGAAGAGTCGAGTTCTTTCCATCCGTCGTCGCGTCTCGGCAGCGAACTGGCTTGAGTGTAGACCTTGCGGAGTCGATGTTTCCATTCGGGTTGACTCAAGATGGACTCGTAGCTGGCATCAAAGAAATTGCCGTGCTTCTGTCCCGACGGTCTGTAGACCACTATGGGCGTTTCCCCGTAACTCTCGACATGGGACAGTCCGAGTGCGGCGGCATAGGTCGCATTTCGCGAATTCAATTCCGCACGTAACAACGCCGCGTATCTCATGCAGCAACGATTTCACCCTCAGTCATTTCGCTGTGCCCGTCCGATGCACGGATGGGTCGATCGATCCGCTGATGGACGAGTTGGGCTTCTTCGAAAGCGTCTCCGCCAAACTCAAGAAGGTCACCCAGGCACGTCCGGCATAAGCATCAGCGTTCAGTATCAACATTCGGGGAAGGACAAGCCAAGCAAACGGTACCCACAGTACAAGAAGGACGACATTCGCAGCGCAACCCGAACCGAAAGTCCAATGCGGCCAATAGCCCTTGAATCCACAAACGGTCATCCCACACAAGGCTTCGACGACGAAAATCATTCGGGAACCGTAAAGATTACGCACGAAGCCGTACTCTGCACCGTGTTTTTCGACCAGGCCGCATTCATCGCATCGACGCAGGAATTCTTTTACCTCCCGGAATGCGTCCATGATCTTACGGTCGGCCAGTTCAGGAAATTCACATTCCTCTTCTAACGACATGAGCCGTATTCCAAACTTTTGCAGGAGCGCATGCTGAATTCTGGTTTTCTGGTCTGCACTGAGAAATGGTTCCGTCATCCGAGCGAAGCGGGTTGATGGAAGTCCGCCTCGCTTTTGCCAGAATCGCTTGGCATGACGTACTCCCCGATCCCTGAAGAACATGGAAGCCAAATAGACAAAGGCGAAGGCGAGGATGCTACTTCCTGCCAACTGCAGCGGATTATTGAGTACCCCGGGAAAGAAGTAGTAGGCCGTGCAGAACACCGGAGCGAGCAGGATCGCCGTTGGGATCAGCCGAGCCTTCCAGTCGTAGCCATCTACGAACTGATTCCATCGCATTTGCATCGCTACACCTTCATCGCGTACTGACTGGCCAGCGGGAATCGATCTTCGCCATGATTCTGTCGGCGAGTGAAATGGCATCCGAGATCGCGGATTCTGATGCCGGAGAGTTCCGGCCGTCCCACTGTATCAACTTCCTGGCTGCCAGGATGCAAGCAGCAATGAGGATCACGCGCTTCCGGCCTTCGTCCACGACCATGAGTTTAAAGTATTCGCCATTTGTTCGCCACCAACAGATGTGCTTGTTTATCAGGGACTTCGAGATTTGCACAGCTTGACTTCCAGCAATTCAAGCTAAACGCAACCCTTCCAGCGACGCGCGTTGGCCTCGATCAGCTGATGGGTTTCTCTAGGGGGCAACCTGCTTACATTTCTCTTCATCCGATGCATACCAATGGAGGGTTCATGTGGTTTCGAATTTCCGTGTGCGCGATCTTTCTGGTGACTCTGGGCGTTTCGTCCATTTTCGGGTCAGAGCAGGCCCCGGAGGAACAAGACAATCCGGCACAGACACAAAACTCAGTTCGAGTCCCGACGGGCGTCATGCTTGGAAGGTTCGAGCACAAGGTTATGCCCGTATATCCGAATGAAGCGATGATGAAGGGCATTGAGGGAGAGGTATGGTTCAACATTGAAGTGGGTGAGGCGGGAAAAATCGTCAGCGTCGAAGCGACGGGAGGCAATCCCCTGCTGATTGCCGCCAGCAAGGAGGCGCTTGAGAAATCGCGCTTTTATCCCTACGTGGTGAATGGAACTCCGGTTCGAGTCGAAACATCGCTAGGGTTCCACTTTAGGTTGGAGAAAAACGCGTCAAGCGTAAGCGGGAGGGTGGACTGCACACAAGGGCAGCCGACGCGCGGGGAATCGAGGCGTTAGCAGGCATCCCGTGAAGACACCGGCCTACTGATCCAAAGCAGCGCTTATACTCCCAGCAGAAATGCGGGAACGGATTGAGAAGACGAGAATGTGGGTTGCGGAAGATAGGAGCTAGAGATCGGTTTCTCGGTAGGGAGAGGGGAACCCTCGATCCCGGATCCCATTGAGATTGAACGAATCCGAGAGTTACGATCGAAGGGGAACCGGTGTGCGGAAACTAGCGAAAGATTTCGGGACAAGCCAGTGGATGGTCGCTGGACTGATAAAAACAATCACTAGCGCAATCGGATTTCGTTGAGAATTGAAAGGTAGGAAACGGTTGGCCAAGATTCTGGTGATGGGCACTTCCCATGAGATTCAGGAAAAGGCTCCGGGGGTACGGGCGAGTACCGACGTGGGGTTAACCTTATTGGTTATTTTGACCGCCGATTCAACGGCGATGGTATCGAAGGCGTGGTTCCTGGCTCGGCATCTGGGGTTTTGAGTGTAATGGCAGATTTCGTCAGCGGAGCCGCATCACGACCGCCGTCCGATGTCATGCGGCGTCTTTCTTCGCCCACTCATGATCCTGTTTGTTCTGGATAAGAAGCCTCTTGAGGCGTTCGTTCATCTTAGTCAGCTCCCAGAAAATCGAAAAAAGCTCAATTGCGATTAGGAACAGCAAGAATTGGACAATCATTTTTTAGCCTCTGAGGGGGCAAGAAATGAGTTACGTCAGACAGCGACATTACCAGCACGGAGTCATTTTTTGTTCGACTCCTCTCAGGTGTTACGAATTCCGTACAGCGATTCCGCTTAAGCCTCGTTAGGTCCTCCCAGCGAGTAAGCTGTGTTTCACGCCGAAACGATTTGGGTTCACGGCCTTTTCTGAGAAACGTAGCGTAGGTGAGAGGAGAGGGACGCGAAGATATAGAATTGAGGCGTCGCGGAGGTGCGAACGTGATTGATTGTCTTGGCAAGCTGTGGTCGCAAGAAGAGGGGCAGGATGTCGCTGAGTATGCGGTGATGCTGGCGGTCATTTTGGTGATAGTGGTTGGAACGCTGCGATTGATTGGAGGGAGCGCAAACAACGTGTTTTCTGCCACTGCTAGTTCGATCGGGCAATAACGACTGAACGTCTTTCCTCCTGCCAAAGCCCGCAGAGTACGGAAGTTATGACCCGGGACGGACTCCCCAACGACGCTGGCCAGAAGTCGGCTTACGGGAAAGCGACCTAACCCAGATTTCCGAGAGACTCGGCTCTGGACGCCAGGAAAACACTGAATCATGCTCGTAAAGAATTTTCAGTGAAGTTGTGCCCGTTTTATGGAGAACCTCATGCAAGTGGTGCATGCATTCGTTGGATTGACGGAGAAAAGCCTCTACCTCTATCGCGCATCGGAGGGGTTCGCGGATTAGGATCGATAAGACGGCTCATAGAAGTATCGGCGCACATGGCACGATTTTGGGCGAACCAGCGACAAAGCAGAAATTGTTCGGGCCCGAAGTCGACCTCGGGAAAGTTGGAGTCTTTACTTGTTCCCGTTGCTGATTCCGAGCGTGTAATGGGCAACTAAGGAAGGTGTGAGATTGGGCGCGGATTTGGGATCGCGTTTGGTATCCCACTGTTTTGTGAGATCCTTTCCAGATCAAGCGGTCGATGCGTTGGGAGGATTTTCGATTGAGGACGGCGGAATCTTGCGCATCTTTCGCATCCACTCGGCGGCTTTTTGTTCGGCTTCGAGCAGTTGCTCCATGGTCATCGACTGGTTGAGGTGGTTCTTGGCCTGCGTAATCTGTTCGCTCGCGATCAGGAACCACATGTACGCGTTCACCAAGTCTTTCGGGCCGGCGCGGCGGGCGGCGTAGAGTTGTGCCAACGCAAGTTGGGCGGTCGGCAGGCCTTGCTCGGCAGACTTCTGACAGATGGCGATCGTCGCCTCATCGTGGCGATTGCCGTTGCTCGGACCCGCAAAAAACGACGCGACCAGCGATTGCGCCGGACTGCCCTGGCTCAGCGTCATAAAGAGCAACTCCACGCGGCCAGACACGCCTACTTTGTCGAACACGCGAAACAGGTAGTTCTTGATGGTGTGCTGACTCAAGCCCAAACGTTCGGCGATCTCGCGATTGGTGAGTCCCTCGGCCACACAGTGAACAACTTCCATCTCGCGCTTCGAAAGTACGTCCAAACCTTTGGCGTCCACCGCTCGCACCGTAGGAGAAGAAGCAAGCGCTTCCACGGCAAACGACATTTGCGGACTGGTCGCCCAAATCTGCCCTTCGTAAACGCTACGAACGCACTTGCATAGCGAATCGACCGATTCGTGCCGGCTGAAGATTCCCCGCGCACCCGCACGAAACGCCTGCAGGATAACCTCACGCTTCGAAGAATCCAGCAGCATCACCGGGCGGACCTGGGGATGCGATGCTCGCAGCTCTTTCAGAATTTCAAAGGCGCGCAAGGGTTCTTCGTCTAAGTTGGAACTGATTAGAAGAACATCGGCTTTGTGCGCGGCGGCGGCCGCGATCAAACCTTGAGAATCAGAATCTGCGCTGATCACGTCCAATGCGTGGTCTCGCTTCAGCGCGTCGGCGAGCAGTTGAGTATGGATCCGGGTGTTGTCCGCAACCATGACCCTGATCTTTTCGTCCCTCGCCCGTTGGCTCTCCATAAGTTTCTCCAGCGACACCATTCGAATAGGTCCCGAAAACGGGAACCGAATCAATCAAATGCCACGATTGAAACAAGCTTTCCTGGGTACGGGGGTTCTCCCACAGGCGGGGGAATCAAAACTTGTTTTTGTCCGGGGGAGGGCCGAAAATACAAGAAACGGCAAATTAACAAACTAATAAGGATGCCAGGGGAATGCCACAAACCCCACCAGCAACGAGGGCGAGTCTACCGGATTCGTCCTCGGAATGCAAGCGGAAGTCGCAATGGCTTGCAACGGTTGCAAACGAATGCGACCTGGGAGAGTGTCCATCGGTGCCAGTTTGGCCCATCTTGCTGCCATTTTGGCTCTGAGGTAGCCCTTTGCCATGGCCCAATTTCAGGTTTGTCCCTTTATAATCAGTTTGATAGCTTCAGGACCCGTCCTGCCTCTTTGAACTTGCGACGGCACGGCGGCGAATACACTGCCAATCCTCCGTGGCGTCGGAATTCTCTATGCATGAGTAAACTTTCTCTAGGGCTCTATTCCGGCTGCCCTGAGAAGCTGTGCTCCTCACGATCGGAGAAGACCGTCGCGGAGAGCGTGTACCTCTTGCAGCAGCCTGCACACGGCTGTAGGCTACGTTCACTTTCGGGCAACCAACTCAGAACTAAGTCCCCATCCCCCGTGCCCGGTAAGCGGAATATTGATCGTCAGGAGGCCCTGTGTGTTCTTCCTGCCTGACAATCAAATATTTGCATTCATCTTGATTGTTTTTGTAGAGATTGAACCTTCCCCTGGAACTGAATAACTCCCCCGATTAGTCGTCAGGATTTGTGTCTTTGTTGCAAGCGCGGAAGTCACTCTGTGACTCAGAGGGCGAAGCTATGAGTACCGGCAACCAGTCGTGGGAGTCTCCGAACTTGTCACCAATCGTGTCACCGGACCTTGAACACTGGTATGCCGTGCACACCCGCGCCCGGCACGAAAGAATCGTCGCGCACCGGCTGCGCGAACAAGGCGTGAACACGTTCTTGCCGACGGTCACCGAGGTGCATCGCTGGAGCGACCGCAAGAAATCCGTAGAGTTGCCGCTGTTTGGTTGTTATGTTTTTGTGAAGCTGGCTCCGACCGGCGAAGAGCGGCTCCGCGTACTGCGCATCGATGGTGTGTTTAAGTTCGTCGGCGCCCGCGGCTTGGGAACGCCGATCGCCGAATCGCAGATCGAAGCGGTTCGAACTTTGATCGGCCAGCAAATACCCTGGAGCGCCCATCCATTTCTTCAGATCGGACAGCGCGTGCGAGTACGTGGCGGCGCCATGGACGGCGTCGAAGGTATCCTGCTCGCTCGCAACGACGACAACACTTTGGTGGTGTCGATCGACGCAATTCAGAGATCGTTAGCTGTTCGCATTGAAGGCTACGACGTCGAGCCTCTCTAGAATTCTTACATCCCCCTTTTCCGCGGTGCCTGCGAATGAACTCTAATCCCGTGACAGAAAACGCTATCGAAGCGGTACGCCTGCTGGTTGTCAGCAAGGAGCCCACCGTAGTTCGCTCGCTCTGGTCGATCGGGGAAACGAACTCGTGGCAACTGGAGACCGTCGGCAGCGGTTGGGAAGCATTGGAATTCGTACAGGCGGGCGTCACGCCGGATGTGCTTCTGCTAGATTTGCCTCGCGGCGACGCCGACAGCCTGCATATTTTGCGTTGGCTGCGCAGACTGCGTCCGAACCTGCCGATCATTCTGCTTTGTTATCCCGATGATGCCGGGCGAAAAAATGAAGCCATTCGCCTGGGTGCTCAGGATTATCTGGTCCGGCCGCTCGACGACGAGCAACTGGAGAGCGTGATTCGAGGCCAGCTCGGTTCGAGGGACGACAGCATCGAGATGGAAGTTACCAGCGAGGACATTGAGCAAGTCAGCGACGACGCATTCTTCGTGGGTGCCAGTCCGATCATGCGGAAGCTTCGCGCACAGGCAGAATTGCTGGCGCAGGCCAACGTCCCGGTGCTGATCCTCGGAGAGAACGGAAGCGGAAAAGATACTGCGGCCCGCCTGATTCACAAACTGTCGGTCCGCTCCGGGTTCAAGTTCCTGAAAGTAAATTGCGCGGCACTGCCCGGCGATCTGCTCGAAACCGAACTTTTCGGGTACGAGCGGAATGATTCGGGAGTAATGCGATCCAAGCCTGGCAAACTTGAACTCTGCGCGCAAGGGACCATTCTGCTGGACGAAATCACCGAGATGCCCACCAGTGTCCAGAGCAAGCTGCTGCAGGTGTTGCAGAACAAGCAGTTCTTCCGGCCAGGCAGCGGCGCAGCGGTCGATGTGGATGTTCGGATTCTGGCTGCGAGTAGCGCCAACATCGAGCGGGCACTCTCGGAAAAGAAACTGCGCGAAGATCTTTATTATCGGCTGAGCGCTTTTACGGTGCAGGCCCCGCCATTGCGCCAGCGCAAGGACGAGTTGCCAATTCTCCTTCGCCATTTCATGCATCACCTGGCAAAGCATTACGACATGACGCCCCGCACCTTTTCGCCGGCGGTTCTTGATGCCTGCCATGCATATTCGTGGCCAGGCAATCTCCGCGAGCTCGAAGAGTTCGTAAAACGTTATTTGGTGATGGGAGACAAAGAGCTGGAGTTCGGACCGGAATCAGATCACACAAACGGGAACGGGAATGGCCATTCGAACGGAAAGCACGATTCGGGCAGGGAAGCGCTGCATATCCCTGCCGGGAATGGAGACCGAGCGTCAGGCCTGAACTCGCTCAAGTCTCTGGTGCAAAGTGTTCGCTTCGAAGCGGAACGAACCGCTATCGCCACGGCGCTTGAGAAAACCGGCTGGAACCGGAAAGCCGCAGCCCGGTTGCTCGGGGTCAGCTATCGGACGCTGCTGTACAAGATCGAGCAGTATCACATGAGCTCGTCTGAGGCCCATCCGGCCGCATATCCGGGAAACGGCACCCGGGGCAACGGAAAGCGGATTTAGCCGTCAGATGATGACACGCGAGTTACAATTGCTCAGTTTGGACGAAACCATGACAATCCCAGCGAAAAAGATGTGCCAACGTCTAGCGATGGTCGCCGTTTGCATTCTCATTCCTGGTTGGCTGGTCGCGCAAACTGACGCTGCAAAACCTGCAGACGGAGCGAAATCAACCGGACAAACCTTCTCTGGCGCAGCCAATAATGGCGCTTCTCAGGCCGCTCACGATAACACTTACGTGATCGGGGTTGACGATGTTCTCGCGATCAATGTCTGGAAAGAACCGGATGTATCGCGGACAGTCCCGGTTCGCTCGGACGGAAAGATCTCGTTACCTTTAGCTGGTGAAGTGCAAGCCAGCGGCGAAACACCCAAGCAGTTGGAAACGGCGTTGGCCGTGAAGCTGCAGAGTTTTATTTCGGAGCCGGAAGTTACAGTCATCGTCACCGAAGTCCGAAGCCAGAAATTCAACATCCTCGGCATGGTCTTAAAACCGGGATCATACCCGCTGACGAACTCCTCGACCGTGTTGGACGCGATTGCTATTGCGGGCGGCTTCCGGGATTTTGCCAAACAAAAATCGATCTATGTGCTTCGCCAGAATGCTGACGGCTCCCAGGTACGCTTGCCCTTCAACTACAAGGACGTCATAAAGGGTAAGGACTTGGCCCAGAACGTAAAGCTTCAGCCGCGCGACACCATCGTAGTCCCGTGACATCAGGCATGCTAATCCGAGTTTTCGTTGGTATCAGTTTGCTGGCCGCGTGGCCTCTCTGGGCGCAGGATGCCACGTCCGGCGGCGCCGAAGCGGCGGCGACTGCCCCGACGAGCGATGGAGCCATGTTGACGCCCGCGCCGATCAGCGGACAAGGATATTCGATGGGATTTACCTCCGAGACGCGTTCTAACTATTTGCGCGGAGGACTGATGTTTAGTACGGCTTATGATTCCGATGCTACGACCGGAACCAACGGCCAGCCAATCAGCGACGTGAGTTACTCGATTTTTCCTACGATTTCGCTGGATCAGACTCGGTCGCGACTGCATTGGGTTTTCAATTATGCGCCCGGGTTTACGTTCTACCAGAAAACCAGTTCGCTCAATCAGGCCGACCAGAATCTGGGCGTGAATCTGAGTTATCGCCTTAGCCCGCACATGACGTTGAATGTGCGAGATTCCTTTCAGAAAACATCCAACGTCCTCAATCAGCCGATCTCAGACTTGTCGAATCCGGTGTCCGGCGGAGTGACAACACCGAATAATTCTGTGATCGCTCCGATTGCCGATACGTTGACGAACAATGCAAACGTGTCGATGACGTATCAGTTCAGTGCGGATGGAATGGTCGGGGCCAGCGGAACGTTTACGAATCTGCACTACCCGAACGAAGATCAGGTTCCGGGCTTGTACGATTCGAGCTCGCGTGGCGGATCGGCTTTTTACAATCATCGTCTGTCGAAAATGCATTACATCGGAGTTACATACCAATACCAGATGTTCCTGGCCTATCCGACAGTTGGGCAAAGTGAGACTCAGACGAACACCATTTATGGCTTTTATACGATCTATCTAAAACCCACGTTTTCGATTTCGTTTTTTGGAGGCCCGCAGTACTCGAACACCCGACAGGCCGGCGTGCCGACGATGACGGCATGGTCTCCGGCGGGCGGGGCGAGCATGAATTGGCAGGGGAAACTGACGAGCTTTGCAGCCAGCTACTCCCGCAGCATCAATAGTGGTGGCGGTTTGTCCGGGGCAGTTGAGGCTACTACAGCGGCCGCCTCGCTTCGCCGGCAACTCACCCGATGGTGGAGTATGTCGATTGGTGGCAGCTACGCCAACAACGATATTCTAGAGGCGTTGCCAACATTCAACAACGGCGGACAAACAATCCAGGGTAATGCGTCGGTGCAACGCCAGATAGGGGAACACCTCAACGTGCAGGCACAATATACGCGTTTGCACCAAACTTACGATGACATCGCGGCAATATCCAACGTCCCCAACCGAAATCGCGTAGCGGCCTCGATTTCGTACCAGTTTTTAAGACCCTTGGGCCGGTAGCTTAAGAAGGCATCTATGGTAGATGAGTTAGAAGAGAAGCCGGGAGAAGGCCTCAACCTTCAGCAATATGCTGATGTGATTCGCCGTCGGCATATGTACTTCTTGATCCCGTTTTTTTTCGGGTGGCTGGTCGTGTGGAGCGCGAGCTGGGTCCTGCCTTCGCGTTACAAGTCGGGAACGCTCATTCTGGTGGAGCAGCCGAGCATGCCGAAAGATTACGTGACCCCGAACGTCACGGATGATCTTCAGTCACGCCTGCAAAGCATAACTCAGCAGATTCTTAGCCGCACGCGTCTCTTGCACATTATCGAAGAGCTTAATCTGTATGCAACAGGTCGCGGTCGGCTCAATCCGGACGAACTGGTCGAACGGATGCGTAAGGATATCGAGATCGAACTGGTGCGTGGAGCGAACAATCAGATCACCTCCTTCAATATCTATTATTCTTCTCGCGATCCTCAAATCGCCCAACGGGTGACTGGAGAGCTGAGCAATCTGTTCATTAGCGAAAATCTTGAACGGCGGCAACAGAAATCCGAGGACACTACCAAGTTTCTTGAACAGCAACTGGAAGCGGCCCGGCAAAACTTGGCGGAGCAGGAAGAAAAGGTCCGAGTTTACAAAGATCAGCATCTCGGAGAGTTGCCGTCGCAATTGCAAAGCAATCTTCAGATCTTGTCCGGACTCCAGTCCCAACTGCAGAACGAGCAGGATGGGCTGAATGCCGACCGGCAGCAAAGCGCGTACTTGCAGTCAATGCTGGAACAATCCCGTGCTTTGCAGAGAACGCCCAAGACCGGGGATGGTACACCGGTAGGAATACCGGCTTTGGACCAGCAACTCGAAAAGCTCAAGGCACAACTCGCCGACCTCCTCTCACATTACACAGATCGTCACCCCGACGTTCGTAAAGTCAAAGATGAGATTGCGAGGGTCGAGAAAATGCGAACGCAGGCTCTCGCTGACCAGAAGACTAGTGCGGCCATCACTTCGGACAACGGCAGCGGGCCCGCGTCCAACCCTGATGATTTGGATAGTAGAGATGGAGCCGCGACGATTCAGCTCCAGGGTCAACTGAAAGCCATACAAATCGACATCACCAGCAAGGAACGTACGATCGCCGACCTTAAAGCGAAGATGAATGATTACCAGGGTCGTCTGAACCAGGAACCCATGCGTGAGCAACAGTTTGCGGATCTCAACCGAGGCTACGAACAGTCGAAGGCAAATTACGACGACCTTCTAAAAAAGAAGACTTCTTCGCAGATGGCAACGAACTTGGAATTATTGCAGCAGGGGGAACACTTCCAGATGATTGATCCTCCGAGCCTGCCCTTGAAACCCGATTTTCCCAATCGTCTCAAGTTTTGCGGCATTGGGCTGGGAATTGGAATTGCCTTAGGTGGGGCACTCGCCGGTGGAACAGAATACCTGGACGACCGTCTCTACAACGAGAAGGCTCTCAAAGAGTTGCTTCCGGTAGCGGTGATCTCCGAGATCCCGCCGATCACCAATCCGCAAGAAGAAAAAAAGCAGGAAAGGAAGCTTTGGGTGGGCTGGGCAACGGCAGCCATCGTTTTTGCAACAATTCTGATGGGATCGGCGATAAGCTACTTGCGTGGGTAATATTGGCTTCAATGTATAAAGCCTTCTACAACCTGAAACGCAATCCCTTCGAGATCACTCCGGATCCGTTTTTTCTTTTCCCGACCCGGAGACACAACGAAGCCCTGGCGGCGTTGTACTACGGCGTCCGACGTCACAAGGGATTCGTTGTCATGACGGGCGAAGTCGGCACTGGCAAAACGTTGCTGGTTCGCTGCCTCTTGCAATTGCTGAATCAGAGCGATGTTGCCTACGCCTACGTATTCAATAGTCGGCTTTCGCCAGTTGAGTTCTTGCAGTATGTCGCCGGCGATTTCGGGTTGAATGTAACGGGCAAGAACAAGAGTGAGCTTCTCTTGGTGCTGAGCAACTATGTTATTTCGCGCCACCAGAAAAAACTGACCACCGTGCTGGTGGTCGACGAAGCGCATCACGTTGCGACAGAGGTACTCGAAGAGATACGTCTGTTGACCAACCTCGAGACGACGAGCGAAAAGTTGCTGCAGATCTTGCTGGTCGGACAGCCTGAGCTGGACGAGAAACTCGATTCCATCGAGTTGCGCCAGTTAAAACAAAGAATCGCCTTGCGATCGCAGCTGCTGCCGTTGAATTTGGACGAGACGACCGGTTACATCCAGCGGCGACTGCAACTCGCTGGAGCGACTTCGAATGCCAACTTGCTCTTTCCGCCTGAGACAGTTGTAAGGGTCCATCGGCATTCGCGAGGGATTCCGCGTCTGATCAATACCGTGTGCGAGAATGCGCTGATCACAGCGTATGCCAGACAAGCCCGCAGCGTGACTCCCGACATCATCGAGGACATCGCCGCAGACTTCCGTCTCGGTGTGATTCACCAGCCGAAATCGGAAGCCGCATCCAGTAGCGAGGAAGGCGATGCGCGAAGAGCGGCGAAAACTCTCCTTCTCCTGCACGACTATCTGCAGAAACTGCAATCGAGCCAGGGAGAGCCGCGGGCAGCCGCAGCCACCGGAGCCAGTAAACATGAGCCGTATATTTGAAGCGTTGCAAAGGTCGGAGTCGGAGCGGTCGGGCACACCGTTAGCTCCCGTTGCCCTTGCAACCGAGCTCTTACAAGTGGTCGAGCGCGAAGCTAGCGCTAGTGCTGTCAAGAATTTGCCTGCGCATGAGCTCGCTCCACAGGACCTCAATGAGACTCCCGAGGATTTTGCTGAGAACGAATTCGCTGAGGATGACCTAAGTAAATTTCAATCATTACCGGTATCGCTACCTCCGGACAGCAAGTTGGTATGCCTTACCGCCCCGGAAAGTTTCGGTGCTGAGAAATTCCGCTTCCTCGGCGTTCGCCTAAGACAGCTCCAGCATAACCGTCCGCTCAAGAAACTGCTGATCACGAGCACGATTCCCGAAGAAGGGAAGAGCACTGTGTCGGCAAACCTGGCGACCATTTTGGCCAGGAGGCAGCAGCCGAAAATCCTGCTCCTCGAAGGCGATTTGCGGCGTCCATCGCTAGGCAAGCAATTTGGTCTGGGCAAACTCCCTGGGCTTAGTGAATGGTTGCAGGGTGAACCCCGACCGATTGAGCGCATTTACCGCCTGGAAGGTCCGAACTTGTGGTTCCTGCCGGCCGGTCGGCCACCGGAGAATCCACTCGAACTGATGCAGTCAGGCAGACTTTCTGAACTCCTGAATCAGCTTTCGGGCTGGTTCGATTGGATCATCATCGATTCTCCACCGATACTGCCTTTGGCTGATACTAGTGTTTGGGCGCGATTGGCGGACGGAATTCTTCTCGTCACGAGGGAAGGAACCACCAAGAAGCGAACATTGCAGCGAGGTTTGCAGGCTCTCGAACAGGCGAAGTTCCTGGGCGCGGTGGTGAACTCCTCTACAAATACGGATCACAGCAACTATTATCAGCGCTACGGTCCGGGAGTGGCGCGACAAGTCAGCACAATCGAAGAGTAGCTGTTCCCGGTTCGATAGTAGTCCCCCGTTGTCAGGTTTGCCCCAGTTCTGTTCTTACTCCCCCAAGAAAAGCAAAACAGAGTAGGTCATTTGTTCCTGCGCCCAAGAGGTAGCAGGACGAGGAGAGGGAGTCGTGAATGTACGGCGGTCCGGCAGTATAGCAAGCTTGGATGTCCTTTCGGCAGATATTTTGCCGGTTGAGGAACGCGGCGTTCTGAATGAGGGAGCTTTTCATAGGATGATTTCGCTCGAGCGAAAGAGGACTGAGCGCTCGCGAAAACCGTTCCTGTTGATGCTCCTAGATATGGGGAATGGTCTGCGGTCCGATCGAAACGGGAAAGCTCTGGACAAGATTCTCTCAGCGCTTTCCCTCTCAACACGAGAGACCGATGTTACGGGCTGGTACAAGAGCAACTCGGTTGTAGGAGTCATGTTCACAGAGTTTGGTGCTGAAGATCGGAACTCGATCCTGAGCACTATGATGACCCGGATTAGCGAGACGCTGCGCAATAACTTAAGCTCGCAGCAATTTGGTCTGATCAGCATCTCCTTCCACCTGTTTCCGGAAGAATGGAACCAAGATATGCCGCAAAGGCCGAGCAATCCGACCCTGTATCCGGACCTTGCGAGCCGGGATAACGCCAAAAAGTTTTTCTGCACTACCAAGAGAATCATGGATGTCCTTGGTAGCGCCTTTGCTTTGCTGCTTTTCGCACCTCTTTTCCTTGTAATCGCTCTCGCTGTCAAACTGACATCGAAGGGGCCCGTGTTGTACCGGCAGAAGCGAGTCGGCCAATTTGGGGAGCAGTTTGTGTTTCTTAAGTTCAGGTCAATGACAGACAAAAATGACGACCGTGAACACAAGGAATATACCAAGCGATTGATCGCCGGGAGCGCTGAGAGCCATCAAGGAAACGGAAATGGCGAAGGCGTCTACAAACTCACGAAGGACTCCAGGATCACCCGCGTCGGTGGTTTCTTGCGACGGACCAGCCTTGACGAGTTGCCGCAGTTTGTCAATGTCCTCAGAGGTGAGATGTCGCTGGTTGGACCACGTCCTGCCACCACCTACGAAGTTGCCTCCTACGACATTTGGCATCGCCGCCGAGTGCTAGAAGCCAAGCCAGGCATCACGGGACTGTGGCAAGTCAACGGACGCAGCAGGATTAAGTTTGCTGACATGGTTCGCCTAGATTTGCGCTATGCCAAAACGTGGTCACCCTGGATGGACCTCAAGATTCTCCTGCGTACCCCAGCCGCCGTAGTATTTGGCAACGACGCATTCTAAGACGACTCTCCCCCTCTGCTTATGTCAACGGTGCTACAGCCCGCGGGTCAGTTTGTTGAGCAGGCCTCGAATGAATCTATGCACAAGGGGAGTGGTGAGTCTGTGGTCAAATTTGGAGTAGTCGGATACGGATATTGGGGCCCAAACGTGGTGCGGAACCTCGACCAGTTGGACGGCTCCACTGTCGTGGCGGTCTGTGACAAGAGCCCGACGGCGCGCAAACGCATTCACAAATCTTACCCGCACGTTAAGGTGGTGTCGGAAACTGCGGAACTGATGTCCTCGGCGGACATCGATGCAGTCGCAATCGTGACCCCAGTGTGGACTCACTTCGAACTCACCAAGGCCGCACTGCAAAACGGGAAACACGTGTTTGTCGAGAAGCCTTTTACCAGCGACTCAGCACAGGCGGAAGAGCTGATCAATCTCGCCGAGAAAAAGCATCTGAAGATCATGGTTGACCACACCTTCCTGTTTACCGGGGCGGTGAAGAAGATCGGACAACTGCTCGACGAAGGAGCGCTGGGAAAGATCTACTACTACGATTCGACGCGAGTCAATCTTGGTCTGTTCCAGCATGACGTCAACGTGATCTGGGATCTGGCTCCCCACGATCTTTCGATCATCGATCACCTAATCAAGGAAACGCCGGAAGCAGTCTCGGCGACTGGCCAGACTCACCTCAACAGCCATGAGGACATCGCATTTATCACCGTTTATTTCCCCCATAAAATTATTGCTCACATCAACGTCAACTGGCTTTCACCCGTCAAAGTCCGCACCACGTTGATCGGCGGTGAGAAGAAGATGTTGGTTTGGAATGATCTCGAAGCCGATGAAAAGATCAAGGTCTACGATAAGGGCGTACACATTTCGAGCCCAGAAGGTGTTCGCAACTTGCTTGTAAACTATCGTTCGGGCGACATGTGGTCGCCACAACTCGAGCAAATCGAGGCGCTCAAACAGGAACTCGCGTACTTTGTCGACTGCATTTCGAACAACCACGCACCATTCAACGATGGCGCTGCTGGCCTTCGTGTAGTCAAGCTCCTCGAAGCAGCCAATGAATCCGTCAGAAAAAGAGGAGCGTTGGTTCACCTCTAGACGCCCTCATCATCTACTGCTTTGCCTCTAACCTCATCACCCCCTACCGAACAGCGCTGGGAATGACCGAATCTACTTTTAAATGTTCCAGCGGACAGATCGGTTGGCGTGTATCGAGGCTCGGACAATCGTGAAACCGACAATTCTGGTTGCCACTACATCTAGCTGGGTCCCGACTGCTCGCCTGGCGATGGCTTTATCGAATGCAGGATGTACGGTCGATGCCGTGTGCCCTTCTCAGCATCCGATGGGCAAGACAAATGCGGTTCGTCGAATGCATACATACGATGGCCTCGCGCCGTTGAAGTCTTTTAAGGCTGCGATCGCCGCATCGGGCCCGGATCTGATCGTTCCTGCCGACGACCTGGCTACCCGACACCTCCACGACCAGCATCGACGAGGACGGCGCGAGGGAAGCGCGGAAGCGCAAATCTGTGCATTGATCGAGCATTCACTCGGCGCGGCGGAAAGTTTTCCGGTGGTGTTTGAGCGAAACACGTTTATCGAAGCGGCTCATCATGCGGGAGTTCGAGTTCCAAAAAGCGGAGTTCTCAATAACGCTGATGATCTCAGAAAACACGCTGGGCGCTTGGGTTTCCCAATGGTCCTGAAAGCAAACGGCACTTCGGGCGGCGATGGAGTACGAATCACGCAGACGCTTGAAGAAGCGGAACGAGCGCTTCGCGCACTGCAAGCTCCGCCAGTATTCGCTCGAGCCGCCAAGCGAGCTCTGATGGACCATGACGCAACCCTAGTTTGGCCTTCCTTGCTTCGCTGCCGATTTGTGGTGAACGCACAAGCATTTGTGGCTGGCCGCGAAGCAACCAGCACCGTCTTTTGCTGGAAAGGCTCCGTTCTTGCCGCTCTGCATTTTGAAGTAATCAAGAAGATGCACGCAGCCGGCCACGCCGCGGTGTTGCGCCTGATCGAGCACCCGGAAATGTCTTCCGCGGCGGAGAAGATGGTCCGCAAGCTGAATCTCTCGGGATTCTACGGTTTCGATTTCATGCTGGAAGCGGACACCGAGAATGCATACCTCATCGAGATAAACCCGCGAACAACGCAGGTCGGGCACCTGGCTCTCGGCGCCGGACGCGACCTCCCCGCCGCGTTACATGCCGCGCTCTCCGGCGAGAGTGTCGCCGCAAGCCCGAAAGTCACCGACAAAGATACGATTGCACTTTTTCCCCAGGAATGGATGCGGGACCCAGCGAGCGAGTTCCTGCTGTCGGCGTATCACGATGTTCCCTGGGAAGAGCCCGAGTTAGTCAGCGACTGTATCCGCAAGAGTCAGACCCAAAGAGCCTGGTATGCGAAACCAAAACCCTTGGCAGCTCGATCCCCCTCCTTACCGTTAACCGCACGATCAGAGCGTCGCGCTGTGGAGCTGGATTGCGAAGCAAAATAAATTTCGAAACAGATAACGTTAGCTTATCCCGCAGCTCCGATCGTAAGCCGCTGCGGATCATGAAATTTGGCGGGACTTCCGTGGGCAACGCCGACAGTATTCGCAAGGTTGTCGAGATCGTTCGAGCCGCCTCGGGAACCGGCGACATTGTGGTGGTCGTTTCGGCAATGGCCGGTGTAACCGATAAGTTGGTCAAAGCCGCAGCGCATGCAGAGGCTGGGAATCGAGACGCCGCGTTGACCATTTTCGCAGAGCTCCGCAAGCAGCACGAGGGCACGCTACGAACGTTACTGGATTCGCCTGAAGAACTTCACGCCAAAATGTGCGAACTGCTGGAGGGAGGCGATCGTCTCTGCGAGGATACGAATCGTCTTCGCCAACTGACCCCACGCGTAAGCGATGCAATCTCTAGCCTCGGTGAACGTCTGTCGGCTCCGATTATTGCCGAAGTTCTGTCGAGGCGGGGAACGCCAAGCAAAGCGATCGACGCCACGGAACTGATTGCCACGGACTCGCATCACGGCGCAGCCGATCCGCACCTTGATCTGACGCGTCAGAACTGCCAGATCCGTCTTCGCCCCCTCTTGGAACAGGGCATCGTGCCCGTCGTGACCGGCTTCATCGGTGCCACAACTGAAACTGTTCTGACGACTCTCGGCCGAGGCGGCTCCGATTACTCCGCGACTATCCTCGCTGCAGCACTCGACGCGGATGAAGTTATCATCTGGACCGATGTGGACGGCCTCATGACCGCAGATCCACGCGCTGTGCCAGACGCTCGCACGATCTCAGAAATTTCTTATCGCGAAGCCACGGAGCTCGCTTATTTCGGCGCCAAGGTCTTGCATCCGAAAACTCTGCGTCCGGTGATTCAATCGCGCATCCCGCTTCAGATCCGCAATACCTTCTCGCCGGAACAAGCTGGAACAAAAATTACTCCGGCGGGTCCTGCAAACGTTCGAGTGAAGGCGGTTGCCGCTCTCAGCGATGCAGCGCTGATCACGGTTTGCAGCCACGATACTGTCGAAGTCACACAAGCTCTCAGTCACGCATTGACCGACCCATCTTCGTCTGGAGCCGAAGTTCTGCTGATTTCACCGGCACATGCCCACAATGACACATGCCTGGTCGTTCATTCCTCGGCAGCAGAGACGTTGGCTAACGCGCTGCGACGCGAATTTGAACCGGACGCTACCCATCAACAAGCCGAACAGGTCAAAGTAGATTCAACCGTAGCGGTCGTCACCGTCGTGGGCCAACACGTATGCACCGCCTCGGGACTGATCGATCGCGTATTCAGCGCGTTGGCCAAGGAGAACATCAATGTCCTCCCCCTCGCGCAAGCCGCTTCGGAGTGCAACCTCTCTTTCGTCGTGGCCAGGAGAGATGTGAACGCAGCCCTTGTGACCACCCATCGTGAGTTCCAGTTGGGCGAGTTCGAGTCGCAATCCTTGGCCGCGAGCGCCGGCAGCAACGGGTCTGCGACCTGGCTTTACGAGTAACTGGGAAAAGCATGGCCGAAATCACAAAGATGATCGCCTCCGACATGAACCCATACCTATCCATCGCCTCGGACGTAAAGCTAGGGCGAGACGTAAAACTTTCGAAGTTCATCAACCTTTACGGATGCGAAGTCGGCGACGAAACGAAAATCGGCGCCTTTGTCGAGATCCAGAAGAACGCCACGGTTGGCAAGCGTTGCAAGATTTCAAGTCATACCTTCATCTGCGAGGGCGTAACCATTGAAGACAACGTCTTCATCGGACACGGCGTGATGTTCATCAACGACAGTTATCCGCGCGCGACCGCGGCGGACGGGAACCTGCAAACTGAAGCTGACTGGAACGTCGAGCGAACCATCATCAGGAAGGGTGCGTCTCTCGGTTCGGGTGCGACCATCCTCTGTGGCATCACCATTGGTGAAAACGCAATTGTGGGAGCTGGAAGCGTCGTCACCAAAGATGTACCAGCGAACAGTATCGTCGCCGGAAATCCGGCTCGAGTTTTGCGATATATCGAACAGACCTTGGAGGTCACAAAGTGAGCTTTTCTAATCACACCAACAGCATTCCTTTCCTTGATCTGGTTACTCCGCACGTCGAAATGGAGCAGGAACTCACCGCCATTTTCCATAAAGTTCTCCACACCGCCGGATTTATCGGGGGGCCGATGGTGGAAGACTTCGAGAAGGCGTTTGCTGCGTTCTGCGGTACAAGTCACTCAGTCGCCATCAGCAGCGGCACTGATGCCCTACGGTTCGCAATCATGGCTTGTGGCATCAAGCCGGGCGACGTGGTTGTAACTGTACCGCATACCTTCATCGCCACCACGGAAGCAATTTCGCAAACGGGCGCGTTCCCAGAATTCGTCGATATCGACGAGCGCACCTATAACATGGACCCGGAAAAACTTGGGGAGTATTTCGAAAAACAGTGCACAACCGACAAGTCTGGTAAGCTAATCAGCCGCCGTAGTGGCAGGCCGGTCACCGCTGTTGCTCCAGTCCATCTCTACGGACAAATGGCGGATATGGATGCAATCCAGGAACTCGCTGATCGGTACGGTCTCATCGTGATCGAAGACGCGTGCCAGGCACACGGCGCCGAGTATTTTTCACGCAAACAAAATCGCTGGATGAAGGCCGGCTCAATGGGCCGAGCAGCAGCATTCAGTTTCTATCCCGGCAAGAACCTGGGAGCCTGCGGCGAAGCGGGCGCGGTAACCACCAACGACACCGGCATCGCAAAAAAGATCAGCATGCTCCGCGACCACGGCCAAGCCCAGAAGTACTACCACGACATCGAAGGCTACAACGGCAGACTGGACGCGCTTCAAGCCGGCTTGCTGCACGCGAAACTCAACCATCTGGCAAAGTGGAACGCTCAGCGTCAGGAACGTGCCGCAGAATATAATCGCCTATTCGTTGCGGCGCACGATGTGGTCGCTCCTCCATTCGAACCCTCGTGGTCCCGGCCGGTATTTCACCTGTTTGTGATCCGTTCCGAAGACCGAGATGGAATGATTAGCCACCTGAAGAAAGCTGGCATTGGTACTGGCATTCACTACCCGATTCCGTTGCACTTGCAGGAGGCTTATGCTGCAATGGACTACCGTCGAGGAGACTTTCCGGTCGCCGAGAAAGCAGCTGTAGAAATTGTCTCCCTGCCGATGTTCCCTCAGTTGACAGCGGAACAACAGGCTAAGGTGGTTGGGGAAGTTGTTGGCTTCGCCTCCAGGTTCACCCGAAAGAAGGCCGAGGCCGACGTAACGTCTCTAGCCGCGGCCAACCGGACAACGTAGGCCACTTTTCATCCCAATCCTGAAAATATGTTTGAGATAAGGGACGATAAAAAATGAAACTGTCAGTCATTGGTGCAGGATATGTGGGTCTCACAACCGCGGCTTGCCTGGCGCAAATAGGTCACGACGTCTTCTGCAGTGAAAGCGATGTCGAAAAGCTCTCCAAACTACAGAATGGACTCATGCCACTCTTTGAGCCCCATCTCGAAGACGTTATTAAGGGTGTCCGAAAAGTTGGCCGACTGCGGTTTGGGTCCACGGAGGATGCGATTGCCTGGGGAGACGCGATCTTCATTTGTGTGGGAACACCGCCACTGGCCAACGGTGACGCGGACCTGTCTGCCATCGAAGGAGTTGCTCGCTCGATAGCCAAGCGTGCATCAGGGTATAGGCTGGTGATTGAAAAGAGCACCGTTCCAGTTCAGACCGGAGCACAACTGCTAAAGCACCTATCGGTCCACGGCGCAAGCAGATTGCAGTATGACGTGGCGTCGAATCCCGAATTCCTGCGGGAGGGAACATCAGTCGAGGATTTTCTGCATCCTGACCGGATTGTTATTGGGGCTGACTCGCCGCGCGCCGTAGGCCTACTGCGAGAGATCTACGAACCGATTGTCAAGCAGAAGTTCACTTGCCCCATCCATTCAGACTGCGCTAAACGGAAAGAACCTGTTTTCCTGGTTACGGACACAGGTTCGGCTGAACTGATCAAGCATGCCTCCAACTCTTTCTTGGCGATGAAGATTTCGTTTATTAATATGGTCGCGAATCTGTGCGAGGCTGTTGGCGCTGACGTGACTAAGGTGGCGGAGGGGATGGGGCTTGATCCCCGAATTGGGTCAGCGTTCTTGAATCCTGGAATTGGTTTTGGCGGCTTCTGTTTCCCGAAGGATGTGCAGGCCTTTATCAGAATCGCCGAGAAATCCGGCTGCGACTTCTCGTTGTTGAGGGAAGTAGAGAAGATCAACCAGCGTCGTGTGGAGCATTTCATCGAGAAGATTCGAAAGGAACTATGGGTCGTGCGGGGTAAGAAAATAGCTGTTTGGGGTCTCGCATTCAAGCCAAACACGGACGATATCCGGTTCGCCCCTTCAATCACCCTTGTAACAGGCCTGTTGGCGGAAGGAGCTGCGGTGCGTGCCTATGACCCCGAAGCCGCCGAAAAAGCCAGGGCCGTCCTTCCCGAAGTTACCTACTGCACTGACCCCTATCGGGCGGCCGCAGGCGCAGATGCCATCTTGATCGTCACCGAATGGGACGAATTTCGACACATGGATTGGAATCGATTGCTTTCAATCGTGGAACAGCCTCTAGTAATCGACGGAAGGAATGTCTTCACCCCGGAAGAGATCAGTCAACACGGATTTCGATACATTAGTATCGGTCGAGTCGATGCCTTAGCTTCTCAGTTACCAATCGTCGGCGGAGAATTGGAAGCGGACAAGAACGTCCATGAAGCTACGGCGTGATCTGAGGTTTAAATAAAAATGGATCTTCGTCTCGACCGACTCTTGACGTTGTACCTGATTTCGCCGCTGAGGCGCCATGCGTCGGGCGGGGAGCCTTCCATCCCTATTTTGATGTACCACAGCATTGCCGACGAAGACGAGAAGGGACTACACCCTTACTACCGCACGGCCACTGCCCCGTCCGTCTTTGCGGCGCAAATGGATCGTCTTCACCGGGCTAACTTCTCGGTCATAGGCCTCGCCGAGGCCATCCTTCGCTGTGGAAAACACGAAAGTGCGAAAGGTAGTGTCGTCATCACTTTTGACGACGGGTTCCGCGATTTCTACACGAATGCCTTCCCCATTCTGAACCGGTATGGTTTCACGGCCACCATGTTTTTACCCACGGCGCACATCGGGGAAAGCCAATTGAGCTTCAAGGGGAAAGAATGCCTGAGTTGGGGCGAGGTCCGCGAGTTGCAGAAGCACGGCATCTCGTTTGGATCGCATACCGTGACTCATCCGCAGCTCCACGACTGCGATGCCACCTCAATCAGGGAAGAGATCGTGGGCTCCAAGCAGGCGATCGAGCAAAAACTCGGATGTGCCGTCCAATCATTCTCTTATCCCTATGCCTTCCCTGAAACCGACACGGGCTTCAAAGAAATGCTTCGGGAAGAGCTTCGCCAATCCGGATACGATAACGGTGTCTGCACCGCTTTGGGGCGGCCCGGTCCAACGAGCGACCCGTTCTTCTTGAAACGGCTCCCGGTCAACTCTGACGACGACCAGCAGTTGTTCCTCGCCAAGCTGGCTGGTTCCTACGATTGGCTGGCAAAGCCACAATATCTGGTGAAGATGGCGAAAAAGTGGGCAGGCACCGCGCCTCGCCAGTAAGCCTAAGTCCTCCGGCTGCACTGACTCCGTAGCAAATCGCCCTCAAAATCGGGCATGTACCAACGTGACCTACTCCACCGGGGCTTGGACTCGTTATAACGGTTGTGACAGGTCCAGTAGATCGTGAACACTCCCCTACTGGCAACATTTTTTTTGACCAGCATGGCTGGCCGGTTTCGCCAGCCGAACGTCACGATTAACGGAGGAACGAGTGAAAAGGCCCCGGAATCCTTTACTGGAAGTCATCTTCGTCTTCGCATTCTCAGTTCTAGCTTTTTCCTCGGCAACCGACGTGTACATTACCCCCGACGGTAGCAGTCAAGGCGTCTGCACCTCCAACCCGCAGACTCCCGCTTGGTTCAATAGCTCCTCCAACTGGGGCAGCGGGTCGAGTCAGATCGGGCCTGGAACCACGGTCCACTTGTGTGGAGTGTTTAGCGGCGCTGCAGCGTCAAATGTCCTTACGACTCAGGGCAACGGCGCGAATAGCAATCCCATCACGATCAAGTTCGAAGCTGGAGCCAGGATCAGCGCTCCGTCTTGCGGCACGTTCAGCACAAACCCGACGGGCGGCTGCATGAGCGTCAAAAACCAATGGGTTACCGTTGATGGAAACAACACAGGAGTCATCCAAAGCACCCTCAACGGAACATCTGGAAATACCTGCCCAGGTGGGACTTGCAGCCTCAACAATCCGACTGCGGGCGTCTATGTCGGTGCCAGTAATGTTGTCGTAAAGAATCTGACCGTTGCTGACATGTACGATCGGATACCTTGCGGAAGCAACACCGAAGTGAATCAGCAGTGGGGTATCGTTGTTGATGGCGGGGCAAGCGCTTTCACGAACGTCACAGTCTCGGGCAACACGATACACGACGCCCAGCAGGGAGTGGTTGTAGTTGGAGGTTCGACCAACATAAGCAATATGACGATCACTCAGAACACAATTTACCACTCTTCGTCGAGCATAAGTGTGGCGGAGGGCGGTGGGGCTGCGGGAGCTTCAAATTTCACGATATCGTTCAATGACATCTATGATGGATACTACTGGTGGGACACCGGAGATGGTGATCATCTGAATGGGATGCACCTCTTCGCCGCGGCCCCCGGAACGTCGATGAACAATTTCACCCTGAATGGCAACTATGTTCACGGAGATTTTGGTGGCTCAACTTGTGGAGGGGGTGGAAGCCACACCACGGCCCTCATATTCTTTGAGACTACCGGCGGAGGCACAGGATCAGGAAACGGTTTCTATAACAATCTCCTTGTATCCGGTAAGAACGACGATCCCTCGAATGGCCTTTTGAATTTAGGTGACCCCAACGACAGTGGGGCACTGGTGGCTAATAACACCTTCGTCGGAGCGAACGACGGCAGCGGATATTCCATAATGGCCGGAGGAACGTTCACGTGGAAGAACAACGTGACGAGCGGCTTAACTTATGGGCTTTATGCGAATGGCGCGGGGGGCAGTCAAGTTATAGCGTGCGATCATAATAACTATTATCAACCATCAACAGGCTGGAGGTTGAAAAGCACAATCTATTCTCCCTTCTCTTCGTGGCAGACGGCGGGATACGACGCGAACGGCGACAACGCGAATCCGAACTTAAACGCTGACTACACGCTGCCTTCAGGTTCCCCAGCAATCGGACTGGGTGCGAATCTTACGAGCCTTGGAATTGCCGCGCTGAATACGGGAGCACCTCAGACCTTTGGAGCAGGCTATGCTTGTGGAACCGGCTGTCTCGCTCGTGGCGCAAGCGGAAATTGGGATGCAGGAGCATACCCTTATGGGACCGGCGACGCCCCGCCAAATCCTCCTACTGGTTTGGCCGCAGTGGTCAACTGAGTTGCAATCGGTCCGACCGCAGACTCGAAGAACAACCTCGGGTGCTGAAGATAGTTAACGAAGGTCACTCATTCAAGGATACAGGGCGTAGCCCGCCGTAAAGAAGCGCTAAAACTTCAACATTTCTGTTCAATTTTTACTTGAGCATTTACCCGCCGAGACAGATCAGGCCTTGCAAAATCTAAGGGCGTCCTGAATCTCGATTAGGAACAAGGTCATTCCAAATCAGTCGCAAGACTCGCTTAAAAGAGCCAACGAAATAGGAGTTCAGGTGCCATGAGGATATGCTTCGTTTCTCATTCCGCTGAAAATGGGGGCGCAGAACGAATCCTTCTGGAAGTCATCGAACTTCTCGTTGCCCAGGGAATTGAATGCAGGGTCTTACTGCCTGATCGTGGTGGCATCTGCGAAGAATTAGACCGGCTAGGCGTACCATTTGCCATTGTTTCCTTCCCCCTGTGGGTGACTAGGGGAAAAGTTCAATTGCGCTTACGCCTGAAGACAGCGCTTGGCCTAATTGCTAAGATGCCGTTTGTCGCTTGGAAGATCTACAGGTGGAAATGTGACGTCATTTTCTCCAACACTGTAACGGTCTGCGTAGGGGCTTTCGCTTCTCGTCTTCTGGGCCTGTTCCACATTTGGCACCTCCAGGAATACGGGATGGAGGATCATCGGCTTTCGTTTTTGTTCGGTGAGCGGCTTTCCCTCAGGGTTGTCGATGTGCTCTCCACGCATTGCATCTGTCTCTCGATGGCATTGGCGAAGAAGTATGAGCGATACATCAAGCCATCTAAAATAACGGTCATCTATCCTTCGATGCACCGAGCGCTGCAGGAGGCAGAACAGCCGGATTGTCGTGAGCTTCCTATTATTGTTCCTAATCGGCGGTTTCGCTGTGTCATTGTCGGTACCTTGATCGAAGGGAAGGGGCAGGAAGAGAGTGTGTTGGCCTTTGCCTACCTTAAGAAGCGTGGAGTTGATGCGGAGTTGTTAATCGTGGGAGACGGCGTCCCCAGTTACCGCAGCCAGTTAGAGGAGTTGATCGTCGCAAACGCTTTGGAAAAACAAGTCGCCTTTGCCGGACGAGTCAAGAGCGCTCTTCCAGCAATGCGATCTGCCGACGCTGTTTTGGTTTGCTCGAGAAGCGAGGCCTTCGGGAGGGTAACAATCGAAGGCATGTTGGCGGGAAAACCTGTTATCGGTGCACGATGTGGTGCAACGGAAGAACTGATAGAGGAGGGGGTCAACGGTCTGCTTTATCGCCGAGGTGATGCGAAAGATCTGGCAGACAAAATTCAATACCTTTTTGAGAATCCTGCCATTGGAAAACGATTGGGCAAGGATGCCCAGTTATGGGTGGAGAGTTTTTTCACGCCCGAACGCTACACAACCGAAATATTGACACTTTTGAACTCTTCGCTCGATCCCGAAGTGATTAGACTAGGCTCGATTCCCGTAGCCTAATGTGGCTTTGGTTGCATTACCCGCCGGCCGTTTTTGCGTCGTTACCGTGCAGGACCCAAACAAAACATCGCGAAAGATAGGGAACGATAAACTTGACAACTGAGTCACAACTTAACGAAACGAAACACCTGGCGGGACACCACTTAGCGTGGAACAGTCTCCTCAATCTCGGGACGTCTGTGTTCATTGTAGGGCTGAACATCGTTTTTGTTCCCCTGATGTTGCACACTTTTGGTACAGAGTTTTACGGTGTTCTTTCAGTCACGTGGATGGTGCTGGCGAACTTTGGCTGGCTTGATTTTGGCTTCAGCAGAGCATCGGCGAGATATGTCGCGCAGGAACTCGCGCGCGGACGCCGTGATGACGCCGCGCTGTGGACGTTGACCGCAGTAGTCTCTCAAGCGTTCTTGGGAGGGCTGGGTGCGCTTCTCATCTGGTATTTTGCGCCATTCATCGTTGACCACATCCACGTTCAAAAGGAGCATCGTGAGTTGGTGATTTTGACTCTGAAGCTGTTCGCCTTCTCCATTCCTATCGATTTCGCGAACAGGTCAATCACAGGTGTGATGCAGGCGGGTCAGCGATTCGATTGGGTAAATGCGCTCAGCCTTTTCAGTACCCTTTCCACATTCGCGGTGTATGGCATTGGTATTTTTAGGGGTGCGGATTTTAGAGCTGTAGTGTATGGCTTATTCATTCTGAGAGTCGTCAACCTGCTAGCTTCCTATTGGGGTGCGACTAAGGTTCTCCCCGCACTGAGATCGCTCTCATACCTTGAGGGCTTGACCTCGAGCTATTGGTCACGGGCTGCCGTCTTGGTCCGCTACGGATTGTGGGTCGCATCAGCCGCAGTCGTGGGTCCGCTGTTGCTCTTTTTTGACCAATGGATGATTAGCGTGCTCGTCGGAGTATCTCTTCTTCCGTACTATACGATACCCAGTAATCTGCTGTGGCGTATGGGTCTTTTCCCGACAAGCCTAACGACAACACTGTTCCCGGCGTTTAGCGCGATGGAAGCGAAGACCGAATGGGCGCGAATCGACAGCTATTTTATCCGCGCTCACCGTTATTTGTTGACTGCCATTATTCCCATCCTCTTTGTTCTCTTCGTTTGGGGCAGAGAAATATTGCGGATCTGGATCGGCTCAGCATTTGCAGAGCAAGCAACTCTGCCGTTGAGGTTGCTCGTATTTGGCTTTGTCATCGGACTGTTGGCGCCCTTGTCTGGTGCACTACTTGAAGCCGTCGGAAGGCCCGACATGCTAGTGAAAGTGTACTTGGTCCAGTTGCCTTTCAATATAATTGTCGTCTGGTCTCTGACGAAGTATTTCGGGATCGCGGGCGCTGCGGTCAGCTACACTGTCCGGACCGCGATTGAAACGATCATATTGTGGATTGTGGTTTATCGGATCGTACCATTTTCAGCGATGGGACTCCTGAAAAAAGCCTTGCTTCGACCTTCTCTGACGATGCTCCCACTTGCTTTGGGTGCTTACTGGATGCGAGGCGCCACGGTCAAGAGCTATTTCGACATTACTGTTACTCTGGCGCTTCTTGCTGGTTACGGGATGTATGCGTATTTCGTGGTATTCGATGGTCAAGACCGTATTTTCGGTCTGGAGTTTTATCGTGCAAGAAAGGGAAAATTTCTGGCAAAGATTCTCGGGCGACCAATTCTCGGCGTAGAAAATGCATAGGAACAGTCGATACAAGACCTTCTGCCATTCTTGCTAAGAATGGCCTGAGGTTTAGAAGCGTCATAGCATGCTCTCTCTTCGGACATCTGTTGCGATGTGTACATTCAATGGGTCCCGGTACTTGCGGGAGCAATTGCGGAGTATTTCTGGTCAGATTCGTCCCCCACACGAATTGGTCATCTGCGATGATGGTTCCACCGACGATACCGTTCGTTTGCTCCAGGCCTTTGCTTCTGAATCATCGTTTCCGGTTCGGGTGTTCTCGAACACAGAGAGGCTCGGACCGGCGCAGAACTTCGATAAAGCGATTAGACTCTGCACCGGCGACGTCATCATTCTGTCGGATCAGGACGACCTGTGGAGTCCGCAGAAGGTTGCGAAATTGCTTGAAGTGCTTGAGCGACAACCCCAGGCCATGTACGCGTTCTCCGATGCTGAGACCATTGACCAGGATGGGGCCTTGTTAGGCCAGAGTCTATGGGAAGCCATCGCATTTCGACAAAGGCTGGACGAGTTTTCAGGTCCTGGCCAGCTGAAACTTCTCCTGAAGCAGAATCTTATTACTGGCGCAGCGATGGCGTTTCGTGCGTCGTTCAGAGATATTGTTCTACCGATTCCGCCGGGTTGGATGCACGATTACTGGATCGTATTGTTGGGATCAGCACTCGCGTACGGTGTTCCCGTTCCTGAAGCACTATTTCAGTACCGAAGGCACTCCACTCAAGTCGTCGGATGGCGCAAGAAAACCTTTCTTCAGGTGTGCAGGACCTCTCTCGCGGCTGGTCAAGAAGACTGGTGGCAGAAGGTCGCGGACTTTCGCCAACTCCGCGAGCGCGTCGCGTCAGATCCTCTCGCCCGCTGTCCCAACGAGTGCCTTCGATTGCTCAAGCAGAAAGAGATCCACTTGTTAACACGAGCGAGAACCCGTTCCAGCAGTGGAATTTCTAGAATCGCGAAAGTGCTTGGGGAAGCTGTGACAGGCAGATATCAACGTTATTCAAATTCCTGGTACAGCATCGTGAGAGATCTCAAAATCGTGTGAAGAAGGTAGATACATGTTACGGATGATTGCTGGCATCACAAAACGATGGGGTTCCGAGACCGCGAAGCGGCGCGTATGGGATGAGGAATACAGCAGTGGCAAGTGGGACCTCAGCGGCGCGAAACCGCCCTCAGTTCGCGATCCCATTTATCAGTTTCTGGATCGGCATGGCCTTGGTGCGAGAATACTGGACTTAGGTTGTGGGACAGGTGTGACCGCACTGGAAATGACGGCCGCATTTCGAGAGTACATTGGTGTAGACGTATCCGACGTTGCCATTGTGACCGCCAACCGCGAGGCCTATCGTAATTCCACATGTGCGGGCAAGACGCGATTCTGTGTCGGAGATATCTCCGATTTTGCTCCCGTCGGAGAGTTCGATGTGATTCTGTTCCGGGAATCGATCTATTATTTGCCGACCCATCAGATAAAGAAAGCGCTCGATCATTACGGGTCTTATCTATCCGAGAACGGAGTTTTCATTTTCAGGCTGTGCAACAGAAACAAGTACTCATCGATCATCGATTTGCTAGAGAAGAACTTTCGCGTTCACGAGAAGTTCACACCTGAAGATACGAAGACAGCGATCATCGTATGTTCTCCTAGGAGCTCGAAGACTGCTGTGGTGAGGGATGTCCCAGATTTCTTAGGGAGAGCGAAATAGGTCGAATTATGCGCGAGCGCTGCCGGGCGGTTGCAGGGAGGAATCGTTAATGCGACCGGAAACCTTCATGTTCGGGGGTGGTGAGAGTGGAACAATGCTCCACCCTGTCGTGCTGGGTGCGATGCTACTTACAATCGTCTTAATGTTAACGCTTCGTCGAAGATACGTCGTTGTGCCATTTCTTTTTACGGTTTTGTTAACCCCCATTGGGCAGAACCTCTATGTTTTAGGTACCCACGTTTTTGTACTTAGAATCCTCATTCTCGTTGGTTGGATTCGAATTGCTTGGACAACGCTATCTCGAGGGACCGATCTTGTTCCGGGGGGATTCAAATTTATTGACAAGGCATTCATGCTATGGGCGATATGTCGTGCTTCAGCGATCATCCTTTTTTATCAGGCGTCGGGTGCTCTGATTAATCAAGGCGGGTTTCTGTGGGACGCTTTGGGCGGATATTTTCTGCTGAGATATCTCATTCGGGACAAGGAGGATATTCTCCGGACGATTAAAGCCTTTGCCGTCATCGCCTCGGTATTGGCAATAAGCATGGCGAACGAAAAACTGCGGGGCCAGAACCTATTTGGATTTCTGGGAGGAGCAGCAATCCTGATCGTGCCATTGGTTAGGGACGGTGCGATTCGAGCGCAAGGAGCATTTGAGCACCCCATCCTGGCTGGAACATTTGGCGCGACGTTGACGCCTCTATTTTTTCTGCTCTGGAAAGACGGGAAATCTAAGCTTCTCGCGGTTCTAGGTATGGTTGCGTCGCTGATCATTGTGTTGGCTGCGGCGGCCAGCACTGCCCTGAGCGCATATTTGGCGGGCATCCTTGCGTTGTGTTTTTGGCCTATTCGAGAGCGTATGCGTTTGTTTCGGTGGGGGATTGTAATTGTATTGGTGAGCCTACACCTCGTAATGAAGGCCCCGGTATGGATGCTCATCGCCCGTGTAGATTTGGTTTCTGGCAATTCAGGTTATCACCGCGCTGAGCTTATTGATCAGTGCATAAGACACTTTGGTGACTGGTGGCTAATTGGAACCGACAACAACTGGAATTGGGGATTGGAAATGGGTGATGTCGGTAACCAGTTCGTTGGCGAAGCCGTTTCCGGGGGGCTCGCAACTTTGATTTGCTTTATAGCAATGATTTCTTGGAGCTTCGGAAGAATTGGAACTGCGAGGAGATCGCTGCGTGGAAAGCGCAGGCCGGAATGGTTTGTGTGGTCCTTGGGCGCTGCACTCTTCGCCCACATCGTCGCGTACTTCGGAATTAGCTATTTTGATCAAACTGCTTTTGCTTGGTACACATTGCTTGCGATGATTCCTGTGGCCACGTCGGCAGTCGCGACACCGACCTTCAAAGCAATCCCCAAAAGCACTGAAAGCGAAAAAGCCGATTCTAGTTTTGGATATGATTCAACACCCTTCCCTTCGGCTTTGTCCACAACCAGAGGTCTGTTCGGCACATAGGACCCCAGTAAGATCTTCTCGAAAGAAGTTTATATGAAACTGTCGATTATCATCCTGTGTTGGAACGACCAAGAAGTCATCGGGAATTGCCTGCAGTCCATTTATTCTAGTACGCATTCGACAGAGTTTGAAATTATCGTTTCCGATAATGGATCCACTGATGGATCTGTCGAATTCATACACAAGACCTATCCGCAGGTCCACGTCATTGAGAACGGTAGTAACCTAAGATTTGCGAAAGCCAATAACATCGGTATTCATGCCAGCAAAGGTGAATATGTTCTGATTCTCAATCCGGATACGATCATTCATGACTACGCGCTTGATAGGCTCATAAAGTTTGCGGACAAACACAGGGAGGCTGGCGCATTTGGCTGCAGGGTGTTGAACACTGACGGTTCCTATCAGGAATCGGGACGCCCCTTCCCAACCTTCCGCGGGGAATGGGTTCGCGCACTAGGGCTGAAACCGCTCGCGTATCTCTCCGACTGGTTTCTGCCCGGCATTTACGTGGGATGGAAAGGCGACACCGAACGAAGAGTAGACTGGCTATCCGGGTGCTTCATCTTAGCTCGCGCGGAGATTCTGACGCAAATTGAGGGCTTTGACGAACAGTTTTTTTATTACTTCGAAGATATGGATCTCTGTAAGCGAGTTCGCCAGGCGGGGTATTCCATTATGTACACACCACAGATGTCCATTACTCACCTCGGGGGGCAGTCAACAAAACGCTCCCCTTTGAAGTTTGTACTGGACAGCCAAATAACCCGCTATCGGTACTTCTACAAGTATTATGGTAGGCAAGGCGTACGACACTATCGTTGGATCGCCCTGACCTCTCTAACGGTGCGCCTAGCAGGTCAGCGACTTATGCAATTTGTGAAACCGACTAAGGCGCGAAATGCCCGTTTGGAGGCCATCCGCACTACTCTGCATTGGAACATCCGGGTTGATCCAGTCCGTCTCGTCGAAAACGGAGAAGAACCGGAGCGGGACGCAGTGTCCGCAGGTCAGGTACTTGTCAGATAGAGTTTCGTCTGTCGCCAGTGCGTCTCCCTGGCTTTGCTCTCGTGGTGGTCTGCGAAGTTCCCCCGGCCTGCGCGTCGAAGGCTAATCAGCCGTTGCTAACGAGATAAGTATCAAAGTTCACGGTAGGTTGCCCACATCGACGCCGAGCCTTATTGAATCCCGTAGAAAGAACGAGGCAGAAAAACGTGAGGTCCACGATTTGCTCCACCCGGCTCCAAAAGACCGTCAGTTCTGGTTGGAGAAAAAGCCCAGATTTCAATCGCGATATTCTAAGGATAAATTCTATGGAGAGCATTCCTGTGTCAACATCTGAAATATGTTCAGAAGTCAACGCTCCTTCCATTCCGGCGTCAGGGGTCGATGCCGGAGTTGCATTGCAAGGTACAACTCGGAAGCGGAAACAGCGCGTGACGGGGCGGGTTACGATTGCCCAACGAATCTTGAGCCGACTTCTGATCGCGCTGAGCACTCCGATACTGTTGTCTGAGTTTTTTCGGGACGAGACCGGGAAGGAGTACGGGGTGGGTTTGTTTACAAAACTAAAACTTGTTTACTTGATGGCGAGAAACCGGAAGCGCGTAACTACCGGCTCTCATTTTCTAGAGCACTTACTGATGGCGATCCAGATCCTCAAAGTTCCCAAATCAGTTCCCGGATGTGTAGTCGAGTGCGGCTCGTACAAAGGTGGAAGTGCAACCAACTTGTCGCTGGTATGTGAGTTATGTGATCGCAAACTTGAGATTTTCGACTCATTTGAGGGGCTACCGGCACCCGGAGAGCAGGACAAGGAGCACATGCTAATCGGTTTGCGACGGGTCCACACCTACGAACAGGGAGCGTGGTGCGGTACCCTTTCGGAGGTTCAGCGTAACATTTCGACTCACGGGCGGATCTCGGTGTGTAGCTTTAACCGCGGTTTCTTCGATCAGACATTACCCGGTTTCAACCAGCCGTGCGTCCTGGTTTTCGCTGATGTCGACCTCACAACATCTCTCGAAACCTGCATTAGGTATTTGTGGCCACTACTGCAGAATGGATGTTATTTATTTACGCATGAAGCGCAACACTTGGAAATTTCCTCCCTGTTCTTCGACAGACCCTGGTGGAGGACAAACTTGAAATGCGATGCTCCTGGATTAATCGGCGCAGGTACCGGTATTGGTCTACTTCCTGAAAGCGGAGGCTACAGTAGCGACTTAGGCTTTGCGATCAAGAACCCTATCGTTGAAACCTTCGTTGAGGATCCCCAAACCGGCGGCAAGATAAGAGACTAGGTTCGCCATTCCCGTGGTCGGGGCGAGAAAGGAGAAGAGGTGAGGCGAGTACACGATCGCGTTAGGGTGTTATACAGTTTCCCCCACAGGATGGGATCGGGCCGGATTTGCTACACGGCCTGGCAGCAGGTGAATGGTCTCGTGGCGGCGGGAGCTGATGTTTTGGTCTGGCCAGGTTCCCTTCAGCGCTCAGTTTCTCCCCTTGCCAAAATTCGACCGACGCTCGCCCGAGGTAAGTTTCGAGTTCCCTACAAGATGCTGGGGCACAAACGTGCGCTTGCTCTTCACGACTACATTGTGTCTCGTCGGATCGAAGACCTCGAAGGGCAAATCGATATTATTCACACTTGGCCCCAGGGGGCTCTTCGTACGCTTTCAACGGCTGCCAAATTGGGGATTCCGACAGTACTCGAAAGATGCAACGCCCACACTCGATTTTCCTATGAGGTCATTAGGGAGGAATGCAGACGTTTGGGTGTTCAGTTGCCCATTGGTTACGAGGGCTCTTTCAACGAAGACGTCCTGCGGGTCGAGGAGGAAGAATTTCGGCTGGCCGATCGGCTTTTGTGCCCCTCTGAATTTGTCGTCAAAACATTTCTTGATCGCGGATTTGAGCCTCACCGATTAGCTCGCCACATATATGGATACGACGAGAACGTGTATTACCCTGACCCCAAACGCGCTCAGAAATCTGAATTCAACATGTTATTTGTCGGCGTGTGCGCTGTGAGAAAAGGGGTGCATCATGCCTTAGAAGCGTGGCTTCAAAGTCCGGCGCATCGCAATGGTACGTTTTCAATCGCAGGAGAGTTCTTGCCGGCATACGCACAGAAACTGGCCCCTATGCTCTCCCACCCTAGCGTACGCGTCTTGGGGCATCGCACCGACGTGCCAGAACTGATGAGGAAAAGTGACGTCCTTGTTCTCCCCAGTCTCGAGGAAGGGTTCGGCCTGGTTTGCACTGAGGCCATGGGGAGCGGGTGCGTGCCGATCGTTTCGGATGCCTGTACCGACGTATGCAAGCACATGGAGAACGCGCTAGTGCATTCCGTCGGCGATGTTCCCACGCTGAGTCGCCAGATAAGCATGCTCTTCCAAGATCGCGACCTTTTAGAAAGGCTACGCACAAAGGGTTTGAGCATGCTTAGCGAGTTAACCTGGACTGCCGCTGGGGTAAGACTTCTCGACGTGTACCGTGACACGATTGAAACGTATTCGCAATCCAAGAACCGTGAATTAGCCCCTTCGATCGGGAGATAAGTTCGAAGTCTTGCTTCGCACTGAGTTTCTTGTGAACGGTTTTGCTTGCCGAGTTATCGCAGCAAAGAAAAATCGTGTCGAACCAACTCCCAAATAAAATGATCCCTTGTGCTATCGCATTCAGCGTTTTAGGGCGAAGTTCCCGGAAGTTGTTCCTTAGGCATATAGCGCGGCTCGCTCAGAAGTGAAATCCTCTCGAAAGTGAATAAATTGACCTCAGAACAGACGAAATATGTAATCATCACTCCTGTCCGAGATGAGGAGGCTCACCTCCGTCTGACCCTTGAGTGCATGCTTCGGCAGACCATTCTTCCGAAAGAGTGGATCATTGTGAATGACGGTTCCACGGATGATACTGCCAGTATTATTGACGAATACGCACATCAACATCGTTGGATTCGGGCTGTGCATCGGCCCAATCGCGGCTTTCGAAAGCCCGGGGGCGGTGTGGTCGAAGCGTTCAATGAGGGATACCAAAATCTGCAGAGTAGAGATTGGGAATTCATCAGCAAGTTCGATGGCGATCTTTCTTTCGATCCTGACTACTTTGAATGCTGTTTTCGCAATTTCGACAACGATCCAAAGCTCGGTGTTGGCGGCGGGACCATCTGCTATATCGTTGACGGTGTTAAGAAATTCGAGAAGGCTCCAGCCTTCCATGTCCGCGGGGCCACGAAGATATACCGTCGCAATTGCTGGGACGCGATCGGGGGCTTCTGGGCTGCTCCGGGATGGGACACCATGGACGAGGTGAAGGCGAACTCGCTCGGGTGGAACACTAAGAGTTTCAAGGACCTGCACCTCGTTCATCATCGTCCCACGGGAGAGGCCGATGGATTCTGGAGCGGGCTGGTCAAATACGGGAGAGCGAACTACATATGCGGCTACCATCCTTTATTCATGTTCGCGAAATTTGTCCGACGACTCGCGGTTAAGCCGCCCATCTTGGGCGCGCTCGCTCTAATGTACGGATATGTCACCGGCTACCTGAAGCATATTCCACAGGTGGACGATCCCGTTGCGATCGCCTATCTCCGAAGGCAACAGCTAAATCGTCTCGCGGGACGTACAAGCATCTGGGATTAGGATATTCGATATCCGCGATGGATCCATCGGGGTTTACCAGACTAGTACCATCAAAGTGAGGCTGATGTGTGTGGCATTTGCGGAAAACTGAATTTTGACAGCCAGCGGAGCGTGACTCCAGGGTTGTTGAAGACGATGGCGGACACGATTCATCATCGAGGTCCGGACGATGAGGGCTATTACATCTCAGGGCCGGTGGGCCTCGGTTTTCGCCGCTTGTCGATTATTGACTTAACGACAGGCCATCAGCCGATCTGCAACGAAGACGGAACGGTGTGGATCGTCTTCAATGGGGAGATTTACAACTACCAGGAACTCAGGAATGAACTGAAGAGCAAGGGACATGTTTTCAAGACGCAGACGGACACCGAGGTGATCGTTCATCTTTACGAGGAGTTCGGCGAGTCCTGCGTCGAAAATTTACGCGGAATGTTTGCCTTCGCAATCTGGGACGGTCGGAACCGTACGTTGCTGCTGGCTAGAGATCGCGTTGGCATCAAGCCTCTTTACTACAGGCTAACCGCTGGAAGCATCATTTTTGGATCAGAGATCAAAGCTATCCTTGGCGATCCTGAAGTGAATGCTGAAGTTGTGCCCGCGATGGTAGACCGGTTCCTAACTTTTCTTTATTTACCCGGGGAGGAGACGCTCTTTCGAGATATCCACAAGCTTGCACCAGGTTCCTACATGCTGATTAGAGACGGCAATGTTCAGATCAAGCCGTATTGGGACCTTCACTTCTCACCCGTGCCAATAAGTGTCAAGGACGCAGAAGAAAAACTCCTAGTGCTACTGGAAGAGTCAATCCGACTGCACATGATAAGCGATGTTCCCGTGGGGTTCCTGCTGAGCGGCGGAATTGATTCAACTGCGATGCTTGGCTTTGCCGTCGGAAAGACAGGGCACAAGTCAAGCAGTTATACAATCGGTTTCTCCGATTCGAGCGTGATCGACGAACGACCCTATGCGCGATTGGCTGCCGCCAAGTACGGGTCAGAACATCATGAAATGACCATCGACGCCAAGGACTTTGCCGATTTTCTGCCGCAGTACGTGCGACACATGGAGGAGCCGGTCTGCGAGCCCCCCGCGATCGCTTTGTACTACGTGTCGAAGCTAGCAAAGGAGTTCGTCAAGGTTCTGATTTCAGGCGAGGGCGGAGACGAAGCTTTCGCCGGGTATCCCAACTACCGGTCGATGTTATGGCTCGAGCGTGTCAAAGCGCTGTGCAAGCCGATGAATGGGATACTGTCCACTGTTGTGGGGTCCTTCGCACTCTTACCTGGTGCTCAACCTTTGGCAAAGTATGCTCAGCTTCTTGGAGTACCTTTTGATTCGTACTATTACAGCCGCGCCTCCAGTCCTTTCAGTTTCTTCAACACGCACGTGAAGGAGTTATACACGGAGAGTTTTATTAGTTCGTCAGATAAGAGCCGATCCGCAGAGCCGGCAAAAAGGCATTTGAAAAGCACGGTCGAATACAACGTGCTGAACAGAATGCTTTATGTGGACACCAAGACGTGGCTTCCGGATGATCTATTGATCAAAGCTGACAAGATCACCATGGCGAACTCGGTCGAACTTCGAGTTCCCCTTCTTGATCACAGAGTGCTGGAGTTCGCCGCGTCGCTCCCCGTGAATCATAAAGTACATGGTTTCACCACAAAATACCTCGCCAAGACAGCCTTAAGTAAGAGGGTGCCTCGCGAAATCCTTGATCGACGAAAGACCGGGTTTCCGGTTCCGTACAATTCATGGTTGCGGGGACACCTCAAGGATTGGTTGTACGACGTTCTGCTCGATCGAAAGACTTTATCTCGCGGGTATTTCCGCAAGAGTGCCGTCGAAAAGCTGCTGGATGAAAACGGGCGGTCCGGCTCGCACGCCAAGGAACTGTTTTCGCTAGCTGTACTAGAACTGTGGCACCGAGAGTTTCTTGAAGGCAGCAAGGTTCTTGGTCCCTCACAAGCCCCAGATCCAGTTGAGGGCATTGTTTCCCGGACCTGATCTAATCCTCCTGGCGCGAAGCTGCAATCGACTTTTGTTCAAACATCGATGAAAAGCGGTGCCCAAACAGCGAGGAAGCTCGGGGTCGCAGCCGTGGCAGCGGCTAGAATAGACGAACCAGTGTCTTCGTCTCACGGGCTAGATGAAAAGCTAGCAAGCGCTTACGAAATCGATCCGCTCCACGATCCACGTTGGCCAGCTCTGATCGAGAATCATCCGAGATCATCAATCTTTCATAGCCCAAACTGGCTACGAGCGCTCAAAAACATGTATGGTTACCAGCCGGCCGTCGTAACCACTTGTCCTCCAAGAACGCCTTTGACGAACGGGTTGGTCTTCTGCCGTATTAGTAGTTGGCTGACTGGTCGCCGCCTTGTGTCTCAGCCGTTCTCCGATCATTGCGAGCCACTGATCGATCGCTCAGATGAGCTCGACGAAATGCTCTTTACCATGAAGCGACACGTCGACGAGGGCGCATGGAAATACATCGAGATCAGACCCGTATCTTGCGAGCCTAGCGGCCGCACTGAACTTGTCCGAAGCGCCACATATCGTCTCCATCGACTGGATCTGCGACCCACCGCGCTGGAATTATTTCGTACGTTCCACAAGGACTGCGTGCAAAGGAAGATTCGTCGCGCCGAGCGAGAAAAGTTGCACTACGAGGAAGGAACATCTGCGGATTTGCTGCAGAAATTCTATCGACTGCTCGTGATGACTCGGCGTCGGCAGTATCTGCCGCCGCAGCCGTTGAACTGGTTTCGGAGCTTGATTGCAGTCTTTGGAGACCAGCTCAAGATTCGTGTGGCGTCGAAAAATGGCGTGGCGGTTTCAAGCATTCTCACCATTTCGCACAAAAAAACCATGGTCTACAAGTACGGCTGCAGCAACCCGGTTTTCAACAACCTCGGAGGAACAGCTCTATTGTTTTGGAGAACCATACATGAGGCCAAGAGCCACGGTCTTGAGGAGCTTGAGATGGGCCGCTCGGATGTGGATAACTTGGGGCTCATCGCTTTCAAAGAACACTGGGGCGCATCAGGGACGCCCATAACATACTGGACTTACCCGCATATGGGCAGGGGCCTGCCAAGCGTCTTGAAGAACAAATTTGCTCGGCGCATAGTTTCGATTGTTCCGGATCTGGCACTGGAAACGGTTGGCAATCATTTGTACAGACATATCGGATAAATTGACGCAAGTTCGGAAATCATGGGGAACGAACTTTACTGCCTGCTAGAACGGCAGCTTTTGATAAATCGACCGGTCCGAAAATGCTCGTAAACAGAGCCTATTACCTGCTTAAGCCGATCATGCCCTGGCGTTTGAGGGTGGCATTACGTCAGTGGCGAGCTCGTCGTCGTCGCCGTGCTTTCGCGGACGTCTGGCCGATCGATTCTACGGCAGGCCGAACTCCTGCCGAGTGGCCGGGCTGGCCAGACGGTAAACGCTTCGCGCTTGTCCTTACGCACGACGTCGAAGGCAACAAAGGAGTTTCACGGGTCGAGCGGTTAATGAACCTCGAACTGAAGCATGGATTTCGCTCGAGTTTCAACTTTGTACCGGAGGGCGAATACCGCGTTTCGGAAGTGTTGCGGAAGACTCTTGATCAGGCCGGATTCGAAGTCGGGGTGCACGGTTTGGAGCATGACGGCAAGCTTTACGACTCCAAAGGGGTGTTCGCCGCGAAGGCCTCACGGATCAAGGAATATCTACGAAAGTGGAATTCCTCTGGCTTTCGTTCCCCCTTGATGCAACACAGATTGGACTGGTTACACGCCTTGGACGCGGAATACGACTCTTCGACGTTCGATACGGATCCCTTTGAACCCGAACCGGATGGCGTGGGCACGATCTTTCCATTTTGGGTACCGGGCCCGAACGGGACGGGCTATGTAGAGCTCCCCTACACGCTCGTCCAGGATTTCACTCTTTTTAGAGTTCTTCGCGAAGAAAACATAGAGATCTGGAAGCGCAAGCTCGACTGGATTGTCGAGCACGGTGGCATGGTGTTGCTGAATACCCACCCGGATTATATGTGTTTTGGCGGCCAGCCAAATCCAGATGAATTTCCGGTCTCGCACTATGAAGAACTCCTGCGTTACGTGAATGAGAAATACGAAGGATCGTATTGGTCTGCTCTCCCTCGAGCCGTTGCCCAATATTACCGTGACCGAGTTCCACTTGCTTCCCGGAATACGCGCAAGAAGATCTGCATGGTGGCATATACGCCATACGAGGCTGATAATCGTGTCCGCCGCTACGCCGAAACACTAGCGAAACGTGGAGATCAGGTGGATGTAATTGCTATAAGCGGAAGCGACTTCGGGGAGCCAAAGAAAGAATTCAACGGCGTGACGGTCTATCGAGTTCAGCACCGTGAGCATAACGAACGAAACAAGTGGACCTACGCTTGGCGCTTGTTGCGCTTCCTGATGACATCTTCAATGGCCCTCACAAAACTGCATAAGAGAAATCGGTACGACGTCGTGCATGTCCATAACATGCCTGATTTCCTTGTGTTCGCCGCATGGTATCCGAAGTTGACTGGGGCAAAACTGATACTCGACATTCACGACGTTGTTCCGGAGTTGTTCGCAAACAAGTTCCGCACAAAGCTGAAATCTGCCTATGTTGGACTATTGAAGACCATCGAAAAGCGATCGGCGACGTTTGTCGATCATGTGATCGTGTCGAATCATCTTTGGCGTGAAATGGTAGTCCGGCGCTCGGTTCCGGAAGAGAAGTGCTCTGTTCTCATCAATCACGTCGACCCCGAAATGTTTTCCCGGCATACTAGAACCAGAACTGACGGGAAATTCATTGTTTTGTTCCCGGGTAGTTTTCAGTGGCACCAGGGGCTTGACATTGCCATCGAGGCATTTGCACATGTGAAGACTAAGGTTCCGAACGCTGAATTTCACTTGTACTGTGGGGCAGGCGGCGATCAGGAAATTGAATTGAGAAGACTGGTGCGCCGGCTCGACCTTGACGACAGTGTCAAGTTCCTTGGGGGAATTTCCCTCGATCAAGTGGCACAAGTTATTGCCAACGGTGACCTCGGTGTCGTCCCGAAACGGGCTGACTCGTTCGGAAACGAAGCTTACAGCACAAAGATTATGGAATTCATGTCCCAAGGTGTACCGGTCGTGGTGTCTCGAACGAAGATTGATACGTTTTACTTCGATGAAGGAG